>Ga0207951_100272_pt1 | contig 29993 bp, 27 predicted proteins | sample Subbio12Aug_8Bad_FD_184830 | JGI IMG/M metagenome (GOLD analysis project Ga0207951, IMG submission 184830) | Serpentinite rock and fluid subsurface biosphere microbial communities from McLaughlin Reserve, California, USA - CR12Aug_8Bad (SPAdes) | ecosystem: Environmental > Terrestrial > Deep... | reverse complement strand
AAAATATAAAGGGATAAAATTTTATCCCACTTTGTTCCCTACCCCTTCCCATTACCCCCTTCCATACCGCCTCTTACAGATCCCAACCCTTATGTCTGAATTGAAGATATATATTTTTGATTTAACCATTACTTCCAGCAGCGGTCGTTGGTGAGACGCTCTTCGATGTTCACCCTATAAAATTCCTGGACGGGTTTGAGGATTTCCCGGTCTTTTTCGTGAACGGTTTTAAGGGCGCTTCGAACGATCTCCACCCCCTTGGGGGTCATCTTTCCAAGGGGTTGTCGGCAAGGCCCGGATGGCATGCCAAGTCCCTTCATCATCGTTTTAAGGGCCACGGGATTCCTGAACTTGCATGGAACCTCAAAACCCTCGTAGGATTCAATGGTATTGACGGTCACGACTTTAAAGAGGGGATCCAGAACCTCTTTTAAATAATCTGCCCTCTCCATATCTCCTTTCAGGATCGCCTTTACCATCTCGCCAATGGGTCCAGGCACGATGTTCGACATCACCGAGACCACTCCCGATGCACGGATGTCGCTTCGGTTCATCATATCGAAGGTCTTATCATCGTCTCCGGAGAGGATGTCAAAGTCTTCTCCGCAGAGGGTCCTCGTCTTGGCCATTCTTTCAAGGTCGCCGGTTGCCTCTTTGACCGACCTCACATTCTTAAACTTCCGATGGAGGATAGTCAGGTCCTCGACCTCGAGTTTCGTGCCTGTTCTTCCGGGAATAACATAGGGCATAATAAAAGCTTTCCGGAATGCCCTGGCGATTACTTCATAATACTGAGTTCTCAGTTCGAGGGAGGATGGCCCATTATAGTAGCAGTCCATAAGCAAAGCGCCCTGGGCCCCCACTTCCATGGCATGCTTCGTCCCCCGGAGGGCCTCCTTTGTGGAATTCGAACCTGTGCCTGCCATGACAAAGGCTTTGCCTTTTGCCAGTTTGGCCGCCTTTGTGATGACACGATCGTGCTCTCTCCAGTCCAGAGTTGGAGATTCGCCTGTCGTTCCCGTAGGGATGAGATTAGCTCCGTTTTCTATTTGAAACCGGATATTCTTCTCCAATCCCTCAACATCGACCTCCCCTTTTCGATTAAAGGGAGTCGCAATCGCCGTCCAAACACCTTCAAACCTTTCGAGTTTCATCCCTACCTCCTTAAAAATGAAAGTCTATAGTTCAAAGGTTAGGGTAACAATGCCGGTTTCGTCAATGGGCATTGTCTTTGGTTTTTAAATCGGTAACCTTTGCCCTTTAACCTTAAACCAAACCGGCTTCTTAACCTTCACCTTTGCCTTTTCTCTATTATGAAGAAAAAGAATAAAAATTCAAGAAGAAAAGATTCACAATTGTAATGCGTCACTCTTCCGTGGAATATCACCGGCCTTCGGGCAGGCATGTTGGAGAAAATCTTATAGCGGAAACATCAGCTTGTTCGTAAACCAAAAGGATGATCCCGTAGGACAAGGACTTTTCTACAATGGGCAATGTTGCCTTTGCCCTAAAAAATATAAACCATCCGCTTGATAAGATTTTCGGAGACATGACTGCCCGATGGACGGATTTCCCCCACGCTTCAGTGACGCATTGCTCACAATTTCTTTTTTTGGGGCCTCTCCATTCCCTTCTCAAGAAGGCCTGAAAGCTCCAGTATTCGGTTAGACATCTGAAGGGCACGCAGTGTCAGGATGGAGCGGGCGGGTTCTATTGGCCAGGCACGACGCCACCGACAAATCTCCCTCTGCATATCGGCGATCTCGGCTGTTGCCATGTCTCCACTCCATTCCATGAACCAGGCAATCTCACGCATCAGATCGACCGCCGATTCATCTCTCTGTTTCATCTGAACCCATTTGCTCAGGCGCAGCAAGTTGGAGGCCAGGTTTCCCAATCTCACCGGTATCTGGTCGCGGATGAATCGTTCACGCATCTTCTTTAAATCTCTCATCTCGATTCACCCTCCAACAGATGTCGCACTATCTTTTCAACCTTCTGACGTATCTCAAAATTTTCAATCTCCATCCCGTGATTGCCATCTCGAGGCCTGATGTTTATTAGGGCCCCGAATTCCACTGTTCCAGAATCGGGATACCAGTCGGCGCCCCAGATGTCTTCCTGCTGGCTTCCATCTTCTAAGAGGACCTCTTCGCAATCGGCATGATATTCACCGCCTCCTGCAAGCATTTCCCTCTCCACATCGACAGCCAGTTTGACGTAGGTCCCAAGCTCCTTTAGCATCTCTTGAATCTCGCCTTCCATCGCCCGCCGTCGTATGATGTGAATCTTCATATAATAGATAAAGGACGAATGACCGTCAGTTTGGTCAACATGTTTCAAATTCCCAATATGAACCTATTATGACGGAAAAGAGTAAAATTTCAAGAAGAAAAGAGGATGGACTCGCAAAAAGTCGTCTCCCCGGTCCTGCGGCAGGAACCGGTGTCCAGAGAACTTATAATTACTTGAAAAGACAGGATTCCCCGATCAAGTCGGGGAATGACGACCATTAGGATTTTTCGACTTTTTACGAGACCATCAAAGATTCACAAATTAAAATAAGTTAAAGATTTCTGGTCAAAGATTTACCCCGTTAGAAAGCCCCAGCATTTATGCTGGGGATAGTAGAAATAGAAAGCATCAACTCCTTATTAAGGACGGGGTTAAGGCCCTGCCCTTTCTAACGGGGTTTACTTCCGCATTCAAAGAGGCCGTTTAACTCCATCGAGATAAACAATTTTACGGAAGACTACATTTTTTTCTTGACACCTGTATAAAATTACAGTATAAGAGATCTAACTCCAACTTTTTCATATCTGGCCACAATGATAAAACAATCTGAATTAACAAAACGTCAAGCGGAAATCTTAAGTTTTATCAAAACCCATATTCAATATTCGGGCTTTCCTCCCACCATTTCTGAAATTCAGGGACAATTCTCCTTTAAATCGCCAAATGCTGTTCAGGAACACTTAAAGGCCCTCGTTCGGAAAGGTCATATCCGGCGGAACCCAAATCAATGGAGGGGATTGGAGCTTATTGTCTCCAACAAGAGCAGGGACGGACCTGCTCATTATTCTACGGTCTCCGTCCCATTGATTGGCCGGGTTACCGCAGGACTGCCTGTTTTGGCTGAAGAGAATTTTGAAGGGGCAATTTCCGTAGATCGCTCCCTTATTGGCCGAGCCACAAGACTCTTTGCGCTTCAAGTCCGGGGCGACAGCATGATAAGGGCCGGCATCTATGATGGAGATATTGCCATTGCCCAACAACAATCCGTTGCAGATCACGGAGACATCATTATCGCTTTGCTGGGCGATGAAGCCACAGTGAAAAGGTTTTATCACAAGAACAAGGTCATTATTTTACAGCCGGAAAATGATACGATGCAACCTATAAGGGTTAGTGAAGGAGGCGATTTCAAAATCTTGGGCAAAGTCATTGCGACATTGCACCGGGTTGGAAATGAGAGAGCGGCATGATACGTCATGAGCATCATCTTTTGGAGAAAACCTGATTGAGCCCGACCGGAAAGAGGAAAGTTTAAAGTTCCACCTTTACATTGAGCCAAATCACCTCCGAAGGAATTGATTGGGTTTGGGAACATCGCATAGACGATTTATTAGCCTTCGGGTTGTAGGCATGGCCATTATGGAAGAACGAGAGAAGGCTCGCTTCGAACTCCAAAAACGAATAGATGCTTCCAAGGCACAAGCAGAGCGTAACCGACTTGGTCAGTTCGCCACACCCCCGGAGCTGGCTTCCGATATCGTGGCCTACGCCGTTTCCTTGCTCCCTCCACACTTAAAGATCCATTTTCTCGAACCCGGCTTCGGAACCGGCCCCTTCTATTCGGCTCTGCTACATCAAGTGTCACCTTCACGGATCGAAGCTGCGGTTGGTTACGAGATTGATCCACACTGCGCTGAATCAGCAGGGCGTCTATGGAAGGAAACCGCGTTGCGTCTCTATGCTGCCGATTTTACAACCACCAAGCCACCGAAGGCCGAAGCTGCAATGCTTTCTTCATACTCACCCAGAGCAAGTAAGGCAATTTAATCTGCCAAAGAAGTTCCTAAAGCCTATCCTGCCAAGTCCAAGAGACCTTGAAACCGATGAAATCTGCGCCGATGAGAATGGCGAACCGCAGATACAGAACCGACGCTATTTGCTCTCGTGCGATTTGCCGGAAAATGAGGTAAGAGAAAAGTATCCGGTTTTGTGGCGATACCTCGAACAAGGCCTTGCAGCCGGGATAGACAAGCGTTATCTCTGTCATCATCGAGAACCGTGGTACTCACAAGAGGAACGGCCACCGGCCCCGTTCCTTTGTACTTACATGGGAAGGCCAACCCGCAGAAGCAAGTCTCCGTTTCGCTTCATCCTCAACCACTCAAAGGCCACCACAGCAAACGTGTATTTGCTGTTGTACCCAAAGCCAGATTTGGCCGCATCATTGAGTGACCATCCCGAACTGTATCGGAAGGTTTGGAAGATTCTCTCCTCCATTGCCGCCGAGACGCTTATGGAAGAAGGAAGGGTCTACGGTGGCGGTCTCCACAAGTTGGAGCCAAAGGAATTGGCCAACGTCCCCGCAGATTCTGTCTTAAGAGCTTTCTCTGACGAAGGGAAATTCAGGATGCGTCGGCAGATGGAGCTATTTGCCTGATAAGACTGGCGGTAAGAACCCCACATAGAGAAAAGTGCAATTTGACGGAGAGTGAAGAAATGGGTAGGATGAGACCAAATGCTGAGGCAATTGAGGCTGGACACTGTTTCCCTGTGCGAATAAGGAGGTGAAAATGGTTGTCGAGCAGCGCCCAGGCATGAATACTTAGGAGTTCCCCTTCGTATAGGGCCCCCAAGCGTGTTAGAAAATCTTCTCGGTCTTTATTGGTCCGGAAGATGGAAGTTCCCTCGATTCCTCGGCCCATCACATGGTGCAAGGCCCCGGGTGCATCCAGTCTCGCTTGTCTCGGCATGCTCCTCCATTTACACCTTTCTTTGTCCCATGTCAAGCACTTTTTCTCTTTGCACCAACGTCCCCATTATCCCAAGGACTCTGCAGGGTAAGAGTAGGGCCAGAATCCTCATTACAAAGAGGAACCTGTCGGGAATACCTAAATCGGATTAATTAGAGTCTGTTTATAAATCCATTTTTTCCGTCATGCCGGACTCGATCCGGCATCCAGAAGGTCTTGAAAGGACTGGATTCCCCGATCAAGTCGGGGAATGACGACTTTTTTGAAAACTGTTGGTTTATAAACAGACTCTAATTCAAGGCTAACTCCTCATTGAGCAGATCCGAGATAAACATATGTCCGGGGGTGTGGGTGATGCAGAGATCTGGTTTTGCCTTCATCACAACGGCCTGCGGCGTGACACCGCACGCCCAGAAGACCGGAACCTCATCCTTTTTAATTGTCACCGGATCTCCAAAATCAGGTTTTTTAAGATTTTTTATCCCAATCTTTGAAGGATCACCGATATGGACAGGCGCTCCATGGACCGAGGCATAACGGGAAGTGATCTGAACAGCCCGGCTTACCTTGTCCGGAGGAATGGGCCTCATCGTAACCACCATGGGTCCATAAAAAACACCTGAGGGCTTGCAAGGAATACTGGAGATAAACATCGGGACATTCTTTTTCTCTTCAATATGCCGGACAGGAACGTTCGCCCGGAGCAACGCCTCTTCAAAAGAAAAACTACAACCCAGGAGAAAGGTGACGAAATCAGACTTCCAGAGACTTTTGATTTCTTTGACGGTCGTTTCTAATTTACCTATTTAAGGGTAAGAATTTAAGACGATACACGTAACCCCTTGACTAAACGGGCGTCTTAACCTTTACCTTTTGACCCTTGACCTTTATCTTCATAGAGAAACCTTCCTTTTCAACTAATCTTTCATAAAAAAATTTCAGGGCTTTCTCGGTGGCCTTTTCTTTGATCTCTCTGCGGCTTCCCTCTAAAATTAATTTAATCACCCATGTCCTTTTGCCTTTGGCTAAACCGATGAAGACAAGCCCAACAGGTTTTTCTTTTGTCCCTCCTGTTGGTCCCGCAATGCCCGTTGTGGATAACCCGAAGTTTGTACTAAAAGCCTTTCGAACTCCTTGAGCCATCTTTTTCGCGACCTGAGGGCTTACCGCTCCATATTTCTTTATATCATCTAATGGAACCCCTAAATGCCTTGCCTTGGATTCATTGCTATAAGTAATCATTCCTCCCATGAAATAGTCCGAGCTTCCGGGGACATCGGTAATGCGGTCGTTGATCAGCCCGCCCGTGCAGGACTCTGCAATGGAGAGCGTGCAGCTTTTTTTTCTTAAATGATCTCCGATCGCTTTTTCTAAAGATTTTTTCGTCACTCCACCCCCACCCTCGCCCTCCCCCGTCAAGGGGGAGGGTAATTTTTTTAGGAGAGATAGTTAAAAAGGGATAATGATCAAACGAAGAATCACATTGGCAAAAATTCCGGCCATGACATCATCCAATACCACCCCAAATCCTCCTCCCACTTTTTCGAAACGCCGGATGGGAAAGGGTTTGAGAATATCGAAAAACCGGAAAAGAATAAATCCGACCAGTATGAAGAGAGGTGTTTGGGGAACCCAGAGCATTGCAACGAAGAAGCCCATCATCTCATCGATGACGATCCTCTGGTCGTCCTTCTTTCCAAAATATTGTTGTGCCTGTCCCGAAATCCAGCACGAGAGGAAGAAGAAGGTGATCAGTGTCAGTTCATAAAGAGGGAATGACATTTCAGAGAGGAAGTAATAGATGGGGATGGCAAGGAGCGTGCCCAAAGTCCCTGGGGCTATGGGAGAGTATCCTGCTCCGAAGCCAGTAGCCAATATGACGATAAAACGTCTCATCTTTCGATTGAAGATTTGGGGTGATGGGGAGATAGGGAAATGGGGTGATAGCTCCCCATCTCCCTATCCCCTTATCTCCCTATCCTTTTTTTAGAGTCTGACAACGATTCCTTTTTCTTTCAGGAATGATTTGACCTGAGCGATCGTATATTCCCGGTAGTGGAAAATGGAGGCCGCAAGGACAGCGCTCGCTTTCCCCAGGGCAAGCCCCTCGTAAAGATGCTCCAGCGTCCCTACGCCACCTGAAGCGATGACCGGAATATCCACGCTCTCCGAAATGGTCCGGGTCAATCCGATGTCATAGCCATCCTTTGTCCCATCCCGGTCCATGCTGGTCAGGAGGATCTCGCCTGCCCCCAACTTCTCCATCTCCCTGGCCCAGAGGAGGGCGTCGATCCCTGTCGGAACCCTTCCTCCATGCGTGTAAACCTCCCAGCCCTGCCCTCTTCTCCTGGCATCGATGGCGATGACAATGCACTGGCTTCCAAAACGCTTCGATGCCCTTTCCACAAAAGAGGGATCCTTTACTGCGGCGGTGTTGATCGAAACCTTATCCGCACCCGCTTTCAGGAGCTTCCGGATATCTTCAAGATTTTTTACGCCCCCTCCCACAGTGAGGGGAATGAAGATCTCTTCTGCTGTCCTCCGAACGATATCGATGAGGATCTCCCTCTTCTCGTGGGAGGCGGTGATGTCGAGAAAGGCGATCTCATCAGCGCCCTGCTCATCATAGACCTTTGCGTTCTGAACCGGATCGCCTGCATCCTTCAGGTCTACAAACCGGGTTCCTTTGACCACCCTCCCATCCTTTACGTCAAGACAGGGGATGATCCTCTTTGCTAACATTTGTCTGTGCTCCTATTATGCCATCACTGAAAAATGTTTCCTCCAGCGCAAATAATATTGGGGAGTTGGGGTTGTGGGGAGATGGAGTGAAAAATCCTCCCCATCCCCCTATCTCCCTATCTTCCCATCTTTCTTTGTTAAGCGTATGGCCTCTTCCAAATCAATACTGCCTGTGTAGAGGGCGCGGCCGATAATGACTCCGATCACCCCATCCCGCTCTAACTCCAAAAGATCCTCGATGTCTTCGATTCGAGAAACTCCTCCCGAGGCAATCACCGGAATGGAAACGGAGCGAGATAAATTCCTGGTGGATTCAAAGTTTAAACCTGTTCCCATTCCATCTCTCTCAATATCCGTGAATATGATGCTTGAAAGGCCGATCCCTTCGAACTGCCTTGCGAGTTCAATAGCCTCCATGGAGGCAACCTCTTGCCAGCCCTCCACAGCCACCTTTCCTCCTTTGGCATCGATGCCGAGGATCACCTTTCCTGGATATTGATGGCAGGCCTCTGTGAGCAGGCAGCGATTCCTGAGGGCCGCTGTCCCCAGGATGACCCATTCAGCGCCGGAATGGATGTAATCCTCAATCGCAGCCAGATCCCGGATCCCTCCGCCTATCTCAACGGGAATATGGAGGGAACGCACCATCTCCTCGATCAGAGACCTGTGGAAAGGCTTTCCCGTTACCGCGCCATTGAGATCGACCACATGAAGCCTCTCCGCTCCCTTCGACTCCCAATGCTTTGCCATCTCGATGGGATTCTCCGAATAGATTGTCTCCTGATCCATTCTTCCCTGGGAGAGCCTCACACATCTCCCATCTTTAAGGTCTATGGCCGGGATGACGATCATAACAAAACTCTCATTGAAAATTGCAAAATGAAAAATGCAAAGTGAGAAATGTCAGTGCTAATTTTAAATTTTGCAATGCTAATTTTGAAATGATTACTCTTGCAGTTCCTTTGCTCCGGGCAGTCTTCTCAATGCCTCATCCATGCCCACGCTCGCCAGTTCCTCTGCGGTCAGCCAGTGGGCCTTTCTTCTGAAGAAGGAACCGATCTTGAAGAGATTCTCGCTCAGCGGCCTCTGGGTTTCATCCATCCTCCCTCTCCACACCTCCACCCCGTCCTTTAACCGAATAAGATGGAGGTCGAATCCGACAGAGGCGGGCCGATCCACGCCCACGGAAGATCCGATCCTCTCTTCAAAACGGAAAACGAATCCGATGGAGACAAAATCGCTGCCCAGCTCCTTGCCCAATTCGATCGAGGAGGATTTCGGCCTCTCCTCGAACATTCTTTTCTCCCTGTTAGAGAAGGCTTCTTCCACCTTCTCTAATGGGATGACCTTGAAAATTCCTTTTGCCTCTATCTTCTGATAGAGAAGCCTCGTCATCGTGTTCTGAGCGCCGGGCAGGACCTCTCCCCTCTGAAAGACCGTCCTGCAAACCGGGCAGAAGGCTTCCCTCTCAATGAAGAAGGGAAGGATGGCCAGTCGGGGTTTCTCCTCGGCATTTACTTCGAAAACTCCAAAAACCATTAAGCCCAATAACAGGATGATCAACCCATGGCCAGAAAGGATTCTCTTCATCTCTTCACCTCTTTTACGTAGAAACTGCCCCCAAAAGCTCCCCTCCCTCGGGAGACTGTGTCGTAATGGGGAAATAGTAAAAAATGTCATGCTGAACTTGTTTCAGCATCTAATAAAATCAACGGCTTAGAGACCCTGAAATAAATTCAGGGTGACAAAACAGTAATTACGACACAGTCTCCGGCGGGAGGGGATAAAGGGGAGGGGGAATAACTTTTCACACCCCCACCCACACCCTCCCCCCTGCCTTCGCCGAAGCGGCTTCGCGCAGGCAGGCATCAAGGGGGAGGGATGATTGTTGGAGATCTCACTTCTTAACTCCAATCTTCTTGGCGTCTTCTAAGAATTGGGCAATCCCTCTGTCTGTGAGGGGATGCTTTGCCATCTGGTCCAGAATGGCGGGCGGGATGGTCACGATCTCAGCGCCCATCCGCGCTGCCTCTATCACATGAATGGGGTTTCTCACGCTGGCGACGATGATGCGGGTTTCAATCTCATCGTAATTGTCATAAATTTCCCTGATCTGCTGGATCAATTCGAGGCCGTTGAAGCTGATGTCGTCAAGCCTTCCTATGAAAGGGCAGATATAGGTCGCCCCTGCTTTTGCGGCCAGAATGGCCTGGCTCGCCGAGAAGAGGAGGGTTACATTCGTCTGAATACCTTCTGTGGCGAGGATTCTCACCGCCTTCAACCCCTCCTGATTGATGGGGATCTTGATCACGATCTCATCGCCCCAGGTTGCCAGGACTTTGCCTTCTTTCACGATCTCTTCACAGGCGAGGCCTGTGACCTCCACATTAACAGGCCCCTTCACCTCTTTCGAGATCTTTCGGATCAGTGTCTCCGCTGTCTCCCCCTCTTTTGCAAGGAGCGTGGGATTAGTTGTCACCCCATCGACCAGACCGAGCGCTTTCGCCTTCCTGATCTCACTTAGATTTGCCGTATCAATAAATATCTTCACGTCTTGCCCTCCTTTTTAATTAAATAATCGCAAAGGACACAACGTTTGAAATCCCAAATCACAAATTCCAAATCCCAAATAAGGTCCAAATTTCAATTTAAAATGACCAAAACGATTTTGTTTGAAATTTCGAATTTGGACTGTTGGAATTTGTTTGTTATTTGGTGCTTCCATGTATACTATGCGCTCTGCGCTGATATCTAAACAATTCCCCATGTTCTGACCAGATCGTGGATGGCTTTGGTTTGCCGGAGAAGACCCTCCATCTCATTGAGAGGAATCATGCTCGATGCATCGCAGAGCGCCTCAGCCGGCCTGGGATGGGTTTCGAGAAAGAGGCCATTGCAGCCCACAGCCATGGCCGCACGGGAGAGATGGGGAACATACTGAGGGCTTCCGCCTCTCGGGTCCTCACTCGGAATTCCGTAATTTCTCACCACATGCGTGGCATCAAAGATGACCGGACAGCCGATCCCCTGCATGATGGGAATGGAGCAGAAGTCCGAAATCAATTTGTTATATCCGAAACAGGTCCCCCGCTCCGTGAGAAGGACCTGCCTGTTTCCGGCGCTGTGGATCTTCTTGACTGCGCCGGCCATATTCTCCGGCGCGACAAACTGTCCTTTCTTGATGTTGACCACCCTTCCCGTCTCTCCCGCTTTGAGAAGAAGGCTCGTCTGCTGGCAGAGAAAAGCCGGAATTTGAATCACATCTAAAACTTTCTTTGCCTGATCCACATCTTCCATCCGGTGCACATCGGACAGGACAGGGAGGCCGAACTTCTCCTTCACCTTTGCAAGGATTCTCAATCCCTCTTTAAGTCCCGGGCCATTATAAGACTTCTCCGAACCCCGGTTATCCTTCTCATAAGAAGCCTTGAAGATCAGGGGAATCTCCAGCTCCTTGCAGAGCGCCTTTAAATCTTTTGCAATCTCCAGGACGACGGCTTCGCCCTCTATCACACATGGACCTGCGATCAAGACAAGCGGATTCCCCTTTCCGATCCGGATGTCACCTACTTTGACTTCGTTCATTGGCGGCTCCTTCCACTATCATTCCCCTCTCCCCAAGCGGGAGAGGGATAGGGTGAGGGGGAATTGGTCACTCCACCCCCACCCTTCCCCCGTCAAGGGGGAGGGAGAAAAAAGGCTAAATCGCCTTCGCAAAGTTCTCCAGTATCCTCAATCCCTTCTGCTGGCTCTTCTCCGGATGGAACTGTGTGCCAAAGATGTTCTCCTTCCAGATGCTCGAAACAAAAGGAATTCCGTATTGGGTGATCGTCGAGTTCCACGCTTCTCCATCGGGAAGCACATAATAGGAGTGGACAAAATAGAAGAAGTCTCCGCTCTTTAACCCTTGAAGCAGGGGGGCTTCCCTCTCTTTTTCAATCGAATTCCATCCCATGTGAGGAACCTTATGTTCAGGGTCGGGCCGGAATCTCACAACCTTTCCTTTGATCAGGTCAAGCCCCCTCCGATGTCCGAACTCCTCGCTCTCTGAAAATAGAATTTGAAGGCCAAGGCAGATGCCGAGATAAGGTTTCCCTTTCTCAATGGAACGAAGGATCGATTCGATCAATCCATACCTCTCCAGATTCTCCATGCAGTCCTTAAAGGCCCCCACTCCCGGAAGAACGATCGCTGAAGCCCCGGAAATCTCCCTTTTGCTCCGGGTCACGCTGGCTTCAAACCCGACCCGCTCGAAACCCTTCTGAACGCTTCTGAGATTCCCCATCCCGTAGTCGATGATGACGATCTTTGGTTTCATAGCTTTTCTGATTGCGGATTGCGGAATCATCAGGGCTAAAGCCCTGAGTTACGTAACTCAGCCCTTCAGGGCTTAAATCCGAATTATAAGACTCCTTTCGTTGAAGGAATTCCGACTGACCGCTTATCAATAGAGACCGCCTCTCTCAACGCTCTTCCCAATCCTTTGAAAACAGACTCTACCATGTGATGGCTGTTCCTGCCATAGAGTAGGTTGATGTGAAGCGTCATCCTTGCGTGATTGCAGAGAGCCCTCATGAACTCTTCCACCAGTTCGAGGTCAAAAGTCCCGATCTTAGATCTTTTCAGTTTCATATGATAGACAAGGCAGGGCCTCATCGAAAGGTCTAAGGTGACCGAAGCCAGCGTCTCATCCATCGGGAGAAGGCCCATTCCATATCGCTGAATCCCTTTTGCCTCTCCAAGCGCTTTTCGGATGACATCTCCCAGACAGATCCCAACATCTTCCACGGTGTGGTGTGCATCAACACCAATATCGCCTTTTGCCTCGAGAGAGAGGTCCATTCTGCTGTGATAGATCAGCAGGCTGAGCATATGATCGAAGAAGGGAATGCCTGTTTGGATCGAATGTTTACCGGACCCATCCAGATCAATCTTCAAGAGAACTTCTGTCTCTTTCGTCTTTCTCTTCACCTCTGCCTTCCGATGTTTTTTCATGGTTGCTCCTTGACCAAATCCCTATGAATCTTAGGGTTGTCATTCCCGTGAAAACGGGAATCCAGACGTCGTCCCTGCGGAAGCAGGGATCTATAACAAAGAAACTGGGTTCCTGTTTGCACAGGAAACCCTGGATTCCGGATCAAGTCCGGAATGACATTATATGTAAAGTCTTCACTGAATCATTACACTAAAGAATTCGGGATCTCGGTTTCGTTTCTATATCATTACCTTTTTATCCTCACCCGAACCGACCTGTAATGTCCCTCCAGCCCCTCCCACTCCGTAAATCTCTTCACATCCCCTTCGAATCGCTTTAATGCCTTTTCGCTAAATTGTATCAGGTTAATCTTTTTTTGAAAATCCTCAACGCTCAGGGCCGACGCATACCGGGCTGTTCCTGCCGTGGGGAGAATGTGGTTCGGCCCTGCCAGATAGTCTCCGATGGCTTCAGGAGTATGGGGACCAAGAAAGACGGCTCCCGCATGTTTCACCGACCTCGCCAGGCGCAGGGGATTCTCCACACTCAGCTCAAGGTGTTCGGGTGCAATCCTATTCGCAAGTTCAATAGCCTGAGGGAGATCTTTGACGATCAGGATGGCGCCTCTCTGGCGGAGGCTTTTGCTGGCGATCTTCTCCCTCTTCAGGGTTAAGAGCTGTCTCCGGACCTCCTCTTCCACTTTTCTTGCAAAGGATTCGGATGGAGTGATCAGGATGGAGAGCGCCCTCTCATCATGCTCTGCCTGGGAGATTAAGTCGGCCGCCACAAAGGCCGGAGGAGTCTTTCCGTCAGAGATGATTACGATCTCACTCGGTCCGGCCACCATATCCAGATCAACAGCGCCATAGACGAGCCGCTTGGCAATAGCCACATAACGATTTCCGGGCCCAACAATTTTATCCACCTTCGGAATCGATTCGGTGCCATAGGTTAAGGCTCCGATCGCCTGAACTCCTCCGGCGCGAAAGATCCGGTCCACTCCGGCCAGATCTGCGGCCACAAGAACCGCAGGGCTGATTCCTTCCGCGTGAGGAGGCGTCGTAATAATGATCTCTTTCACGCCTGCCACTTTTGCGGGGATGGCGGCCATCAGAACGGTGGAGGGATAGGACGCCTTTCCCCCGGGAACATAGATCCCCACTCTCTCCAGCGGTTTTACAATCTGTTCGATCCTGATCCCTTCTTCAATCCATTTGACCACCCATCTCTTCTTTGAAAGCTCGTGAAACGTTCGGATGCGATGGCTTGCCTTCTTAAGAGTCTTCATAAAATCGAGAGGGATTCTCCTGTGGGCCTCCTTTACTTCCTCCCTCTTCAACTCGAGTTGCAAAGGAAGGAGTCGAACACGGTCGAATCGTTCCGTGTATTGAAGAAGGGCCATATCCCCCCTCTTCTTCACATCCCTCAGAATGGACCGGACCTCTCCCTCAAGGCGAAGGGGATCCCCGGCAATCCTGCTCTCCACCTCCGAAAGGTATCGATCAAATCCTTTTTCTCCGCTTCGAAAAACCCTCATCAAAAAGCCTCTTTGAATGTTCTTTTTCCAATCCACAATTCTTTATATTTTCGACTATTGCCCCCCCACCCCCACCCTCCCCCTCGAGGGGGGAGGGCTGGGGAGGGGGAAATTTCATTCTCCTTCTTTCACCCTCTTGATATTGGCCCCGAGCCCGATCAATTTCTTATCCAGTTCCTCATAGCCCCGATCCAGGTGATAGACCCTCGAGATTTCTGTCACCCCGTCAGCGGCAAGGCCGCCAACAATGAGGGAGGCGCTCGCCCTCAGGTCGGTCGCCATGACCTGGGCTCCGCTCAGGCTCTCCGCGCCCTGGATAATCGCTGTGTTTCCCTGGATCCGGATATCCGCCCCCATCCTTTGAAGTTCGTTCACATGGATGAAACGATTTTCAAAGATCGTTTCAGTGATGATGCTCAATCCCCTGGACAGAGACATCAGGGTCATGAACTGGGCCTGCATGTCTGTTGGAAATCCGGGATAGGGTTGTGTCTTCACATCGACGCTCCGGATCCTGCGGCTTCCTACCACCCTCACCCCTTCTCCTTCTGGATCGATTTCCATTCCCGTCTCTCGCAATTTATGGATGACCGCTTCCATATTGTGGAAAGGGCATCGATGAAGCTTGATGTTGCCGCGTGTCAATCCGGCCGCCACCATCAGGGTTCCTGCCTCGATTCGGTCAGGGATGATCGTGTGCTCTGCCGCACGAAGGGATTCCACGCCTTCAACCTCGATGAGGCTCGTCCCTGCTCCCTCAATCTTCGCTCCCATCTTTTTAAGGACGCTGGCTAAGTCAACCACCTCCGGCTCCATGGCGGCGTTCTGTAAAACGGTCTTTCCCTTTGCCAGCGTGGCGGCCATCATCAGGTTCTCCGTTCCTGTCACCGTGGCCGTGTCAAAGGAGATGTCAGCTCCTTTTAACCGGTCCGCCTTTGCCTCCACATACCCGCTGCGGAGATCGATCTTTGCGCCCATTGCTTCGAGACCCATGAGATGAAGGTTGATGGGCCTTGCGCCAATGGCACATCCCCCGGGAAGGGAAACCCTTGCCTTTCTCATTCGAGCCACCAGGGGGCCCAGGACGAGGATGGAAGCTCTCATTGTCTTCACCAGATCGTAATGGGCTTCAATGTTTGAGACCTCTGTGGCATCGATTCGATAGGCCCCATCTTCTCCCTGGACTTTCACCCCCAGATTCTTAAGGACCCTCGCAATGGTCAGGATATCCCTCAGATTAGGGACATTGTGGAAGAGGTTCTCTCCCTCTGCGAGGAGGGAGGCGGCAAAGATGGGAAGGGAGGCGTTCTTTGAACCGCTCACCTTCACCTCTCCAATCAACCTCTCTCCGCCCCGGATGATGATCTTATCCATCTATCGCTCCGCTTTTGGAAGGTGGAAAGTCGTGAGTAGAAGGTCGTTAATTTTTTTCCACCCTCCACTTTCTACTGTCCACTTTCTGTGCCTTGACCACTCTCTCGGTTCCTGAAAGGTCCTTAACTCGCTCAGGTCGTTCAAAGCCTCCCTCGGCCTCGATCATCTCAGAAATGCTGGGCGCCTGATTGTTTCCCACCTCCAGGAGGAGCCGCCCTCCCCTTTTCAAATAAGAAGAAGTTTGGGAAATCAACTTCCGATAAAACTCCAGGCCGTCCTTTCCACCCTTCAGCGCGATGAGGGGTTCATGATTCCTCACCTCCCTTGAGAGATCTTTTATTTCCGAATCAGAAATATAGGGAGGATTCGAAAGGATCAGGTCAAAGGTCTCTCCCGGATGGAATGGGTTAAGGAGATCGCCCTTCACAAACCCGATCTTGTCGGAAACGCCCGCCTGTCTCGCATTATCCTTGGCCACCATGAGCGCATCCCCTGAGAGGTCGGTGGCGACTAGAAAAATATTCTTCACTTCTTTTGCCAATGAGATGGCGATGGCTCCGCTTCCTGTCCCCAATTCTAAAACAGATGGAATTTTTTTGGAAGAAATTTTTGCGAGGATCGAAAGAGCCTCTTCAACCAGACGCTCTGTCTCCGGCCTTGGAATGAGGACGCGGGGATCCACCTTAAGGTCGATGGACCAGAACTCCTGATGTCCCAAAATATATTGAAGCGGCTCGCCGGAACCTCTTCTCCGGATCAGACCCTCCAGCGTCTTGATCTCTTCCTCCATCGCCTGGTCGTGGAGACGGATGTAGAGCTCCTCTCTGCTGAGGCGCATCGAGCGGGCCAGCAGGAGCTCCGCATTGAGCCGGGGATTCTCAACCCGGTGCTCCTTGAGATAATCCGTTGCCCAATTCAATGCTTTTAGGACAGTCATCGTCAACCCAAACCGAGATCCCGAAACAAGTTCGGGATGACAGGTTGCTTTGTCAAATCGTCGTATCGTCTCATAGTCTTTTGTTTTTTTATCCGATTTTTGACGATGCGACTATAAGACTGCCAGACGATACGACTTTTAACCTTTGAGCGCTTCTGCCTGATAGTGGGTGGTTAGTTTATGGATGACCTCATCGATCTCACCGTCTAACACTTCGCTTAACCGGTAGAGGGTCAAACCGATCCGGTGGTCCGTCACCCTTCCCTGTGGAAAGTTATAGGTCCGGATGCGCTCACTCCGTTCCCCGGTCCCCACCTGGTTCTTTCTCTGCGCCGAGATCTCCTTCTCTTTCTCCTGCCTCGCATGGTCCAGTAATCTCGCTCTCAGAATCTTAAGGGCCTTCGCCTTATTCTTGTGCTGGGACTTCTCGTCCTGACAGGAAACCACCATATTCGTGGGAAGATGAGTGATCCGGACAGCGGAGTCCGTGGTATTGACGCTCTGACCTCCCGGGCCTGAAGACCGGAAAATATCGATCCGGAGGTCGTTCGGATCGATCGCCACCTCCACATCCTCTGCCTCCGGAAGGATCGCCACTGTCACCGTTGAGGTATGAATCCGTCCCTGGGACTCTGTGACAGGAACCCTCTGAACGCGATGAACACCGCTCTCGTACTTCAGCCGGCTGTAGGCCCCCTTGCCTTCGATCAGGGCAATGACCTCCTTGAACCCGCCCACACCCGTGAAACTTCGGCTCATGATCTCCACTCGCCACCGGTTCTTCTCCGCATATTTTCCATACATCCGGAAAAGATCGGATGCAAAGAGCCCTGCCTCATCTCCTCCGGTTCCTGCCCGGATCTCAAGAAGGATGTTCTTCTCATCGTTGGGATCTTTCGGAAGGAGGGCCATCCGGAGATCCTCCTCTATCTTCTCCTTCTCTCCTGTGAGCCGCTGAAGATCCTCTCTGATCAACCCTTTCATCTCCTCGTCTTCGTCGCCGGCGAGGAGCTGGCGGTTTCCTTTGATCTCCTCTTCCAGCCTCTTCAGCCTTCGGTAGAGCTCGACCACCTTTCCCAGTTCCGAAAACTCCCTGGCCGCTTTCTGAAGCTCTGTCTGATTGTTGATTACTTCAGGCTGGCTAAGGAGGTGGGAGAGTGTGTCGTACCGGCGCTCCACCTCTTCTAATTTCTCAAACATCTCGAATCCCTCTTGAATAATTGCAAATGTCAAAAATTAAATGTCAAATGAATGCCAAAAGAAAAAATATGGAATGATGGAATATTGGAATATTGGGTTTAGAAAAAAGTATTTTCGCTCTTACGCATTATTCCAACATTCCACTATTCCAGGACGCGGTTTTTATTGCCGTCGTCTCTCCATTTCCAGCACCTCCTGAAGAGCGCGCAGGGCCACTTCGATCTGGGGCTCGGTAGGCTCCCGTGCCGTGAGCCTCTGGAGCCAGAGTCCGGGTTGGATGAGAAACCGGATTCCTCTCCGGTTTCGCTTTCGATCGGCAAACCGGATGATCTCATAGGAGAGCCCGGCGATCAAAGGAATGAAGACCACCCGGGAAGCCACCTTATATCCGAACGGAAGGTGGTGGGGGATGAGAGCAAAGATCAGGACGCTCACCACCATGACGATGAGAAGAAAGTTCGTTCCGCACCGGGGATGGAGACGACCGAATTCTTTCACCCGTTCGACACTCAATGGCTCCCCCGCCTCATAGGCGAAGATCGACTTATGTTCCGCGCCATGATATTGAAAAACCCGCTCGATCTCCTTTAAAAAGGAGATGGCCCGGATATAGGCGAGAAAGAAGGCCAGCCTGATGAGGCCGTCCGTCAGGTTGAAGAGCAATCCGCTCGTTGAAAGGATCGGAAAGAACCACCTCAACCCCTTCGTCAAAAAAAGAGGGGCTAGAAAGAAAAGAAAAATGCCAAAAAAGAGAGCCAGCGCAAAGGTGAGGCCCATCGCCCAGGAGCTGATTTCCTTCTGGCCTTCCTCTTCAGGGAGGGCCTGGTTGGCGGAGAAGTGGAGGGCTCTGATTCCAAGGGCAAGAGCTGAGATCAGGGCGATGACGCCCCTTACCAGGGGGAGTTTAAATAAGAAGCTCTTCTCGGAGAAGAAGTTCAATCCCTCCTTTTTCACGACTATTTCTCCGCCGGACTTCCGGACAGCAATGGCCATGCAGTGGGGAGATCTCATCATCACCCCTTCGATTACGGCCTGCCCCCCAACGCGAAGCGGTCCTTCCTCTTTTTTGGAGATAATACGGCTCCATGGGAAACGCCCCTCTCCGGGGCCCCTTCTCCCTAAAGACATCTTCATCCTCCGAACAAACTAATGCTGAATGGCTGGTTCGAATAAGGGTTGGGCGGGAATCGGTCGCAGGCTTGGCCGGGTGTGCCTCCACCCGGGATCCGAAAATCTTCGCAGAAAACCAGACAAAGAGCCGAAGGGATCAATCTTTCTTTTCAATCGTCTCTCCGTATTTCTTCTTAAACCTTTCGATCCTGCCTGCGGAATCCACAAATTTCTGTTTGCCGGTGTAGAAGGGATGGCAACTCGAACAGATTTCCACATGGGTCTCCTTCTGCACGCTTTTTGTTTCGAAGGTCGCTCCACAGGCGCATTTGATCACCGTATCATAAAGCTTGGGGTGGATATCCTTTTTCATCTCCATAGCCTCCGAATCTATTTAAAGCCTGTCCACAAAGTAACAGTTTCAAAAAAGGTCGTCATTCCGGCGAAAGCCGGAATCCAGGGTTCCCGGTGAAAACCGGGACCCAGTCTTAAAGATGGTTCCCGACTGGAGTTTACCCCGTGCTTGATACGGGGTCGGGACGACGTCTGGATGCCCCCGTATCCAGTACGGGGCAGGCTCCTCAGTTCCGGCATGACGGAATAACAAATTTTATAAACAGACACTATTTAACTGATTTTGTGAAGATTTTCAACTCCTTTGGTGAAAGTGAGAGTGATTGTGTTTATTGATTCATCGAATCGAGAAAGTCCCGGTTGCTCTTAGTGGCGTGCATCTTGTCAAGAAGGAATTCCATGCTGTCCACCGAGTTCATCGGCTGGAGCACTTTTCTCAGGAGCCAGATGCGGTTCAGGTCATTGGGGGCCAGAAGGAGCTCCTCTTTCCGTGTGCCGGATCGCTGGATATCGATCGAAGGAAAGACCCTGCGGTCCACCAGTCGCCGGTCCAGGTTGATCTCCATATTTCCCGTGCCTTTAAACTCCTCGAAGATCACCTCGTCCATCCGGCTTCCCGTATCGATCAGGGCTGTGCCGATGATCGTGAGGCTTCCGCCTTCTTCAATGTTTCTCGCCGCGCCGAAAAAACGTTTGGGTTTCTGTAAGGCATTGGCATCAACCCCGCCGGAGAGAATCTTCCCGCTGGGCGGGACGACCGTATTGTAGGCCCTCGCCAGACGGGTGATGCTGTCGAGAAGGATCACCACATCCCTCTGATGCTCCACCAATCTCTTCGCCTTCTCGATCACCATCTCCGCCACCTGAACATGGCGCTGGGCCGGCTCGTCAAAGGTGGAACTGATCACCTCACCATCGACCGAGCGCTCCATGTCTGTCACCTCCTCGGGCCGTTCATCGATGAGGAGAACGATGAGGGTAATCTCCTTGTGATTCTTCGTAATGCTGTGGGCGATCGCCTGAAGAAGCATGGTCTTGCCTGTCCGGGGAGCGGCGACAATGAGGCCTCTCTGCCCCTTTCCAATGGGGGTGAGCAGATCCATCACCCGGGCAGAGTAGTTGTTTCTATCTCCTTCCATCTCCAGAGAGACCTTTTCCTGAGGATAAAGAGGGGTCAGGTTGTCGAAGAGGATTTTATCCCGCGCCACCTCCGGGTCTTCATAATTGACCATCTCAACCTTCAGCATGGCAAAATATCTTTCCGTGTCTTTGGGGGGGCGGATCTGACCGGAGACCGTGTCGCCGGTTCGGAGGTTAAATCGCCGGATCTGGGAGGGCGAAATATAGATGTCGTCCGGTCCGGGCAAATAGTTGTAATCAGGCGCCCTCAGGAACCCGAAGCCGTCGGGCAGGATTTCCAGCACCCCTTCCCCGAAGATCAGGCCGTTCTTCTCTGTCTGGGCCTGAAGGATGGCGAAGATGAGGTCCTGTTTCCTCATCCCGGTTGCCCCTTCGACATTGAGTTCCCTTGCGATCTTTGTTAATTCATTGATTTTCTTCTTCTTCAAATCCTTGAGATTCATAGTCCTTCCTTTTATCCTCCTCTTTTACTTGTCGGTCGGTCTCCTTCTCTTCTGAAGGGCGATCCTCCTCAATTCTTGAAATACTTCTCTGGCTCTTCTCCGAATCGTCTCGATGGACCCCTCATTTCGAATGACGAAGTCCGCCGCTTTTACCTTCTCCTCAAGGTCCATCTGGGAGGAGATGATCCTCCGCGTCTCCTCCTCGCTCATGCCTGCCCTCTTCTTCAGCCTCTCTATCTGTTGTTTCTCCTTCGAGGTGATGACCACGACCCTGTCCACCTCCCGATGAAACCCTGTCTCCACCAGCAAGGGAACGTCGAAGACGACAATGGCATGAGGGTCTTTCCGTCCAATCTCCCTTGCCCTCTTCCCCATCTCCTTTTTGATCCGGGGATGAAGGATCTCGTTCAATAATCTTCTCTGCCCGGAATCGGAAAAGGCCCGGTCAGCCAACCTCTTCCGGTCGATGGTTCCATCCTTTTCAAGGATCTCTTTTCCGAAGACCCGGGTGATTTGCCTCCACGCGGGGGATTGGGGCTGAACCAGCTCCCTGGCGATCCGGTCTGCTTCGATGATGTAGGCCCCTTCTTCTTCAAAGATCCTGGAGACCGTTGTCTTGCCGCTGGCCACTCCTCCCGTCACTCCAACGATGAGCATCCCTCTTCCTCTAAAAATTGGGTTCAGGTCAAGGCTCAGAAATTGATCATTAATCGTCTCCATCTTAACCTCAACCTTAACCTTTCGTATTAAATGTCGAGGCGCTGGACGAAGAGGGCGTTTTCTTCGATGAAGTGGCGGCGCTGTTCCACTTCATCGCCCATTAAGATGCTGAAGGTTTCGTCCGCTTCGATGGCATCCTCCACCCTCACCTTGAGAAGGGTCCGTTTCTCCGGATTCATCGTCGTCTCCCAGAGTTGTGCGGGATTCATCTCTCCCAGCCCTTTATATCTCTGGATGGAGAGTCCTTCCCTTCCCAGATGGCTCAGGGATTGAAGGAGGTCTTCTATCCTCTCGACCATCACCTGTTTTCCCTTCTCCAACAGGATAAAGGGCGGGGGCGCTATCTCCTGAATCTCCTGATAAACCTGAAAGAGGTTCCGGTATTCGACCGATGCGATGAGATCCCATTGGACGCGGCTTCGAAGGCTTTTCCCTCCGTTCGACTCCTGAACCTCAAAGCCGTAGAGGTTATATTCTTCATCCCGGTAGAGATCGAAGACTTCAAACCCGAGCTTTCTCAGACGCTTCTGGAGATCTGCGATCTTCCCCTTCTCTTCAAAGGTTGTTTTGCTCCGGACCTCCTGCTCCAGAAGGAAGTTGAGGAGGGACCGCGGGGTGCCCTTCTTCTGGAGCCTCTGGGTCAAATCGTTAAGGAGATAGATCTTCTCCAGTAATAAGGCCAGCCTCTTTTCGGGAAGTTTCTTCTTCGTCTTCTCCACCGTCACTTCGCTTTTAGCGATGGCCCGGTTCATCAGATACCGGTTGAACTCCTCCTCGTTCTTGATATAGATTTCACTCTTTCCCTCCATCACCTTGAAGAGCGGAGGCTGAGCAATATAGAGAAACCCCTTCTCAATCACCTCCGGCATCTGGCGATAGAAGAAGGTGAGGAGCAAGGTGCGGATATGCGATCCATCCACATCGGCATCGCTCATGAGGATGATGTGGTGGTATCGAATTCGATGGATATCGTAGTCATCCTTCCCTATTCCTGCGCCCAGGGCGGAGATGAGGATCCGGATCTCTTCGTTGGCAAGCATCTTATCAAACCTTGCCTTCTCCACATTGAGGATCTTCCCTTTGATGGGGAGGATGGCCTGTGTTGCTCGATCCCGTCCCTGCTTGGCGGATCCGCCTGCCGAATCCCCTTCCACAATAAAGATCTCGCTCCGCTGAGGATCCTTCTCCTGGCAGTCGGCAAGTTTTCCGGGAAGGGAATTGGTCTCGAAGGCTCCCTTTTGCCGGCTCAACTCCCGTGCCCTTCGGGCCGCCTCTCTCGCCCTGGCCGAATCGATCACCTTGGTGATGATCTTCTTTGCCATGGAAGGGTTCTCTTCAAAGAAACTCCCTAATTTCTCGTTGACCAGGGCCTCCACCAACCCTTTCACTTCGCTATTCCCAAGTTTGGTCTTGGTCTGGCCCTCGAACTGGGGTTCGGGGATCTTGACGCTGATCACCCCGGCCAACCCCTCACGGGTATCATCGCCCGTCATGTTCTCTTTGGCGCCCTTGAGCAGATTGGCATTGGTTGCATACTGGTTGATCGTCCGGGTCAGGGCGGCCTTGAAGCCGACGAGGTGGGTCCCACCCTCGTGGGTATTGATATTGTTGGCGAAGGAGAAGAGGTTCTCCGCATACCCATCGTTATACTGAAAGGCGATCTCCACATCGATCCCATTTTTCACCCCCTGGATATAGACGGGCTTCGCGTGGATGCAGTTCTTATTCTTATTCAGAAATTCGATGAAAGAAAGGATTCCGCCTTTGTAGAAGAAGTCGTGTCGCTTCCCGGATCGCTCGTCCTCGATGCTGATGGACAATCCTTTATTTAAAAAGGCCAGCTCCCTGAGCCTCTGGGAAAGAAGATCGAAGCTGAACTGGACCGTCTCAAAAATTTCGCCATCGGCTTTAAATCGGACCTGCGTTCCCGTATGTTTGGTCTTGCCGGTGACCTCCAGTTTTGTTTTTACCTCTCCCCTCTCGTAGACCTGATGGTAGACTTTCCCGTCCCTCCGGATTTCGAGATCGATATATTCCGAAAGGGCATTGACCACGGAGAGGCCCACTCCATGAAGGCCCCCGGATATCTTGTAGCTCCGATTGTCAAACTTTCCCCCGGAGTGGAGTTTGGTCATGACCACTTCCACGGCCGGGCGATTCTCCTTTTCGTGGAGATCGACCGGAATGCCGCGGCCGTTATCCCTGACCGTCACGCTATGATCGATATGGATGATCACCTCAATCTTGTCGCAGTGGCCGGCCAGAGCCTCATCGATGCTGTTGTCCACCAGCTCATGGACGAGATGGTGAAGGCCTTCCACGCCGGTATTGCCGATATACATGGCAGGCCTTTTGCGAACCGCCGAAAGCCCTTCCAAGACCTTGATCTGTTCTGCTGTATATTGTTCAGGCATCTCCTTCATTCATTCTCCCTTTTATTGAGTGATGGGCGCTGGTGAACGGCGATACGATATCTTCAAATCCTCATCGGCATAATGATGCAGAGTTGATGGGATGGATTTTGAGGTGTATGCGGCCGGATAATCCCCGGGCTTCCCTCGTCTTTCAGCTCCATGAGAATTTCTTCGGTGTCGAATGACTGGAGGGCTTCAATAAGATATCTTGCGTTGAACCCGATCTCAATCGGAGGGCCGTCATACTGAATATCGACCTCCTCCTTTGCATCTCCAAAATCCTGATGGTAGGAAGAAAGTTCCATTAAATTCTTCTTGAATGAAAATTTGACTCCCTCCGCCCTTTCGCTCGCCATGGTGGAAACCCTTCTCAGGGATCCATAGATGGCCTCTTTACCCATCGTTAATTTCTTGTCATTATTTTTTGGAATGACCTGGTCATATTCGGGGAATTCACCTTCGATCAAACGGATGATCATTAAAGATGTTCCCATTTTAAAGAAGGCATGGGTGTTATCGAAATAGACCCCCATCTCCTCCCCTTTATCATCCTTGTCCCCCACTATCTTCCTTATCTCCAGAACTCCTTTTTTGGGAATGATGATTCCTTTTTCAATCCCTTCAATGATCTGTCCTTCCCGGTCGACCAGGGAGAGGCGGTGTCCATCGGTTGCCACCATTCGAAGAAACTCTTTTTCTCCCGCTTTTAGCGGGATGAAAAGTATTCCATTAAGATGATATCGTGACTCCTCGTTGGAGGCCGCAAAGACTGTCTTTTCAATCATCTCTCTGATAATTTGCGTTGAGACGGTTGAGAAGGATTTTTCCTGCCAGGAGGGCAGAGATGGAAATTCTTCCGGATCCAGACCTGCGATATTAAAAATGGATTTTCCACATTTAAGATGAATCCAGTGGTTCTCTTTTTTGTGAATATGGACGGTCTGTTCAGGCAATTCCTTGATAATCTCAAATAATTTTTTTGAGGAAACAGAAGCCTTCCCCTCTTCATGAACCGTCGCTTTTAACTCCTCCTGAATGCCTGTTTGCAGATCGGTTCCAGTAAGAAAGAGGGAATTCTTTTTCCATTCCATATAAATATGAGAAAGGACGGGAAGGGTCGTCTTTCTGCCTGCAATGCCCTGCATTAACCCTAATCCTTTTAGAAGCTCCTTCTTCTCAATTTCAAAATGTGTCATCTTTTCCTCCTATGTATTATGATATAATTTGTTTTATCATAATCATCATCTATTTCTGTGGAAATGTTGAAAAAGAATGTAAGTGATAAAAAAGAATAGAGGATTTAATGTAAAAATCCTATACGAAGAAAAAAAAGAAATAAATAATGGGTGAAATATTTTTTCTTCTCCTCCTTTTTGCACAATCGTTCAACTCGATTTATGACTTAATTCGACCACGTAGGTTTTCAATCATCTCCTTAAAAGAAGGGTCATTCGCCATCTTCTCTTCCACTTTTTTTATGGAGTGGAGGACGGTGGAATGGTCTTTCCCTCCAAATTTTTCCCCGATTTCAATAAGCGATGAACCCGTCAATTTTCTTGAAAGATAGATGGCAATCTGGCGAGGCGCCACAAAACCTTTATTCTTCCTTTTTACCTTAAAGTCTGAAATTTTAATATTGAAATAATTGGCGACTACTTTCTGGATGACGTCGATGGAGATCAATTCCTCCTTCGGTTTGATAATATTTTTTAAAACCTCTTTCGCGGTATTCAAATCAACGTCCGTTTTGGAGAGGGAGGCGAAAGCGCCAATGCGGATGAGACATCCCTCCAGCATCCTGATATTGGAATCGATTTGGGAGGCGAGAAAAAAGGCCACATCATTCGGAAGTTTGATGCTCTCATTCTCGGCCTTCTTTCTGAGAATCGCCACCTTTGTCTCAATATCCGGAGGCTGGATGTCGGCGATTAACCCCCACTCAAAACGGGATCGGAGACGCTCCTCAAAATTGGGAATATCTTTGGGAAATTTATCGCTCGTGACGACAATCTGTTTTCGCGCCTCATAAAGGGAGTTGAAGGTGTGAAAAAATTCTGCCTGGGTTCTTTCTTTTCCGGCAATGAACTGGATGTCGTCGATCAGCAGAATGTCCATCCGTCGATATTTATTTCTGAACTCCTCCATCTTCTCAAAACGGATCGAATTGATCATCTCGTTGGTGAATTCCTCGGCTGAGGTGTAACAGATCTTCTTCGCATCGGGAATGATGCGATGCTGGAAGATATGGTTTCCGATCGCATGGAGGAGATGGGTCTTTCCCAACCCCACGCCTCCGTAAATGAAGAGGGGATTGTAATTTTTGGCGGGCAAATTGGCCACCGCCAAACAGGCGGCATTGGCGAACTGATTGCCCGCTCCCACCACAAAATTATCAAAGGAGTATTTAGGATTAAAAGGAGCCTTAAGGGCATGAAGGAACTGTGGGACATGATTTTCCGGAGGAGAAGGCGTTGAACCCTTTCCCTCCGCCCCGCGGGAAGCGGGGTCATTTTTGATTCTAAATTGGAGATGAAAGGACTTCTGGGTCAGATAGGAGAAGACCTCTTTCATATGGCTCAAATAATGTTCATGGATCCATTCTCTGAAGAAACGGTTCGGCACTTCCATCTCAACCCTTTCACCATCCATCGAAAGGAGTTGAATGGGCTTGATCCAGATATCGAAATTCTGCGGGCCAATCCTCTCTTTTAGAGTATCGGTCACCTTAGACCATAGATTGTCCATGGGCTTGACCTTGAGGGCAGCAGATAGGACACAAAGGTAATTTATGGAATGGACAGACCAGACCAAAAAAGGAAAACTTCTTCATTTTTAATAGGTTATCAAACTCTTTTCACAACGTTTCCACAATTGTGGATAAATGAATTTGTAAGAGATTGAGGGGAAATAACCTGAGGATTAAACTTTTTTTAGCAAAGCAGTATACCAATAACCCCATTTTAAAAAAAATTCAAGTCTTTTTTTTGACCGAACGTAGACCCCCTCGGTTAAAGAATCAGAAAAGGGTCGGGAGGTTCTTCTGGAAAAACCTTGAACCCTATCCTCTCACTCCTTCTCGGCCAGCTTGGCCACAGCCACCACCCGTTCCCCTTCCTCGATCGTGATCAGCCTCACCCCCTGAGTGCTCCTTCCCTGGACCGGGATATCGGCGGCTCTCAAACGGATGATCTTTCCCTTATTCGAGATGATCATCAATTCGTCCTCATCCGTAATGGACTTTACGCCCACCACATCGCCTGTCTTCATTGTCCTCTTCACGGTAAAGATGCCCGATCCTCCCCTGTTCTGGGTCCGGTATTCCGATGCCTGAGATCTCTTCCCGTAACCGTTTTCCGTGACGGTCAATAAGGAGATGTGTGGAACGACGACCTCCATGCCCACCACCTCATCCCCTTTCGAAAGCCGGATCCCGCGTATGCCGCGGGCGGTGCGGCCCATCTCCCTGATCTGATTTTCTGAGAAATGGATGGCCTTCCCCATCTTCGTTCCGATGAAAAGGTGGCGTTCGCCATCGGTCAGTTTGGTGGAGATGAGTTCATCCCCTTCATCGAGGCCGAGAGCGATGATGCCCCCTGCCCTGGGATTGCTGTAAGCCTCGAGTGCGGTCTTCTTGATCGTCCCTTTTTTCGTGATGAAGGTGATGAACTTGCCGGGCGAAAAATCTTTGAGGGAGAGAATGGCGGTCACCTTCTCCTCGGGGCTGAGATTGAGGAGGTTGATGATGGCTTTTCCACGGGTGATGCGCCCGGCCGGAGGGACTTCATGGACCTTCTTCCAAAAAATCTTTCCGGCGTCGGTGAAGAAAAGGAGGTAGTCATGTGTGGATGCGATGAAGAGGTCTTCGACAAAATCCTCCTCCTTCACGTTGATCCCCATCTTCCCCTTCCCGCCGCGATGCTGGCTCCGGTAGAGGCTGATGGGATTTCTCTTGATATATCCCGTATGGGTGATCGTTACGACCATATCCTCTTCAGCGATGAGGTCTTCGATCTTAATCTCCGGAGCGACGTCCACGATTTCAGTATGTCTCTCGTCTCCATAAGCGTCCCTGATCGAAACAAGTTCCTCCTTGATCACGTTGAGCATCAGCCGCTCGCTTGCGAGAATGTCCTTGAGGCGGTTGATCAGCTTGATCATCTCCTCATACTCTTCGACGATCTTCCGCTGCTCCAGATTGGTGAGGCGCTGGAGCCTCATGTCGAGAATGGCCTGGGCCTGTTCTTCGGACAGGTCGAACCGATCCATCAACCGCTCCCTGGCCTCCTTGGGAGTCTTGGATGCCTTGATCGTCGCGATGATGGCGTCGATCTGGTCGATCGCCTTTTTAAGGCCTTCAAGGATATGAGCCCTGGCCTCCGCCTTCTTCAACTCGAAGAGCGACCTCCGGGTCACCACCTCTCTCCGGTGCTGGAGGAAGAGATGAAGCATCTCTTTGAGGGAGAGGAGCTTCGGCCGATTTTGATGGATGGCAAGGAGGATGATGCCAAAAGAGGTCTGCATCTGTGTATGCTTATAGAGCTGGTTGAGGATGACCTCAGGAACCTCATTGCGTTTCAATTCGATGACCACCCTCATGCCCTCGCGGTCCGATTCGTCCCGGACAGCGGCGATGCCTTCGATCACCTTCTCCTGGGCCAGCTCTGCGATCTTCTCGATCAGTTTCGCCTTATTCGTTTGATAGGGAAGTTCGGCGACGACGATGCTCTCCTTCTCCCCCTTCCTATCCCTCTCGATGATGGCCCTGGCCCGGAGCTGAATCACGCCCTTCCCTGTCTCATAGGCCGCCTTGATGCCTTCCTGGCCATAGATGAAAGCCCCGGTGGGAAAATCAGGCCCGGGGATGTGGGACATCAACTCTCCGGTGGAGATCTCCGGGTTGTCGATGAGGGCGATCAGTCCGTTAATCGTTTCAATCAGATTATGGGGGGGGATATTGGTGGCCATTCCCACTGCGATACCCGAAGAGCCATTCACAAGGAGATTGGGAAATTTGGAAGGAAGAACAGAGGGTTCGAACAGGGATTCATCGTAGTTCGGAACAACATCGACGGTCTCCTTGTCGATGTCGGCTAAAAGTTCGCCGGTGAGTTTTGCCATGCGGATTTCGGTATACCGCATGGCTGCCGGAGGGTCGCCGTCAACCGAACCGAAGTTTCCCTGACCATCGATCAGGGTATAACGGAGCGAGAAGTCCTGCGCCATCCGGACGATGGAGTCATAGACAGCCATATCTCCATGAGGATGGTATTTTCCAATGACATCGCCGACGATCCTGGCCGATTTTTTGTAAGGCTTGTCCCATTCATTATTCAATTCGTTCATCGCATAGAGGATGCGTCGGTGGACGGGCTTGAGCCCGTCTCGCACATCCGGAAGAGCCCGGCCGACGATGACGCTCATTGCATAGTCCATATAGGACTTCTTCATCTCGTCTTCGATATTGACCGGGATGGCTATCTGATATTCGTTCATGGTCGCCTCGGAAATAATTAACGAATTTTATTGAAAAATTTAATATAATTGAACCTCATCTGTCAACAGAATTTCGGAGGCAGTCTTGACAATTGAGAAGAAATATGGTTTACTCAAAAAGCTTAATCATTTCAGAAAATAAGACACTTTAACAAAGAGGGGTTCGATGAAGAGAACTTACCAGCCGAGCAATGTCAGACGAAAGAGAACCCATGGTTTTCTGGAGAGGATGTCCACCCGAAGCGGCCGGAATGTCCTGAAGCGAAGGAGAGCCAAGGGGAGAAAAAGGCTGACCGTTTAGTGACAGGGTCGTTCAGATTCACTAAAAAGGAGAGGATCGCCCTTCCCCAGGATTTTAGAAGGGTGATGAAGTCAGGAAGGAGGCTCACCTCAAAGCATTACATCCTCTTTCTCCAGGAGAATGAGAGAGGGTTTCATCGGTTGGGCATCGTCGTAAAGAAGGAGATCGGTCCGGCGAGCATCAGAAATAGAATGAAGCGTTATCTCCGGGAGTTCTTTCGCCTGAACAAGCAACAGATCAAAGGGTTTTTTGATATGATCATCCTGGT
>Ga0207951_100270_pt1 | contig 30106 bp, 31 predicted proteins | sample Subbio12Aug_8Bad_FD_184830 | JGI IMG/M metagenome (GOLD analysis project Ga0207951, IMG submission 184830) | Serpentinite rock and fluid subsurface biosphere microbial communities from McLaughlin Reserve, California, USA - CR12Aug_8Bad (SPAdes) | ecosystem: Environmental > Terrestrial > Deep... | reverse complement strand
CCTACACTATGCACACGCCATCCATTATCTTTCATGACCGTCATCTTTGGCAACAAAAAAGCACCCTCTTACCGACAGGTAAGATGAGTGCCAACACTATCATTTGCTAAACGCCATAGAGCAAGAGTTGCGCCAGCTCGGCGACACTCGCCGCTGGTCGACGATTAAAACCGTGTTGTCTACACATCAACGCTCGACAGTTATTCTCACAGATAGCCTAGGGAAGATTCATCACATCAGGCTCTCCGGCACACCGGAAGCAGCCCACCAGGATATTTACCACAAACTAGACATTAAGCAGTTGCCGCGCAAGCAAGTATCCTACGTGGCAACTAGATTGTAGTGCCCAACGCGAAAACGAAAACCCTGTGTTTGCAGGCTTTTTCGCCTGTCTAGCCCAAAGCTGGGTTAATACATACTTTCGGAGCCCGTCTTACTTACCCCCACAATGCGGGCAGTACTCTGCTCCCACAGGCCGATTATCATGGCAGTGCGTACATTGTTTCTGCAATTGCTCCCCACAGGAGGTACAGTAGCTATGACCTACCGCAGGTGTACCACAGCCTGGGCATAATCCTTTACGCATTCTAGATTTGCAAACCCGGGTTGGGTCTACCAAATGGCGTCTTATAACTATGATGCCCCCAATAGACAGGGCCGTGCCCATCAGTGATATGGCAATTTGCGCGACGTCTCTTAATAAGTGCCAGGAGTAAAGACAGAAGAGAAAAATAAGCTGGAACGAAGCGAAGCCGATTAAGGCTGTGCCAAAGATTAGGTAGTTGCTACCCCTGAGCCGCATATGAGTAAAGGCTAGCAGGGCCAGCAAGAATACTGGTACCGCATAGGCAATGCGAATAATAAAAAGCTTCCACTCGAAAGCAGTGTTTAATTGGTTGTGCTCAGCGTTAATATTCTCATAGGCTACATTCATAGGTGCTTGCTTAAGGGCAAGATTTTCTAGTGCCCACTGCTCTACCTCAAGAGCAAGCTCGTGGTCAGTCTGCCGTCTCTCAAAGGCAGCAAGGCTCTCCATGTAGGCCGCTTCGCGCACAGGGTCGATAATGCCCTTATCAAGCATTACCCTATATTCTTCACGTCTAAATTCATATTCGAGGGTGGCTTTACGTAGCTCCTCTTGAATCTTCTGCGTATAGCTGTGGGCTTCCCAGCTGGCGGTTTGAGCTAGTCCGTGCTCCTGACGCAGCTCAGGAGAAATGTAACGGGCTTCAATAGCACTGTAGTCCGGGCGGGTAGGGATCGATTGGATCTCGCGGAATACCCAAGCACCGCCAATGAGTAAAAAAATGACCATGGCGATGGCCAATACCCTCTCAGCCCGAGACATCTCGAGTTGAGAGGTTTCTTCGTTAGGCATAAGCTTCACATAGGCACCTCCTTAATGTGGGGGAAAATTCAAGATTTACAGTTAACTTTCCATCCTTTGACGCTGGGAAGAGGAATAATGTTCCCTTTACTATTGACTCTACTATTTCCCTGATGGTAAAGTAGTCGAAATACCTAAAAAGGGGGGCAAAAAATGGCAGCCATAACTGTAAGTAACCTACGTAAAACATTTCAGGTGAGAACTGCAGCCCAAGGTAGAATAAAGGGTTTGTTTAACCCTATTTTCACCGAGGTAGAGGCAGTAAAGGGAGCAACCTTTTCCGTGGAGCGAGGCGAGATGGTGGCCTTTATTGGCCCCAATGGCGCAGGCAAGTCTACCACTATTAAGATGCTCACGGGCATACTTCATCCCACAGCTGGTGAGGCCCAGGTCTTAGGGCTCACACCGTGGGTAGAGAGGCAGAAGTTGGCCATGAAGATTGGGTCTGTCTTTGGCCAAAAGTCGCAGCTATGGTTTCACCTGCCGCCTAAAGATACGTTTCGCTTGTTGTCATACATCTATGAACTGGATGAGAGCGTATTTAAGGCGCGCCTTGGCAAGCTTGTAGAGGTATTTGAACTAGACGAGTTGCTGCATATCCCCGTCCGTAAGCTTTCGCTAGGCCAACGTATGCGCTGCGAAATCGCAGCCTGCCTCCTGCATAAACCAGAGGTGCTGTTCTTCGATGAACCCACCATAGGCCTGGATGTTGTAGCGAAACGAAAAATACGCGAGCTTATAGCTTCTATTAATAAAGAGGATGGGGTGACAGTCTTTCTCACCTCTCACGATACCGGAGACATAGAGACGTTATGTAAGCGGGTAATGGTGATTAATCATGGTGAGGTCATTCTTGACTCTAGCCCACAACTATTGCGCCGCGAATTTCTGCGTATGAAGACAATCGGCGTACGGTTAGAAGAAGAAATAGAGAGCTTTATACACCCAGGAGTAACTGTCCTCAAGCACAAAGGTCCAGGGCTTAAACTCAGGGTAGACACAGCTGTTACATCAGTGGATGATGTGTATGCGGCTCTACGTCAACACTCCCGCTTGGCCGATATCTACATTTCGGATCCGACCTTAGACGAAGTGATTGAAGAAATCTACCAGGCGACTGGTTCAATTACCCTAGGGGGTGGTGGATATCGTTAGCACCAAGGCAGTGCGCAAGTATTCCTTCCTCGCCAAGACCAGCTTCGCTAGTAAGATTGCCTATCCCTTAGATGTCATTTCCCGTACGTTTTTCTTTGCTCTGGTGCTGTTCATCTTCACCCAACTCTGGGGCGCCCTGCTCGGAGCAGACAGTAGTATAGCAGGTTTTAGCCGCCAGCAGTTGGTGTGGTATCTGATGGCCACCGAGAGCATCATGCTCTCTAATGCCCGCATTGAGCGTCGCATTGAGGATGACGTTAAGAGTGGAGCAGTGGCCTATATACTCATTCGCCCCTTGCACTTTGTTTGGTACCAATGCGCTATCTACTTTGGCGAGTCAGCTAGTAGTCTAATCTTTAACATCCTCATAGGGTCGATTATTGCCACCCTTTTAGTTGGCGTACCACCTATCTCAGTAGGCTTTTTGCCACTGATATTAGTGGTTATGACACTAGCCTTTCTGCTACAGTTTCTCATTAAGATATTTCTAGCGCTTCTCGCCTTTTGGGTAGAGGACACGGGCCCATTTTTCTGGATTTACTCTAAGGTACTTTTCACCCTGGGTGGGCTTTTTGTCCCAATAGATATTTATCCAGAGTGGTTAAGGCGGGTTACTGTGGCAATGCCCTTCAACTATATTCTCTACCAACCAGCCCGTCTATTTGTGAACTTTAATCTTGCATCCTTCGTACAAGTACTCGGTATACAAGCAATGTGGTCGGTGCTACTCACGGCCTTGGTGCTATACATCTACAAGCAGGGGGTGAAAAAAGTCAGTGTCAACGGCGGCTAAACAATTGCGCTTTGTAGTAGAACAACTGCGGGTCAACATTCTTTCTAATATGGAATACCGCATTTCCTTCCTAGTACAGATGGTGTTTATGGTCTTAAATGACGTAATGCTCCTGTTCTTCTGGTGGGTAATATTCCAACGTTTCGACAATATAGCAGGATGGGGACAGAAAGACATCTTTCTGCTCTATGCCCTGTCTGCCGGAACCTATGGCATTGCGTATACTATCTTCGGTAACGCCCTGCGCTTAAGCAGCCTAATTGTAGAGGGCCAACTAGATTACTACCTAGCTCTTCCCAAGGATGTCTGGCTCAATGTGCTTATCTCTAAATCCTTGGCATCCACAATAGGGGACTTTGTTTTTGGCGTAGGCATGTGCTTGGCGATCTTCGGCTTCTCTTACAAAGTACTGCTGGCGATTGTCTTTATGATGGTGGCCTCACTCATTTTGATTTCTGCAGCGACAATCGTACACAGCCTCTCGTTTTTTATGGGCAATGCTGAACAAATTGCTGCAGTTTTTAGTGAGTCCATGCTCAGCTTCTCTCTATATCCCATCTCCGTCTTCTCGCTAAGCGTCAGAGCCCTACTCTACACTGCTATTCCTGCGGCTTTCATCAGCTTTGTGCCAGTCAGCCTGTTGCAGGAATTCTCCTTCGGCTTATTCTCCCTATTCCTTGGTGTAGCTGTCTTTGGCATCTGGCTATCCCGTCGCGTGTTTTACGCTGGTCTCAAGCGCTACGAATCGGGGAACTTGGTGGCACCGAGGATGTGAGGCACGGTCGGCGTTCCTCGTTCTTCGTTCTTGGTTCCTCGTAGAGCCGTCCAGGGAACACAGTACACAGTCATTGTAGAGAGGCACGACACGCAATTCATCGTGAATCGCGTGTCGTGCCCTTAAACAGTTCTAGCTGATTGTACACGTTATGAGATAACAAGTAGTTGGCTGAACCGCAGTCTACTAAGAACTAGGAACTAAGAGCTAGGAACCACCGCATTCATACTCGGCACCACCTGTATCCAAGTGACCCCTTCTTTAAATTTAAAGAGCTGGCCGTCGACCATGAACTCAAAATGGTCGTTTGCGCTAGCCTTTTTCCATGTACCGGTAAATTGCTGACCGTCGCGCAGAAACTGAGCTGGGCCATTACCAATAATATCAATGTCGGTGCGCAGAACATCGGTTACTACATCGCGGTGGGGGGTGGAGATAATCACGATGTTATCGGTGGTCAGCCTAGCCCCATCCTTCATGGTGTGGAGCTTGCCATTAATAGAGCGTAGATATTTACCGTCTTGCCACTGCCACGTCACCTTGTAGTAAGGGGAGTAGGTGAGGCTGACATTGCTATTAGCGCTTCCTTTAGGCATCTCTCCTTCAGGAAGCCTAGGCAGGGGGCTTATAGTAAGTCTTTTTCTCTGTGCCTCTGCTAACATTCTCTCTGTACTAGTATAGAGGTTATGGGGCATTTTCCTTGAGTTATCGCGCCAGAAGGCCTGCGATGCGTTATGAATTTCATCGAGGTCAGGAATTCTGAGCTCTGCGATTAGGTTCAAGGCTCGCGTACTGCCACCAACGTGAGCAAATGGCGTGTTGTAGGCTTTAACAATGGAGGCGAAATAATAACGGGCGCTGCGTATCGGTCCCACTAGGGGTGCAGCCTTACTATGAAAAAAAGCCATGTATCTGGTAATGCCGGCCTCAGCGATCATTTCAATTACCATATCGGCTCTGTCTAGGCCGCTTTGGGGGCGGGCTTCGGATTTATTATCTATTGAAGCAATGAACACTCCTGGCAGGTCGGGGGCAGGTAGCTGGACTACTGGTTCGGGTTTAGGTAACACGATGGGAGGGTCGTCACTGGGTACGATTACGGCAGGAGGTATTTGCTCTAAGAGGTTCTTACAGCCTGGTATCGAGAGAACCGCTACTATAAGCAGGCCAACGACTAACAACAATAAACGGCGCTGCTTTTGCTTGCTGCGGGCAGCTCTGCTCATATGTCTACCTACTTTCGTGTAATAGTGGAGGAAATATATCCTCTTAACAGAATATTAAATCTTAGGGCGATGTTCCTGGGTATAAAGCAATAACTACATCCCCCCACTTAGACTATCATTCTTAAGTTCTAGTTCCACTGCAAAAACCCTGCGGCTGGGAGGCATTACAATGAAAAGAAAGCTAGCGCTTGATGGCAAGACGTGGACCAGAAACTCTATCAGCGTATGGAGCGACGTCGAGAAAAACCTGGAAGAAAAACGGCAAAAGCACCCGGCAATGTTCCCTATGGCTTTGGCGAAGCGGGTTATTGAATGCTTCAGCCATGTTGGGGATGTTGTCTTTGACCCCTTTCTTGGCAGTGGAACTACCATATTAGCAGCTGCAGCGACTAGCCGCAAGGGCTTAGGCATAGAGCTCTCACCCGAGTATTATGCCTTAGCCTGTAACCGCTTAGGGTACGCCGTCAGTGAACATCGCCTTATCAATGGATCGGCCTTTGCTTTAGAGCAGTACGTTCAACCGAGTAGCGTAGACCTATGTTTCACATCTCCTCCCTATTGGGACATACTTAAGCAGAAGCACTCTGCCGATCATAGGGAGATCAGGCACTATGGCGAACGCAATGAAGACTTAGGTAGCGTCAGCGACTACGCTAAGTTTGTTGAGCTCCTGGGTCAAGTATTTGATAAAGTCTACACCACACTTAAGCCCGGAGGCTTTCTCGTGGCAGTTGTGATGGATTTGCGCAAGAGGAGCGTGTTTTACCCCTTCCACATGGACCTCACTCTGCGCTTGAAACAGGGAGGGTTTGTCCTAGATGATATCATTATTTGGGATCGCCACCGAGACTATAACAGCCTGCGACCCCTTGGCTATCCCTATGTCTTCCGTGTAAATAAGGTTCACGAGTTCTTGCTTATCTTGCAAAAACCTGTCGCAGCAGAGTAACAACGTAGTAGGAAGCGCCATAAAAAAATACCGCGAAGTAAAAACCCAGCACAAAACGAGCTAGCTTCGACGCCCCGCCTTTAGGGTGCTTAAGCACTAGCTCGTCAGATAAAGCCTTGGCCCCAGCTAGCGATGCCAAGCCAAGAAACATTTGCACCCAATACGCCTTTGTGAATTCGATGATGGTAAATAGCACGGGGTTACCTCCTTGTATGCGAACGTGAACATGACGGCGAGCCCTTATGATGCGCTATGTGCTATATTCCATGTACCATCTCTTACAATGTATATGCCGTCCACTGCTTTTTCCGAACAGTTGTGACGTAAATGAGGAGTTCTAGTCACGTCTCCCCCTTGTCCTGCATACACTAGAGGTGTGTGGGGAAGGGGGTATTTTGCATGATAAATCGAAAGGGCATATTCTCGTGTTCTATAAGCGGAATTCTATTGATAGCGATTGTCGCAAACACAATTATGGCTGGAGTCGTGACGCCAGCCATTCCAGAACCATCGGTAACACTGCTTCGGGCAGGTTCAGTCATCTATCTCCCCGGTGAAGCACAGTCAAGCGCCCAGCTGGTATATCAAGGCCAAGCCAGTGGGAGTGCGATGCGCATAGCCTTTACCTTTGATAGTGGATGGATCTTCGAGTATACACCTGCGTTGCTAGATATTCTGCGTGATCAAGGCGTAGTAGCTACGTTCTTCCATCGCGGCAAATGGGCTGAGGCCAACCCCGAGCTAGTGACTCGTATAGTAGCGGAAGGCCATCTCACCGGTAATCACTCCTATACCCACCCCGATATGAGTAAACTCTCCCTGGCCCAAGTGGCTCAGGAAATTACCTTAGCGGATATTGCTTTAGAAAAACTGGTGGGATATAAACCCTGGCTTTACCGTCCACCTTATGGTTTGTGCACATCCACAGTTCGCCAGGTGCTAGCTAGGGAAGGGTATACCCACAGCATAATGTGGACTATCGATAGCCATGATTGGATGGACCCAGGAGTGCAATACATTGTAGACAGGGTAACTAAAAATGCTAAAGATGGTGCTATCGTACTCATGCATGTAGGAGCACCGCAAACAATTCAAGCCCTTCCAGCTATAATCGAGTGGTTAAAGAACAAGGACTATGAATTTGTACTTTTGGATGATCTCCTGCCGACCATAGCGCCCGCCGATGGGCGGAGACCGTATCGGGTACGGGAGGGAGATACTCTAGAGAGTGTCGCATTAAAGTTTGAAATAGGCATCGATAGCATTGTCGTTCTCAATCCGAGCTTATTGCCCAACCCCTAGATTGTCTTGTACTATCAATTTTGAGCAATTCACGTAAGTGAACGGCTCTTTTCTTTTGCAGGTAATTTCATCGAGGGAGGCGAAGTGCTAGTAGACGTAAGTCAGCAACTCAGGTCATAACACTCGGTCCTTTAAGGCCTATACTAGAATCGAGGTGGTAGTAAGGTGTTTGAGTGGCACAGAACCATACAGCGGATGGTAAATATTATTGAGCGGCAGATTGGCGGGGGGAACGACGATCTAATTGCTTTACAGGCTTTGGCGCGGGAGCTAGGGTATTCCCAATTTCATGTGACCAGGCAGTTCAAGAATCTCACCGGAATGACCTTTCGAAAATACTTGGGGTTAAGACGTCTAGCCCACAGTGTAGTAGAGTTGAGGGACTCTGATAACGGGATAATTGACATTGCCATGAAGTGGGGCTTTTCATCACAGGAGGCTTACACCAGAGCATTTAAACGCGACTTTGGCATGACCCCCTCTATCTATCGCCAAAGGAAAATACCATTAGTGCTGCAGTTGCGACCAATCACCTTTGATCCATACTCCTTAGGATTGGGGGAAAGCAGTATGAGCAAGCATGAATTGCAGAGTGTGTCCGCAACGGTCGTTACCCTTCCGGCACACAAGTTCCTACACATCAGGAACCAAGAGGCAGAAGACTACTTTGGGTTCTGGGCCTTACAAGAGAAGATCCCTGGGCAAGACTGTGACACCATCTGTGGCCTACTTGATAGCATCAGCGCTAAACTTGATAGGGTAACAGGGAAAATAGGGGAGTTCGATGGTCAAATAGGTGCATGGTTTTTTAGTGAGAGTGGTAAATTGGGTTACGCCTACGGGATTAGGTTGCCCGCTCATTATGCGGGAGAACTTCCCAAACAGATGTTATGCTTAGACGTGCCTCAGAGGGATTACGTCGTGTTTTCGCACCCACAGTTTGATTACGAGGTGATTTGGGACTCTGTCTTTGCCGCGGTAAACAAAGCTATGGAGGACTACGATTATGCAGCTTCAGGTAACAGGCAAGACAGGGACGCCTTCAGCTATCAGATAGTCAACCCAGAACATCTTGGCTATAGGGTATATGTCCCCATAAAATAGGCGCAGGATGGCTTTATAGTTGCAGGGATAGTATGGTAAAGTAATGGCGCAATAGATTACACCGCGAAGGGTGGTAATAAGTCCGGCTCACTGGCGTTAGTAATCATATAACGAAGTGCGCGTGGAGAACGTTAGGTACAATCTATTAACTGCAAAGGTCAGGCGAGGTCTGAAACACGACCTTAATTTGTTGTTCCCTTTCACGCATAATAGGCGGAAAGCGGATAGCGGCAAGCGCCTAACCTACGGTTATTGATTATACTTAACTCTCCGGTCTTGGAAATTTGTCTGTATAGACAAAGCCGTAGAGTGTTTATAACTCTACGGCTTTTTATATTGCGGTGAGACTATTGCCGAAAATTGATAATAAGAGGAGAAATATATATGAACCTAATGGAAGCGATCACAAAGCGTAGATCTATTAGAAACTATGCACCTACTCTTATCCCCAGAGAGATACTCGACGAAATCCTTGAGGCGGCGCGCCTAGCACCTTCTGGCGGCAATGGACAGAACTGTTGCTATGGGGTAGTTACGGATGAGCACATGAAGCGAAAGTTAGCCCAGGCAGCAGGTGGACAGATGTGGATCGCCGAGGCTCCGGTTGTCATAGCGTTCTGTGCTAACATTGAGTACAATACCGCTAATTTGCCCGAAGATGACTTTAGCCTAGCGGTGAACCGCCTGCGCTATGGTCGAGAGATGTTGGACTATCTTTCTGGCTGCAAGGACAAACGGGGCTTAGGTATTATGTGGGCAAACGCTTGCCCCCTTATTCCCGGGACTCATATAACGCTTGCTGCCACTAACCATGGACTAGATACATGCTGGATTGGATACTTGGATGTTGCCAAGGCAGGGGAAATCCTAAGCTTGCCTTCTAACATGGCCTGTTTCTATCTGATGCCGCTAGGTTATGCCGCGGTAGAACCTAAGAAGAAGAGTACACGCAAGCCGGTTGAAGAAGTAGTCTTTTATGATAAATGGGAGGCTAGATAATGTTTAAAGAATTAATCAAGTATACAGGTAAGCCCGCGCTCTACGCTAAGGGTACAGCCAACTTCTGGGATGACCAGCATATGTCTAAGCAGCTGCTCAAGGCACATCTTAACCCAAACTGGGATGCAGCCAGCCGAAAACCGGCGACTATTGATAAGACAGTCGCATGGGTCAACGATAATTACCTCACGGCGGGCTCCCGAGTGCTTGACCTCGGTTGCGGACCGGGGCTCTATGCAGAGAGGCTTGCTAGGCTTGGGCATAGTGTGACTGGTGTAGATTTCTCTAAGCGGAGTATTGAATACGCTCGGGAGTCTAGCCAGGAGCAAGGGCTGGCGATTGAGTATGTATATAAGAATTACCTAGAGATCGACTACCACGAACAGTTTGATTTAGTGCTGCTGGTCTATTGTGACTTGGGTGCTTTAGTAGATGTAGACCGCGATTTACTTCTTCAGAAGATTCATGCCGCGATTAAGCCAGGTGGGGTGTTCATATTTGACGTTTTTACTGATGATTTTAGTGCCACAGTCGTGGAAAAACAGTCCTGGGAATTGACTGACGATGGCTTTTGGGCCGAGGGAGCACACTGCGTGCTTGAGCAGAGCTTTCACTACCCAGAAGAGAAGGTGCTTCTCAGTCAGAGCATCCTCATGCGGGCTGATGGCACCCATGACCTCTATCGGATTTATGACCACTACTATGGTGAGGCCGACTTGACGAAGGTACTTAACGCCTCAGGATTCACGGGCCATCGCTTCTTCTACGATGTTATAGGTGAAACTGACTTTGCCTCTCAGAAAGTGGTTTTCACAGCTACACATAAATAGGAAAACGTACTCTTTTATGAGCGAGCAGAAGGCAGATGTCCTTAGGGGCATCTGCCTTCTTAAATGGTGGCTTGTATAGTACCCAAAAGTGGGACACTAGCGTTGTACACCTCTAGAGGATACAATTACTCTGATATTGTCTCGCAAAGCTGAAATCATGGAGGATATGTTTGTGGAGAATCACGAAAGACCTCGCAAGAGAGAAACCTTTGATTGGATAGCCCCCATTTACAGTTTGTTCTACGCTTATCAGAAAAGGCACTATAGTTCAATTCTAGATAAAATGGAGAAGGCAGTGGGCCTTAGCGCCTATAAGACCATTGTTGACATAGGATGTGGTACTGGTGCGCTATGCTCGGTGCTTACTCAAAGAGGGTTTGTTGTTACAGGAGTAGATTCGGCTATAAAAATGCTTAATGTAGGCGCGGGAAAAAGCGAGAACGCTGCGGTCAAATTTGTACAAGCCAGTGCTTTAGAGACACTACCCTTTGCAGACAAAAGCTTTGATGCCTGCATTGCGTCTTACGTGGCTCATGGACTGAAGGCACACGAGAGAAAGATTCTCTATGCTGAGATGAACCGAATTACAAAGCATTTAGTTATAATGCACGATTACAATGAGCACAGGTCAACCCTAACCGATGTCGTCGAATGGCTAGAGCGTGGGGACTACTTCAATTTCATTAGAGTAGCTAAGTCTGAGGCCGAAGAGAACTTCGCTGATGTTTGGGTAATAGACGTCAGCTTGCGAGCGGCGTGGTATATTGGAGTACCGATACCGCACTAGCGCACGTACGTTCTAGAGGTTACAATATTGCTGAAATTAGTTTGGAGGGGTGTACTCATGGAGCTTTATTACGGGCAAATAGCTACGCCTGCAGGGCCTGTTCATTATGTTGTTTCTAGTCAAGGAGCCTTGGCTATTACTACACCAGGACAAAGTGTTGAGGAAATAAAGGCCGTGCTCAAGCGGCGAGGTTTTATTTTTGAAGACTGCCAGCCAGACGATAATGACTTACATCGCGTAGGTAGCGAGCTTAAGGAATACCTACTTGGTTCACGTACCGATTTTACCTTTCCTCTGGACCTTGAGGGGACGGATTTTCAGCGCCAAGTCTGGGGCGCGTTGCAGGATATACCTTACGGTGAGACCCGCACTTACGGCGATATTGCTAATAGCATTAACAACCCCAAGGCCACGCGGGCTGTAGGTCAGGCCAACCACCGTAACCCCCTGCCGCTGGTCATTCCTTGTCACCGAGTGTGCGGGCATAACGGTGGCTTGACAGGTTTTGCAGGCGGCCTTACCTGCAAGCAATATCTGCTGGATTTAGAACAGAGGGTAACCAAGTAGGCGTTCTATTTACCGTTTGGCATTATTCCCAAGCAGGAAGGACGACATTTATGGACTTTGATTTGATTGCGACGGCTACATTTGGGTTGGAAAGCGTAGTGGCGGACGAGGTCAAAAAACTCGGCTACGAGGGCGTCAAAATTGAGAATGGCAAGGTTACTTATAGGGCAGATGCACTTGGCATTTGTCGTTCTAACTTGTGGCTTCGGACTGCTGACCGGGTACGCCTTAAAGTCGGAGAATTTCATGTTGAGACCTTTGACAACCTTTTCGAGCAAACCAAGGCCTTGCCGTGGGAACAGTATCTTCCAGAAGACGCAAACTTTCCGGTGGATGGTAAGTCAATAAAGTCCAAATTGTTTAGTGTTTCTGATTGTCAAGCGTTGGTCAAGAAAGCTATTGTGGAAAGACTTAAGCAAAAATACCAGGTCAACTGGTTTGAAGAAACCGGACCCCGTTACACCATAGAGGTGGCCCTACTTAATGATATTGCGACACTAACAATAGATACCTCTGGCCCCGGCCTGCATAAAAGAGGTTATCGACTCCACGCAGTGGGAGCTCCAATAAAGGAGACATTAGCGGCTGCCTTGATCTATCTTTCCAAGTGGTACCCGGATACCCCCCTTGTCGATCCCTGTTGTGGTTCGGGGACAATTCCCATCGAAGCCGCCATGATAGGACTAAACATAGCACCGGGTTTTAAGCGTGAATTTGTTTCGGAACAATGGCCCTTAATACCTGAACAATTGTGGTACCATGCGCGTCAGGAAACCCATGATTTAGTCCAGTTTGATAGGAAATTAGAAATAGTAGGCTCAGATCACGACCCCCGAGCCGTGCATGCGGCCAAGCATAATGCAATAGTAGCCGGTGTCGGGGATTACACTCATTTTCAGGTTCAGTCACTAACTACGCTCAGCTCTGAAAGAGAGTATGGAAAAATCATCTGCAACCCCCCTTATGGCGAACGACTAGGGGAGAGGGAGCAGGTGGAGAACTTGTATCAAGAGATGGGCACGGTATTCTCCAAAATGGATACCTGGTCCTATTACGTTATTACGTCGCACCCTGGTTTTGAAAGATTGTTTGGTACGAGAGCCAGTAAAAAGCGCAAGCTTTACAACGGGGATATTAAGGTCGATTATTTCCAATACTTCGGTCCTCGACCGCCTAGAACATTCTTCCGGCCCGATGGGGATGAGGATTTAAAACGGAGGAGAACAAAATAATGGAAATTCCCGTTAGAATTGGGCAGCGTGTTACCCTACTAATCCACGGCATAACTCACGACGCCGAAGGCGTAGGTAGGTTGCAGGGCTTCACAGTCTTTGTACCAGAGGCAATACCGGGGGATGAGGTAGAAGCTGAGGTCATCTCGGTTAAGAAGCAATATGCCAGAGCCCTGATTTATAGAATTCTTAAGGAGTCGCCTGACCGGGTGACTCCCCTTTGTAGTCACTACCATGAGTGTGGCGGGTGCCAGCTCATGCACGCGAGCTACCAGGCGCAGCTGCGTTATAAGCGCCAGCAGGTAGAGTCAGCTCTTAAGCGCATCGGCGGGCTAGAGGGCGTTGTAGTTCACGAAACGCTAGGGATGGCAAACTCGGCAAACTACCGTAACAAAGCCCAATTTCCGGTGGGTATGCAGGCGGGTAGAATTGCCGCGGGGTGCTTTAAGCCCCGCAGCCACGACATTGTGGATATAGCATCCTGCGGTATTCAGCATGATGCTAACAACAGAGCTTTAGTATTTGCCAAGGAGCTAGCTCAAAAGTACAAGATCTCAGTCTACGACGAACGCCTCCACGAGGGGCTACTCCGCCATATCTTAGTTAAGCATGCCTTCAGTACCAATGAGACAATGGTGGTTTTTGTGATTAATGGCGAAAGCCTACCCCAGGGGGAGAAGATTGCCGAAGAGCTCATGAGCAGGCTTACCAGCGTTGTATCAGTGCAAATCAATACCAACAAGAGGCCAAGTAACGTAATCCTTGGGCCCGAGACCAAGCTTATCGCTGGCCGCGATTACATAATTGACGAACTCGATGGGCTCAAGTTTAAAATCTCCGCTCGTTCCTTTTACCAAGTCAACCCCGCGCAAACCAAGGTACTATATGGTAAGGCACGCGAATACGCTGCACTGACAGGCAGAGAGAGCGTCTTTGACCTCTACTGCGGTGTGGGTACCATTGCTCTCTTTATGGCCGCTCATGCTAAACACGTTATAGGTATTGAGATTGTCCCCGAGGCCATTCGTGATGCTGAGGAAAATGCCCACCTCAACCGCATCACCAATACAGAGTTTATCTGCGGTGCAGCCGAAGACGTTGTTCCCCGCCTCATAAAACAAGGACAAAGACCCGACGTTTACATCGTGGACCCGCCCCGCACTGGCTGCGACGAAAAACTCTTAGCTACCATTGCCGCAAATAAGCCTGACCGTCTGGTCTACGTCTCCTGTAACCCCGCCACTTTGGCCAGAGACCTCAAGTATCTTTCGGAGCGAGGCTTTGCGGTCGTGGAGGTCCAGCCGGTCGACATGTTTCCGCATACTAGTCATGTGGAGTGCGTGGTGTTGATGTCAAGGGTAAAAGAGTGAGTGTGCTAAAAGTCCATTAGATAAGGGCTTTTCAAGGTTCGGGTGTAATAATCGATTGTGTGAAAATCGTAATAATATCGCTCCGTGGGAACAAGTCAAAGCTGGTATTTTTGAGTGCGACAGAGCGATTTAGATGTCGGTGCTTTACAATTATTCCGGCCAAAATCACAGGGATTAAAAATGGTCGCGATATATTGTCGAGTCAGCACGACGCATGAAGCACAAGAAGAAAGCTTGGATATCCAAATCAAAACATTAAAGCAGGTTGTGGCGGATAATCCCAAGTGGATGCATTACCATGTCTACAGCGATAAAGACTTTGGCGGTAATGTTTTTCGACCTGATTTCCAGAAGCTGATTTTTGACTGCTATGAAAATAGAATTGATATAGTTCTTGTAAAAACAATTAGCCGCTTTGCCCGCAATACTGTAGACTTGCTTGAAACGGTGAGTCGCCTCAAAGGATTGGGAATAGAAGTCATTTTCCATCAAGAAAATTTACGCACCAGTGAAGCAGATAACGATATGCTTATCTCAGCCCTCGGCGCAATCGCTCAGGCTGAAAGTGAGTCAACAGGGGAAGCGATCAAGTGGGGATTGAAGCGGGGGTTCATATCTGGAAATTCAAAGCTGTATTCCCGCAAGTGCTTCGGGTATAAACAAAATGAAGATGGTGAGCTCATTATCGATGAGGAACAAGCGGAAATTGTTCGGACAATATATGATTTATACTTGAGTGGCCTCAGCATCGGACTCATAGCGAAGGAACTTAAGATAAGAGGCATTAATTCGCCACAAGGTAAAGATATTTGGTCGAAAAAGTCCATTCAAACTGTATTAGGAAATGAAAAGTACATTGGACAGGTATTGTTGGGAAAGACCTATACTGGGAATTTCCCTAACAATAAGCAGTTCCTAAATGATGGAGAGCATGAGCAGTTTCTAATGAAGCATGCTCACGAACCGATTATTGGGCTTAAAAAATTCGAGCAAGTTCAAGAGGAAATGAAACAGAGGAGCAACATTGAAATTGTTAACGGAGCATCTAAGAGGAAGAGGACGCATTATAGTACAAAGCGTTTAAAAAATGAAAAGCATGAATAGCGTATTATTTATTTAAACCAGCAATTTGAGAAGCTCGATTTCTTATCGATGGAGGTGTGAATATTGCAAATTGCATTAACTAAAAAACTAGCGGATGCCCTGGGAGTAAAGCTTCCGGCTACTGACGAAACCATCAATTCTCTGTTCACATGGACAGCAAATTGGACCACGGTATGGGACAATCGAAGAGCAGAGGATATGCTAGTCCTAGTAAATAACGCAACACGCTTTACAGTGGCGATTTATCAGATCAAACGGAAGGATCTGAAAAATGTTGAGAAAATGATGCAGGCTGCTATTGTAAACACGCTACTTTCAATGAATCTGAATCCAGAACTTGTAAATGAATATATGCGACTGGCGGGCGAATTGGAGTTTGTGCGAAACAACAGCAGACAAACAGCGGCCTGGGTGTCAAAGGCAGGATTGGAATGCGCCTTTCATGTTGGACGAGAATATAATGGCATTGCGAAAATATATTGTGATACATTGGGAGCTTCGTCAAATTATAGAATCGTCAACTATTCTGGAAACACAGATGATGGTTTCTATCCATATAAAGCGATGGTCGATGCATTGACAGAACTCACGGGTATGGAGGCATATAAATGTCGCGCATTTGAACTGATGGTAAGCCTTGATCTGGAAGTATATAAGTCAGAACGGAGGATTATCGTTCCTGCGGACATGAAATTTGCTCAATTACACAAGGTGTTACAGTATGTTTTCGACTGGAAGAACTGCCATCTTTATGATTTTACTATTATTGATGAAAAGACTAAAAAAGTGGTCGTTAGAATGGTTCCGACTGAGGAAGATTTGGAGTATGATGAAAGTGCTGTATTAATGGATGGACATACTCTGGCAGAATTTCTCCCGGAGCATAAGCAAATAATATACACCTATGACATGGGGGATAACTGGGTACATATCCTTCAGCTAGTGCGAGTGATTGAAGAATATGACGGTGAGCTGCCGTATCTACTGGAAGCAAGTGGACAAGCACCGCCGGAAGATGTTGGCGGTGTAGGTGGTTTTGTAAGCTTCAGGGAGATCATGTTAAATCCTGAACATCCTGAATACGCAGAAATGAAAGAAAGGTCGAGGTACTGGACACCGGAACTTAGGGAATGGAAAAGGAAGCCAAAGGTCATTCATATATGAGTTAGATGCGACATCAATATCACCATCCCAACCGTATGACGGAAGTCCAAGATGGATGTCGAAGTATATTGATTTAGAAAAGTCGTAGAAATGGCTGTTTTGCGGGCTTTGTGAGGATTTTTTCCCTTCGTTTTGGACAGAGGGATTTTGAAAACCCTTAACCTCGGACAAGTAACGGTTTTGACTCCAGTTCAGACAGGTATTAGAATAAAACCGATCTGAAATGGAGGTATTATACATGGCAAACAAGAAATTCACTGAAGAAGAGATGAATCATTTACGAGCAAGCCCGCATGTTTTGCATGTAACTCCTAGCATCGTACATTTCTCAGCCAAGTTTAAAGAACTGTTTTGGAGCTCAATACTGGAAGGGAAACCACTGAGGAAAATTCTTATTGATCTGGGTATCGACCCGGATATTCTTGGTGACAACCGTCTAAATGGATTGAAGGCTATGATCAGAGAAGCTGTTCGACCAACTCAAAGTAGATATGCAAGGCGCACGAATCCGTACACATAACGAGCAAACCACTAATGGCAAAGCTTTTGTGTTGTTCATCGCACTCGTAATCAGAACCTACATCATGGGCAAACTCAAAAAGCACCTTGCTGAAAAGTCGACCTCGCTTAAAAAGGCCGACGCAAATGGCACTTCTGACGAGTATTCAGACATTGACATTTGGGCAGATATTGCGGATGAGAATGAGGCCGAAGCGATTGAAGCCACTGAGGATGCCCTGCGCGAGATCGCAGGATTAGATTATAGATATGTCATGAACCACAGCCATCCGCAGATACGTCAACGCATTTATCACTTACAGGGAACAAGTGAATATCTGATGATTGATTTTTGCTGGCAGCTTCACAGCCGCCCGCGCAATAGCTACATTTATAATGAAAACGATCAGATAGAAGCTGTTAAGGTGATATTCGATAAAGACAACATCATTCGTTATAAGCCATACGACCAGTCGGCTTTTACGACATCAAATGCCGCGTTGCTTGAAGAAATGAAATACCGTTATACTCAGCATTCGAGGGTAATCAAGTATGTGCGGCGCGGCCTTTATCCGGAGGCCTTCGCCTATTACCAACGATATGTGCTGGAGCCGCTTGTTTGCCTGTTACGTATTCTGTACACGCCCGCCTACACCGATTATGGGTTCGTTCATATATCACAGCATATCCCGAAAGTGAGCGCGGACAGGCTGACTTATTTTTCCAAGGTATCCTCATTTGAAGATATAGAGCAAAAGACTGCAGAAGCGAAAGGTTGGCTTGGCGAGCTTGTTGAAGGGGTGAAATTATGAATGCCATTATGGACATATTGAGTATTTTGAATGAATACTACCCGATACGCTTCGATAGGAAGGAATTGATGCGCAACGCAGGGAGTGTTTCATATGCTGTGTTTTCGGGCAATGATAAGTATTTTTTGCGCGTCATAAAACCCGCCTTTCTGGACACTGCGGTCATAGGCGCCGATGTCCAAGCGTTTTTACAGAATCAAGGCTTTCCCGTGCCGCCTGTTATTTTTACAAAAGATAATCTGCCTTATGTTAGGATGGACAACGGATTATTCATCCTTTACGAGTTCGTTGAGGGCAGTGAATCAAACCCAGAGCAAGACGCGGAGGCTATCGGTGCGCTTATAGGCAAACTCCATAATATGATGAAAGAATACACCGGCGAGCTTATCAAGCGGGATAAGCACTTTTTCATCGGCAGATACATCGACATATTGAGAAGAAAACAATACCCGAAAGTGGATGAATTCTTAATATACGGCAACGTTCTTTGGAATAAGGTCAGGGATTTACCTCGCGGGTACTGTCACGGCGATATGTACGATGGCAATATCCATAAGACGCCTGACGGGAAATTTTATATGTTGGATTTCGACACTTCATGCGAAGGTTTTCCGATGTACGACCCGACGTTGATCTGCAACAAGACCCATTATTTTGATTTCGATGAACGTGGATATGAAAAGTCCAAAGGGATTCTCTCGCGTTTTCTTCCGGAATACTTGAAATACAATGCTCTAAGCCAAAAGGAGATAAACGCTTTTTATGACCTGATTGCTTTATATCACTTCGCTTTACAGGCGACAGTCATTGAAAACTATGGCCTTGACTGTATAGATAATGCTTTCTTGGACAGACAACTTGATTGGCTGTACAGGTGGCGGGAGCAATGCGAAAAGACGCGAGATATAAATGGATAGGAGTTGACGAAAATCATGCGAACCAAGCAGGAAATGATGGATTTGATTTTGAACGTAGCCCGTGCTAATGAACGCATTCGGGCAGTATTGCTGGTCGGTTCGCGAGCGAATCCTACTGTGCCAGAGGACATATACCAGGATTACGATATTACCTATTTTGTCGAGGACATCGCACCGTTTTACAATAATCCTGAATGGGTTGAAGAACACTTTGGAAACCCATTGATTATGCAGATGCCAGAGGCTATGCGATATCCGACTGGGGATGGTAACTTTAATTATATGATGATTTACCCCGATGGAGTTCGCATTGACCTATCCTTTGAGTTTACAAAGTACACAGATGACGGAGAGCCTGCGGTGGTTCTGCTTGATAAAGATAACGGCAGCGGTTTTGTGCTTATATTGCCGCCCCCCAGCGATAAGCATTGGCATATTAAGCCACCGTCGCCGCTCTTCTTCTACTCCTGTTGCAATAACTTTTGGTGGTGCCTCAATACCGTAGCGAAGGGCATTGCACGGGATGAGCTTCCATATGTCATGCATATGCTTAATAGCTGGGTTCGGGCTGAATTACACGATATGATTAATTGGTACATCGGCACACGGCACGGATTTGATATTTCTACAGGCAAGGACGGCAAGTATTTTAAAAAATATCTCTCGCCTGAGCTATATTCGCAATACGCCGCCACCTATTCCGGTAGCGGCTACGCCGACATATGGGCATCAATCGATGCGATGTGCGACTTGTTCCATACTCTCGCAGTCACGGTAGCGGCACATTTTGGCTTCACTTACCGGCAGAACGAGGAAGCCGGAATCCGAGAGTATTTGAGGATGGCGAGAGAGCATGTTTTATGATATTAAAAACCAATTGGACAACCCCACTGCCCGAACTATAATGGCTGCCAGTGCTTATGATTCGTCCCCGCAAGCAATGGAACAAAAGGCTGGAGAGTCTCGCCGTCATGAATCGTGGCAAATATATGGCTGGGTTGAAAACGACGAGATCGTTGACATTTGCGGGTTCGATGTACATAAGGATTATGTTGAAATCCTCAATATCGCCGTTGCCGAAAACATCCGGTATCATGGCGTAGGCGGCAAAATGACAACCGCACTGTGGAAGAAATATGAGATGATGATAGAAGTCGAAACCGATGACGACGCGGTGGATTTTAATCGCAAGCGTGGATTTTCCACCACCGCCACTCAAATGGCTTTTTGCCTTTGTTGAGATCATCGGCACGCTGCCGAAACAGCTGCAGGGGCTGCAGCAACTCTTCTGCATGCCGTATATCTATATTGCTCACGGTTTCCGGCTTCCGGATAAAAACAGCCATCAGCCTGCGCTGCGGTATTCCCTGCCGTTTCATGGGCAATGGACGGTGATAAACGGCGGAGTAGATAAAAGCACATCCCACTCATGGGGGCTGCCCACGCAGCGATATGCCTATGATTTTGTTATACTGGACGAGAACGGTCAAAGCTGCAGCGGCGATAAAACCCTTTTGCAAAACTACTATTGTTATGGAAAGGACGTTTTAGCGCCGGCCGATGGTATTGTCGTCGATGTAAAGGATCAATTGCCAGATTCCCGCACCTATGGCAACGGCAGCGTAGATCATGCCGCCAAGGACATTCGTGGGAATTATGTCGTGATCCGGCACGCGGATAAAGAGTTTAGCGCGATGGCCCACCTATTGCCCCGAAGCGTAAAGGTGAAGGTGGGTCAGCAGGTAAAACGCGGTGAATGCATCGCGCAATGCGGCAATTCCGGCAACACATCCGAGCCGCATATCCATTTTCAAATTCAGGATATAAAGAGCTTCTTTGCGTCGGCAGGGCTTCCTATATCGTTTCAAAACATTTATGTGGAACGGGCAAGGAACTATGACAAGTTCGATCCTCGTACAGCGCCCGAACGCGATGAGAACGATGCGTCTACCATCCAGCGAGGATATATCGTGGCAAATATGGCTTTTCATGAGGTTAACGGAACTATGGACTGCGAATGAGTTCCGCCGTAGAGGGGTTGCCGAATTATTGATGGAAAAGGCAATCGAGACCGCCCGCGAGTTGCAGTTGTGGAAGGTGCGTCTCTATGTGGGGACAGACAATCCAGCTGCCCGGGGCTTTTACAAGAAAATGGGCTTCGTCGAAGACGATACAGAAGCAATGTTTTGTAACTATGGGGGCAGGCTTAACTAGTAACCTTTTAGATCTCCCACACCACTTAACCATGTTAAATTAACCCCTCTATAGTGATATTAATCACACTATTGGAAGATTTCTTTACAACCCTATGAAATTTAGCCACCCGATATAGGGTGGCTCTAAGCAGCTCTATCATAGATGATGTCTATTTAGGAAGAATATATCCCAAAGTTTTGAGGAGGATATGGTGTGCAGATAATTGGGTTATCTAAGGTAAACAAAATAGAGATTATACAGGAACTTGCAGTAATAGTGAACCAAGCTTTCCCTGGTCCAGACGGATATCCGACCTTAGAGATTGCGCGGGTGGAGGTGCTTGAGTCTTTGGGAGAGGAGAGGGTTAGCCTTGTAGCCATAGATGAACAGGGTAAGGTCGCAGGTTGGATTGGAGCTATCGAGACATACAAGGGTAATGCCTATGAGCTACATCCGCTAGTCGTCAGAGAGGACCAGCGTGGCAAGGGTATAGGTAAGCTGCTCGTTGAGGCTCTAGAAGAACGTGTTAGGGAACTCGGAGCCATGACTATGTACCTCGGCACTGATGACGTGGATAATGGTACAAACATATACGGCAAGGACGTATACCCTGACCCTCTGTCACATGCCCAAGGTCTAGAGAGTACTAACAACCACCCTATGGCGTTTTATCGCAAGCTAGGCTATGTAGTGGTTGGTATCTTCCCTGACGCCAACGGCTTTGGTAAACCAGATATTTTTATGGCCAAGAGAATAGGCCAAATATAGCGATGGGAGCCACCCAATGAGAGGGTGGCTTTTTGTTAATACTTAGCTAACACCCTTTTTATGAAGTGCACCATGGGTAGAGCTCCGGCTAGCATCATGGCAACAATGCCGACGGTCAAAATGGCTTCACTGGCTGGGTTCATACCCGGAATAATTACGAAGCCAGTTAATGCCTGAAAGATGCTGGCAGCTGCTCTGATGGTCGTATGATCATAATCCACTTGCCAATAACAGAAAAGCCCTTGATCATGCAATCGGGGATCCTAATCAGTCTAAGGCAAATGCCGGCAGAGATAATAATCGTCGGCACTAAGTTCCTCAGTAACATACTGAGACAGCCTGCGAGGAACCACCAACCAAGCAGCCTAAAGGTATAGTAACAATGCCAGATAGTATGCCGCGGGCCAGTAAGGGGTAGTTTAACCATTGTGCGCGGCGTCTTACATAACAAACTATCTATGGCTGCGGGCCAGTGAGATATAACATAAGTCATAGGACGGAACTCCCACATCGCCTGTTGCAGGATCACTCGAGATAGGAGATATTGCCATGACCCTGCTTACTCCGCTAATGAGTCCTTGTACAATACACGCGTGCACACGTGCTTTTTTCCAATGATTATCCATTATACTTTGCCAGCACAACTGTTCACGCGCTTATGGCAACATAGTCTAAATCACACTTCTGGGTCAGGGTTCATCAAGTTAATTGTCGGGTGAACCTTCCCCTTTGTCATGTTCCCCTACGGTAAGATTTTATGAGTGATTGCGAAACTTTGACACGAACAAACCGACTAGTGTATAATATCGAACTAACGCGAAACTTTGACACGAACAAACCGACTAGTGTATAATATGTAATAGTTTAATACTGTTAGCATAGAGCAGGCGATACATTTGTAGCGGTGTATGGGGCTGGGCCGTTGTGAGCGGCAGCAGGAGAGATACCTGTGGGACTATAATTTATAGCCCCACAGGTATCTTTTTTGTTAGAATGACTGCCACACACATCGTACTGTAATGACACATTCTGTCACGCTGCAGTGTTGAAAGGACTGATTATTGTGTTTATGCAAGTAAGACGGGTACTCTGGATTATTCTCTTTGCCAATCTGGGGGTTGCATTACTGAAGATTGTCGTTGGCACTACTATTGGAAGTGTAAGCATGATTGCGGATGGATATCATTCGCTTAGTGATGGGTCGTCTAATGTAGTCGGCCTCATTGGTATCCGCTTTGCTTCACAGCCAGTAGATGAGGATCATCCATATGGACATAGAAAATTCGAGACTCTGGCTGGCCTCTTTATCGCCGGAATGCTTTTCTTTGTGGGGGGGAAAATTTTTTTTAGCGCAATTGATAGATTCATGAATCCTGTCGTACCCAACATAACCCTATCCAGCCTAATTGTCCTGCTGGCAACGCTATGTACTAATATCTTCGTTTGTGTGTACGAGTACAACAAAGGCAAGGCGCTGGGCAGTCAAATTTTAGTTTCTGATTCTCTACACACAAAAAGTGATATCTATGTCTCTATTGGTGTACTGGGGGCACTTTTGGGTATCAAACTCGGTATGCCGCCCGTCATAGACCCCATAGCCTCCCTAATCGTATCAGGCTTCATTATTTATGCTGCCTATGGCATCTTCAAAGACACTAGTGGTGTGCTTGTCGACAGGGCCGCAGTTGATACCAACAAAATCAGGGATATAGCCCTAAGCTTTGAACAAGTAAAAGACACCCATAGCATACGGAGTAGAGGGTGTGAACCTGACCTGTACATTGATATGCATATTATGACTGAACCTGATATGAGCGTTGAAAAGTCTCACGAGCTAATCCATAGCATTGAAAAGCAGATACAAAAGGAACTCGGTAAACCTGTGCAGGTCATAGTTCATTTGGAGCCTTATGACGTTGTCTAAGCAAGAGTCTGAAACAATAGAATAGACCCAAGGCTTTCCGTCATGCTTAGCCAGGGGTCTGTTATATACTATGCACAGAGGCAAGTTCACGGAAAAAGGAGGACAATGCGCATGATCAAGTTGTTTAGTCACCTAAAAATGCACCCTTCTCTGGCGGTAGCTTTACATGCAGAAGGAATCACCACGCCGACCGATGTCCAGAGGAGTGTAATACCCGAAGCCTTAAAGAACAAGGATTTGGTGGTACAATCAGAAACAGGAACAGGGAAGACTTTGGCTTACCTGCTGCCGTTGTTTGAGAAGATTGACCCGGTAAGAAAGGAAATGCAGGCTATTATACTTGCCCCCACGCATGAGCTCGCCATCCAGATTCTAAGACAGATAGAACGTCTGTCTGAGAATTCGGAGATTAAGCTTAGCTCAGCCTCTGCCATCGGCAACGTCAGCATTGAAAGGCAAATCGATAGATTAAAAGAAAAGCCTAACATAATTGTTGGCTCCCCTGGACGAGTTCATGAATTGATCAAGAGGAGAAAAATCGCAGCACACACCATCAAGACAATCATTATAGATGAAGCTGACACGCTGACGGATGAGAGTAATATAGATGTCCTGAAAGCGGTTATCAAGAGTACCCAGAAGGATAGGCAACTCTTGATGTTTTCAGCAACCATAACAAAGCGAACAGAAGAATGTGCAAAAGAGATGATGAAGGAGCCAGAATTTATTAAGGAAAGGGCTAGGGCCTCAGTTCCTGCCACGATAGAACACATTTATTTTGAGGCAGAGGAAAGAGATAAAACTGAAGTGCTTCGGAAGGCAATAGGAGTAATGCTGCCCTCGAGAGCCATGGTATTTATCGGAGATAGGGAGGAGACAGAGGTCTGCACGGACAATCTTAAGTATCACGGCCTCAGGGTAGGGGGAATGCACGGACATACTGATAAGATAGACCGTAAAAGGGCCATGGATGACTTCAAGTCGGGCAAAATACAGGTTCTTGTTGTTTCAGACCTCGCTGCGCGCGGACTCGATATCGAAGGTGTTACACATATCTTTAATTTGAATGTACCGGAAAAATCTAAAGAGTACCTCCACAGGGTTGGCAGGACCGGCAGAAAGGGAAACGTAGGGATGGCAGTCTCTATTGTTACAGAGCGAGAACGGCAGTTTATCAGGTTGTACGAGAAGGAGTTGAAGATAACGATTGCAGCCAAAGATTTATACAGGGGCGAAATGATCGACGCTAGGAAGAAATGATAGTCAACCCCCGATAGGGGCACGACCACGTTAAAAGGGGCAGCACGTGCTGCCCCTACGGAATTATTTCACTTCATCAAGTGGAAGTCCCAGAGCGTCAGCGACTCCTTTGCCATAAGCAGGGTCGGCCTTCAAACAGTTCCCGATATGTCTGAGTTTGATTTCTCGCGGCGCGTCGCCCATATTGCTGCTGTTGTATCACATAGCACCTGTTGCTGTTTGGGGCTCATTAGCCTAAACAACAGACCAGGCTGGGTGTAGTAATCAGAGTCATCGTCTCGAAAGTTCCAATGATCTGCTGCACCATTTAAGGCCAGCGGTGGCTCCCTGAAAGCAGGTTGTTCTTGCCACTGCCCGTAGCTGTTGGGCTCATAACCGATAGTTATGTCTAGTCAACTATCTTTTCACCTTGTCTGAGTGTATACACAAGTCCTAAAAGGATTTGTGGAAGTAACTCCGAATATATAAAGGAGAAAACATTAGGAGTGAATGTATGCGTAAGCGTGTTGTACTAGCAGCCTTGTTGATAATTGCAATGCTCCTATCCTCCGGCTGTGCCATTACAGCGAGGTTTGTAATGGCTAGGAATCGCCTGCCCTATACCGTAGAAGGCATGATGAGTACAATTGAAAATGGTAGATTAGATCAACTCAAGTACTATCTGCAGGCAGGTATGGATATCGCGAGCCAAGATAAGAATGGTTATACTCCTATAATGGTAGCTACCATGGAAGGGCAGGTAGAAATCGTCAAATATCTTTTGTCCATTGGAGTTTCGGCTGACCAAGCAGGCAAAGATGGTTGGGTCGCCCTTCACTTGGCAGCGATGGACGGCAACTACGAAATGGTCAAACTGCTTGTCGAGAACGGCGCAAGTGTAAACTCTGTTCACAACTTACATGGGACCACCCCTCTAATGTTAGCTACCCTTTTGGCCGATAGGGAGACCATTACGTATCTCTTAGAGCATCAGGCCGATGTGGAAGCTAAGCTCGACAATGGCGCCACCCCTCTCCTCTTGGCCGCCCAGTTTGGTGATGTTCCGGTGGTAGAAGAACTGCTTAAAGCCGGCGCCACAGTGGATACAGCCATGGAAGGCGGTTTTACCGCACTGATGGTTGCAGTGCAAGAAGGGCATATCGAGGTTGTGGAAGTACTCCTCAAGGTCGGCTCTGATCCTAACCGTAATACGGACACGGGAGCAACAGCGCTAATGATGGCGGCGCAGGACAACCGTGTGGCTATAGCTAACATGCTCTGTACCTTTGGAGCTGACGTCAACGCGAACATGGCAGGCACTACGCCGTTAGCCGTGGCTTTGGGCAACGGCTATCTTGAACTGGCGCAGATATTCCTTAGCTACGGGGCCAAGTAGTGCGCAACAAATAAGAAAATTCCGCAATAATTCAAAGGGTGGCCCGGGCCACCCTTTTTTAGTATCCGTGTTTTTGCTGGAAGTATTCTTCCAAGGTCAGGCTGTGCGTATAGATATATTCAGCCACTTCTAAGCCGACATACCTGAGGTGCCACGGCTCATAGCTGTAGCCAGTGATGTATTCTTTGCCTTTGGGATAGCGGATAATGAACCCAAAGGCATGGGCATTTTCTCTCAACCAGATGCCTTCGGTGGTAGTCCCAAAGGACTCGACCAAGTTGTACCCTACCTTGGAGCTGGTCACGTCCATGGCTAGCCCGGTCTGGTGCTCGCTCTGCCCAGGGCGTGCGCTGGTTTTGTTGGCCTCTTCTTCGCCCTTAAGATTGGCGCTGTTATTAAAGATAGATTTTTGCTTGTCATAAGAACGATAACCAGAGGTGGCAAAGAGATCTAAGCTTAGATTCTTCGCTTCGGCAAACAACTGCTCTAGGGCAAGGGCTGCCTGGGTTCTCATGTACTTCCTAGGCTCGTCCCCGCTAAAAGTAAATGGAACAGAGGGTATAATTAAATCTAACGGAGCGTAATCAGCGGGGAGGTTTCTAAGCTTGTTCACGAATACCATTACACTATCCATGTTAAGAATCACCTGTCGATTATTTCTATCAATCAATGTAGTGTTTTCAAACGCCAGTACATGCTTAATAGGCTCGTCCACTATAGGCGGAAGAGGAACTGGAACTAAGGTCCGTGCACTTGATGTTAAGTAGGGTTGAAAAAACCCAATCCAAAGAAGCGAAATTACAGCAATGCCTATAGCTGTTACAGAAAACGTTGTCTTGCTCATTATGTCTCAGCTCCATTCCTATAAAGAGCACATTACCATGATAACATTCATACCCTCTTCTATGTAATGGGGATTAATAGTAATCATTTACACTCTATGCAAAGACCGTACATCTCTAATCTATGACCAGTAATACTGAAGCTTGTAGTTCTCTCCAGAGTGCTGACATAGCTCTCAAGTGGGCAGCTCTCAATGACTACAGTTCGCTTGCAGCCTACACAGGTCAGGTGGTGCCGATGCTGCATGTGGTTCAGCTCAAACGCCGCCCTGCCGCCCTGCAGGCCTGTGATTTTTGTTGCCAGTCTTTTTTCTATGAATACGTCAAGAATCCGATATACGGTAGAGAGACTGATTGTGCTATCCATTTTTTTGATCTGCAGATAGATATGTTCTGCGGACTGAGGGGTTTCCGTGCGTGTAAGTATGTCGAGGGTTAAAAGTCTTTGCCGGGTATTCTTGATGCCATGTTGGGACAGCAGCTCCTTGTGACTCTTGCTATCCACTGTACTCACCCCATTTCGGTAAGAGTAATATAGTCCGATTATACAATACGAAGCCGTCTAATAGAGAAGGAGAGCGCGAACGTGACTGCATTGGCTAGAACAATTGTGGCACCGGTAGGCAGGTTAAGTATATACGAGGTGAATACCCCAATGATGACGCAAGCCACCGAGACAAATGCGGATATAACTATTGTCATCTTGAATCCTTTGGCAACCTGTAGTGCGGTAACAGTGGGGAAGACAATTAAGCTCGAAATCAGCATAGTGCCTACTACTCTGATACCAAGGGCAATAGTTATGGATGTCAGCACTGCTATTAGATAGTTTAAAAACCGAGTGTTAAAGCCCATCACCCGCGCAAACTCCTCATCATATGTGACAGCAAACAGGCTGTTGAAAAAAAATACAACTATCACGAGGACGACCACTGATAAGGCTACGGAGATGATAACATCACTTTGACTAATAACGAGAATACTTCCGAAGAGATAGCTCATTAGGTCAACGTTAAAACCCTTAGCTATACTGGCAATTAACACGCCAACTGCAATGGAGAAAGACGACACCAGCCCTATAGCAGCATCACCGTGTAGCTCTGCTTTTTCGCTCAAGCCAAGAATTGCAAACGAGGCCAGGATTACTAGAGGAATGCTGACAAGAAGAGGAGAAGCTGATAAAAGCAGCGCCAGAGCTACCGTGGCGAAACTAACGTGAGCAAGGCCGTCGCCAATCATGGAGAGTTTTCGAAGCACCAGAAAAGTCCCTAGGAAAGCACAACAGAGGGCGATGAGCGACCCCACCAGGAGAGCTCTGCGTATGAAATCATATTGGAGGGCTTCAAATGCTAATTCAATGTACGTCATGGCTATGCCTCCAACAAAACTGGTGCTGTGAAAGGGGACCGAAGTAGGCACCCATTTCTCCAGAGACACAGAATTCATCATAACTACCGTAGAAAACTATTTGCCTATCTAGGTACAAGAGTTTTTTTGTATATTTCCCTATAGATGCCATATCGTGGGACACGAGGAGTATGGTTACACCGTCTTGCTCGTTTAGCTGTCCCAGGAGTTCGTAGAATTCCTCACGGATCTTTGGATCTAGAGCGCTAGTAGGTTCGTCGAGAACCAGTAGACGGGGAGAACTGACCATAGCTCGCGCCAGCAAAACCCTCTGCTGTTGACCTCCTGATAGGCTGCCTATCTTCTTATCCGCCAGCTCAGCTACCCCTAACTTGGATAGCACAGCTTCGACCTTCTCGTAGTCTGAGGCATTAAAGAACCTAGCTCCACGTTTGTGTGCAAGTAGACCCATTGCGACTACTTCCTTCACCTTGGCGGGAAAGAGAGTATCGCTCTGAATGGCCTTCTGAGGCAGGTAGCCGACAGAGCGGCTACCTGCTATTGAAGGGTCATAGGTAATGTTTCCTGCTGCTGGAGGAAGGAGCCCTAGGATGGCTTTAATCAGAGATGTCTTGCCAGACCCGTTTGGCCCGGCCACTCCGATGTAGTCTCCCGGTTCTACAGCGAAGGTGATGCTGCTCATAACCTCGTGTCGTCCGTAGTTCAATGCTAGATTATCTACAACAAAAAGATGCGTCATTTTCCACTGAATCCCTCCTGCAGCTTTTGCAGGTTGCCTTCCATGATTTCAAGGTAAGTAATACCGCTACTCAGGTCTTCTTTAGAAACATTGTGGGCAGCATGCAAGAGGAGCATCTTAGCTCCAGTCTGTTCAGCGATGACTTTGGCTACCTTGGGGTCAACCAACTCCTCGTAATAGATGACCTTGCGGATTGAATCTCTAACATTCTCGATGAGCTCGGCAATACGCTGGGGGGTAGGCTCAGCGTCTGGGGCAAAACCAGTGTAGGGGGAGATATGCTCTAGGCCATACCTTGTGGCGAAGTGTCCAAATGCGAAGTGACCGGCGTAAATGATCTGCTTGGTCTTTGCTTGGGCGAAGGTCTCAAGGAACTTATCGTCAAGAACCTGCAGCTTCTGCTTGTATACATCACCGTTACTTCTGTAAAGCTCAGCATTCTTGGCATCAGCCTGTGCTAGGCCGGCTACAATGTTATCGACCATCTTCTGTGCGTAGATAGGGTTAAGCCAGATATGGGGGTCCTCCCCATCGTGCCCATGTTCGTTCTCGTCGTCACCATCAGGTTCTTCATGGTCATCGTCTTCGTCCATAAGCTCTATCCCTTTACTAGAATCAATGATGAGTAACTTGCCTTGGGAGGCCTGAATGATCTTCTCGGCC
>Ga0207951_100268_pt1 | contig 30424 bp, 23 predicted proteins | sample Subbio12Aug_8Bad_FD_184830 | JGI IMG/M metagenome (GOLD analysis project Ga0207951, IMG submission 184830) | Serpentinite rock and fluid subsurface biosphere microbial communities from McLaughlin Reserve, California, USA - CR12Aug_8Bad (SPAdes) | ecosystem: Environmental > Terrestrial > Deep... | reverse complement strand
GATAGCGCGCCCGCCGGTCAGGCGGAAGTCAGAAGCCGGGGGCGGGCTGCCACAGGCTGAAACTGACGCCCTGATCGTCCGAGACCACGGCGGTTCGCCCCGATTCGCTGTCCGACGGCACGGCGGCCCGGCCGCCCAGCTCGACCACGCGCTCGCACAGGGCGTCGACGTCGGCGACCCGGAAATACAGGTGCTCATTGTTCTTCGGCCGCTCGACCTTGATGAAGCCGAAGGACGGTTGGCCGCCCGCGACATGGGCGTAGGTCAGATGCGACTGAGCCTCGTCGAAGGTCCAGCCGAACAGGGCGGAGTAAAAGGCCCTCGCCTTGTCGAGGTCCTCGGTGTCGATGGTGAAATAGCCGAGCTGGATCATGACGGGTTCCGTGGTGCGAGGATCCGGTGCGGCCGGTTGCGTCGCCCGGGTCGATTTCGCTGTTAAGCGCTGACCAGCAGCGAAAGTTGCCGGGCGGCTACCTCGCGCCCGCCCTCCTCGATCTCGCGATCGAGCAGCCTCGTCGGATATTCGCCGGTGAAATAGTGATCGGTGAACTGCGGATTGCGCGGATCGCGAGGGCCGGCCTCCATGGCTTCATACAGGCCGTCGACCGACAGGAAGCCGAGCGAGTCGACCTCGAGGAAGGCCCGCATTTCCTCCAGGGTCTTGTTGGCGGCGATCAGCTGGTCCCGCTCGGGCATGTCGATGCCGTAAAAGTCCGGCCACAGGATCGGCGGCGACGCCGACCGCAGGTGGACCTCGGCAGCGCCCGCGGCGCGCACGGCGCGCACCAGTTTCACCGAGGTGGTGCCGCGCACGATGGAGTCGTCGATCAGCACGACGCGCTTGCCCTTCAGCACCGAGGCGTTGGGGCTGTGTTTCATGCGCACGCCCTTCTGGCGGGCGCCCTGGCTGGGCTGGATGAAGGTGCGGCCCAGATAGTGGCTGCGGATGATCCCCATCTCATAGGAGATGCCGCTCTCCTGGGCGTAGCCGAGGGCGGCCGGCACGCCGGAATCGGGCACTGGCACGACCACATCGGCCTCGATCGGGTGCTCGCGGGCCAGGATCATGCCCATCCGCTTGCGCACGCCATAGACCGAGCGGCCGTTCACGACGCTGTCGGGCCGGGCGAAATAGACATATTCGAACAGGCAGGGCCGGGCGCCGCGGGTGGGGAAGGGTTTCAGCGACTTCAGACCCTCATGGTCGATCACCACCACCTCGCCGTGCTCGACGTCGCGCTCGAAGGTCGCGCCGATGGTGTCGAGGGCGCAGGTCTCGGACGCCAGCACCCAGGCGTCGCCGAGCCGGCCGAGCACCAGCGGGCGGATGCCGAGCGGGTCGCGGGCGCCGATCAGTTTGGAGCGGGTGGCGCAGACGAGGGCGTAGCCGCCCTCGATCCGGCCGATGGCGTCGATGAAGCGATCGACGATCTTGGCCTTCCGGCTGCGGGCGATCAGGTGAAGAATGACCTCGGAGTCCGAGGTCGACTGGAAGATGGCCCCTTCGCCGACCAGCTGGTTCCGCAGATAGAGGTGGTTGGTCAGATTGCCGTTGTGGGCGATGGCGATGCCGCCCTGGTCGAGATCGGCGAACATCGGCTGGATGTTGCGCAGGAAGCTGCCGCCGGCGGTTGAGTAGCGGGTGTGGCCCACGGCGGCGGTGCCGGGCAGGCGTCCGGGCAGGTCGGTTCCGCCGAAGGCCTCGCCGACAAGGCCCATATGGCGTTCGGTGTGGAAGCGGGTTTCATGCACGCTGGCGATGCCGCAGGCTTCCTGGCCGCGGTGCTGCAGGGCGTGCAGGCCCAGGGCGACGACGGCGGCGCCGGCGTCCTTGTCCGCGCCCCAGACACCGCAGACGCCGCACTCGAGGCGCGGGCGGTCGTCATCGGCGTCGCGGTGATGCGCCCGGTGGACGACCGGGTCGGCGATGGAATGCATGGGGCTGCTCATCGTGGGGCTCCGATGATGCGGGGAACTCTAGTCGGCGGCTGGCGGCGAAGTATTGTCTGTTTGGGGCGTCGGCAAGGCGTCGTCCTGCGAAAACCCTTTGCTTACGGACGATGTGACGACCGGCGTCAAGGCGTCCGCCCCGCGGCCGATGCCCGGCAGGACGATCTGGATCGCCCGGGCGGCACCCGCGGTTACGGGCCGCAGCGCCGCCTCGCTGAGCCAGAGCGGGGTCCGCTCGCCCGGCATGGCGGCGACGATGACGAGATGCAGGGCGCCGAGCAGCACCAGCGAGCGCGCGGCGCCGACGAAAATGCCGGCGATCCGGTCGACGCCGCCCAGCTGCGGATGAGCCTGGGCGCGTTTTGACAGGATGGAGCCAAATATGCGGATGCCGAAATAGATGGCCAGGAAGGAGACGACGGCGGCGGCGATGGCCCCCATCCAGTCGGGATCGACCAGGGCGCGGCCCAGCGGCGTGGTCAGGGGCAGGGCGACCAGGGCGAGAAAGGCCGCCAGCACGAAGCTGAGCAGGGTGATGATTTCGCGCGTGGCGCCGCGCACCCAGCCGGCGGCGGCCGAGGCGAGGATGACCACGATGGCGAAGAGGTCGAAACCGGTCACGCCCGTCTCCTCCCCGTCGCAGATGGGGAGGGGGACCGCCAACGGCGGTGGAGGGGCTGGTTGTGGTGTGGCATCGCCCCTCCGTCTCGCTACGCGAGCCTCCTCCCCATCTGCGATGGGGAGGAGACGGCCTTCAATAGCGGTTTTGCGAGATTCGTTCGACTGCTTCGGTCAGGCGGGTGATCGGGGTCGTGCGCACACCCTTGTCCTTGACCGTCAGGGTCGGCGTCAGGGCGTGGTCGAAGCCGAGTTTCTGGGCTTCGCGCAGGCGCGCCTCGGCCCGACCGACGGCCCGGACCTCGCCCGACAGGCTGATCTCGCCGAAGACGACGCAGCCCTGGGGCAGGGGCATGTCGGTGGCCGAACTGATCAGGGCCGCCGCCGCCGCCAGATCCGCCGCCGGCTCATTGATGCGCAGGCCGCCGGCGACGTTCAGATAGACGTCCTGATCGCCGAAGCCGAAACCGCACCGGGCCTCCAGCACCGCCAGCACCATGGCCAGCCGGCCGCTGTCCCAGCCCACCACCGCCCGGCGCGGGGTGCCATAGGCGGATTTCGACACCAGGGCCTGCATCTCGACCAGCACGGGCCGTGAGCCCTCGATCCCGGCGAACACAGCGGCCCCGGGGGCCCGGTCCCGGCCTTCGCCGAGGAACAGGGCGGATGGGTTGGCCACCTCGCGCAGACCGCTGTCGCCCATCTCGAAGACGCCAATCTCGTCGGTGGCGCCGAAGCGGTTCTTGGCGGCGCGCAGGATGCGGAAGGGATAGCCGCGCTCGCCCTCGAAGCTGAGCACGGCGTCGACCATGTGTTCGACGACGCGGGGGCCCGCGACCTGGCCGTCCTTGGTGACGTGGCCGACCAGCACCACGGCGACGCCCTGCGACTTGGCCAGCCGCACCATTTCGCCGGCGCAGGCCCGGACCTGGGTGACCGAGCCGGGTCCGGCCTCATGGGCGTCGGACCACAGCGTCTGGATCGAATCGATGACGACGATATCGAACCGTTCGCGCTTCAGCGTGCCGAGAATCTCTCGCAGGGCCGTCGCCGAGGCCAGTTCGACCGCGGCATGGGTCACGCCCATCCGTTTGGCGCGGGCGCGGATCTGTTCGATCGCCTCCTCGCCCGAGATATAGGCCACCCGGGCGCCCTTCAGCGCGGCGCGGGCGCAGACATCGAGCAGCAGGGTCGACTTGCCCACGCCGGGGTCGCCGCTGAGCAGGATGGCCGAGCCCGGCACCACGCCGCCGCCGCAGACCCGGTCGAACTCGGTCACGCCGGTGACGATGCGGGGCGGTTCGGGAGTGTCGGACTGCAGCGTCTCGAACTGGACGCCACGCGTTTTCGCCCCGCTGACGGCCTTCATCGCGCCGGGCGGCGCCGAGCGGCTCTCCTCGACAATGGAATTCCACTGGTTGCAGGCCCCGCACTGGCCCGACCACTTGCCGTGGACGGCCCCGCAGGCCTGACAAACATAGATCGCGCCGTCTTTCGCCATGACCTCGGCTTACAGGAGTCGGCGGCCGCGGGGCAGGGGCTGTGGCGCGCCTGCGTCCGCGATTGACGCAGGCGCGCTCCGATCAGCCCGCGCGGCGGATCAGTTCGTCGGCGAGGGCCGCGGTCAGATAGCCGTCCGCCAGCCGCCCGTTGGCCATCTGCCAGCGGCGCAGGGCTGCGCGCGTGTTGGCCCCGACGACGCCGTCGATGCCCTGGGTGTCGAAGCCGAGGGCGGTCAGGGCGCGCTGGGCCCCCATGCGCTGGTCGCGCGACAGGGGCGCGTCGTCGGGCCAGGTCGCGACGAGGCCCGGCTTGCCGGCGATGCCGTCAGCGGTCAGGCCGATGGCCAGGGCGTAGGATACCGAGTTGTTGTAGCGGCGGATGACGTAGTGATTGGGCAGGGCCAGGAAGGCCGGCCCGCGCGCGCCCTGGGGCAGCAGGATGACCGCGTCCTCCAGCGCCTCGGCGGCGTTGGGCGCGCCGCCGCGGGCGAGGGTCACGCCGCGCCCGGACCAGTAGCGCCAGTCATGACGCGGGCCCTCGGCCTCGGCGTAGTCGAAGCCGGAAGGCAGGACGACCTCATAGCCCCAGGACTGGCCGCGCTTCCAGCCGGCCCGGGCCAGCAGATTGGCGGCGGAGGCTAGGGCGTCGGCGTCGGAGCTCCAGATGTCGACCTTGCCGTCGCCGTCCTGGTCGACGCCGAGCCGCAGATAGTTGTCGGGCATGAACTGGGTCTGGCCCATGGCGCCGGCCCAGCTGCCCTTCAGTCCCGCGCGGTCGCGCCGGCCGTCGACGACGATGTCGAGCGCATCCTTCAGCTGGGCCTCGGCCCAGTCCCGCCGGCGGCCCTCCCAGGCGAGGGTGGCCAGCGAGCGGATGACGTCATGATCGCCCTGCACCGCGCCGAAGCTGCTTTCATTGCCCCAGATGGAGACGAGGATTTCGGCGGGGACGCCATAGCGCTGGACCACCTCCCACGGCACCCGGTCGGTGCGCTGGCGGCCCTGGGCGATCCGGGTCGCCGAGGCGGCGGTCTGGATATAGGCCCCGGCGGGCCGGCTGAACTCCGGCTGGTTGCCGTCGAGGCGAATCACGGACGGGTCGGGCGTCAGGCCGTCGAGTTCGCGGCTGTAGGCGCTGCTACGGTCGCCGCCGTGGCGGGCGAGGAAACCCTGTTTCCAGTCTTCGAACGCCATCCGGGCGCCGGGGGCAGCGGGGGCCGGGGCGGGGGTCGAGGCCGCCGGGGGGGCGGCTGCGGGCGTGGGCATCCCGTCCGTCGCCGGGGCGGTCCGCACGGGAGGCGGGTCGGGCAGCATCGGCGCGCAGGCGGCGACGGAGGCGACGAGGAGGAGTCGAAGGCTGATACGCATGGGCTTGATCATAGGTCCCCCCGGAGTGGCCGCGTCATGACAAGTGCGCGAGGCGACTCTTCTTGCTGCAAATGCGAGGCCAAGTCGTGACGACGGCCTGGTCGTCGCGCGGGAACCGATCGGGACGTCCGTCAAAAGGGGCCGCCCTGTCTGGTTGACGAAGCCGGGAAGCCTCTCTATACGCACCGCTCCGCCGCAGGTTCGCCCCGCGGCTTTTCTGTTTTGTTTTTGCCTCAGGACGACGACCATGAAGGTCCGCAGCTCGCTCAAGTCGCTCAAGACCCGCCACCGCGACTGCAAGGTCGTGCGTCGCAAGGGCGTGGTCTATGTGATCAACAAGACCGACCCGCGCTTCAAGGCGAAGCAGGGCTGAGTCGCGCCAACGCGGGCGACGCGTTCGCCCGCTGCTCGAGCGCAGAATGTTTCAGGGCTGCGGACTTGTCCGCAGCCTTTTTCGCGTCCGGTCCCGGCAGTCGTTGAGTCGCGCCGGGCGACGTGGTTAGCGTCCCGCATCATTGTTGCCCTGCCGGCCTTCGGCCTGTTTGAGGGCGTGTCTTTTCCGGAGTTCTCCCTTGGCCGACGACGCTTCCTTCGATTCCTCGCCCGACGTCCTGACCTCGGCCGCCCAGGGCCGGCTGCGGACCATCATCGAGCGCATCGAGCGCCTCGAAGAGGACAAGGCCGCCGTCATGGCCGACATGAAGGAGGTCTTCCTCGAGGCCAAGGGCGAGGGCTACGATGTGAAAATCCTGCGCAAGGTCATCCGCATCCGCAAGCAGGACAAGGCCAAGCGGCAGGAGGAGGACGCGATCCTCGACCTGTACCTCTCGGCGCTCGGCGAGCTCTGACCCTGAAGCGAACCGGCTTCGGCGGGGGCAAGGGCGGTTCGAAGAAACCGCCCGCCAGTCCGTTCGAGGCCGAACGCAAGGCGGCCCAGCGCGCCGCCCTCAACGCTCTCAGACGCGCCCGCCGCTCGGCAGAGAAGGCGGGCGTTTCGCTGTCTGAATGGGAGGGCGAGTTCATCGACTCCGTCAGCGAGCGGGTGAAGACCCACGGCCGGGCTTTCGGCGACCCGGAACTGGGCGCGCCGGGACAGGCCCTGTCGGCCATGCAGGGACGCAAGCTGAAGGAGATCGCGGCCAAGGCCAGGGGCGAGGCGCCGAAGCGGCGGTGGGGTCGCAAGGCCGCCCCGCCGCCATCGGACGACTAGAACAGGATCTTCCGGAACGTCAGGCTGACGACCCGGCCCTGGGGATCCAGATAGTCGGACTGATAGTTGAGCGGCACGTCGCCGGCGCTGGAGGTGACCTCGGGGCGCGAGTCGAACAGGTTCTGGACCCCGAAATTGACCCGCGAGCCCTTGAGCCAGGGGAATTTCTCGACCCAGGTCGTGCGCGCGTTCAGGTCGATGAAGACGTTCAGATTGACCGTTGCCTGGTCGGCGAAGCTGATGTCCGGACCGGACCCGCCGTCCACCCGGGTGCCGCCCCGCCAGTTGGCGTTGACGAACATCCCCATCCCGTTCCTGAACACGCCGCCCTGGGCCTGGACCTCGTGACGCGGGCTGCCGCCCCGCGAGCCGGTGGCGGCGCCGTCCAGCAGGTCGAGGAGGGGCAGGCCGTCGGCGATCAGGATCTCATCCTGGAGCCGCCAGGTGTGATAGATCGACAGGTTGAAGCGGCCCTGGCCGGGCTGCATGCCGCCGCCGCGACCTCCCCCGCCGCCCATGCGCATGAACGGCGGACCGCCTCCGCCGCCGCCACCCGCGACGGGGCCGCCGGCGCCTCCCGCCGCGGGCGCGGTGGGCGTGCCAAAGGCGCGCGAGTAGTTGAATCCGGAGCGGATGTCCTGGCGCTCGAAACGCTCGAAATTGAGCGGCCGGGCGTCGAAGGAGATCAGATTGCCGGCGAGATCGCGGGTAAAGCGACCCGGCAGGGCGGCCTCGAGGTCGGGGGTCAGGGTCGGGAAGGAAGCGATCGCGTCCTCCGTCAGGCTGTACGTCCAGGTCGAGCTCAGCCGGAAGTCGGTCTCGGACCAGGGTTTGAGGTTGAGGCCGGCCTTCCAGACCTGGCGGTTGTCAGCGTTCAGGCCCGGGTTGCCGCCATCGATCCTGGTGACCAGCACCGTCTGGCCGGTCGCGAAATCAAACACCGGAACATTGGGCGTGAAGATGGTGGGATCGTTCAACTGGGAGATGGTGGGCGCGCCGTTCTCGTCCGTGAAGCTGAGCGACAGGGACAGGGGCTCGATCGGGCTCCAGTTGACGCCGAAGCCGAGGGTGGAGAGGCCGCCGAAATCCGACAGCTCCTCATAGCCGACGTTGAAATTAGCCGAGAGGTCGCCGAGGGCCGGCAGAACGTCCTGACGGCGACTGGCGATCGGGATGCTGAAACTGGCCTGGCCGTTAAAGCGGTCGCGCGATTGCGAGCGTTCGGTCGTGAGGCCCGACCGGACGCTGGTCGAGTCCAGTGACCGGGTGTCGGCGCCGAAGGTGAAGGTCGAGGAGATGCCGCCGGCGGGAAGGTCGTAGAGGTCGCCGTTCAGGACCAGTTCGGCCTCCAGTTGCTGGGACACGGCGTTGGCGGTGTCGTCTGCGAGGCGCAGGAAGTCGCCCGGCGCGAGCACGCCGAACGGATCGGCGCCCGGATCCCCCGCGGTCAGGCGCGTCTGGAACGGCGCGGCGGAAAAGCCCCGGCCGGTCAGGGTGTCGGTTTCGACGCGTTGGTATTCGCCGGACGCGGTCCAGCGCCAGTCCTCACCGAGGAAGCCGTCGAAGACCACGCCGACCTCGCCGGTCAGGCCATCGGTCTGCCGGCCCAGGGCGTTGGGCGCGTCGAGATAGCGGTAGACCAGCACGTCATTGGCGAAGGGCGAAAAGGGACTGCCGTCCGGCAGGGCCAGCACGACGCCGGGAAGGCCGTTGAAGCTGCGGCTGGACCGATCCTCGAGGCTGCCGCTGATCGTGGCCTGGGTGGTGCTGTTGAGGTCGCGCTTGAGCGTGCCGCGCACAGTGCTGCGCTCGCTCTCGGCCAGCAGGGTGCGAAAGGCGCCGAGGTCGCCGGTTCGCGGATCGCCGGCCACGGCGGCGAAGTCACTGATGGTCGGCGCGCCGGGAACCACGGGGACCCGGTTGACCCGTACAGTTGATCCGACCTGGGCCGACAGGGCCGGGTCTATCTCGGCGCCGAATGGCGCGCCCGAGACATTGCCGGTGAGGTCAAAGGGTGTCGAGCCGGGGTCGCGGATGATGTTGCGCTCGGACTCGAACAGGGGGCTGGAGCGTTCATGTTCGGCGTCCATCGACCAACGGCTGGGTCCCGAGATGCTGAGATAATTGCCCTCGACCTCGGTGGTGCTGCGGCCGCCCTGGACCGGCCGCCGGCCGGTCAGTTCGGCGGTGGTCGAGCGGAAGTTGTTCCTGAGCACGAAATTGACCACGCGCTGGTCGGCCCGGTAGCCGTATTCGAGCGCCACCTCCTCCGGGAGGATCTCCATTCTCTCGATCGCCTCGGGCGGGATCCCCCGGATCTCGCGGAAGCCGGAAATGCGGCGACCATTGACCAGGAGGACCGGCGGGCCGTCGCCACGGCCGCGCGAACTGCGTGTCAGCGGTTCGAGATAGGTCAGCAGTTCGGCGATGTTGGAGGCGCCATAGGCCTGGATCTGTTCCGGCGTCAGGACAAGGTCGGGCGGGATGTCGGAGTTGACGGAGCCGCGCGCGCGCGCCGCCGTCGTCACCACATCGTCGAGGTCGACAACGTCCTGGTCACCAGCGGCGGGCTGCTGCGCCGCCGGGGCGGGTTGCTGTTGCTGCGGCGCGATGGACGCAGTCTGGATCGCGCCGGCCATGAGGCCGGACAGGGCGGTGGTGACGAGCAGCATGCAAACGGGTCCCGGGGAGAATCTGGTCCTGCAACGTGCGGGACCAATGTTTTCCGTCGCCCTTCATCCCGGAAACCGAAGGTTGAAGAAGCGCGGCCTCCAACTGCCTTCGGCGTAGCCGCCGACGCTGACCAATGAACTTTTGGTCATACTCCGGGCTTTGCCGAGGCGGGGCCGGTTCAGATCAGCCGGCTTCCCTCAGACTGCCTTCAAGGCCCTGCTCCCGGACCTTGCGGTACAGGGTGGAGCGGCCGATGCCGAGCCGGCGGGCGATCTCGGACATATGGCCGGCGTAGACCTCTATGGCGTGCTGGATCAGATCACGCTCGATATCCTCGAGCGTCCGCAGATGGCCGCGCTCGTCGAGGATGCGGATCGGGGTATCGGGCAAGGCAGGCAGGTCGAGGCCGTTCGTATCCGTCGACCCGTCGTCCCTCTTCGCGACCGTCGCGGGTTGATCGCCCGGCAGGGGGGCGGCCAAGCCGGAAATGGCGGGGAAGTCATGCGGCTGCAGGAAGGGGGCGTCGGCGAGCACGATGGCGCGATAGACGGCGTTCTCCAGCTGGCGGACATTGCCCGGCCAGTCAAAGGCGCAGAGCAGGGCCAGGGTCTCGCCCGCGCAACCGGCCACGCGCTTGCCCTCCTCGACGTTGAAGCGGGCGATGAAGTGGTCGATCAGGGCCGGGATGTCATCGCGCCGTTCGCGCAGGGACGGGGCCTCGATCGGGAAGACGTTGAGGCGGTAGAACAGGTCCTCGCGGAAGGCGCCGGCGCGGACCTGCTGGGCCGGATCGCGATTGGTGGCCGAGACGATGCGGACATCGACCTTGACCGAGCGTTTGGCGCCGACGGGGTCGACCTCGCCCTCCTGCAGGGCGCGCAGCAGCTTGACCTGCATGTCCAGCGGCAGTTCGCCGATCTCGTCGAGGAACAGGGTGCCGCCATTGGCTTCCTGGAATTTGCCCAGGTGTTTGTCGTGGGCGCCGGTGAAGGCCCCCTTCTCATGGCCGAACAGGATCGACTCGATCAGGTTGGCGGGCAGGGCGCCGCAATTGACGGCCACGAACGGCTTGCCGGAACGGTCCGAGGCGCCGTGCAGGGCGCGGGCGATGACTTCCTTGCCGACGCCGCTCTCGCCGGTGATCAGCACCGGGATGGAGGATTTGGCGGCGCGGGCCCCCAGCGACTTGACCATTCGCATGGGCGGGCTGTTCCCCACCAGGTCGTCGAAGGAGGTGCGGCCGGAGACGTGTTTCTTAAGCCGGCCGACCTCGGCGGTCAGCCGGGTCAGCTGCAGGGCGTTGGAGACGCCGACCAGCAGGCGTTCGGCGGAGACCGGCTTGACGAAGAAGTCCTGTGCCCCGGCCTGCATGGCCTTGACCACCGCGTCCACGCCGCCCGAGGCGGTCAGGACGATGACCGGGGTCGTGACACCGGCGGTGCGGATCTCGGCCAGGGCTTCCATGCCGCTCATGCCCGGCATGACCATGTCGAGCAGGACGACGTCGGCGCCGCCGCCCCTGGTCAGGCGGTCTATGGCCTCACCCCCGGATTCGGCGTGGACGACGGCATAGCCCTCGCGCTCCAGCACGGCCTGGGCCAGGCGACGCTGGGTCGGATCGTCGTCGACCACGAGAACGGTCTTGGCCATGGGAGCCCCTTCAACATCACGATTACGGCCGGTCCTCGTTGAAGCGGGACTGGCTCATTCCGGGACGTTTTTACCCTGCACAAGGTGAAGATCGGGTTGGGAGGCAGGGTGAGCGCGGAGTTAAGACGGCGGAGACTTGAGTTTCTGTCGGGCGCGTGTATAGAGCGCGCCTCTTCCGCCGCAGCTTTTCGCCGCGGCGGTCCTGTCCGAGAACTTCGGGGTCTGGGGGTCACCCAGGCCGTAAATGTCAGAGAGCCCTCTGGCGCCGTGGGGAGATGGGGATGCAGACGGCCATCGTCGACCCGGTATCCGGGCCGCACGGGGTTCGAGCTTCCTTCGGACATTACGACCGGCCTGAACGCCTCGCAGCGATGCGCGGCGCACTGGCCAATCCGTCGTCGGGAATAAGCCCGGCGGCGAATACAGACTGGAGACCGCAATGGACCGCGCACAAAAAGCCGAGTCGATCGAGACGCTCAAGGGCGTCTTCGCCGACGCGGGCGCCGTGGTCGTGACCCACAACCTGGGCCTGACCGTTGCGGATATGGAAGACCTGCGTGGACGTCTTCGTAAAGAAGGCGGCACGTTCAAGGTGGTCAAGAACCGCCTGGCGCTGAAGGCGCTCGAAGCCGACGAAGGCAGCGAATACCACGGCCTGTTCAAGGGTCCCGTGGGCATCGCCTATGCCGACGACGCGGTGACGGCCGCCAAGATCACCGCTGAATACGCCAAGGCCAATGACAAGTTCATCGTCCTGGGTGGCTTCATGGGTGAGAAGATTCTGGACGCGAAGGGCGTGGAGGTTCTCTCCAAACTGCCGTCGCTGGATCAGATCCGCGCCTCGCTGCTGGGCCTGCTCAACGCTCCCGCGACCAAGATCGCAGGCGTCGTTCAAGCCCCGGCGTCCCAACTGGCCCGCGTGTTCAGCGCGTACGCCGCCAAGGACGCCGCGTAAGCGGACCCGCCTCTTTCATCTCTGCAAACTCTCTACTGAAACCCAATCCTCCGAAGGAAACACACCATGGCCGATCTCGCCAAAATCGTTGAAGACCTGTCGAAACTGACCGTTCTGGAAGCCGCCGAACTGTCCAAGCTGCTGGAAGAGAAGTGGGGCGTCAGCGCCGCTGCTCCGGTCGCCATGGCCATGCCTGCCGGTGGCGGCGCCGCCCCGGCTGAAGCTGCTGAAGAGCAGACCGAGTTCACCGTTGTCCTGATCGACGGCGGCGACAAGAAGATCAACGCCATCAAGGAAGTCCGTGGCGTCCGTCCGGACCTCGGCCTGAAGGAAGCCAAGGACCTGGTCGAAGGCGCGCCGCAGAACGTCGTCGAGAACGTCTCCAAGCAGATTGCCGACGAAGTCGCCAAGAAGCTGACGGAAGCCGGCGCCAAGGTGCAGATCAAGTAAGACCCGGCCTCACGGCCTGAGGACACTGCGTCCCGATACCGCGGGCCCGATGGGAAACCATCGGGCCCGTTTTCGTTCTGGTTGGCAGGCGCGGCCCCGGTCGACGCCCCTCCCGAAACGAAGGACCTGCTCATGAACATCCTGATGGTGTTGACCTCGCACGACCGCCTCGGCGACACCGGCGAGAAGACCGGCTTCTGGCTGGAGGAGTTCGCCGCGCCCTATTACGCGCTGAAGGATGCGGGCGCTGACATCGTCGTGGCCTCGCCCAGAGGCGGACAGCCGCCGCTGGACCCGAAGAGCGACGCGCCCGACGCCCAGAGCGAGGACACCCGGCGCTTCAAGGCGGATGAGGCTGCGCAGACGGTGCTGGCCCATACGGTGCGGCTGGACAGCGTCGAGGCCACGGCGTTCGACGGCGTCTTCTACCCGGGCGGGCACGGCCCGTTGTGGGATCTGGCGGAAGACCGGACCTCTATCGACCTGATCGAGGCCTTCGCCAGGGCGGACAAGCCGGTCGCCGCCGTCTGCCATGCGCCCGGCGTGCTGAAACATGTGAAGGGCGCCGATGGCGAACCGCTGGTGAAGGGCCGCAAGGTCGCCGGCTTCACCAACAGCGAGGAAGAGGCGTCCGGCCTGACCGAGGTCGTGCCCTTCCTCGTCGAGGACATGCTGAAGGCCAATGGCGGCCTGTATTCAAAGGGGGCTGACTGGTCCTCCCATGTCCTGACCGACGGCAAGCTGATCACCGGTCAGAACCCGGCCTCGTCACGAGCGGCGGCGGAGGCCCTGCTGAAGCTGCTGTAGCGGCCGCCGCGACCCGGGCGTTTCCATGATGGTTCAGGGAACCGTGCCCGGGTCGCGCCGAGACCGCGTCAGCGCCGCCGCGGCGCCAGGATATCGCCGAGGCGGTCGGGGGCGCCCGCGATCCGCTCGAGCCGCGGGTAGCGAAGGCCGTTGCGGTAGTCGAAGGGGATGGTGCGGAAGCGGTCGCCGTTCTTCACGATCAGGGTGATCGGGTCCCCGCCCGACCTCGCCGCCGTGATCGCCTCGCGCAGGACTTCGGCCGAGGCGGCGCGGTCGCCGACGGCGACAAGGTCCCAGCCGACGCCAAGGCCGGCCTCATAGGCGAGGCTGCCCCAGATCACGCCGCCGATGCGGTTGTTGGCCCCGAGGGTAAAGCCCAGCGAATAACGGAAATCATTGGCCCAGCCGGTCTGGATCGATTTCTCGGCCGCGGTCAGGCTGTCGACCCAGACCAGCCGGTAGCCGCCGCGGGTGATGCCGTCCAGCGGGGCGCGGGCGTCGGGACCGACGGCGTCGAGCCGGTCGCGCAGGAAGCCGGCCCAGTCATGGGGATGGACCGCATTGAGGGCGGCGACCACCTCCTCGAAGGTGTAGCCGCGCCGCTCGACCCGGCCATCGAGCCGCCCGAAGAAGCCCCGGGCGAAGTCGTCCAGCGAGCGGCGGTTGTTGGTCCCCTCGCGGATCAGGGTGTCGGCGTCCAGCCAGAGCAGCACGGCCTCGTCATAGTAGTCGACCGTGGTGCGCATCCACGACGGCCACTGGCCGGGCACGCGATAGCCGAGCAGATTGTGGTTCTGGGTGTCGTGCAGCGAGCGCCACTGGCGGCCCGGCTGGGTTTCGTAGAAGGCCGCGTGAACGGCCAGGCCGATCAGGGTCTCCTCCCGGGTGGCGAGACCCGCACGGGCGGTCAGAACCTCGCCCCAGTAGGAGGTCAGGCCCTCATAGACGAACATCAGGGTGTTCTGGGTGGGGACGTTGTAGTTGGCGGCCAGTTCGTCGGCCGGGACCATGTATTTGCCGCTCCACGAATGGACGTATTCGTGGGGCAACAGCTGGCGTGACCCCAGCGACCCCGTGCCCCGGGTGAAGAAGTCGGCAGCGACGGTGTTTTCGGACGAGCGATGGTGCTCGAGGCCGATACCGCCCAGCCGGCTGGTGGCGGCCACGAGGAACTCGTAGCGATCGAAGGGTCGGGCGCCGAACAGGCGGTCGCCCTGGACCACCATGGCCTCGAACCTGTCCATCAGGCCGGCGGCGGGCTCCAGCTGGCCGGCCTGGTCGGCGACGAGATGGAGGTGGACGGGGATGGGGCCGTCTGTGTCGAGCGCGAAGCGGCGGTAGTGGGCGCCTGCGAACATGGGGCTGTCGACCAGGGTATAGAGGCTGACCGGAGCGAAGCGGGCGAGGCCGCCCTCATAGGAGGTCGTGTCGAGGGCGACGCCATAGCCCCAGCCCTCGGGCAGGCGGATCGAAGGTTCGACCGTGATGCCGGTCGAGGCGTAGCCGGCCGGGTAGAGGATGGCCTTTTCCCACTGCATATTGACCATGTCAGGGGTCTGGACCACGCGCCAGGGGCCGCCATCCGGCTGGGTCAACCACTGGAACTGGACCATGATCTCGCTGACGCCCTGGGGGACGTCGAGGTGGAAGGCGTGCGGCTGGACCGTGTCGCGCAGCCACTCCAGACGGCTTCCGTCGGCGGTGGTGACGGTCAGGCCCGAGAGCAGTTCGATCGGGCCGGTGTCTGCGTGGTTGCCGGGCAGAAACTGGGGATACAGCAGGGTGAAGGCCCCGGCCGCCGGGACCGGAATGGTCTGGCGCACGCTGATGATGCGGCGGTCGCGGTCGGTGACGTCGGCCTCGTAGCGGATCACGCCGGGAAAGGTCGCCTGCGTCGGGGCGGGAATGGCCGGCTGAGGCCGGGGCAGGGCGAGGGGGGCGTCCTGCGGGTTGGTCAGGACCGGGGTCTGGGCCAGGGCCGGTGCGGCTGCGAACAGAATGGCGGCGCCACAGGCGGTGGCGAGCAGGCGGGCGGCGGAACGCATCATCGGCAAGGGCTTTCGGACGGGGAAGGCGCGCAGATCACGACGCGCGGGGCCGGGGGTCAAGCTGCACAGCAAGGCGGGACCGTCAGGCGGGCGGCTTCACCTCGATCAGATCCACCGTGAACAGCAGCGTCGAGTTGGGCGGCAGGTCGTCGCCGCCGACCCAGCGCTCGCCGTAGCCGAGCGCAGCAGGGATGACGAATTCGAACCGTTCGCCCTCGCGCATCAGGGCGACGCCTTCGGTCCAGCCGCGGATCACCCGGTTCAACGGGAATTCGGTCGACTCGCCGCGGGACCATGAGCTGTCGAACTCGCGTCCGTCGATGAAGGTCCCGCGATAGTGGACCCGGACCGTGTCGGTGGCGACCGGCCGGCGGCCGTCTTCCATGGCCGGGCCGACACGACGGTACTGCAGACCCGAGGCGGTCGTGGTCCAGCCGGGACGGCCGGCGTTCCAGGCCAGATAGGCGGCGTTGCCCGCGTCCCATTGCGTCTGGCTGGCTTCGCCGACCGGGGCGCGGACGTCGGAGGTCGGCGGCCCCAGAGGCTCCGGCGCCGTGGCGCAGGCGGCGAGGGTGAGGGCGGCGGCGGCGATCAGGAGGGTGCGAGTCATGCCGCGACGCTAGCAGCGCGGTGATGCTTGAGGAACAGGCAGGAGCGCTTTGATTGCGATGATATCATATCTGTGTCATTGTCAGCCATGGCTCGAATGATGATCCGCAATCTGGACGAAGCGACCGCGGCGACCCTGAAGCGACGGGCGATCGCGCGACGCACTTCGGTCGAGGAAGAGGCGCGCCGCGCCCTCGCAGCCAGCGCCGCCCCCGATCTCAAAAGCCTGATCGCGCGGATGAATGCGATCAGCGCCCGGATCGGCCCGTTGCCCGGACCGAGCATCGTCGAGGATCTGAGAGCCGATCGCGCCCGGGACGACGATTTTTGACTCTGGTCGTGGATGCGTCGGTCGCCCTGAAATGGGTTCTGCTGGAGGAAAATCGTGAGCGGGCGCTCGCGCTTCTGGCCGAGGACGAACTGATCGCGCCGGACCTGCTGCATGTCGAATGCGCCAACGCCCTGACCATGCGGGTGCGGCGAGGACTGATTTCACCGGTGGATGCGCGCGACGCCCTGCAGGTGATCCTGTACGCGCCGGTGCTGATCCGCACCTCGGCGAGCCTCGTAGCGAAGGCGCATGATCTTTCCATAGAACTGGGCCGGACGGCGTACGACAGCCTTTATCTGGCGCTGGCCCTCACCGAGGGGGCGGTCCTTGTGACGGCGGATGGCAAATTCGCGTCTGCGGTCGAGCGGATCGACCTGTACCGGGCCAGCCTGCGCCGTCTGTGAAATTGTTTCCGGACGGAGACGCAGGGTCTTTATTTCGCCGTCAAAGCGAGTATATCACCCGGTTCCGCTAACTCTGTGAGAGATACGCGCGAAAGCGCCGAGGCCCGGTTTGTCGCCCTCCGACCGGTGCGAAGGCGCGCTCCTCCCCAGGGAGCCCTGCAATTTCAGACGTCCTGGAGCCGCAAGGCCCGAGGGTGGACGTCGAAACCGATGGTCACGGGTCGCCGGATTGGCGGAGCCGTGGCTGCTGCATTGACGCGGGCCGCCCGATCTCCCCGGGGCGCCGCATTGGGAATACAGAATGGCCAAGTCCAAAGCCGAACTCACCGTCGCCCCCGGTCAGTTCGCCACCGCCACCTCGTTCACCGGCAAGAAGCGCATCCGTCACTCTTTCGGCCGCATTCCTGAAGCGGTGCAGATGCCCAACCTGATCGAGGTGCAGCGCGCCTCCTATGAGCAGTTCCTGCAGCGCGAAGTGCGCAGCGGACCGCGCAAGGATCAGGGCATCGAGGCGGTGTTCAAGTCGGTCTTCCCGATCAAGGACTTCAACGAACGCGCCATCCTGGAATACGTCTCCTACGAGTTCGAGGACCCGAAATACGACGTCGAGGAATGCATCCAGCGCGACATGACCTATGCCGCGCCGCTGAAGGTCAAGCTGCGCCTGATCGTGTTCGAAGCCGATGAAGAGACCGGCGCGCGCTCGGTCAAGGACATCAAGGAGCAGGACGTCTACATGGGCGACATTCCGCTCATGACGGACAAGGGCACCTTCGTCGTCAACGGCACCGAGCGGGTGATCGTCTCGCAGATGCACCGTTCGCCGGGCGTCTTCTTCGACCACGACAAGGGCAAGACGCACAGCTCGGGCAAGCTGCTGTTCGCCGCCCGCGTGATTCCGTACCGCGGTTCGTGGCTCGACTTCGAGTTTGACGCCAAGGACGTGGTTTACACCCGCATCGACCGTCGCCGGAAACTGCCGGCCTCGACCTTCCTGATGGCCCTGGGCATGGACGGCGAGGAGATCCTAAAGACCTTCTACGAGACCGTGCCCTACGAGAAGCGCGGCGAAGGCTGGGTCACGCCCTACAAGGCCGAGCGCTGGCGCGGGGTGAAGCCGGAGTTCGATCTGGTCGACGCCGACACCGGTGAAATCATCGCCGCCGCCGGGACCAAGATCAGCGCCCGCCAGGCCAAGAAACTGGGCGACACCACGACCTCGCTGTCGCTGGCCGCCGACGCCCTGCTGACCCGCTATCTGGCCGCCGACGCCGTCAACTATGAGACCGGCGAAATCTACGCCGAGGCTGGCGACGAGCTGGACGCCCCGACCATCGAACTGCTGGAGGAGAAGGGCTTCTCCACCATCGACGTGCTGGACATCGACCACGTCACGGTCGGCGCCTACATGCGCAACACCCTGCGTATCGACAAGAACACCGGCCGCGAGGACGCGCTGTTCGACGTCTATCGCGTCATGCGTCCGGGCGAGCCGCCGACCCCGGAGGCCGCCGAAGCCATGTTCAACTCGCTGTTCTTCGACAGCGAACGCTACGACCTGTCGGCCGTGGGCCGGGTCAAGATGAACATGCGTCTGGAGACCCCCGAGGTGTCCGACGAAATCCGCGTCCTGCAGAAGGACGACGTGCTGAAGGTGCTGCAGATCCTCGTCGGGCTGAAGGACGGCCACGGCGAGATCGACGACATCGACAACCTCGGCAACCGCCGGGTCCGTTCGGTCGGCGAGCTGCTGGAGAACCAGTACCGCGTCGGCCTGCTGCGGATGGAGCGCGCCATCAAGGAGCGTATGTCCTCGGTCGATATCGACACGGTGATGCCGCACGACCTGATCAACGCCAAGCCGGCCGCCGCGGCCGTGCGCGAGTTCTTCGGTTCGTCGCAGCTGTCGCAGTTCATGGACCAGACCAACCCGCTGTCGGAGATCACCCACAAGCGTCGCCTTTCGGCGCTCGGGCCGGGCGGTCTGACGCGTGAGCGCGCCGGCTTCGAGGTCCGCGACGTGCACCCGACCCACTACGGCCGCATCTGCCCGATCGAAACGCCGGAAGGCCCGAACATCGGCCTGATCAACTCGCTGGCGACCCATGCGCGGGTCAACAAATATGGCTTCATCGAGAGCCCCTACCGGCGCGTCAAGGACGGCAAGGCCACGGACGAGGTGGTCTACATCTCGGCCATGGAAGAGGCGAAATACACCATCGCCCAGGCCAACATCGAACTGAAGGACGGCATGATCGTCGAGGAGCTGGTCCCGGGCCGGATCAACGGCGACTCGCAACTGCTGATCCGCGCCGATGTGGACATGATGGACGTGTCGCCGAAACAGGTGGTTTCGGTCGCCGCGGCGCTGATCCCCTTTCTTGAAAACGATGACGCCAACCGGGCCCTGATGGGCGCGAACATGCAGCGTCAGGCCGTGCCGCTGGTGCAGTCGGACGCGCCGCTGGTCGGCACCGGCATGGAGGCGGTCGTGGCCGTCGACTCCGGCGCCGTGGTGGTGGCCAAGCGCGACGGCGTCGTCGAACAGATCGATGGCACCCGCATCGTCGTGCGCGCGACCAATGAGTCGGACGCCGGCCGTTCGGGCGTCGACATCTACCGCCTGTCGAAATTCCAGCGTTCCAACCAGTCGACCTGCATCAACCAGCGCCCGATCGTGCGCGTGGGCGATGAGGTGAAGGTCGGCGATGTGATCGCCGACGGTCCGTCGACGGACCTGGGCGAACTGGCCCTGGGCCGGAACACCCTCGTCGCCTTCATGCCGTGGAACGGCTACAACTTTGAAGACTCGATCCTGATCTCGGAGCGTATCGTGCGCGACGACGTCTTCACCTCGATCCACATCGAGGAGTTCGAGGTCATGGCCCGCGACACCAAGCTGGGGCCGGAAGAGATCACCCGCGACATTCCGAACGTCGGCGAGGAGGCCCTGCGCAACCTCGACGAGGCCGGCATCGTGGCGATCGGCGCCGAGGTCCAGCCGGGCGACATCCTGTGCGGCAAGGTCACGCCGAAGGGCGAAAGCCCGATGACGCCGGAAGAGAAGCTGCTGCGCGCCATTTTCGGCGAGAAGGCTTCGGATGTGCGCGACACCAGCCTGCGTCTGCCGCCCGGCGTCGCCGGCACCATCGTCGACGTGCGCGTGTTCAACCGCCACGGCGTCGACAAGGACGAACGCGCCATCGCCATCGAGCGTTCGGAAATCGAACGCTTGGGCAAGGACCGCGACGATGAGCTCAAGATCCTCGAGCGCAACGTCTACGGCCGTCTGAAGCCGCTGGTGCTCGACAAGAACGCCACCTCGGGTCCCAAGGGCCTGGGCCGCGGCGTGGTCACCGAAGCCAAGCTGGCCGAGTTGTCGCGCGGCCTGTGGTGGCAGATCGCCCTCGACGACGAGAAGGCGATGGGCGAGCTGGAGGCCATGAAGAAGCAGTTCGAGGACGCCCGCAAGGCGCTCGACCGCCGCTTCGAGGACAAGGTCGAGAAGCTGCAGCGCGGGGACGAACTGCCCCCGGGCGTGATGAAGATGGTCAAGGTCTTCGTGGCTGTGAAGCGCAAGCTTCAGCCCGGCGACAAGATGGCCGGCCGTCACGGCAACAAGGGCGTCATCTCCAAGATCCTGCCGATCGAGGACATGCCGCACCTGGAGGACGGGACCGCGGTGGACATCGTGCTGAACCCGCTGGGCGTGCCTTCGCGCATGAACATCGGCCAGATCTTCGAAACCCACCTCGGCTGGGCGGCTGCGGGCCTCGGCAAGCAGATCCAGGGCCTGCTGGAAGCCTGGCAACAGGGCGGACAGAAGAAGGCGCTGGTCGACCATCTGACCAGCATCTATGGCCCTGAAACGCCGCTGCCGGAGTCGGAAGAGGACCTGGTTGAACTGGCCCGGAACCTGTCGAAGGGCGTGCCCTTCGCCACGCCGGTGTTCGACGGGGCCCACATCAACGACATCGAGGATCTGCTGGAGAAGGCGGGCCTGGACCGCACCGGCCAGTCGATCGTCTATGACGGCCAGACCGGCGAGCAGTTCAAGCGTCCGGTCACGGTCGGCTACATCTACATGCTGAAGCTGCACCACCTGGTCGACGACAAGATCCACGCCCGTTCGATCGGGCCGTACTCGCTCGTCACCCAGCAGCCGCTGGGCGGCAAGGCGCAGTTCGGCGGACAGCGCTTCGGCGAGATGGAGGTCTGGGCGCTGGAAGCGTACGGCGCGGCCTACACCCTGCAGGAGATGCTGACGGTGAAGTCTGACGACGTGGCCGGCCGGACCAAGGTCTATGAGGCCATCGTCCGCGGCGACGACAGCTTCGAGGCGGGCATTCCCGAGAGCTTCAACGTGCTCGTCAAGGAAATGCGCTCGCTGGGTCTGAACGTGGAGCTGGAGAACAGCTGATCGAGTGAAGGGTGAGTGGTGAGTGGTGAGTAGCGGCGGTTGCCGCGAGCTCCTGCTCCCACTCACCAGTCACTTTTCACTGTTCACCTGATCCACACGGAATTTTTAGCGGCCTCGCCGCAGAAGGAAACAAGATGAACCAGGAAGTCCTGAACATCTTCAACGCGGTCCCGGTCACTCCGACCTTCGACCAGATCAAGATCGCCCTCGCCAGCCCGGAGAAGATCCGGTCGTGGTCGTTCGGCGAAATCAAGAAGCCCGAGACAATCAACTATCGCACGTTCAAGCCCGAGCGTGACGGCCTGTTCTGCGCCCGGATCTTTGGTCCGACCAAGGATTACGAATGCCTGTGCGGCAAGTACAAGCGCATGAAATACAAGGGTATCATCTGCGAGAAGTGCGGCGTTGAGGTCACCCTGGCCCGCGTTCGCCGCGAGCGGATGGGCCATATCGAACTGGCGTCCCCGGTCGCCCACATCTGGTTCCTGAAGTCGCTGCCGTCGCGCATCTCGCTGATGCTGGACATGGCGCTGAAGGACGTCGAACGGGTTCTGTATTTCGAAAACTACATCGTCACCGAGCCGGGCCTGACCCCGCTGAAGCAGAACCAGCTGCTGACGGAAGACGAGTTCTACCGCTACCAGGACGAGTTCGGCGATGACGGCTTCACCGCCGAAATCGGCGCCGAGGCCGTGCGCAACCTGCTGATCGGCATCGACCTGCACGCCGAGGCTGAAAAGCACCGCGGCGAACTGGCCGACAGCCCCTCGGAAATGAAGGCCAAGAAGGCCTCCAAGCGCCTGAAGCTGATCGAGGCCTTCCTCGAGAGCGGCAACAAGCCCGAGTGGATGATCCTGACGGTCGTGCCGGTGATCCCGCCGGAACTGCGCCCGCTGGTCCCGCTGGACGGCGGCCGTTTCGCCACCTCCGACCTGAACGACCTGTATCGCCGGGTCATCAACCGCAACAACCGCCTGAAGCGGCTGATCGAGCTGCGCGCGCCCGACATCATCATCCGCAACGAAAAGCGGATGCTGCAGGAATCGGTCGACGCCCTGTTCGACAACGGCCGTCGCGGTCGCGTCATCACCGGCGCCAACAAGCGTCCGCTGAAGTCGCTGGCCGACATGCTGAAGGGCAAGCAGGGCCGCTTCCGCCAGAACCTTCTGGGCAAGCGCGTCGACTATTCGGGCCGTTCGGTCATCACCGTGGGTCCCGAGCTGAAGCTGCACGAGTGCGGCCTGCCCAAGAAGATGGCGCTCGAGCTGTTCAAGCCGTTCATCTATGCGCGCCTTGACGCCAAGGGCCTGTCGGGCACGGTCAAACAGTCCAAGCGCATGGTCGAGCGCGAGCAGCCGCAGGTGTGGGATATCCTCGATGAGGTCATCCGCGAGCACCCGGTGCTGCTGAACCGCGCGCCGACGCTTCACCGTCTGGGCATCCAGGCGTTCGAGCCGAAGCTGATCGAGGGCAAGGCCATCCGCCTGCACCCGCTGGTTTGCACCGCCTTCAACGCCGACTTCGACGGCGACCAGATGGCCGTCCACGTCCCGCTGAGCCTTGAGGCCCAGCTGGAAGCGCGCGTCCTGATGATGTCGACCAACAACATCCTGTCGCCCGCCAACGGCAAGCCGATCATCGTGCCGTCGCAGGACATCGTCCTGGGCCTGTACTATCTGTCGCTGGTCAAGGAAGGCGAGAAGGGCGAGGGCAAGCTGTTCGCCAATATGGGCGAGATCGACGCGGCGCTCGACGCCGGCGTGGTCAGCCTGCACACCAAGATCAAGGCCCGCTGGACCGAGATGAACCCCGCCGGGGACGTCATCACCAAGGTCATCGACACGACGCCGGGCCGGATGAAGCTGGGCGCGCTGCTGCCGCATAACGCCAACATCGGCTACCGCCTGCTCGAGAAGAACCTGACCAAGAAGGAGATCGGCAACCTGATCGATCAGGTCTATCGCCACTGCGGTCAGAAGGCGACGGTCATCTTCGCCGACCAGATGATGCAGCTGGGCTTCCGTGAAGCCGCCAAGGCCGGCATCTCCTTCGGCAAGGATGACATCGTCATCCCGGCCGCCAAGGCCACCCTGGTCGCCGACACCCGGACCCAGGTCGAGGAGTATGAGCAGCAGTACGCCGACGGCCTGATCACCAAGGGCGAAAAATACAACAAGGTCGTCGACGCCTGGGCCAAGGCCACGGACAAGATCGCCGATGCGATGATGGGCGAGATCGCCCAGCCGCGCGTCCTGGCCAAGGGTCAGGCGCCGGACATCAACTCGGTGTTCATGATGGCCAACTCCGGCGCCCGCGGTTCGCAGGCGCAAATGAAGCAGCTGGGCGGCATGCGGGGCCTGATGGCCAAGCCGTCGGGCGAGATCATCGAGACGCCGATCATCTCGAACTTCAAGGAAGGCCTGACCGTCCTTGAATACTTCAACTCCACCCACGGGGCCCGCAAGGGTCTGGCCGACACCGCGCTGAAGACCGCCAACTCCGGCTATCTGACGCGTCGTCTGGTCGATGTGGCGCAGGACTCCATCGTCACCGAGGACGATTGCGGCTCGACGCGGGGCATCACCCTGCGCGCCGTGGTCGAAGGCGGCGACGTGCTGGTCTCGCTGGGCCAGCGGGTCCTGGGTCGCTATGCGGCCGAGGACATCAAGGAGCCGGGCGGGGACAAGGTGCTGTTCAAGGCCGACACCTATCTGCAGGAAGAAGAGGTCGAGATCATCGACGAGGCTGGCGTCCAGTCGGTCAAGGTCCGCTCGGCCCTGACCTGCGAGGCCGAAGCCGGCATCTGCGCCTATTGCTACGGGCGTGACCTGGCGCGCGGCACCAACGTCAACATCGGTGAAGCGGTCGGTGTCATCGCCGCCCAGTCAATCGGCGAACCCGGCACCCAGCTGACGATGCGGACCTTCCACATCGGCGGCACGGCGCAGGTGGCGGAGACCTCGTTCTATGAGGCGACCAACCCCGGCGTCGCCAAGATCACCGGCCCGACCGTCAAGGCGGCGCACGGCGATCTGGTGGCCATGAGCCGCAACGTCGTCGTCACCATCGTCGTCGACGGCAAGGACCGCGAGAGCCACAAGATCCCCTATGGCGCCCGTCTGCGGGTGGTCGAGGGTTCGGACGTCAAGCGCAGCCAGCGTCTGGCCGAGTGGGACCCCTACACCTCTCCGATCCTGACCGAAGTCGGCGGCGCGATCCGGTTCGAGGACCTGGTCGAGGGTCTGTCGGTCCGCGAAGAAACCGACGAGGCGACGGGCATCGCCCAGCGCGTCGTCAGCGACTGGCGGGCCAGCCCCCGTGGTGCGGACCTGCGTCCGGCCATGGGCGTCACCTCGGGCGACGGCTACGCCAAACTGGCCTCGGGCTCTGACGCCCGTTACCTGCTGCCGGTGGGCGCGGTTCTGTCCGTGAACAACGGCGATGTGGTCAAGCCGGGCGAGATCATCGCCCGCGTCCCGACCGAGGGCGCCAAGACGCGCGACATCACCGGCGGTCTGCCGCGGGTGGCCGAGCTGTTCGAAGCCCGTCGACCCAAGGATTGCGCGGTCATCGCCGAGATGGACGGCCGCGTGGAATTCGGACGCGACTACAAGAACAAGCGTCGCATCAAGATCACGCCGGAACCGGATGCCGACGGCAACCAGGCCGAACCGGTCGAATTCCTGATCCCCAAGGGCAAGCATATCTCCGTCCACGACGGCGATCTGATCAACAAGGGCGACTACATCATCGACGGCAACCCGGATCCGCACGATCTGCTGCGTATTCAAGGGGTTGAGGCGCTGGCCGAGTATCTGGTCAACGAAGTGCAGGAGGTCTATCGCCTGCAGGGCGTGCCGATCAACGACAAGCACATCGAGGTGATCGTTCGCCAGATGCTGCAGAAGGTCGAGATCCTGGACTCGGGCGAAACCACCCTGATCCGTGGCGACACGGTCGAGGTGGCGGAGGCCGTGGCCGAGAACCTCAAGGTCGAGAAGCGCAAGGGCCGTCAGGCCACGACCCAGCCGGTCCTGCTGGGCATCACCAAGGCGTCGCTGCAGACCCGCAGCTTCATCTCGGCGGCGTCCTTCCAGGAGACCACCCGCGTCCTCACCGACGCCTCGGTCAACGGCAAGGTCGATACGCTGGAAGGCCTGAAGGAGAACGTCATCGTCGGCCGCCTGATCCCGGCCGGCACGGGCGCCTATCTCCGCGCCCTGCAGAAGATCGCCAACGAGCGCGACGCCAAGCTGACGTCGCAGCGGGAAGAGGCGATCGAGCCGCTGCCCGCCGATCTGGCGCTGGAGCTGGAGAGCAGCGAGAGCTGATCGACCGGTTCAGGACGGAATAAAGGGGGCGGCTCCGGCATCGGGGCCGCCCTTTTCCTTGGTCCGCATGCTCGCCGCCGGGGCGCGGCCGTCAGCGGGGCGGCGGGTCGCGGTCGAAACCGGCCCCCGGGGTGTGCGGGGTGCCGCTGCTACGCGGACCGTCGCGCCGGGTGCGGACGTTATGCGTCGACTCCGGACGCAGCGATTGATCCAGATGGGCCCCGGCCACCCCGATGCCGAAATTGGAGCCGGGCCCGTCCTGGGGACCGACATTACCGGTACCACCCGCGAGGGGACGGCGACGTCGCTCGTAGTCGGCCAAGCGGCGGGTTCCCTCGGCGGCGAAGGGACTACCGGCGGCGTCGTCGATGGGCGCGGCGTTCGCGGCGCGCTGCCCGAAGCGGGTGTCGCAAACGGCGCGTTCGGCCATGGTCAGGGTTTCGGGGCTGGCGCAGCCGAGTGGGCTGGTCCGCAGCCCGGCCCCGATCCGGTCGCCCAGAGACCGGGGCCGCACGGTCCAGGCCCCGACGTCGGACGGCGGGGCGGCGGCGCCGGGGATGGGGACGACGGCGCGCGGGACCGGCGGGGCCGGGCGGTCCTCCTCCTCGGCCGGGTCGCGGAACAGGCGGTCGGGATCGGCTGTCGCCGAGCCGGGCAGGGCGGGGGCCTCAACGGTCTGTGGCGGGGGCGGGGCCGGGCGCACGCGCGCGCGCTCGCCGGGCAGCAGCGGGCGGGGTTCGATCTGGACATAGATGACCGGATCCGGATCGCTCTGCAGCAGGCCCGGAACGGTCAGACCCATCGAGCGCAGGCCGAGGTATGAGAAGAGGGCGACATGGCCAAGGACGGAGACGGCCACGATGGTCGGCGTGCGCCAGCGCTCCGCACCGGCCGGCCAGACCCACCTCGGCCCCTGATCTCGCCATCCACCCGTCATGCGCGCAGAGGAGGGGGCGAGCGTGGCGGTATTGGGGCTGTCCGGGTTTGGTCTCCCGGTAAGCAGGGGGCGTGGTAGGGTGAGAAAAGATCAGTGCTTGCCGCTGCGTTGAGAAGACCATGACCATATTGCTGGCGATGCTTGTCGGCTTCGCCCTGCCTGGCCAGGACCCGAGCCCGCCGGTCGAGCCTCTGACGCCCTTTACGGACGTAGAGGTCGCCGCCCCTCCCAATCAAGGCGCGGTGACCCTGGAATGCCGGGTCGGGCGCAATGGTTCGCTCAGCGATTGCGTAATCATTTCGGAGACGCCCGCCGGTCAAGGTTTCGGAGAGGCCGCGCTGGAAGCGGCGCGCGGGACCCGGCTGGATCGGCGCGCCGCTGATCAATCGGGCTCCGGCGGCAAGGTCCGTTTCACGATCCGCTTCCGGCTGGCTGACTGAGCGTCCCTTGACCTTCGACCCCCCCGCGCGTAGAAGCCGCGCACTTTCGAGGTTTCCGGTCCGCCGGTTTCCGGGATCGTGACAATTGAACGGACGGGCTGTGCCCGCCGGAACGCCCGAAGCGCGCGTTCCGGTTTTTTCGTTTGGTTGGCCGGTATCGGCTCGAGATCAAACCCGGGGCGGCGCGCCAGCGTCGTCCGAAAAGAAGGCTCACCGAGGCGCTCCGGCCGAAAGGCACACGCCTCCATCGATTGAAGAGAACCGAGACTCCATGCCGACTATCAACCAGCTGATCCGCAAGCCGCGCCAACCCAAGCCGGTCCGCAACAAGGTGCCGGCCCTGAAGGGCTGCCCGCAGCGCCGCGGCGTCTGCACCCGGGTCTATACGACGACCCCGAAGAAGCCCAACTCGGCCCTGCGTAAGGTCGCCAAGGTTCGTCTGACCACCGGCATCGAAGCCGTGTGCTACATCCCCGGCGAGGGCCACAATCTGCAGGAGCACTCCGTCGTGCTCATCCGCGGCGGCCGCGTGAAGGATCTTCCCGGCGTGCGCTACCACATCCTGCGCGGCGTGCTCGACACGCAAGGCGTCAAGGACCGCAAGCAGCGCCGTTCGCACTACGGCGCCAAGCGTCCGAAATAAGCGACCGCCCCATTCCATTCGCTGGCGAGAGCCAGCCGTCCGACACCGCTTCAGAAGGCCAAACCCATGTCCCGTCGTCACCGCGCCCAGAAACGCGAAGTTCTGCCGGATCCCAAATACAAGGATCTGACCGTCACCAAATTCATGAATTACGTCATGTACGAGGGCAAGAAGGCCGTCGCCGAGAACATCGTCTACGGCGCCTTCGAAATCCTGGCGGACAAGAAGAAGGATTTCGAGCCGGTCCAGACCTTCCACACCGCCCTGGAAAACGTCCAGCCGTCGGTCGAAGTCCGTTCGCGTCGCGTCGGCGGCGCCACCTATCAGGTGCCGGTCGAGGTTCGCCCCGACCGTCGTCGCGCCCTGGCCATCCGCTGGCTGGTCAACGCCGCGCGCAAGCGTGGTGAGAACACCATGACGGAAAAGCTGGCCGCCGAACTGCTGGACGCCTCGAACAACCGCGGCACCGCGGTCAAGAAGCGCGAAGACACCCACAAGATGGCCGAGGCGAACCGCGCCTTCAGCCACTATCGCTGGTAACGCCTTCAAGGCGCCCCGTTCGGCGCCTATCTAGAGACTATCCGGCGCGGGCGGTTTGAGCTAAATCGCCCGCGCCCGCTTATCCGCACAGACCGACATCTCCCCGAGGGCGCGAAACGCGTCCTGAACTCACTTCAAGGCACGTTTTCATGGCCCGTCTCAACAAGATCGAGGACTACCGCAACTTCGGCATCATGGCCCACATCGATGCGGGCAAGACGACGACGACCGAGCGGATCCTGTACTACACCGGCAAGAACCATAAGATCGGCGAAGTCCACGACGGCGCCGCGACCATGGACTGGATGGACCAGGAGCAGGAGCGGGGGATCACGATCACCTCGGCCGCGACGACCGCCTTCTGGAAAGAGAAGCGCCTCAACATCATCGACACCCCCGGCCACGTGGACTTCACCATTGAAGTCGAGCGTTCGCTGCGCGTGCTCGACGGCGCCGTGACGGTGCTGGACGGCAATGCCGGCGTCGAGCCGCAGACCGAGACCGTCTGGCGCCAGGCCGACAAATACCGCGTGCCGCGGATCGTGTTCGTCAACAAGATGGACAAGATCGGCGCCGATTTCGACGCCTCGGTGCAGTCGATCCGCGACCGTCTGGGCGCCAAGGCTGTGCCGATCCAGTTCCCGATCGGTTCGGAATCCTCGCTGACCGGCCTGGTCGACATCGTCGCCATGAACGCCGTGGTCTGGGACAACGACGCCCTGGGCGCCAACTTCACCGTCGGCCCGATCCCGGAAGATCTGATGGCCAAGGCCGTCGAGGCCCGCCAGTACCTGATCGATAACGCTGTTGAACTCGACGACGAGGCGATGGAAGCCTACCTCGAAGGCACCGAGCCCTCGCTGGAAGTGCTGAAGAAATGCATCCGCAAGGCCGTGCTGACCGGCGCCTTCTATCCGATCCTCTGCGGCTCGGCCTTCAAGAACAAGGGCGTGCAGACGCTGCTGGACGCCGTCGTCGACTATCTGCCGTCGCCGGTCGACATCCCCCCGACCCCGGGCATCGACTTCAAGACCGAGGAGCCGATCGTGCGTCGCGCCTCGGACGACGAGCCCCTGTCGGTCCTCGCGTTCAAGATCATGGATGACCCCTTCGTCGGTTCGCTGACCTTCTGCCGCATCTATTCCGGCAAGATGGAAACCGGCATGGGCCTGCTGAACTCGAGCCGCGACCGTAAAGAGCGCGTCGGCCGCATGCTGCTGATGCACTCGAACGACCGCCAGGACATCAAGGAAGCCTATGCCGGCGACATCGTCGCCCTGGCCGGCCTCAAGGACACCCGCACCGGCGACACCCTGTGCGACCCGCTGAAGTCGCCCGTCATCCTCGAGAAGATGGAATTCCCGGCGCCGGTGATCGAGATCTCGGTCGAGCCCAAGACCAAGGCCGACCAGGAGAAGCTGGGCGTGGCCCTGGCCAAGCTGGCCTCGGAAGATCCCTCGTTCACCGTCTCGACCGATCATGAATCGGGCCAGACCATCCTCAAGGGGATGGGCGAGCTGCACCTGGACATCAAGATCGACATCCTGCGCCGCACCTACAAGGTCGACGCCACCATCGGTCAGCCCCAGGTCGCCTATCGCGAATCGCTCGGCCGCAAGGTCGACATCGACTACACCCACAAGAAGCAGACCGGCGGTACGGGCCAGTTCGCCCGCGTCATGATCACCTTCGAGCCCGGCGAGCCCGGCTCGGGCTTCGTGTTCGAGAACTCGATCGTCGGCGGCGCCGTTCCCAAGGAATACATCCCGGGGGTCCAGAAGGGCCTCGAGTCCATCAAGGACGGCGGCCTGCTGGCCGGCTTCCCGCTGATCGACTTCAAGGCGACGCTGACGGACGGCAAATACCACGACGTCGACTCCAGCGTGCTGGCGTTCGAAATCGCGGCCCGCGCCGCCTTCCGCGAACTGAAGGACAAGGGCTCGCCCAAGCTGCTCGAGCCGATCATGGCGGTCGAGGTCGTGACCCCCGAGGACTACCTCGGTTCGGTCATCGGCGACCTGAACGGCCGTCGCGGCATGATCCAGGGTCAGGACATGCGCGGCAACGCCACCGTCGTGAACGCCTTCGTGCCGCTGGCCAATATGTTCGGCTATGTGAACACGCTGCGCGGCATGTCGCAGGGCCGCGCCGCCTTCACCATGCAGTACGACCACTATGAGCCGGTGCCGCAACACGTCGCCGACGAAGTGATCAAGAAATACAGCGCCTAAACCCAACAGCTTCCCGGCGGCCCTCAGGTCCGCCGGGACCCCCTGAAACATCAAGGACAAGCCCCCTGTTCAGGGGACGGAGAGAAGAGAATGGCCAAGGAAAAGTTCGAACGTAACAAGCCGCACTGCAACATCGGCACGATCGGTCACGTTGACCACGGCAAGACGACGCTGACGGCGGCGATCACGATGGTCCTGGCCAAGGCCAGCGGCGGCAAGGCGATGAACTACGCCGACATCGACGCGGCGCCGGAAGAGAAGGCGCGCGGCATCACCATCAACACGGCGCACGTCGAATATGAGACGG
>Ga0207951_100267_pt1 | contig 30477 bp, 23 predicted proteins | sample Subbio12Aug_8Bad_FD_184830 | JGI IMG/M metagenome (GOLD analysis project Ga0207951, IMG submission 184830) | Serpentinite rock and fluid subsurface biosphere microbial communities from McLaughlin Reserve, California, USA - CR12Aug_8Bad (SPAdes) | ecosystem: Environmental > Terrestrial > Deep... | reverse complement strand
ATCTGAATTTAAGGTTGTTATAATCTTCTGCTTTAATTGGTGCATTAAGTGCAAGTAAGTTCAAAAAATTTGCGCCGCGTTCACCGGAGCTTAGTGATTTTGGAAGAACCGGCGTAAACCCATCTATGCGTAGAGAAAAAATTGCTTTGTCTTCTGTAATTTTTTGATCAACAAAAAGTTCATTCCTGTTCGATTGCTCAACGGTAAATAATTCATTCCACTTTGTATTCAATGCTATCGAGTCAAGCTCGTCAAGAGAGTACCCGGAGGAGAATAACCCGCCGACAATACTTCCCATGCTTGTTCCCACAATCATATCAACCGGAATTTGTTCTTCTTCCAGTGCGCGCAAAATTCCGATATGGGATAAAGCTCTTGCCCCGCCGCCGCTTAGAGCAAGACCTACTCTTGGAAGATTTACCGGAACCTGTATCGTTAAATCGAACGGAAGACGTTTTGTTTCGAGGTGTAATTTAAGCGTGTCTTTGCCCTGTCCAAAAAGAAATGAAGCAGTCAATAAAATTGCAGCCGATATTTTGCCAGGTTTAAACATTATGGTTATCTATAAATAAATTGCTTCCATCGCAAACAGTTTGTTCTTGATGGAAGCTGAAATTTATCTTTTCTTTTGTGCAGATTTTCTCTGTTCATTTGCTTGTTTTTCCGCGGCTTCCATCATTCTAGCCATAAATCCTTTTTTCTGTTTCGGATTTTCAACCGGAACAAGCTCGCCATCGCCTTTTTTATGATTAACATAATATTGCTGACCGATTGAAAGCAGGTTGAACATGAAATAATAAAGGTTTAGCCCTGAGGGGAACGTCATAAATAAAGCAGTAAACATAACGGGCATTAAATAAACGAGCATTTTTTGAGAAGGATCTTTAACGCTCATTTTCTGCTGAATGAACATTGTAACTCCAAGAAGCAGCGCAAGACCGCTTACTACATCTATTCCGAATAATGGAATTTTAAATGGGAGTCTGTAAATTATATCGGGTGCAGAAAGATTATTAATCCACAACATAAACGGCTGCTGGCGTATATCTATAGCAACATTAAACAAGCTCCAAAGCGCAATCAATATTGGCATCTGAAGAAGCATAGGCAAGCATCCACCCATCGGGTTTATTCCATATGTAGAATAAAGCTTCATGGTTTCTTTCTGAACTTTTTGAGGATCGTCTTTATGTTTCTCCTTAAGCTCATTAATCTTTGGTTGAAGAAGCTGCATCTTCTTCATCGATTTTAAACTTTGCTTTGTTAATGGATGAAGCGCAATCTTTATAAGAATTGAAAAGATAATTATCACAAGTCCGTAGTTAGGAATAAAACTGTGGAGGAATTGAAGCAGCGGCAACAGAACATATTCGGAAATTGGTCTTATCACAAAGCGCAGACCAAAGAAACTTCCAAAATCTACAATTGCCTGAAAGTTGTTTCCGTATTTCTTAAGTATATCATAATCAATTGGTCCGATATAAAGCTTGAAAGAGTCCTTCTGAAGTTTTTCGTTTTTAAAAGGCATTTTTATACTTGCGCTATAGGTTTCCCTAACGTCAAGTTTATTCTGATTTCCAACCCCTTCAAAATAAGCACCGCCTTCGTTACTCGGCTGCTCGGGTGCTATAGCCACAACAAAATATTTATTTCTAACAGCAACCCAATCCACTTTGCCATTTATATCTTTAGTAACTTTTTCGCCGCTATGCCCGGCATCTATTATTACCTGTTCGTCGCCGGCATATAAACTTGCATTAGAAAAATTTGCTTCGTCAACTGAATTCTTTTCCGTGAAATTAATCCCGTTAGACCAGACAACATCGTATCTGAAGCTGCTTATAATATCATTCATGTTTTCAAGTTCAACATCTACCCTGGTAGCATAATCGTTAGCATAAAAGACAAAGTTTTTACGGATAAATCTATTGTCGGGAGTTTTAAATTCATAAACACATTGTAAAGAATCCGAACCCGATATTTTGTAGTAATGATTTTTTAGATCGGAATTAAAATCGAGCACCGAAGTATTAACAAGCTTGCCTTCCTTTGTTACAAAAATAATATTAAAGTCGCCGCCCTTACCGGGGTTAACTAATTGAACGTGACGGTCATAAAAATTGGACGTGTCCTGAACATCATAACGATACCACGTACCATACTTCTTAAGATAATATTTTCTAATTCTTGCGCCCTTACTTGTCATCTCAAGTTTAACAAGGTCAGTTTCAATCGTAACTATTTTTTCGTTCTGTTCCGGAAGTTCTCCAAACGGAGATGATTCAATCTGTTCGGTTTCTTTCTTTGCGATTTCCTGAACAGGTTTTGCGATAACCGTATCTTTCTTTACTAAGGTTGAATCCGCTTTTTTCGGTTGCTGGGGAGGAGGAGTTGGTGAATTCATGTAGAGCCATACAACTAAAATAACTCCAATCAGGATGAACGCAAGTGTGGTATTTCTATCCATTAAAATTCCTATAAATTATTCAACTGGATCGTAACCCCCTTTATTAAAGGGATTACATCTTAAAATTCGCCAGACAGATTTAGCTCCTCCTTTTACCACACCATGCTTTTCGAAAGACTGAACTGCATATTCCGAACAGGTTGGATAAAATCGGCACGAGGGGGGAAACATTGGCGAAATTAATTTCTGATATAGTTTTATAAAGTAAATAAAAATTGATCGCATCTTATAATTTCGATCTTATCTGATTCAAAAGATCTACAACGTCTTCTTCAATATCTTTCAGATAAATTTTTTTATTATTCATTTGATTTAAATTGCCCGGAGAAAAAACTATAAATATTTTCAAACCTTTTTGCCAGCAAACTGATTTAATCTGGCTTGTATTAAGACGATACAACTCCCTTAGAAGTCTCTTTACTCTATTTCTCCAGACAGCATTACCGGATTTTCTTGAAACAGCAAATGCCACCTTAATCCCGATCTTATCTGGATTAATTTCAATAAAAAAAGTGGCTTTTAATCGATTAGAAGAGGAAAAAAAAACTTCTCCCCTTTTAAAAACTAATTCGAATTCTTTTTTACTTTTGATTCTTTCTAATGAAGAAAGACCAAACTGTTTCAATTAGTCCTCCTCGCAATTAAATGCGAGGTTTTAACAAACAACATTTTATCTGAAAGTGCAATATAACTTACTAACGAAGACAAATTATTTTTCGTCGCTAACGGTTAACTTCTTTCTTCCTTTTGCTCTTCTGCGTGCAAGTACTTTGCGACCATTCTTTGTTGCCATTCTTTCGCGAAAACCGTGTTTATTCTTTCTTTTGGTTTTACTTGGCTGAAATGTGCGTTTCATATTTATCCTTTATTCCATTTGAAAGTGCGCAAAATTAAACAAATTATGGGTAAGAACCAATTCTTTTGGATTGCCCGGGTTTATTCATAAAAGTAAAGGTCTGTTTAAAAGAGTAGGGCGGAAATCTCAGCAAACAACCCAGCCGAGTGTTGTTCACCAAAATAACCGCCGCCATCCAGAAAGCTTTTTTGAGGGGTATTGCTTTCCAAAGAGAGTGCTTATTTGTCTATTACTTTTCAATATGTATGCCTTAATCAAAAGTCTTTTTTTGGCCGATTTTGAGGGTTCGTTTAATAAAGAATTGTTTCAAAATGATTTGATATGCTGATATGAGGCAGAAATAAATTTTCGCGGTTTGAAATTATTACATAAAAAGAAGCCCCGACACTTTTTCCGGGGTTCTTTGTTATCTTGTTGGGTCGAGCATGCTCGACCCCTACATAATATTATTACTTAACGTTTAGGTCAAATGACCACAGGAGACTAAATTTCATTTACACAAAATATTTTACAGACTCTTTTCAGAATCATCCAATATTTTGCTTAATCAACTTTTGCCACCTAATTATCCGGTGAACCCTTTTATTCTTGATCAATGTTTTAAGTTTCTCTTCCGGAATCCAACCGGAAGGCTAAATCATAAAGATTTTTCATCGTTCTATCATCTTTCCCCCTTCTTTTTGTTATTAAATTATTTTGAGGAGTATTACGGGTATGCCGGTTATTTGCTGCGGGTATAAGAGAGAAAAACCGAGAAGCTGCTTGGTAATATTTAATTTCCGGAGGTTCGTACAACACTCCGAATTATTTTCAATTCTACACTACACGATTTATAATAAAAGTCAATTGAATTCGTAATACCGTAATTTCACTTTATTTGTGCGGTATATTCGCGTAGGGAAATAGTCTGGGTTATCAACCGGTTAAAACAAGAGGTCCCAACGTTAAGAAAGAACTTCTCTTTTACTTATATGCTGAAAATTTTCCCAATATCTCAACTGAAAAGTAATTTTAAAAAAATACTTTAATTATTCGCTTTTTCAAGCAGTTTTATTGAAAATTGCTTTGGAGTAAAGTTCGGTATACTTTTCGGCAGAGCGCTTCCAGGAATAATCTTTGCTCATTCCATTAAGTTGAATTTTTTTCCATACATCTTTAAGCTGGAAATCATTAACCGCTCTTTGAACGGAATGAATTAAAGCGTTGGCTGTGTAATCATGAAATGAATATCCGGTTCCGATCTCTTTGCCCTGAGCAAGAAACTCATTCCAATCCTGAACCGTATCTGCCAGCCCTCCTGTTTTTCTAACAACCGGGACGGTGCCATATTTAAGTGAATAGATTTGATTTAATCCGCAAGGTTCGTAATGAGAGGGCATTAAGAAAATATCTGCGCCCGCTTCAATTAAATGTGCAAGCTCGTTATTAAACCCGAAGTAAACAGAAACTTTGCCGGGGTAATGATTTCTTGCATGCTGAAACATCTCTTCGTATTTATATTCACCGCTGCCGAGTATAACCCATTGCGCATTGAGTTCCATCAAGTGGTTAAGTGCGTAAGCAATTATATCGAATCCTTTTTGAGCAACCAGTCGGGATACTATTCCAATTAGTGGAACATTATCATCAAAAGGAAGATGCATGTGGTTAAGAAGATATTTTTTATTCTTCAATTTACCGGACAGATCGTGTGCAGAATATTTATGCGGAATGAACGGATCGGTTTCGGGATTCCATAAGCTGTAATCAACTCCATTAAGGATTCCATAAAAATCATTTTTTCGTTTTGATAAAGAGTTTTGCATGCCGCAACCGAATTCTGGCGTTAATAATTCCCTTGCATAAGTTTCGCTTACAGTGTTAATAACATCTGCTGAATAAATACCGGTCTTAAGAAAATTTACACCGCCTTCGTATTCTCCAATTCCGCCATGTAAAAAATATTTTTCATTTATTTCTGCTTTCGCAAATGCTCTTTTTGCAAACCTTCCTTGATAAGCAACATTATGAATCGTTAAAACAGATGCGGTCCCATCAAACATTTTATCCCAGGAATAGTTGTCCTTAACAAGCAATGGAACAAGCGCTGTCTGCCAGTCATTACAATGAATGATATCCGGTTTCCACTGCAAGTGTTGAATTACTTCAATTACTCCCTTTTGAAAAAGAATAAACCTTTCGTCTTCGTCAAAATCGTTTGTATAAATTCTGAACCGGTGGAAATAGTGAGGACAATCGATAAAATAGATCTCTACATTAGAATCCGGCAGATTAGATTTATGAACATGAACAGAATGAATCCGTCCATCAACCCGGACGGGAATCTCGCCTAAATCCCATTGATAATGTAATCCATATTCAACTTCGCCAAAGGTATTATACTTTGGCATAAAGACTTTAACTTCGTGGCCGAGAGCCGAAATTTCTTTCGGAAGGGATCCGGCAACATCCGCCAATCCGCCGGTTTTTGCATAAGGAAATACTTCACTTGAGAGAAAGGCTATCTTCATATTAAATCAGAATTAATTGTCGTTCAAAAATAAGTAAAAGAAAATTCAGGATGCCGTCAATTATGCAATTTTAATTCTTACATCCACCGCATGAAAATTGTTGTCAATACTTACTATTAGAGGATTCAAATCAAACTCCGAAATGTTGTTGTTTTCAATCATCATCAATGCACACGTCTTAATAATTTCCTTAAGCTTCTTAATATCCGCTGGAGATTCCCCTCTAACACCTCTAAGTATTTTCCCGATCTTTGTTTCGTCTATCATCTCTTCAATATCTTCACCACACAAATAGCATGACCTCATTGATGTATCTTCGAACACTTCAACATATTTACCGCCGGAACCGAACATTATCACCGGTCCGAACGATGGATCGCGGAAACCACCTATTAGTAACTCGTGCTTAATTGATATCTGGGGTTGAATCAAGAACTCTTCTACCTGTACTCCGTTCTTAATAAAACTATTTTCTATTTCTTTTGCTTTGAAGAGCAGTTCTTCTTTTGAATTAATGTTAAGTTTAACGGCATCAAGTTCGGATTTATGAATTACATCTCTGCTTATTCCTTTTATAACGAGCGGATAAACTTCCGGCTTGTAAAATTTCAGGTCTTCTGATTTAACAAAGTTTTGTTTAACGAGCGGTAGTTTATATTCGCTGCAAATTTTGCTTACTTCATAAGTCGGCAAAAATCCTTTTGAGAAATCTTTTTTGACGGGTCCCTTTTTTGAAATCAATTCCAGATATTCATTTTGATTCTCTTGAATTTTCTTCTTTGACATGGAATAGAATAACATGTTAGAAAGAATTTCCGCCGGGTCTTCGGGATTTTTAAATAATGGAAGTTTTTTAATTGATTCATGCCGGTACTTATTCCAGAACTCAGGTAACGGCATTGCAACCTGAAGGATCGGATTCCCGCATTCAATTGAATAGACGCTTTCAATCACTTCAAAGGGTGAAACCATAACCGGTTCAACAAAAATTGAAATTACAGCATCAACATTTTCATCAGCGGCAACAATTTCATTTACTTTTTTATAAACCTCTGCGTTACCGCCCGGCAATAAATCAACCGGATTAGAAACGCTTCCTTCTGGATGGACAATCTCTCTTAATTTATTCTTTGTGTGCTCAGAAAATTCAGCAAGCTTAAGTCCTTCCTTTTCAATTTTATCAACGCAAAGAATAGCAGGACCACCGGCGTTTGTAACAACAGCAATTCTATTTCCAGTTGGAAGCGGAAAATTTTCAAATCCTTTTGCTGTGTTAAAAAGTTCATTCAAGTTATCGACCCGTATAATACCAAATTGTTTAAGGAGTGCATTGATAATTTTATCGTTACTGCTAAGTGCGCCGGTGTGGGAAGATGCGGCTTTCATACCGCTTTCTGATCTTCCGGCTTTCAGTACAATGGAGGGCTTTGTTATCTCTCCCTTAATAAAAGGTAGAATAAAATTTTCGCCGTTGACAAAACTTTCCAGATAACATGTAATTGTTTTAATATTATCGTCGCTTTGCCAGTAGCGGACAATATCGTTTTCGTTAATATCCGCTTTATTACCAACGCTTATGAAGTGAGCAAATTTGATATCGGTTTCTCGCAGTGAATTAAGAACCGCAGCGCCGAGAGCACCGCTTTGAGATAAAAATCCGATTGCGCCGCACTCGGGTTGTTCTGCTACAAATGTTGCGTTCAGCTTTGTTTCTTCAAGTGTGTTTATTGCGCCCATACAATTCGGACCAACAAGCCGTGCGCCCGCATTTTTAATCTTCTCTAAAATTCTTTTCTCAAGCTCTTCGCCCTCTTTTCCAATCTCTTTGAAGCCGGCAGTAATAAGAATAATTGATTTAACATTCTTGTATAACAAAGAATCGATTGTCTGCTCTGCAAACTGTTTGGGTACAACGACAATCGCGAGATCGATCGGTTCGCTTATTTCCTCAATTGTCTGATAACATTTGTAGCCAAGTATTTCAACCGCCTTAGGATTTACAGGAAAAACACTTCCTTTGTAACCGTAAACCTTAATTGTTTTTAATAATTCGTAACCAATACTTTTTTCTTTTGTTGATGCACCGGGAATACAGATTGTTTTGGGATAGAAAAAATTAGATATTGAATTCATGTTGAACCCTGATAAGAAAAAAATCATTATCAAATAGAAATCCGCTGAGCAAAAATAACTATTTAATACCTGGAAATGTAGAGAGTATAGATTATTGAAAAAGCCAATTGCTTATTATTGTTTGTCCAGAATCCGTCATAATTGATTCGGGATGGAATTGAACACCGCGCACATTATAAATTGTGTGCGATAACGCCATAATAATATTGTCTTCGGAAACTGCTGTTATTTTTAAATTGGATGGAAAATTCGTGTTTGATACAAACCACGAGTGATAAAGTCCAACGTTTATTTTCTTTGGAATTTTCCGAAACAAGGGTTCTTTCTTATCGATAACATTTACAGATTTTTTAATTCCATGAACAACGTTTTTGTGGTTAATAAGTTTTGCACCGTAGAATTCCCCTATTGCCTGATGACCGAGACAAACACCAAATATACTCTTATCTTTTTCGTACATCTTAAGTATTTCGAACATGATTGGAAAATCTTGCGGCAAGCCGGGTCCGGGCGTAAATAGTATTTTATCAAAACGATCAATCCCGTCAATTACTATTTTATCGCTTTTCATTACTTCAAAATCATTATAGCCGATTCTTCTAATCAATTCAACCAGATTGAAAGTAAATGAGTCGTAATTATCTACAATTAGCAATTTCATTTGTGCGATTTTCATAAATTAGCTACCGACTAATATAATCTTAAGAATGGAAAATAAAAGCAGTGCAATAGAATTAATGAATGAGTTTGGAAGAAAAAAAATTCCTTTTCTGTTTATTATAGATTTTGAAATGGAGAGTCCGCATGTCATAAAGCTCGCCGAAGTCGATGTGAACAAAATTCTTTACAATGTGAATGAAGCGAAGAATTACAATCGGGGGTTAACCACAACCAAAGAATTGTCTTTTAAGAAATTGCCGCCAAGCTATGATGAATACAGTTATGCTTTCAAAATTGTAATGGATCACATCAAAGCCGGGAATACTTATCTATGCAATCTTACATTTCCAACCGGTATAGAAATTAATTTTAGCTTGCTTGAACTTTTTTATGCGAGCCGCGCAAAATATAAGCTTTATTATGATGATCAATTTATAGTTTTTTCGCCCGAATGTTTTGTTAAGATTGAGAATGGAAAGATTTACTCATTTCCAATGAAGGGAACGATTGATGCATCAATACCAAATGCTAAAGAGAAAATTCTATGTGACGAAAAAGAATTGGCAGAACACACAACAATAGTTGATCTGATACGGAATGATTTGAGTATAGTATCGAGTAATGTGGTTGTTGAAGAGTTCCGGTATGTTGAAGAGATAACCACAAACCAGAAAAACTTACTACAGGTAAGCTCAAAAATAAGCGGCGAATTGCCGGAGAACTTTCCTTCGCAAATCGGTGACATTATTTTTAGTATTCTTCCGGCCGGATCAATAAGCGGCGCACCTAAAAAGAAAACGGTTGAAATAATTAAGGAAGCGGAAAATTATAAACGCGGTTTTTATACTGGGGTATTCGGAATATTCGACGGTAATAATTTAGAGAGTGCGGTTATGATCCGCTTCATTGAAAAAGTCGAAAATCAGTATTACTTTAAGAGCGGCGGTGGAATAACTTTTCTGAGCGATCCTTCGTCAGAATACAATGAATTAATTGATAAAGTCTATGCCCCTATTATTTGAGACAATAAAAGTTTTAGACGGCAAGCTAATTGATATCGGTTACCATAACGACCGGCTCAACAGTTCGCGCAAAATTCTGTTTGGTATAAATCAAATTGTCTTTCTGGAAGAGATAATTAAAGTGCCGCAAGAATATTCATCGGGACTTGTAAAGTGTAAAGTCGTTTATGATGCTTCGATTAAAGGAATAAGTTTTGCAAGATATATCGTAAAGCCAGTAAATAGGCTAATAGTTGTTGAATGCGACAGTATTGATTACGGTTATAAGTATTCCGACCGATCAAAACTTGATGAGCTTTTACAAAGCGCCGATTGCGCTTATGATGAAGATATATTAATTGAAAAGGACGGATTAGTTACCGACACATCATATTCAAACGTTGCTCTGTATGATGGAACAGAATGGATTACGCCGTCGCATCCTTTACTTGCCGGAACAAAAAGAGCAAAATTGCTTGATAGCGGTTTAATACGAGTCGGGGAAATAAAAGCTGCCGATCTAAAATACTTTGAAAAAATTAAGCTGTTTAATGCAATGCTCGATTTTGACGAGGCGCCAAGCCTGGAAATTAGCCAGGTCATTTAGTACGCGTTTCTTCAGTCTTGGCATCGATTATCCATTCAATATAATCTCTTTTATGTGAGGGACTAAATTTTTCAAAAGTAATTAACGCTTTTTTATTCTTCTTAAGCGCTTTGAGGAAATAATCAGGAACAATAATTTCCTTTTTTTCTTTGGAAGCATTCTTAGAAGGTAATTTAACATCATCATCATTAAGTTTCTTAGCTTCCTTTATGTATTAAAGAAGAACTTTGTCCGCCGAAAGATCTTTTAAACAAGTTATTTTGCCCAGATGCCCCATTGCTGTTTCTGCTTTTGCATTAACCATTAACTTTTTCTCCCTCATTAGAGAGGCTTTCCAGAAACCGAATGCACAATGCTGTTTGAATGCCGCCATACTGCACATCATTCCCTTATAATCGAAGTGAGGAAAGCTCCATTTCATAGTTTCTTCCACTTCCGGACAAGCTTTATGAACCAATCCTCTCAAATGTTCTAGTATTGGTTTAGCAAACTCTTGAGATTTGGCGATATATAAATCAATGCGGAGATCCTTACTGCCCATATTTAATTTCCTTTTTTTTATCAAATCTTATAAAGAATCTTGTTAGATGCAAAAGCATGGATTTTGCCCACCGCTTGATGTTTGTCGTCAACAAAAGATATGTCTTACATATTAAATTTGACTTACTTTATTAATAAGTGTATCTTCGCGGTGTAAATATTACAATTGGAGAAAAGATGGAAGTTGGATATGTTACAACAAAGGGGCAGTTGGTTATCCCCTCAAAACTTAGACGGCGGTTTGGAATTAAGCCGGGCACCCGCGTTAATTTTTTTGAAGAGGGGGATGGAATAAAAATAATCCCAATGACGGAAGAGCTAATAGATGCTAATAAGGGTTTCATGAAAACCGGCGGGAAGCTTTTGAAAGCTCTAATGGAAGAAAAAAAGAAAGAGCGTGAACTATGAAAAGGTATGTACTAGACAGTTATGCTTTGATCGCCTATGCAGAAGGAGAGAAAGGAGTTGATTCAGTAGCCGATATATTGAAAGAATCACTTTCCGGAAAATCAGAAATATTTCTTTGTGTAATTAACTGGGGAGAAATGTATTATCTAGCTTTACGCGAGGGTGGAAAAGAACGGGCGGAACTTTACAAAAACACTTTTGCACGATACCCAATTACAGTAATTGAGGCGAATAAAGAATTAACATTGCACGCTGCCCAATACAAAGCATTCCACAAAATGTCTTATGCAGACGCCTTTGCCGCAGCACTTGCAAAGTTAAGAAAGGCAACGCTTGTTACCGGAGATAAAGAGTTCAAATTGCTTGAAAGTGAAATAAAAATTAATTGGTTATGAAAAAAACTAATGTGATATACAATGTCGATTCGCGAGAATTATTGAAGATCATAAAACTGCCAAAGATAGATCTGATTATTACATCACCTCCATATTCCGACTTAAAAGATTATGGAACGCGTGGTCAAATCGGATACGGACAAGATTATGAAACAGAGTATTTGCCATCATTAAAGAATATTTTTTTTCAGTGCTATGTAGTTACAAAACAGACTGGATCGATGTGGGTAGTGGTTGATACTTTCAAAAAGAATGGTTCTGTAAAATTACTACCGTTTGATATAGCAACAATATGCACCGAAAGCGGTTGGATTTTAAGAGATATTATTGTTTGGGACAAGGGAAGAACCCTTCCTTGGTCAAGAAAGGGTCAATTGAGAAATCGGTTTGAATACATATTGTTTTTTACCAAATCTGCTGAATACAAGTATTACGTAGATCGAATAAAGGATCCGATAGATTTGAAAGAGTGGTGGGTAAAGTATCCGGAGAGATATTCACAGAGGGGTAAGAATCCTGGTAACATTTGGAATATTCAAATTCCGGTTCAGGGAAGTTGGTCAACAAAGAATTTCCGTCACTTTTGCCCGTTCCCCACAGAACTTGTTGAAAAAATATTGCTTTTGTCAAGCGATAAAAAAGACTTGGTACTTGATCCTTTCGCTGGGTCCGGTGTAGTACTGGCAAAAGCATATAGTATGAAAAGGAAATATGTCGGATTCGAGATAAACCAACGCTACATCGACATGTTTAAAAAAATCGTTCTGCCAGAGATAGGTTCCGATACGAAACTTTTGATCAGAAGAAATTCCATAGAACAAAAAAGGAGGGACTTAGAGTATAAGATTACAGCATTGAGAGCATTAAAATACCCGAAAGTTATGTTAAAAATTCTTAAAGAAAAAAACAAAGAACTATCTAGAGAGATTCTTGGAGCTTATGTTGAAGTACTTAACAAATCCGGGATCACTTCCAACAAATTTGCCTTCTTATATTTAATCATAATTGTTAATCATACGAATAACCTCTCCTCTATAAAAGCAAAACTTGAGAGTATAATAAAAAAACCGCCATTATCTAAGTATGGGATGGATATAGAAATAAAAATTTTGCAAAAATCAAAACTAATCGCATCCCAACAAAGCTTAATAACAAACCCCAAAATATTCCTTTATTCCAATGGTAAAACGCACTACTATTACAAACAAATTAAAAACACAGACATCAAACTATTTTTAAATGATTGGACAAAGGAGATTAGACCTAGGTTCAATCACATGCCCATATTTAGTCCAATGGGTATTAGACAGAATATTCTAAAAACATGGAAGCCAAAATATCTTGATGAAAAGAGGTAAATATTAGTATGGAAATCATGAACAAAAAAGACCTTTTAAAACTTCTTCCTTTCGAAAAAAAATTATATGAAAACCTAGCCCTTACGAGCCTCACTGCCTATTCTATTTTTTGGTTAAATGAATGGAACATTCCAACCTCTATTGAAAATATCAGTATTGTTAGCTCAAGATTGTTTCCAAAAAAATTTGCCATGGTAGGGTGGCCCGAATTTCCAGACGTTAATAGAACCAATAGATCCGTTCTTCAAATGCGACCCAAGTACCGCAATCTTGCTTACTCTGCTTCCGACAAAGGCGTGTTCTTAAATGAAAATGGTTTGATAGAAGCTAATTCATTAATAAAAAAATTTGGAGTTCCAAAGTTTAGCGAAAATAATAATATTAAAGTGGCTCACATTAATTATGAACAAGTCGAAAGAGGAAAAAGAAGGGCACGTAGTATTCATCCAGAAGACGCTATAAAAAAAGTTAAGTCATCAAGATTGTTTAATCTATATCTAGATAGAATGCTGGAGACAGCAGAGGCAATTCACTTAATTGGAATGCTTGGGGTTTATGACCATACACCGTCAAAAGAAAAAAAAAGAAAATTAAAAGAGTTAATTGATTTTGCTAGAGAGATCGACGACAAAGAAGTATGCCTGTTTTTGATTCAAACACAAGAAAAGTTTAATAACTACTTGAATAAATAATTTTTTTAGGAGTTAAAATGAGTGCTTTTGAAGAAATGGAAATGGAGCTCGCCAGTAGAGAATGGGCAAGACTTCTTTATTCAGGGGTAGTAAAAAGCTTCGCAAAGACAGTTACTGAGCCTATTACAAATTCCGACACTTCTTATAAAAGAAAGTTTTTACTACCACAGGCATCTGGTTTTATCGATTTAGCTTTGAGATTCGAAAAAGGAAAGAAATTTGATACCTCGGAAATAAAAAAACAATTGGTTAATAAAAACAAACCAAGAGTCATTGAGATTCATTTATATACAGCAAAAGGCTATAAAAGAGAAAGGCGGACAAGCGAAATAATAGACACCGCCGAAGGAATTTCTACTGAAAAATTAAAAAATATTTTTACAAAACTTGCTGAGGATAAAACCGAGGTTTCGGGCTGGCAACCAGGCAGAAGCTTATTCGGCCGGGGTGTAAGCGATGTTCTTCTTGGACATAAATCTGGTAAGTTTTATTCAATGTGTAATGGCATTTTGTCGTTAGCTGAATTTTCTTTTGATCATAAAAAGGATAACAAACCTAAAATAAAAATATCTACATTTCCAAAACCTTCGGCTCAACAACTTAGAGAATCACACTTGAACAAAGAGAACAGTGGGTCGTGTGTAAGCTTTATTCTTCACGAAGATTGTAGGCTTCCTGGCGAAGGAACACTCATTCCAATTCTGTCGCAATTTTACATGCTTCGTTTGATAAATTTTGATCCAAACGTAAAAATAAAAATTTTCCAATATCGTTCTGGTCAAAATATTTTAGAAGATGAGTTAGACAATGACTTCCCTTTTGGTAATGTTATTGAAAAATTTTCGTTTGAAATGATAAGTCCTCTTAAAAGCGAGAGATTAAAAAATTTAAAAATCGACGGGATTGTATGTCGGGCAGAAGACAGCAATAAACTTCCCGGTAGGGAGGCCGGGGAACAAAGAGCAAACGGTTTTTTAATTGTTGATGATATGGATGCAGTGCTTGATCTAACTTTTCTACCGCAGTATGAGGGAGCTCCGTATCTAAATAATATTTTTGGCATTATAAGAGTCGCCAATCTTCGCGAACATTTATCCTGGTATTTAAACAACGGCAAGGATTCGCCACTTACAGTAACAAGAGATGGCTTTGATTCTAAACATGATTTTTCAAAGCAGCTTTTCAAGGAATTAACAAATTACTTAGAACCAATATATAAGAAAGAAGAGTTACGATTTAAAAAATCAACAACAGCAGTGGTTTCTCGTGAGACAAAAGAAAAAATCGATGAGGCAATCAAAGAACTCAATCGCTTTTTAAAACAGATTGGAGAAGGTGCTGGAACGGGAGAACCTCCAATGCCCCCAAAAGATTTAGAGAAGATGCAGTTTGTCCCTCTATCGACAAAGCTTACAATAAATCAAGAAAAAATAGTTCGACTTTACATAATGAAGGATTTGATAAAGAAGGGAACCGAGATAATATTCGATTCGGATAATTCGAAGATTAACATTTATCCTTTAGCCAGCAAAATAGACGAGGGTAAAACATGGAATGAATATTTGGTCTTCTCTCTCTCTATAAAATGTGATTCTTTACATGAATCGGGGATTATAACTGCGTTGGCCGAAAGTGAAGATGGAATCTTGGAGGCCAAGATAGAAATTTTAGATGTTATTTCTTCTGCTGTTATGACTCCCCCAGATGAGTTGGAGTTTCGACCAAAGGATTCTAGGGGACAACCAAATAAAATTAATTATGTTACTTTGCTAGTTAATCCTAACCAAATACCTCTTGGGCGCAAAATAAAAATAGGTGTTGTTAAATCGCATGGCACAATCGGATTTCTTCAAAATGGGACAATAGTTGATTCGGTCAATATTACTTTTGAAAAGTCACACATGTTAAAAGAGGGAAAAGTGGGGCGCATTGCACTTGCATGGAAAGGAACGGGTTGGGGTCAACAAGCAAGAATATTTGCTGAAACAAAAAAACCTGATGGAACATTGGCACACAAAGAAGGCAGAATCTTGACAGAACAAGAGCCTGAAGACGGGGGAATGATTAAAGATTGGGACTATATTGAACTAGAGGATGATCGATGTTCAGATCTTGTGAACGGTAAATTCTATATAAATAGTAGACACTCTTTGAACAAAGCTGTTTTTGGTACGAAAGAGGACTTTAAAACCAAGATGGATGAAGATAAAACCGCTCAGTACAGATTCTCTTCGCTTTTAGTTGAACAGTCTGTATATACGGTTGCCGAAAAAAACGCAATTGAAAATAAATTGATGATTGACCCACATGCTCCGGTTACAAGTTTGCGTAAGTTTATTGATCAAAAGACTAATGATTTTTCGCCAAAGATTTTGAAAATTCTAGTTAGAAAATAATGCGAATGAATCCTAAAAATATCACAAAAGAAAAAATAGAATTATATAAAGCAGATAAAAGCGAACTTTCATTAGAGGTTCGTGTTGATGAAGAAACAATTTGGCTGACTCAAAAGCAAATGTCTCAGCTTTTTCAGAAAGATGTGAGAACGGTTAACGAACACATAAAAAATGTGTTTAAGGAGGGCGAATTAGAGAAAAATTCAACTATCCGGAATTTCCGGATAGTTCAAAAAGAAGGGAAAAGAGAAGTTTTAAGAGATATTGATTTCTATAATCTGGATGTGATTATTTCAGTTGGATATAGAGTTAAATCGATACAGGGAACAAGATTTAGAATATGGGCAACTACTGTTCTAAAAGAACAACTACTAAGAAAAAAATCTCTGAATGAATATAAAGAAAAAGATATTTCAAATGTTGTTCGCTTAGTTGGCCAAGTAACTAATACTTATGACCTTAATAAAGATGAAGCTCTTGGTTTAATAAAAGTAATAAGCGAATACTCCTACGCCTTAGAAATCCTAGACCAATACGATCATCAAAAATTAAAAATCGGAAAACATGAGACCATAGAGAGTTATAAGATTAATTACGATGATGCTAATGAATTAATATCATCATTAAAAACAAAATATGGCGGTTCATCTTTATTTGGAAAACAAAAAGATGGTTCGTTTCAAAGCACTCTAAAAACACTTTATCAAACGTTTGGCAAAAAAGAACTATATCCCAGCCTAGAGGAAAAAGCAGCAACACTCCTATATCTGGCAATAAAAAACCACTCGTTTATAGACGGGAACAAGAGAATAGCCGCAGCATTATTTATCATGTATCTTGCAAAAAATAATTTTCTATATTCACCATCCGGCGAGAAACGAATCGCAGATAACGCCCTTGTTGCTCTATGTCTTATGATTGCAGAAAGCAATCCGAAAGAAAAGAAGATGATGATAAAAGTAGTGGTTAACTTAATCAACAAAAATAATTAGGTGTATGAATCATTTTTTTAGTAAAACAAAGTTCTCGTTTTTTGTTTTGATTTTACTTGGTAATATCAATTCATTGCCTGGACAAGAACGTGCAGATCTTATTGTGGCTAAAGATGGATCGGGTAATTTTAAAACAATAACAGAAGCATTAAACGCTGCGCCTTCTAACAACGAAAAAACATGTATCATACTTGTAAAGAACGGAACATATAACGAAAAGCTCTACATTACCAAAAGCAACATCGCACTTGTGGGAGAGGACCGCGACAGCACCAGAATTGTCTATGCAGAATTAAGAAGAAACTGGCTCGCCGCACCAAATAGAACCGATTGGGGTTCGGGCACGATTAATATTGACTTAACTGTAGTTGGGTTTACACTTGCAAATCTGACTATTCACAATAATTACGGTTCGCTTTACGGTGATCACGATCATCAATTCGCAATACGCGGCTGGGGCACAAAAATCATTTTCCTCAATTGTAATATAATTGCCGATGGCGGCGATACAGTCGCGCTTTGGCATCCAAACGGAATGTATTATCACTCCAACTGTTACTTCGAAGGGTGGGTCGACTATGTTTGTCCGCAAGGATGGTGCTACATAACCGACAGTAAATTTTTCGGGCACAACTTATCTGCATCATTATGGCATAATGGTTCGGTAGATAAAAATCAGAGGTTCGTAATACGATATTCATACTTCGATGGTGTTCCCGGATTTCCGCTCGGAAGACATCACCGTGATGCACAAATTTATCTACTCGATTGCATCTTCTCCGAAAACATGGCTGATATACCTATTTACTGGCCGGTGTCGCCAAATGCTGTTACATGGCAATGGGGTGAGCGCCATTATTTTTACAACTGTCATAGAATTGGCGGTGACTACGACTGGTTCAAAGATAATCTTTCCGAAGCAGAAAATTCTCCGTCGCCGGAAATTATAAATGCAAAATGGACATTTGATAATAAGTGGGATCCCGAAAATGAAATGACACCGGTTATTCCATTTGTATCGTTACCAACTCCAAGGAATGGTTCCTACTTTAATAATGAGCGCACTCAATTAAAGTGGGTTCCGTCGCGCAATGCGGTATCGTTCAATATTTATTTCTGGAAATCCATTTATCCCCAGGCATTAAAACGCGGCGAGAAATTAAAGACCGGTTCTCAAGCACCGGGCGATCCTGTATTCATCAAAAATCAGAAGGAAAATTATTTTGATCCCGGAAAGCTCGATAAAAATTCAACTTATTACTGGAGAATTGATGAGGTGCTAATCAATGGTTCGATTAAAACCGGACCGCTCTGGCATTTTACTACCGCATAATATGGCTCGATTTAAACTATACATAGAATACGAAGGCACTCGCTATAGCGGCTGGCAGATGCAAAAGAACAGCAAGTCGGTTCAGGGTAAATTATATGATGCCGCAAAAAGTATTTTCAAGGGCGAGCATGTAGAAATTTACGGATCCGGCAGAACAGATGCGGGCGTTCATGCTATCTGCCAGGTTGCACATCTTGATGTTAAAACTGTTCTGGCTCCGGAAATAATCTGGATGAAAATGAATGATGAACTTCCTGCAGATATAAATATTATTGAGGCGGAAAAAGCTAATCCAAAATTTCACGCGCGCTACGATGCCAAAAACAGAATTTACTTATATCAAATATCGAAAAGAAGAACTGCTTTCGGTAAACCATTTGTGTGGTGGATTAAGGACAAACTTAATTTTGAAAAAATGATTAAAGCATCAAGACTTTTTATTGGTATGCACAACTTTGTTTCTTTTGCCGATAAAGATGACGAGGAAAAATCTACAAAGGTTCTTATAGAAGATATTCAAATGAAAGAAGATGGCGATTTAATATTGATTAGGATAATTGGTTCGCATTTCTTATGGAAACAGGTTAGAAGAATGGTTGGCGTTCTTGCAGAAATTGGAAGAGGAAAACTGACCCCGGACGATCTGAAATATTTTCTTGAGCATAAATCGCCAACTCCGGCTAAATATACCGCTCCGCCATCGGGACTTTTTTTAGAAAAAGTTCTCTACACAGAAGAAAAATTCCAGGCGGCATTACAATCAACAATTATTATCCCTTCTATGAAAAGTGTATTGCAATAGATAGGTCTTGAGAAACAAACAATAATCAAAGCTCAATTAATAAATCGGCTTTTTCTACTGCTTGTTTCTTGATGGTTGGAATTTATCGCCCTGGCTTATAAATGCTTAATGTAACATCTTCTTCTTTTATGCTGACGACCTTCGTAGTGCCGCCATTGCGCCTGAACTTTTGAATTACTTTCAAGCTCTGGATTTGATTCTGCATAAGAGATGTTGTTGGCTATATATATTTTGTTTATCTCATACATCATTAAAGCATTTACACCTTTATCCTGATAATCCGGACGAACACCTGTTAGATAAAGATCAACACGATCATTCTTCTTAAGTGCTTTTAATATGTGAATAAGTCCGAACGGAAATAATTTCCCTTTTGCTTTCTGGAATGCTTTAGATAATGAGGGCATCGTAATTCCGAATGCAACAACCTCGCCCTTTTCATTTAACACAACAGGAACAAAACCGGGCTTTATAAATCCGAAATACTGTTTTACATATAAATCGATCTGCTTTTCCGAGAGAGGCACGAATCCGTATATATTTTCATAAGATTTATTCAAAACATGAAAAATTTCATGAGCATACGGAAGAAGGTCTTTTGCTTTTTTAACCTCAAGCATTTTTAAGTGATATCTTTCGAAAACTGCTTTTGCAATCCGCTCTACTTTTTCCGGAATATCTTTGGGCGGAACAAGTTCGTATTCAAGCCAGTCGATATCTTTTTTGTAGCCGTATTTCTCGGCGTGAACGGAGTAATAAGGATAATTATAGATTGTCGCTATTGTAGGTATTTCTTCAAATCCCTCTATCAGCATTCCTTCCGGATCCATGTCTGTAAAACCGAGTGGTCCGTGAATCGACTCGCACCCTATTTCTTTTGCCCAGTTTTCAACTGCATCGAACAATTTTTTGGAAACTTCCTCGTCATCAATAAATTCAATGTATCCAAAACGCATAATCTTTTTGCCGACTTTTTCATTATAGCGATTATTAATTATGCCGGCAATTCGCCCAACAAGTTCGTTGTTTTTATAAGCAAGCCAGTATTGAGCTTCGCAAAATTCCAGTGCGGGATTTTTAGTTGTGTCCAGATTTCGATATTCATCCATAAAGAGAGGGGGAACCCAATATTTATTCCCCGAATAATGCTTGTAAGGAAATTTTATAAACTTCTTAAGATCGGATTTGGTTACAACTTTCTTTAATTCAACACTCATTTAATTCCCGGCTAAATAGATAAGCAATTAATTCTATTAATGAATCTGCTCAAAGATAATTTTATTTCGGTTCAGAATGCAACTTAAAAATTGTAATCATAGCCGGTAATAAAACTCTTTAATTCAGCCGCGAAGTTTCCCTCTTTTGAAACAATAACGAAGAAATGGTTAACTTTTGATATACAATAGAGAAAATTTTTTATTAATGCCAGAAAGTAAACCGCGGGTTCACCCATACTTGAAACCTCTTGTTGCTGTTATCTTTTGGGGAGGTTCGTTTATAGCAACAAAGCATGCTCTGGAAGAGATTAAGCCGCTTGCCATTATTCTGTTAAGACAAATTTTAGGAATCGGGTTGTTAACCATTATTGCGATTCATCAAAAAAAGAGTTTTACAATAAACATTAAAGATCACAAATGGATTTTTCTGCTATCCGGAATTGCATCGCTTCATCTCTGGATTCAGGTAACAGGATTACAATATACGTCGGCTTCTAACACTGGCTGGATAATCGGCATCACTCCTGTTTTTATGGTTCTGCTTGCATTGATTTTTTTCAAAGAAAGCATTTCGCCGCTTCAAATATCCGGAATTGCAATTTCATTTTCGGGATTGCTGCTTCTTGTAAGCAAAGGAGATCTTTCTTCGATCGATTTGATTTCTAATCAGGGTGATTTTCTTGTGTTGTTTAGTTCGTTTACGTGGGCGGTATACTCCCTTGTAGGAAAAAAGATAACTATTAATTACCCGCCCTTAATGACGATACTATTCCTGTTTGTAATGATGTCTTTTTACTTAATACCGTTTACTCTAACCGGTGAGAATATCTCTTCTGTTATTTCGCTTTCATTAACCGGCTGGATATCAATTCTCTTCCTTGGAATTTTTTGTTCCGGAATTGCTTATGTATTGTGGGCTCAGGCGCTTAGCGAAATGCAAGCTACCAAAGTCGGTACGTTTTTATACATCGAGCCGTTTGTTACTGTCTTTGCTGCGTGGATTCTTTTAAATGAACAAATAAGTTTCTTAACTTTTGTAAGCGGATTAATTATAATCGGTGGTGTAATTCTGGTAAATAGAAAATAAAACACGTGAGTGAATGAAAACAAAAAAAATCTTTCTTCTTATAATCGCTCTCTTAACTTTATCCGTTAAACCCTTTAATGCTCAAACCGCAGACGGTGAAATAAAATCATTTGTAAAATCATTATTAAATGACATTTATCATTAAGAGGATTAAAATGAAATTAAAAAATCTTATCCGGCATGGTATGTTCATTATTGCATTATCAATATTAATTCAAAATTGTGGAGGAAAAGAAGTGAAAGAAGCGGCCGATCTGGTATTAACAAATGCAGTTGTTGCTACAATGGATGAATCGAATCCTTCTGCAGAAGCCGTAGCAATTAAAGATGGAATAATTTTATTTGTTGGATCAAATGATGATGCTGAAGCATACATTGGCGATTCAACCGAAGTAATTGACTTAGAAGGAAAATTTGTGATGCCCGGTTTTATTGAAAGTCACGCTCATTTTCTCGGACTCGGAAAATCCAAACAGATTTTAGATTTGCGCGAAGCAAAGAACTGGGACGAAGTAATTGCAATGGTTGCCAAAGCTTGCGAAACTTCACGACCGGGCGATTGGGTGCTTGGAAGAGGATGGCATCAGGAAAAATTTGATCCCTCACCCAACCCGAATGTAAACGGGTATCCGGTTCATAATGAATTAAGCAAAGCTTCCAGAAACAATCCCGTTATGTTATCGCACGCAAGCGGACATGCAATATTTGTAAATGAATATGCAATGAAACTTGCGGGTGTTTCAAAATCCACAATAGATCCGGATGGCGGAACAATTGTACGCGACTCTGTAGGAAATCCGATCGGTGTATTCGAAGAAAATGCGGAGAATTTGATTGCAAAGCATTACGAAGAATTCTTTAATAACCGCAAACCCGAAGAAATCCGCCAAGATTATATTAATCAAATAAGACTTGCTTCAGAGGAATGCCTTAAGAAGGGAATTACTTCTTTCCACGATGCCGGGGAAACATTCGAATTGATCGACATAATCAAACAACAAGCCGATTCAAACAAACTTTCTATTCGCTTAAATGTTATGATTGGTGATACTTATGATAAGATGAAAGAAAAGTTACGCAATTATATGCTCGTCGGTTATGCAAACAATTTTTTGACAGTCCGTTCTATCAAACAATACATTGATGGTGCGCTCGGTTCAAGGGGCGCCTGGATGATTGAACCATATTCGGATTTACCAGCACATTCAGGTTCTAATGTAACACCGGTCGAAACACTTAAGAAAATTTCTGAACTTGCTATTGCAAACGGTTTTCAGATGAGAATACATGCTATTGGCGATAGAGGAAACAGAGAAGTGTTAAATATTTACGAGGCGGTTTTTAAAAAGAATCCCGACAAAAAAGATTTACGCTGGTGTATCGAACACGCCCAGCATATTTCTGCACCGGATATTCCGCGCTTTGCAAAATTAGGCGTTGTTGCCGCAATGCAGAGCGTTCACTGCACATCCGATGCTACATTTGTTCCGGAAAGAATAGGCGATGACCGCGCAGAAGAAGGTGCTTATGTCTGGAAAAAATTAATTAATAGCGGGGCAATTATTTGTAATGGAACAGATGCACCCGTTGAAGATGTTGACCCGATAAAATGTTTTTACTCTGCAGTTACAAGAAAATTGGCAGATGGATCCGTTTTTTATCCGGAACAAAAAATGACCCGCATTGAAGCTCTAAAATCTTATACGATCAACGGTGCTTATGTTTCTTTTGAAGAGAACTTAAAAGGAAAGCTACAAACCGGAATGCTGGGCGATATAACAGTGCTTTCAAATAATTTACTAACTTGTTCTGACGATGAAATACTGAACACAAAAGTTTTATATACAATTGTAAATGGTAAGATAGAATTCAAGCAACAATAAATCATTAAACCAAAGAACTCCATTCGACTATAAAAAAGAATTATGGTTAAATGGAGTTTTTATTCCCTCAATTATATCTAACCAAGCTCTCTCGTGGAAAATTTAGCGGTAAGCTAAATAAATTAATTTGATTAAGGAACTTTTTGAGCAAATAAGACGTCTTGTCTATATACGAAATAATATCACTTAGAAAGGTAAATAATGCGAAATCATTACATAAATGCTCTTTTTCTTGCGCTTCTTTTTTCAATATCCATCATAGCCGCCCCAAATAACGACGCAACAACCAAAAAAGGAACCATCAAAGCAAAGATATTGGATGGCAAAACCAACGAACCGATTGAGTATGCAAATGTAACCCTTCATAACGCAAAGGATTCATCGTTTATTAGCGGAACTGTTTCCGGAAACAATGGCGATCTTCTTCTTTCGAATATAGCCGAAGGAATTTATTATGTAAAAGTATCCTACATAGGATATGAAAACCGGGTTGTCTCGGGTATTAAAATTGAAAAAGAGAAATATGAATCATCATTGGGAGTAATAAAACTATTTAATACCGATGTTGAGTTAAGCGAAGTAAGTGTTGTTGGCGAGAAAGCATCGGAAGAATTACATCTCGATAAAAAAGTAATTAATGTAAGCCAGAATATTAATGCCTCCAGCGGAACCGCACTTGATGTATTACAAAATCAACCCTCGGTTCAAGTCGATCAGGATGGAAATGTTTCTTTGAGAGGAAGTTCTAATTTTACAATTCAGGTTAATGGAAAGCCTTATCCAATTCAGGGAGGAGATGCATTAAGACAAATACCGGCAAATCTTGTTGAGAGCATCGAAATTATTACAAACCCATCTGCAAAGTATGATTCCGAAGGAACAGCGGGAATTATCAATATTGTGATGAAGAAACAGGACAGAGACAACATGAATGGAATTGTTAACGCCGGGCTGGGATCCAGAACCAAATACAACGGAGACTTTACTCTTAGCTATAAGAGTGTCGATTATACTCTTTCCGGAAGTTTTGATTACCGAAAAAACACTAATTACATGAATCAATTATTCGACAGAACCTCGTTTACCCAAAACGGTTCAAACTATATGAACACCGACGTTAACGGAAATTTTATGCGAGAGAATTATACTGCAAAAGCCGGCTTTGATTATACTCTTAGCGATAAAAGTTCTATCAGCTTTACAAACTCTTACGGCAATGTGGATATTAACAGAAGCTCTCTGTTTAAATTTACAAACGCAGATCAGCTTAATCCTTCTTTTACAGATTATAATTTGGGCGATGATAGAAACAATTACGGAGTGCGCTATTTAAATTCGATTCTGTTCTTCAGTCAGCAGTTTACACCAAAGGTGGATGAGCTTACGCTTGAAGTTAACTACACAAATGTTTCTCTTCCGTCGACTCAAAGGACAAGTGAATACATAACTGATGGTTCGTTTCAGCAAATAATATCACAAACAACGCAGAGCGAGTTAAGTAATAATACAAATAGAAACGAGGGTCGAATCAGATCGGTGTATTCATACACTTTTAGCAAAGAATCGAAATTTGAAACCGGCCTTCAGGCAAATTTCTTTTATAATAACATGGATATAGTCAGCAAATCATTTAACATATTAACGCAACAATGGTCAATCGATTCAAGATACAGCAACAAATTCGATTTCCGTAATAATATCTATGCTGCATTCGCAACATACTCAAATATATTTTCCGGATTTAATTATCAGTTAGGACTAAGATTGGAACAAACCGACAGACTTCTCGATCAGAAAACAACCGGAAAAGACTATAAATACAACCAGCTTCATCTTTTCCCAACTCTCAACATTTCTACTAACATTAATCAGCAGCAGCAACTTCAATTCAGTTACAGCAGAAGAATTAACCGTCCACAGGAAATGGCCTTAAATCCATTCCCTAATTTTTCTAATTCTTATGTAACTTTTATAGGCAATCCCGGGTTGTTGCCGGAACTTACCAATTCGTTTGAGTTGAACTATCAATATTTCTTAAAGGGACTTTTCTTCTCGGCACAGACATATTACCGTCAATCTGATAATTCTATATTGCGAACACAGCGTCTGGACGATAATGGATTCATGACGTTATCATTTATGAATGCGGCCGAGACCGAAGTTGCGGGGGCGGAAATATCGACAAGTATTACACTTATTCCTTGGCTGCGTTTAGATCCATCGGTTAATTTATTCAACAGAAAAATGACAGGAACAATTAATGGAGTTGACCTTGTTACTGAAAAATTCTCGTGGTCATCAAGATTAAACTCGACTTTTATTTTATCACCAACGACCCGGTTACAGTTAATGATGAATTACTTCGGCAAACAAGTAGATATTCAGCAAACTACCGATCCAATCTTTTCGCTAACAATTTCTGCCCGACAGGAATTGCTGGACAAAAAACTTGTTGCAACACTCAGTGCTCAAAATTTATTTAGCACAGGTAAGTTTGGATTTAACAGTATCGGGCCTAACTTTAACATGATCGGTTCGTTCCGTCCCGAAGCGCCAGTATTCAGATTGTCTTTGAGCTATAATTTCAATAATTATAAAAACACATCCCGCACAAACGACCGTATTGATATCAATGTTGGTGAAGGAATGTAATTACTAAACTTCTTTTCTTTATTTCAATGGTGCCGGCAAAATGCCGGCATTTTTGTTTCTTGCTAAGCGATAAAAATTTTTCCCATCATGTAACTTTTTTATTTATCCGTTCGTCTTTATAACCGTGGAAAACGAAAACTTTAGATTGGGGGAATAAATGAAAAACCTTGCTTTACTACTTCTTTTGACTGCTGCTTGTCTTAATGCTTCTCCATTATTACCGAATGACGAAATGATCGATGCTAAAAAAGGTATAATTAAAGCGGTTATAATGGATGGAAAAAACAATATTCCAATTGAATATGCCAATGTTACCGTGCATAGTTCCAAAGATTCTGCTTTCATATCAGGCAGCGCCTCCGGTAAAAACGGGGAGTTATTAATACCAAATCTTCCCGAGGGAAATTTTTATGTGAAAGTCAGTTTTATTGGTTACGATAAGACTATAATTCCAAATGTTGCGATTACTCCGGATAAAAAAGAAGTTTCTCTCGGAGTAATAAAAATAAATCCAACAGAAATTAAAATGGATGCCGTAAATGTGGTTGGCGAAAAGCCCACGGAAGAATATCATCTTGATAAAAGGGTAATAAATGTTAGCAAGGATAATACAGCTGCCGGGGGGACGGCTTTAGATGTATTACAAAATCACCCTTCCATTCAAGTTGATCAAAACGGTAATGTAACATTGCGCGGCAGTTCAAATTTTACAGTTCTTTTAAACGGAAGACCGGGCGTACTTCAAGGATCAGATGCACTGAGACAGATTCCCGCAAACATTATCGACAACATCGAACTGATTACAAATCCATCTGCAAAATACGATGCCGAAGGAGCTGCCGGAATTGTAAATATCATTACCAAAGTTTCGGCTTATGATAATATGTCCGGAATTGTTAATGGCGGCATAGGATCGAGAACTAAATATAACGGTGATGTTACATTAAACTATAAATCGGGCGCTTGGGGTTTAACCGGAAGCGCCGATTACAGATTGTTCAGTAACACCAATTACCAGGGTTACGATAGATATACCTCCACCACTACCGGATCTATGTATCAGCGGGCGGACATTAACCAGAATTTCCGAAGAAAAAATTTCAATGCAAAAATTGGAATTGATTATGCAATAAGTCCCGTTACAGGAATTTCATTTACAAACTCAATCGGAAGATTCGCATTCAATGGAAATTTTGTACTTGACGGATCGGACTTACAAAATACTTCTACGGGAAATCCGAAATACACAACTAATCAGCAGCTATCGGATATAACCGCAAAGTATCTTCAATCTATTATTTATTTCAATCATCAATTCAATCCAAAGATAGATGAATTAACTTTTGAGGCGGTCTATACAAATTTGTTTCAGCCGTATTTACAAACCGCAAAAGAATATATTACAGATGCTAATCATCAGAACTGGTCGGCAAATCCCAACACAATTGATTACGACAACCGGACAACCCGGAACGATGGAAGAATAAAGCTGAATTATTATTACAAGTTCAACGACAAATCAAAATTCGAAAGCGGAATTCAGGTTAACCTTGCATACAGAAATTTCAATTACCTGTTTAAGACATTCAACTGGAATACAAATCAATGGTTTAACGATCCCACATATACTAACAAATTTGATTTCAGAAATAATGTTTACGCAGCGTTCGCAACTTATTCAAATAGCCTTGAAGCGCTTGAGTTAGATTACCAACTTGGATTACGCGCTGAACAAACCGATCGGCTCCTTCAACAAATAACACTGAACAAGGATTACGCTTACAACCGGGTTCACCTGTTTCCATCGATTAACCTGTTGAAAAAAATTGATCTGGCACAGCAGCTGCAATTTAGTTATAGCAGAAGAATCAATAGACCGTTTGAAGGCGCATTAAATCCTTTCCCGAATTATTCGGACTCTTATGCGCTGGCAATTGGTAATCCGGATCTTAAACCGGAATTGATTAACTCATTCGAATTAAATTATCAGAATACTATTGGCGGCGTATTTTTATCTGCACAGACATATTATAGAAACACAGAAAATACTTTTCAACAGACGGCATTAATTGGTCCCGATGGAAGATTAAATCTATCCTTTGGAAACATAGCAAAAACATATTCGCTTGGTTCGGAATTATCCGCCGGATTTTCTTTGGCACAATGGTTCCGGTTAGACCCGGCATTAAATCTATACAAAACACATCTCGAAGGAAAACTTAAGGATAATTCTTACGAGCAGAATGGATTTGTCTGGTCGGGCCGCTTGCGTTCAACGCTTTACTTTTCGCCCGAGACAAGATTCCAGGTTTCTCTCTTTTACACAGCAAAACAGAAAATATTACAGGGAGAAATTGACCCGGTTGTAAACTTAACTTTATCATTGCGTCAGGAACTTCTTGATAAAAAATTAATTGTTACGGCAACCGCGCAAAATCTTTTTAATACCGGAAGATTCAAATTATTTACCGATGCGGGTAACGGAACACTTTTATACTTAACCGCAAATCCCGAAGCACCCGTATTCAATATTACGCTCAGTTATAATTTCAATAACTTCAAAAACACATCTAAAGTAAACGATAGAGTTGATGTAAACTTAAACACCGGCTTTTAATTGACCCCAAAAGGGAGCGGAGAAATCCGCTCTCTTTTTCTATTAGCCATTCTGAAATTTCATTTCTAATTTTGAACCATTCCTTTACAAATTATTGTTTTACTTAGATGAAACTACAACAAGCAATTATATTCTTCGGAATCGTTTTCGCGGTTTACGGATTAGTAAACTATTATATCTACCGACGGGTTATACCGATTGTACCTGATAATTACAGATTAATTTTTACGGTGACTTTCCTTTTCGTTGTTATCTCGTACATCGCCGGAAGATTTTTAGAAAACTACTGGGTCTGGTATGTAAGCGATCTGCTGGTGTGGGCCGGTTCGTTCTGGATAGCAATAATGTTCTACACATTTTTGTGCTTAATAATAATTGACCTCTTCCGTTTAATAAACTATATAATTCCATTTTTTCCTTCGGTAATTTCCGAAAATCCTGATAAGGACAGAAGACTAATTACATTAGTGGTTTCTGTCTTTGTTTTTATAATGGTAGCCGGTGGATTTTTTACAACGCGCCTTATCACAGTAAAAAAATATAATCTTAGCATAAATAAAAATGCCGGGGTGTTGAAGTCGCTAAACATTGTAATGGCATCAGATCTTCACCTTGGAACTATAAACGGAAAACGTTTTGCATATCGGATTGTTGACCGCATAAACAAACAGAAGCCGGATATTGTTTTGCTTGCCGGAGATATTATAGATGAAGATATTAAACCGGTTCTCAGAGATAATGTTGGCGAAGCCCTTCTTGAGCTAAATGCCAGATACGGTGTATATGCAATTACCGGTAACCACGAGTACATTGGCGGCGTTAATGATGCTGTTGAATATCTTAACCGGCATAATATTCATATGATAAGGGACTCATATGTTAAGATAGATAATTCCTTTTATGTTGTTGGAAGAGAAGACTGGAACAGCAAAAGATTTGCCGATTACAGCCGCAAGCCGTTAAATGAAATACTTGACGGCGTTGATAAATCGCTTCCGGTTATAATGATGGATCATCAACCGTTTCAATTAAACGAAGCAATGGAAAATGGAATCGATTTACAATTATCGGGACACATACACAACGGACAGTTATGGCCTGTCAATTATATTGTTGGTATGATTTACGAACTGCCGTGGGGTTATATGCTGAAAGGAAACACTCATTATTATGTTTCGTGCGGTGTAGGTGGATGGGGACCGCCAGTTAGAATTGGAAGCCGTCCCGAAATAATTAAAATAACTCTCAACTTTGAATAATTTTCGATGAAACAGATTATCAATACAATCCTCTTGATATTACTGCTATCAACAAAAATGTTTTCTCAACCGGAAAAAATTTTAATTGTTACCGGAGGAAAAGAGGTTGATAAAGAAAATTTTTATAAACTATTCAACACTTTTTCCTATGATACTATTTCAAAGCCTTTCGCATTCCATTTATTCGATCTTGATAATATCAGCAATTATAAAGCCATCGTTTTTTACGATACTTATCAACCGATAAGTGATGAACAGAAAAAATCGTTTCTAAATATTTTTGAAGGGGGTATTGGCGTTTTGTTTCTTCATCACTCGCTTGTTTCTCATCAGGAGTGGGATGAATACGAAAAAATTGTTGGCGGAAGATATTTTCATCAAGTTTGGGTTGATAATGAAAAGAAATACGGTCCGTCAACTTACAAACACGATCAAGATTTTTTAGTAGAGATTATAGATAAAACTCATCCTGTTACAATTGATATGGAGAATTTTAAAATACATGATGAGACATATCTCAATTACAGAGTTTTGCCTAACGCTACCCCGCTTTTAAGAACCGGCTATAGAGAAAGCGGCGAGTTGCTGGGATGGACGCACACATACAAAAAT
>Ga0207951_100266_pt1 | contig 30777 bp, 36 predicted proteins | sample Subbio12Aug_8Bad_FD_184830 | JGI IMG/M metagenome (GOLD analysis project Ga0207951, IMG submission 184830) | Serpentinite rock and fluid subsurface biosphere microbial communities from McLaughlin Reserve, California, USA - CR12Aug_8Bad (SPAdes) | ecosystem: Environmental > Terrestrial > Deep... | reverse complement strand
GCGCTCGCGTGGCTCCGAGCTGCGCGCCGGAGCCATGCCGATGCTCACCGGGGGCGACGCCCGACATCTGCGTACGGCTGCGGCCATGGCCGATGTGCCGGATCGCAACCGCGTTCAGTACAGCGTGCAGACCCAGCCCAGCTTGGACGGCAACAGCGTGGACATGGACCAGCAGCGCGCCAACTTCATGCACAACGCGGTGCAGTACGAATCCACCCTGCGCTTCATCAACGGCCATGTGCGCACCATGCTAAGCGCCATCCAAGGGCAGTGAAGGAGTAGCCACCATGTCGATGTTTACCATTTTCAGCGTCTCGGGCAGCGCCATCAGCGCCCAAGCGCAGCGCCTCAACGCCGTGGCCAGCAACTTGGCCAACGCCGACGCCGTGGCCGGCCCCGACGGGCAGGCCTTTCGTGCGCGCCAGGTGGTGTTTCAGACCGTGCCCATGGGCAATAACCCGGCCTCGGCTGGGGTGCGGGTGCAAAACATCATCGAGAGCGACGTGCCCAACCGGCGCGTTTTCAACCCGCAGCACCCGAGCGCCGACGGCGAGGGTTATGTCACGCACTCCAACGTGAACCCGGTGGAGGAGATGGTCAACATGATCTCGGCCTCGCGCGCCTACCAAAACAACGTCGAGGTGATGAACACCGCCCGCACCCTGTTGCTGCGCACGCTGCAAATGGGCCAATGAACGCCCCCTTTCTGGAGCCACCCCCATGTTCATGACGCCACTCAACCGCAGCCAGATCGACGCCTACAACGCCAGCGGCGGCACCCAGGCGCAGGCCACCGACCCGCAGGCGGCGCAAGACCGCTTTCTCAAGCTCTTTCTGGCCCAGTTGAGCAACCAGGACCCGCTCAACCCGATGGACAACGCGCAGATGACGACCCAGATGGCGCAGATCAACACCGTCACCGGCATCCAGCAGCTCAACCAGACCGTCAACGGCTTGGCCGAACAGTTTCACATGGCGCAAGGGGTGCAGGCGGCGGCGCTGGTCGGGCGCCAGGTGGTGGCACAGGGCAATGCGCTGGCCGTCAGCAACGGGGTGGCGCAGGGCAGTTTCAGCTTGCCGCAGGCGGTCGACCAGGTGCGCATCGATGTGCTGGGGCGGGCCGGCGAGGTGCTGGGCAGCGTCGATCTGGGGGCCCGTGGGGCGGGTATGCAGCATTTCGAGTGGCCGCTGGGCAGCATCGATCCGGCGCGCGTGGGGAGCATGCAAATCCAGGCCAGCAGCGCCGGGCAGGCCGTGACCGCGCTGCCGCTGGCGCGCCAGCGCATCGATTCCGTCGGTGTGGTCGAGGGCGCCCTGCGGTTGCGCGGCGCCGACGGCAGCACCATTACCCAGCAGCAGATTTTGGCATTTCTTTGAAGCGCTTGGCCAGCAAAAACAGGAGCACAGCATGAGTTTTCAAACCGGCCTCTCGGGCCTCAACGCCTCCTCGCGCAATCTGGAGGTGATCGGGCACAACATTGCCAACGCCAACACCACCGGCATGAAGGCCTCGCGGGTCGAGTTTTCCGAGGTCTTTGCCTCCTCGCTCGGTGCCGCCGGGGGTGACAACGCCGGCATTGGGGTGCAGGTGGCCACGGTGGCGCAGCTCTTTACCCAGGGCAACCTGAAGATCACCGGCAACCAGCTCGATCTGGCCATCAACGGCAGCGGTTTTTTCCAGGTGGCTGCGCCCGACGGCTCCACCCTCTACACCCGCAACGGCGAGTTCAAGCTCGACCGCGACGGCTTCATCGTCACCAACAACGGCTCGCGCCTGCAGGGCTTCCCGACCGATGAGGCAGGGCGGCGCACCAGCGTGGTGACCGCCGATCTGACGCTGCCCACCGGAGCCGCGATTGCCCCGCGCCGCACCGGCAGCAACCCAGATGTGGCCTTGCAGGGTTTGTTCCTGAGCGCCAACCTCGACGCCCGGGCCGCGCCGCAGGTGGTGGCACCGGCCACCAGCGCCAGTTTTCCCCTGAGCGAGGGCCAAAAAACCTTTGGCACCGCCGCCAATGTGTTTGATTCGCAAGGCAACCCCATCCCCTTGCAGATGTATTTCGTGCGCTTGCCGGCCGCCAACACGTGGCAGGTCATGGCCAGTGCCGACAACGGGGTCTCGGGCATGTCGCTGGGCAACGTGGTGTTCGATGCCGCCGGGCAGGTCTCCAGTGCCGCGCTGGCGCCGATCAGCGTCACGGCCGGCCCGGTGCCGGTTCCCGCTCCAACGGGCACCTTGCACACCGGCAACGCCTCGTTTCCGAGTGATGGCACGTTCAGTTTTGGGCTGCGTCTGGGCGACCCGGCGGCCGGCTTCACCCTGACCCAGTACGGCAGCAAGTTTGGCGTGTTTGATTTGAGCCAAGACGGCTACAGCTCGGGCGAGCTGACCTCGATCGACATCGGCGAAAACGGTGTCATTCTGGCGCGCTACTCCAACGGGGTGTCGATCGCCGAGGGCCAAGTGGCGCTGGGCAACTTTCGCAACCTGCAGGGCCTGCAGCCGATCAATGGCGGCTATTGGTCCGAGACCATTGCCTCGGGCGCGGTGGTGCTGGGCGGGCCGCTGGAGGGGCGCTTGGGGCTGGTGCGCCAAAGCTCGCTGGAAGAATCGAACGTCGATCTGACGCAGGAACTGGTCAACATGATCGTGGCGCAGCGCTCCTACCAGGCCAATGCGCAGACCATCCGCACCCAAGACCAGATGATGCAGACGCTGGTCAACTTGCGCTGATGAGCGCTTAGGCCGCCGCACCCAGGAGCACCCCCATGGACCGCATGATCTACCTCGCGCTCTCGGGCGCCAACGCGGCCATGCACCGCAAGCAGGCGCTCACGCACAACCTGGCCAACGTGAGCACCAACGGCTTTCGGGCCGAACTGTCCACCTTTCGCTCGGTGCCGCTGCGCGGCGAAGGGGCCAGCACACGCGCCTTTGCGCTCGAGGCCACCGCCGGCCACCTCGACACGCCGGGCAACATGAACCAGACTGGCCGCAACCTCGACGTGGCCGCACTCGGGCGCGCCTTCTTTGCCGTGCAAGCGCTCGATGGCACCGAAGCCTACACCCGCGCCGGCGCGCTGCAGGTGTCGGCGCAGGGGCAACTGGTGGGCGTCAACGGCCTGCCCATGCTCGACGACGGCGCCGCCCCGATCGATGTGCCCGCCAACGCCCAGGTGATGATCGCCAGCGACGGCACCGTGAGCGCGCGCGTGGGCAACGAGCCGCCGCAAGCCATCGGGCGCCTCAAGCTCGTCACGCCCGACGACGCGCAACAGCGGCTGGTGCGCGGCAACGACGGCCTGTTTCGCAGCGCCAACGGCGCCCCCTTGGCCGCCGACCCCGCCGCCACCCTGGCCGACGGCACGCTCGAGGGCTCGAACGTGAACCCGATCGAGGCCATGGTCGGCATGATCAGCGTGGCGCGCCAGTACGAGTTGCAACTGCGCATGCTGCAAAACGCCGAACGCAACGATCAGGCCGCCACCCGCCTGCTGAGCCTGCAAGGCTAAATCCGCCCCCCATTTGCCACCGAGAGGTTCATCATGATCAACTCCTTGCACATTGCCAGCACCGGCATGCGCGCCCAGCAGACCCAGTTGGACGTGATCTCGCACAACCTGGCCAACGTCTCGACCACCGGCTTCAAGCGCAGCACCGCCTTGTTCGAAGACCTGATCTACCAAAACCTGCGCCAAGCCGGGGGCCAGACTGCCGAGCAGTCCGAGCTGCCCACGGGTTTGCAACTCGGGCTCGGGGTGCGCACCGTGGCCACCGCGCGCACCTACACCCAGGGCGCCCTGCAGCAGAGCAACAACCAGCTCGACGTGGCCATCAATGGCGACGGCTTTTTCCAGGTCGAAATGCCCGACGGCAGCACCGCCTACACCCGCGACGGCAGCTTCAAGATCACCGCCGAAGGGCGGCTGGTCACCAACAGCGGCATGCCGGTGCTGGGCGGCGTGACCATTCCGGCCGACACGCGCAGCATCACCATCGGCACCGATGGCACGGTTTCGGTGCTGGTGGGCAACAACCCGGCGCCGCAGCAGGCCGGCACCCTCACGCTGGCCACCTTCATCAACCCGGCCGGGCTCGAGCCGCGCGGGCAAAACCTGTTCACCGAGACCGCGGCCTCGGGCGAAGCCGCCGCCGGGGCACCGGGCAGCGAAGGGCGCGGCCCGGTGATGCAGGGCTTTTTGGAGAGCTCCAACGTGAACGTGGTGCAAGAGCTGGTGGCCATGATCCAGACCCAGCGCGCCTACGAGCTCAACTCGCGCGCCGTGCAAACCTCGGACCAGATGCTGCAGCGGCTGGCGCAGATTTGATCTTTTTGGACTGCGATTTTTCAGGGGCCAGAAAATGAAACCCTCTTACACCCGCTGGGCACTGCCCGCCACGCTGGGGCTGGCGGCGTGGTGGCTGAGCGGCTGCACCACCCTGTCGCAAATCCCCGAGGTCGATCTGGTGCCGGCCCCGCGCACGCTCGAGATCGCCTCGGTGCAGCCGGCCGCCGCGCCGCTCAACGGCAGCCTGTTTAACGCCGCCACCTTTCGCCCCGGCTTCGAAGACCACCGCGCCCGCCTGGTGGGCGACGTCCTCAACATCCAGATCAGCGAACGCCTGAGCGCCACCCAGGAGTCGTCCACCACGGTCAACCGCAACTCAGAAATCAGCGCCGGCGTCAGCGCCCTGCCTTTCACCGGGGCGCGCATGCTGGGGCGGCTGGACACCGGGGCCCAAACCGACAACACCTTCAACGGCGACGGCAGCACCGAGGCCACCAACACCTTCACCGGCAGCATCGTGGCGGTGGTGACGCAGGTGCTGCCCAACGGGCACCTGATCGTGGTCGGGGAAAAGCAGATCGGCGTGAATCAAAACGTGGACGTGCTGCAGTTTTCGGGCACGGTGGACCCGCGCACCATCCGGCCCGGCAACACGGTGCAATCGACCCAGGTGGCCAACGTGCGCGTGCTCTCGCGCGGGCGCGGGGCGCAGGCCGATGCGCACACATTTGGCTGGCTTTCGCGCTTCTTTTTGACGCTTATGCCGTTCTAAAGTTTTACACAATCGAGCCGAAGGCTGCCGTCAATGGCACGGCCAGCCGCCCCGGAGTTTGCATGATGTTTCGCCCCCACCCCGCCACCGCATCTGGCCCACCCGGCTGGGCAGGGCTGTTGGCTGCGTGCCTGGCGCTGTGGCTGGCCGCAGCGGCGCCGCTGCAAGCCAGCACCCGCATCAAGGATGTGGCGGTGGTGCAAGGGGTGCGCAGCAACCCGCTCACTGGCTATGGGCTGGTGGTGGGCTTGGACGGCACGGGTGACCAAGCGGCGCAGATGCCCTTTACCGCGCAGTCGCTGCGCAACTACCTCGAGCAACACGGCCTGAGCCTGCCGCCGGGGGCCAACTTCCAGCCGCGCAACGTGGCGGCGGTGTTGGTCACGGCGCAGCTGCCCGCCTTCGCCCAGCCCGGCCAGGCCATCGACATCACGGTCTCGTCGGTCGGCAACGCGCGCTCGCTGCGCGGCGGCACCCTCATCAGCACGCCGCTGCGCGGAGTCGATGGCCAGATTTATGCCCTAGCCCAGGGCAACCTGCTGGTGGGCGGGGCCGGGGCGGCGGCGGCCGGCGGCCAGGTGGTGATCAACCACCTCAGCGTCGGGCGCATTCCCAACGGCGGCCAGGTCGAGCGCGCGGTGGCCACGCCCTTTTTGCTGGGGCCAACCATCGACCTCAACCTCAACGCGGCCGATTTTCAAACTGCGCGCCGGGTCGCGCTCTCGATCAACCTGGCCAAGGGCGAGGGCACGGCGCAGGCGCTCGATGGCCGCTTGGTGCGCTTGCGCGCCCCGGCCGACCCCAATGCGCGCGTGGCCTTCATGGCCGACATCGAAGAGTTGCCGCTGCAACTGCCGACCCCTATGGCGCGCGTGGTGGTCAATTCGCGCACCGGCTCGGTGGTCATGAACCAGAGCGTGACGCTGGCCCCGGCGGCGGTGGCACACGGCAACCTGACCGTGACCATCCGCGTCATGCCGCGGGTGGTGATGCCGCCGCCTTTTGCGCCACCGGGCACCCCGCCCGTGGTGGTTGAAGAAGCCAATATCCAGATCGGCCAAGAGGGCACTGCGCTCATCCATGTGCCCGCCAGCACCCAGCTCAGCGAGGTGGTGCGCGCCCTCAACGCCATGGGAGCCACGCCCATGGATTTGGTCTCGATCTTGCAAGCGCTGCGCGCCGCCGGTTCGCTGCGCGCCGAGCTCGAGGTGATCTGAATGACCCCGACCGCTAGCCTGACCAGCCTGCCTGCCGCCTCGGCCATGCCGCTGGCGCTGCAGCGCGGGCTGGCGGTCGATTCCACTTCGCTCGATCAGCTCAACCACCTCGCGGGCCGCGACAGCCGCGCCGCCATCCGCGAAACCGCGCGCCAGTTCGAGGCCCTGTTCATGCGCGAGCTGCTCAAGAGCATGCGCGAAGCCACCGACAGCAGTGGCCTGATGGGCGATGAATCGGCCGGTCTGGGCAGCCAGATGCTCGACGAACAATGGGCGCTCAAGATGACCGGGCTGCCACGCGGTTTGGGCGAAATGATCGAGCGCCAGTTGATGCAGCAAACCCAGCCCGGCGCAGGCGCTGCGGCAGGGGCCCCGCCCGCGTCCGCGCTGGCCCTGCCGCCCCCCGCCACGGCTGCGGTGCGCGGCCCGGTGGCGCAGCCCAGTGCCAGCCAGGCCGCCTTTGTGGGCCAGCATCGCCAGGTGGCGCAGCAGGTCGAGCGCGAGAGCGGCATCCCGGCCAGCTTCATGATCGGCAAGGCGGCGCACGAAACCGGCTGGGGCCGCAGCCCGATCCGCAACGCCGATGGCTCCGACAGCTTCAACCTGTTTGGCATCAAAGCCACACCCGGCTGGCGCGGCCGCGTGGCCGAGATCACCACCACCGAATATGTCAACGGTGCGCCGCAGCGCATGACGCAGCGCTTTCGCGCCTACGACAGCCCGGTCGAGGCCTTTCGCGACTACGCCCGCCTGATCGGGCGCAGCCCGCGCTACGCCGAGGTGATGCAAAACCTGCACGCACCGCGCGCCTTTGCGCAAGAGCTGCAACAGGCCGGCTACGCCACCGATCCGCGCTACGCCAGCAAGCTCGAGCGCGTGATCAACGCCACCATCAACGTCAAGCGGGCACTGGGGTAAGCCACCATGGGATTCAACGTCGGCGTCACCGCGCTACAAGCCAATATGGCGGCCCTGCAGGTGATCGGGCACAACATCGCCAACGTCAACACGCCCGGCTTTTCGCGCCAGAACGTCGAGCTGCAACAGGTGCCGGGGCAAAAGTTTGGCGCGGGCTATTTTGGCAAGGGCGTGCAGGTGGCGTCGGTCGAGCGCGCCTACAACCAGTTCCTGACCCGCGAAGCCAACCTCAGCGCCGCAGCTGCCGAATCGGCCAACATTCGCTTCCAGCGCCTGCAAACGCTGGAGCAGTTGTTTCCCATGGGCGAGGCCGGCGTCGGGCACCAGCTCAACGGCTTTTTAAACGCCTGGGCCGACACCGTGGCCTCACCCACCAACCAGACCGCGCGCTCGGTGGTGCTGTCGCGCGCCGAGGAATTTGCCAACCGGCTCAACCAGACCGCCAGCCAGCTCGAAGAGCTGCGCGCCACCACGCGGGTGCAGATCGAGGCCGGCATCGAGCAAGCCAACCGGCTCGGGGCCAGCATCGCGCAGCTCAATCAGCGCATCGTCGATGCCTTTGCCGGCGGCACCGCACCCAACGATCTGCTCGACCAGCGCGACCGGCTGGTGGCCGACCTGAACAAAATCGTCCAGGTCAATACGCTAGAGGCCGACGACCGTTCGCTCACGGTGTTCGTGGGCGGCAGCGTGCCCTTGGTGCTGGGGGTGCGCGCCACGCCCATGGTGGGGTCGGAGACGGTTAGTGCCGAAGGGCGCTACACCATCGGCTTTGGCAGCGCCGGGGCCATCATCAACGAAGACCTGCTGGCCGGCGGGCAACTGCGTGGTGTGCTGGCTTTTTACAACGACGACGTGGCCGCCGTGGCGACCCAGCTCGGGCGCTTGGCGCTCTCGACCCTGGAGCTGACGAACCGCCAACACCGGGCCGGATTGGACCTGAACGGCAACCCGGGCGTCGATTTCTTTCGCGCCTTGCCGGCCTCGTACTTTACGGCTTCGGTGTCGGTGGTGAGTGGTTCGGTGGCACCACCGGGGGTGAGCTGGAGCATCGACAGCGCCGCCGCCGCGCCCGCCAGCTTTCAGGCCTCCGACTACCGAATTTCATTCACCGCGGCCGGCACCGGGTCCATCACCCGCGTCAGCGACGGCCACAGCGTGGCTTTCACCCCCCCAGCCACCGACCTCACGCTGGACGGGCTGCGCTTTGCAGGCTTGAACACCGGCGGGCCCAACACCGAGGTGCTGGTGCGGCCGTTTCGCGCTGCCGCTGCGGCGATGGCGCTCAACCTCAGCTCACCCTCGCAATTGGCCTTGGCCAGCCCGGTGGTGGTGGCTGCCACGGCGGGCAACTCGGGCAATGTGCAGGTCGAAGCGCTGCACCGGCCGGCTGGGCAGAGCCCACCCTTTACCTTGCCCGCCACGATCGCCTTCGTGGCTGGCGGCTACACCCTCACTAGCGGCACGCCGCCGGTCACCGGCGCGGTGCAGCCCTTTGCGTCGGGGCAGCCGATCGTGGCCAACGGTTTTGCGCTCACCCTGCGCGGCTCGCCGGCGGTGGGCGACACCTTCACCGTGAGCGACGCCGCCGGGCTGGACATGCGCCAAAACGCCGGCAACGCGCAAGCCCTGCTGGCCCTGCGCGACCTCGATGCGCTCGACGGCTACACCCTGTCGGACGGCTACATTCCGGTTTTCGCATCGGTCTCGAGCAGCATTCAGGTGGCCCAGGCCGAGTCTCAATTTGCCACCCGCGTGGCCGCGCAAGCCGAGTCCGTGCGCGCCAACCAGTCTGGCGTCAACCTCGACGAAGAGGCCGCCCGCCTGCTGCAGTTTCAGCAAGCCTACCAGGCCTCGGCGCGCTACCTGCAAAGCATCCAGTCGATCTTTGAAACCTTGCTCGCCACCTTCGGCCGCTAAGGAGCCACGCCATGAGCCTGATCCGCGTCGCCACTGCGCACAGCTACGAAGCCACCATCAGCCGCATTGGGCAGCGCACGGCCGAAATGAACGATTTGCAAGACAAGCTGTCGGCCGGCAAGCGCGTGCTGCGCGCCAGCGACGACCCGGTCGCGGCCACCTTGGCCGAGCGCGAAAGCAACCGCTTGCTGCGCACCGAAGCCGATTTGCGTGCGCTCGAGCGTTCGCGCGCCAACTTGCGCCTGGCCGAAGGAGCGATTGGACAGATGGGCGATGCGCTGGGGCGCTTCCATGAGCTGCTGGTGCAAGGCGGCAACAGCACCCTGCTGCCCGGCGACCGGCACAGTATCACGCTGGAAATGCGTGGCCTGCGCGAGCAACTGCTCAACCTGGCCAACACCCAGGATGCCGACGGCAATGCCTTGCTCGGCGGTTTGGGCGTCACGCACCCCAACGGGCGCCCGTTCCAGGAAACCGGCCCACCCGCTGCCGTGCTGTCGCACCTGCTGCCCGGCCAGGCGGCGGCCACCGAAGTGGGCTTGCCCAACCGCGTCGATGGCGATTTTGCGCTGCGCAACCTCGCGTCGGTGGATCCGGCGGTGGTGGGCAGCACCGACCTGTTCGCCGTCATGCAGCGCGCCATCGACGCGCTCGAAGACCCCGCCCTGAGCGTGGGTGCGCGCACGCAGGCGCTCGCACACGCCAACGCCGATTTGCAAACCGGACTAGACCGGCTGCTGCTGGTGCGCGGCCGCCTGGGTGAGCTGCTCAACCGCGCCGACAGCCTCAACGGCCTGCTGCAAGACCGCTCGGTAGCGGGTCAGCAAGCGCTCTCGGAGCTCACCGACCTCGACATGGTGCGCGCCATCTCCGAATTTCAAAACCGCCAGATGGGTCTGCAAGCGGCGCTGCAGTCGTATGGGCAGGTGCAGCGTTTGTCGCTGTTTCAGTTTATTGCCTAAAAACCTTCTGAAGAAATTAAATAGTATTAAAATTTCTGCAGAAAGGATGCATCCATGTCTGCAAATGCCAGCGCTCCCGCCCAAATCGCCAATGCGGCGGCCGTGCTGTCCAAGGCCGTCGCCCGCGCTGCGGAGCACCTCGACGTTTCGCGTGCGCTCTTGGCCAAGGTGCTCGGGCTCAGCCCATCGACGGTGTCGCGGCTGTACGCTGGCCACTACCAGCTCGTGCCACAGCGCAAGGAGTGGGAGTTCGCCCTGTTGTTCGTGCGCTTGTTCCGCTCGCTCGACTCCATCGTCGGCGAGCAGGGCACCGCACGCGCATGGCTGGGCAGCCACAACATCGGGCTCAATGGACGCCCGCTTGAGCTCATCGCGAGCACAGAAGGGCTGGTTCGTGTCGTTCACTACTTGGACGCCAGCCGCGCTCGCGTCTGAGGCCCGCGCTTGGGCAGCGTCGGCCTGGCGCATGGTCGAAGCCCAGCACGTTGCCTCGACCATGAAGATCGTCGATGACGCCGCCGAACAGGATGTGCTGGAAACGCTGCTCGAAAGCAGCAAGCCAGCGCCGCCTCCCGGCCTCTCCCGCCTAGACTATTTGCTGGCCACACCGTTTCGCTACGACCCACTTCGTGGCGGTTCACGCTTCAGGACGGTCACCGATCCCGGGGTGTACTACGGTGCCGGGAGTGTGCGCACGGCGTGTGCAGAACTGGGCTACTGGCGCTGGAAATTCCTCAACGACGCCATCGACCTGAAGCGCATCGGGCCCATCGCGCACACGGCCTTTAGGGTCGAGCTCGCCACCCAAGTCGTCGATCTGCGCGAGCAGCCCTTTGCCATCGACTGCAGCACTTGGCAACACCCCGCAGACTACGGCGGCACACAGGCTTTGGCCCGCCTTGCAAGGCAAGCCCGCATCGGGGGCATTCTGTACCACTCCGTTCGCGACCCAGAGCCGGGCTGGTGCGTCGCGGTGCTGGAAGCCGCAGCGTTTGCCTCGCCCAAACCCGACCCCATCATGCAGACTTGGTGGCTGGCGGTGCAGCAAGACGCCGTTATTTGGCGGCGCGACAACGAGCGGCTGGTGTGGTCAGCGAGCCTTTGGCGGGCCTGAGCCCAGAATCGACAACGCCCACCAAGGGCGCAACCGGTGGGCCACGCCCGCGCAAGGCGCAAAAAAAGCCGGGAGGCTTGCACCCCCCGGCTTTGGGTCTTGGGTTGCCAGCACCACACCCCCGAAGGGGCCGCAGCGCTTGCACCCAAAGCGGCATCACATATCCATGCCGCCCATGCCGCCCATACCACCCATGCCGCCCATGCCGCCGCCCGGCATGGCCGGGGCGTCGTCTTTGGGGGCTTCGGCCACCATGGCTTCGGTGGTCAGCATCAGCGAGGCCACCGAGGCGGCGTTTTGCAGCGCCATGCGGGTCACCTTGGTGGGGTCGAGAATGCCCATCTCGATCATGTCGCCGTAGGTGTCGTTGGCGGCGTTGAAGCCGTAGTTGCCCTTGCCGGCCAGCACCGCATTGACCACCACGCTCGGCTCGCCACCGGCGTTGGCCACGATGATGCGAATCGGCTCTTCGACCGCGCGCAGCACGATCTTGATGCCGGCTTCCTGGTCGGCGTTGTCGCCCTTGAGCGCGCTGATCGACTGGCGCGCACGCAGCAGCGCCACGCCGCCGCCGGCCACGATGCCTTCTTCCACGGCCGCACGGGTCGCGTGCAGCGCGTCTTCGACGCGGGCTTTCTTCTCTTTCATCTCGACTTCGGTGGCGGCGCCAACCTTGATCACCGCCACGCCACCGGCCAGCTTGGCCACGCGCTCTTGCAGCTTCTCTTTGTCGTAGTCCGAGGTGGCTTCCTCGATCTGGATGCGGATTTGCTTGACGCGCGCCTGGATGTCGTCTTCAGCGCCAGCACCGTCGATGATGATGGTGTTTTCTTTCGCCACTTCGATGCGCTTGGCTTGGCCCAGATCGGCCAGCGTGACCTTTTCCAGCGTCAGGCCGATTTCTTCGGCGATCACCTTGCCGCCGGTCAGGATGGCGATGTCTTCCAGCATGGCTTTGCGGCGGTCGCCAAAGCCCGGGGCTTTCACGGCCACCACTTTCAGGATGCCGCGGATGGTGTTGACCACCAGCGTGGCCAGGGCCTCGCCTTCCACGTCTTCGGCCACGATCAGCAGCGGACGGCCGGCCTTGGCCACCGCTTCGAGCGTGGGCAGCAGGTCGCGGATGTTGCTGATTTTCTTGTCAAACAGCAGCACGAACGGGTTGTCGAGCAGGGCTGCTTGTTTTTCGGGGTTGTTGATGAAGTAGGGCGACAGGTAGCCGCGGTCAAACTGCATGCCTTCGACGATGTCGAGCTCGTTGTCCAGGCTCTTGCCGTCTTCCACCGTGATCACGCCTTCTTTGCCCACTTTGTCCATGGCTTTGGCGATGATGTCACCAATGCTGGCGTCGGCGTTGGCCGAAATCGCACCCACTTGCGCCACTTCCTTGCTGGTGGTGGTGGGCTTGGAGGAGCGCTTGAGCTCTTCGACCAGGGCGGTCACGGCGCGGTCGATGCCGCGCTTGAGGTCCATCGGGTTCATGCCGGCGGCCACGTACTTCATGCCTTCGCGCACAATGGCTTGCGCCAGCACGGTGGCGGTGGTGGTGCCGTCACCGGCGTTGTCGCTGGTCTTGGAAGCGACTTCCTTGACCATCTGCGCGCCCATGTTTTGCAGCTTGTCTTTGAGCTCGATCTCTTTGGCCACCGACACGCCGTCTTTGGTCACGGTGGGGGCACCGAAGCTGCGCTCGAGCACCACGTTGCGGCCTTTGGGGCCCAGTGTCACTTTCACGGCGTTGGCCAGGATGTTCACACCCTCGACCATGCGAGCGCGGGCTTCGCCGCCGAAAACTACGTCTTTTGCTGCCATTTTTTGTTCCTAAGGGGGAGGTTTGATACGAATCGAAGCGGATGCGGGCGCTGGCTCAGCGCACCACGACGGCGAACAGGTCGTCTTCTTTCATGACCAGCAGCTCGTCGCCATCGACCTTGACGGTCTGGCCACTGTACTTGCCAAACAGCACGCGGTCGCCGACTTGCACGCTCAGGGCTTTGGTTTCGCCCTTGTCGTTCGTCTTGCCCGGGCCGACGGCCAGCACTTCACCCTGGTCGGGCTTTTCGGCGGCGTTGTCGGGGATCACGATGCCCGAAGCGGTTTTGGTTTCTTGTTCCAGGCGCTTGACGATCACGCGATCGGCGAGGGGACGAAGTTTCATGGGTTCTCCTGTGAAAAAAACGGTGGGTTGCTACAACGTGGGGTGGTGAGCGGCTTTGTTAGCACTCAAGCCCAACGAGTGCTAATGATAAGGGCGCATGGCCCGCTTTTCAAGGGGGGAGGGTGTGAAATGTGTGGCGCGATCGAAGGCGAGCAGATCAACGCGGCATCGGAGCGCTCGTCCATCGCCCGTAGGCGGGGCGTGGACATCGGGGCCTTACGATAAGGGGTTGGTGCTACCGGTATACTATCGATAGGAAAGATGACATACACAGGAGCATGACATGTTGGCCGTGACCGTTTCTCCCAAATTTCAGGTTGTGATTCCACAGGTGGTGCGCGAGCAGTTGCAGATCGAGGCCGGGCATAAGCTGCAAGTGATCGCCTATGAAAACCGCATCGAGTTTTTGCGCATTGAAAATCCCCAGGCTTTGCGCGGTTTTTTGTCCGGCATCGCCACGGACGTTCCGCGTGAGGGGGATCGCGTGTGAATGTCGTGGATTCCTGCGGTTGGTTGGAATACTTCGCCAATGGGGCCAACGCCGACTTTTTCGCCCCTGCTATCGAGGCCACGGGTGAACTGCTGGTGCCTTCGCTAACGCTGTTTGAGGTGTTCAAGCGCATCCTGCAACAGCGCACGGAAGGGGATGCCTTGCGCGCCGTTGGCTTGATGCGTCAAGGGCGGGTGATCGATCTTTCCGACACGCTGGCCTTGGGTGCGGCACGCCTTTCGTTCGAAATGAAGCTGCCACTGGCCGACAGCATCATTCTCTACACGGCCCGCCACTTCGGTGCCAGCTTGTGGACCCAGGATGCGCATTTCGAGTCGGTGGACGGGGTTTGTTTTGTTCGCAAGTCAAGGGTAGAGCCATGACAGTCGCGCTCGATTGCCACCCCGAAGCCCACCGATGTCAAGGTCAACCTTGAAGTAGCCATGTGCCACGGCATTGCGCATTTGGTAAGCGGCGTTCAGTGGCAAATTGGGGTTCGCGGCAACGAAGGCAGGGTGGTGCTTGATGACGTTGTGGCTGGCTTCGCCGATGATTTCGAGGTTGCGGATCACCGCATCTTGCAGCATTTGGTTGCTTTGCAGCGCCGCGTCGTCCATACCTTGGGTGTAGCCCTCAATGCGCTCAATGGCTTCCAGAATGTGCCCGAGGTAGTCGGCCAAGCGTTGCGCGTCCCGGCTCATATGGGGCGGGCTTGGGCGAGTACGGCGGCGCGAAACTGCTCGGGTAGGGCGTTGGGGGTGAGCACATCGACAGGTACGCCCAGCAATTGGTTCAACTCATGCCGTATGGCACCGATGTCAAACAGCGTGGTTTGGGCCGTGGGGTCGATCAGGATGTCGAGGTCGCTGAGCTCGCTGTCTAGGCCTAGCGCCACAGAACCAAACACCCGGGCATTGCGGGCACGGTGCGACTCGACCACGCGGCGGATCGCGGCCCGGTTGGCGTCCAGTGCAGCAGAGGGTTTCAAGTGATGGCCTTACCGTACAGTTTGAGCGGATGATAAGCCAACCCAGTGTCCGTTGCCATGTCCGTTGCCAAGTCACTCGCGCCACAGCCCAACCAGGCGCGCGCTCGGCCAGCCGGTCAGGCGCTGCAGCAGCGCCCAGTCGAAGCCCGGGCCGGGGTCGGCCTTGCGGCCGGGGGCGATGTGCTCGTGCCCGGCCACGTGCTGCAGCGGGTAGCGCGCCGCCAGCTCGTGGCACAGCGCGGCCAGGGTGTGGTACTGCGCCAGCTCGAAAGTGTCGCCCTCTAGCCCTTCGAGCTCGATGCCAATGGAATAGTCGTTGCAATTGGGCTGGCCCTGCCACTGCGAGGCCCCGGCGTGCCAGGCGCGGCGCTCGCAATCTACAAACTGCAGCAGCTCGCCGCAGCGGCGGATGAAATAGTGCGCCGACACCTGCAGCCCGCGGATGGACTGAAAGTAGGGGTGCGCCTCCCAATCGAGCGTGCCGGCAAACAACTGCTCCACCTGCGCGCCGCCATACTGCCCCGGCGGCAGGCTGATGGAGTGCAGCACCAGCAGCGTGATGCGCGCCCCAGCCGGGCGCGGGCCGTGGTGCGGGCAGGGGCAGTGGCGCGGGGTGAGGGGAGTGGTCACGAGCTGCGCGGTGGCGGGCTGGATGGGGGGCTGATGTGGGGCGGGCATGGGCGCGAGTGTGGCGCAAAAATGCGCTTGAACGGTGCCGGTGTCACGGTTCATCATTTTCTCCACTGCTAGGCCAAGATGATGACTGTACGGGAAACCAGTATAATTTATGCTCATGCGCACCGTGATCGAAACCCCGACATTCCAGAAGCAGGCCGAAAAGCTGTGGTCAGAAGACGAGCGGCTGGCCTTCATCGACTGGGTTGCGGCTGAAATCAAACAGGTGGTGTGACATGGACATCAAGCAAATCGATGTTGAGCAGGTGGCAACGGCTATTGAGGCCGATGCAGGTGAATCGCTTTCCGATCTGCGGCAAGCACTCGCACAGGCGAAGGCGGGGCTTGGGCGTGTCACGACGCCTGCGCAGATCATCGTGCGCCAGGCGCGTGAGAAGTCCGGCTTGACGCAAGCCGCATTTGCCGAACGGATCGAGACCCCGGTGGCGACCTTGCGTGACTGGGAGCAAGGGCGGTTTACCCCGCCCGGTGGTGTGCTGTGCCTGCTTCGGCTGATCATCAAGCACCCCGAATTGTCCAAGGAGCTGAGCACAGCCTGAAATTTACTGAAGATGCACAGGGGGCCTGCGTCAGGGGCTTGGTTCAATCATTCCATGGCTCCAAAAGCGCGGAAAGGGCGAGAGGCCGAGCCCGATTGGGCTCCAGCCGCTGTGCTCGGGCCAGTGCAGGTAGGGCAGTTGCTGCGCCACGCTCCAGAGCAGATACAGGCTGGCAAGCAAAAAGGGCAGCGCCAGCCACAGCCGCGAGCGCCATGGGGCGGGGTGGATGGGCCCTTGCGCCGGTGGCCCCAGGGGAGCGATTGGGGCAGCGGATTGGGCAGGCGGTTCGCACAGCGCCCACGCCCAGCCCGCCAGCAGGCACAGCCAGACCAGCGTGGTGGGCATGACCAGCACCCCATCGACCAGGCTTTGCGTGGCCGCCCCGGTGAGGCTGGCCAGCAGTGCCATGCGCAGGGCGGGGTGGGTGTCGCCGGCCAGCGGCAGGGCGGCGCGGTGGCAGCGGCGCAACAACTGCCAGTAGGCGCGGCCCAGCCAAGCCAGCAACAGCAGGGCCGCCGGCAAGCCCCATTCGGCCGCCCCTTGTAGCAGCGCGTTGTGCGGGTGCGCGGCCACCGGGTTGGGGTGCGCGGCAAAGTGCATCGGCCCCACGCCCAGCAGCGGCTGCTGGCGGATCATGTCGTAGGCCAAGTTCCAGATCAGCTCGCGCCCCGACAGCGTGAAGGTGAGGCGGCTGGCCGGATGCTGGAAAATGGTCGGGTCGGCCAACAGCAAGGGGGGCAGCACGGTGAACAGCAGCCAGCTTAAGCAAGCCCCGAGCAGGCCCGTGAGCAGCAGGCCCAGCGCCACGCGCCGGCCCAGCGGCCCCAGGCAGGCCAGCAGCGCGGCGCTGGTGCCCAGCGCCAGCACCGTGCCACGGGTGCCGGTGCTCAGCACCACCGCCCACGTGAGCACCGCCAGCCCGCCCAGCAGCCAGGCGCAGCGGCGCGGCCACTGCGCCGGGGCAAATGCCCAGCCCAGCAGCAACAGCGGCAGCAGCAGCGTGGCCACTTGGCCAAAAAAACGCGGGTTCGAAAAACCGCCCAGCATGGCCAGCACGTGCAGGCCCAGTTCTGGCTGCAACAGCGCGCTGGCGTAGGCCACCAAAAACTGCAAGCCTATGCCGGCGCAGAGCATGAAAGCTGCCAGCAGCAGCGCCCCATCCAGCCCCGGCGCTTGCAGGCGCAGCCCGCGCACCGCCAGCGCCAGCCCTAGGCAGCCCAGCAGCAGGCTGATTTCCAGCAGCGCCCAGGCCGGGTGCGCCGCCGCCCAGGCCGAAGCCAAGCCCAGCCCCAGCACGGCAGCCAGCAGGGCCAGGCTGCCCGGGCGTGCCGGCCAAGGCGCGGTGTAGGGGCTGAGCAACAGCAGCTTTTAACGGCGTGCGGGAAGGAGGGCCGGGAAGCGGTGGCCCCATAAGCCTAAAACATAAAAAAGGCCCCCGAGGGGGCCTTTAAGCGGGTGCCAGTGTTACCCGGCATGAGCAGTGGCAAGCGAGCCAGATCATGCCGGGCACCAGTTGTGGGGGGTAAATTGTGCTTGGCCCCTTTTTGCTGTTTCCTCTAACGCTGACCGGTCACAGCACTGGAACTGCGAAGCGGCAAATTTCAGGCACAAATTGGTGATTGGCTGCAGTAATGGAAGTGCCGCACGTCCAAACGCCAACGGGACTACGTCGGAGCACGATGTTTAGAGTATTCACAGACGCAGGGCCGCCGATGATGGCGCAAGTCAAGGTGGCAGCACCTGTGGCATTGGAGGCCACGGCAATGCCCGTAGGAGCACCAGCGCCGCAGTTAGCCGTGTCAGCCTGACTGACCCCGGACGCTACAATGACATCTGCATTCACGGCTGCAGAGTTTCTTGCCATCAACTCGTCTATGCCAACTTTGCCAGCAGAAATTTCTGCTAAGGCCGCTGTGACTTTCGCACGCGCGACGTAGTTCTGGTACGCCGGCAGCGCAATCGCCGCCAAAATGCCGATGATCGCCACCACGATCATCAGTTCGATCAGGGTGAAGCCTTGTTGAACGCGTTTCATAAAAAACTCTCCAGTGCGGGTTGATAAGGGGCCGCAAAGGTTTGCGGTCGAACAGCATTAAGCAAACCCTGTGCCAGGTGCTGGCAAGGGCTGGTCCAGCGCCGGGCTGCTCTAGGTGGCACTGGGGCGGTACGGGGTGCGGGTTGGGGGTGGTGGGTGTTGCAAGGGGAGCGGCACATCAAAATTTCACCTCAAAATTTGATGTGCTTTGATCCCAGCGCGGCTCGGTCATCAAAGCGGCCAAACCCGAAGTGCGCAATGCTTGGCCGCATGGGTGAAGTCTTGGTCGGTGGTGAGGAGTGACAGATCGTGCCGGATGGCAAGTTGCACCAGCAGGGCGTCGATGGTGCCGATCTGGACGCCCGCTTGGCGACAGGCATTGCGCAGCATCGCCGCACCGATGTGATCCTCTCGATCTGGTTGCAGCACAGGCAAGGCGGCAAAGCGTTCGATGATCAGGGTCTGCGCTTTGGCACCCATAAACCCTTGCAGCAGCTCTTGCAGCACCAGCCCCGTCGTGACCACGACATCCGCCCCGAATAACGCGTCCTTGAGCGCTTGCACCTCAGGCCCGGTGGCCTCGGCGTCACGGCGCAGCGCCAGAGACCACACGCTGGTATCAACGAGCAGCGTCATGGGTTGCGGGACCGTTCAGCCTTGTAGTTGTACGACGGGTCCCACTCCAGCTTGCCCAGCAGTTCGGCCACACGCCGTTGTTCGCGGCGAGCGATAAACTCTTGCAGGGCCATGGTAACAGCAGCCTTTTTCGTGCGCTCACCGCTGACTTGAACTGCGCGGTCGAGAAGGGTTGGATCGATTGCGAGGTTGGTGGCCATATGTGACTCCTCATGTGTGACTCCATGTGCGGGAGTTTACACACTTGCACGATTTGAGTCGAGCACCGCCTGTGCGGCGGGCCAGATTCGGGCTTGCACGGCACCGGTGCCTAGGGCTAGAATGAACCGAGCCCAGCCCAGCCACTGCGCCACGCCTTCGAAAGCCGCTCATGGGACTCCAGCAAGGTGCCGCCCCGCTTTGCCTACGCCGACTACCGCCAGTGGGCAGGGGATGAGCGTTTTGAATTGATCGAGGGTGTGCCCCACGCCATGGCACCGGCACCGGGGCGCAGGCACCGGGAGGCGCTGGGGGAGGTTTAGCGCCAGATTGCCAACGCGCTGCACGGCCAGCCCTGCCGGGTGTATAACGCAGAGGTTAACCGGCGGGCTGCAACGCTCGTCCGAGTTGAACCGCCGGTTAGACGCTGTGCGGCGGCACCGCTGTCAAAGCGTACGGTACCTGCCGCCGTAGCGGGTCGGCTTGAACGGGGGGGTTAGGCCGCCACGAGGGCGAGTGTGTGAGGCTGCAACCGCTCGAGCGCCCTCAAGATTGCAGGTACGGCGAGCAACAGATCTTCCACTCGATTGCTCTTGGCGCGCACAACCAGAATCGCGACTGGAAGAGCTGCAAGATTTTGCTGGTATTCCATGCCTTTATCGGCGGTGAGCAGGACATCAAATTCGCCAGCGGCCAACGCCAGTAGTTTCCCGTTCTTGATGCTCGCCCAACCGTGTTTCTGAACCGAAGTGAAGCTGTGCCCGGTTAAGTGGCACCCGAGTCTCTAGGGTACCGACTCGTCAAGCAATATACGCATCTGCTTCCAAGCGAGACTTTGCGTCCTCAAGAACTTGAACCACCAATTCCCGGCTTACGGATGGGAAGTCTGCAAGGAAGACTTCTAGCGGGTCTCCAGCTTCGAGGTGCTCAAACAGGATTCGCACGGGGACACGCGTGCCTACAAAGACAGGTGTGCCTCCGAGGATCTCGGGGTCGGAGATGACGTGCGATGACTTCATGCTGCACTCCTAGGTGATGGGGAGATTCTAACGCCTCGAGTTGCCACGGCCATACCCTTGCTGCCTAACGTAGAGGTTAAACGGCGACCGAAGACACGTTCGAGTTGAACCGCCGGTTAGGCGCTGTGGGAAAGGGTGCTGCGGCCTTGGAACGCTGCGGCGCTGCCGGAGATTATGGCTGGGGCTTTGCTGAAAAGCAAGCGCGGTGCGCTGGGTGGTGGACAGACCGCGGAGCAGCAGGCCAGCAACCAAGAAACGTCGCCGGAGCGCGAGGGCGTGGAACACCAAAAGCCAGAGCGAGCTGCGGCTGCTGCCGGGGGTGCGCATAGACGGGGATTTGCTGGCGTTGGATGAGGCTCTCCCTAGCTTACACTCCCAGCCATGCAAGACGACGCCAGCCCCCCACCCGCCCCCCAGCCTGCGCCCGTGGCGGCGGCCAGCGGCGCAGCGGCGCTGCCTCGGCGCCACAAGGGCATTTATGTGCTGCCCAACCTGATCACGCTGGCGGGGCTGTTTGGCGGTTTTTATGCGGTGGTGATGGCCATGAATGGCCGTTTCGACCTGGCCACGCTGGGCATTTTTGCCGCCATGGTGCTCGACAGCCTCGATGGCCGGGTGGCGCGCCTGACGCGCAGCCAAAGCGCCTTTGGCGAGCAGATGGATTCGCTGGCGGATATGGTCTCGTTTGGGGCCGCACCGGCGCTGGTGGCTTATGAGTGGGCGCTCTACGATCTGGGGCGCTGGGGCTGGATTGCGGCTTTTGTGTACTGCGCCTGCGCGGCGCTGCGGCTGGCGCGCTTCAATGTGAACACGGCGGTGGTGGACCGGCGCTACTTTCAGGGCCTGCCCTCGCCGGCGGCGGCGGCGCTGGTGGCGGGCTTCATCTGGCTGGCGACCGAGTTTGAGCTCAGCGCCGCCACGCTGGCTTGGCCCATGTTTGCCCTGATGCTCTACGCCGGGCTGACGATGGTGTCCAACGTGCCCTTTTACAGCTTCAAAGACCTGAACATCAAGCGCAGTGTGCCATTTGTGGTGATCGTGCTGGTGGCGCTGGGCATTGCGGTGGTCAATATCCACCCGCCGCTGGTGTTGTTTGGCCTGATTGCGGGCTATGCCTTTTCGGGCTATGCGGTGTATGGCTGGCGCAAGGCGCGCGGCCAGCCCACCAGCGTGGTGAGCACCAGCACGCACGATCCGGACGAAAAAGACCTGCACCACTAACCCCGGATGGCGTGCGTGTTTGCATCCGATTGGATACACTGCGGCACATGAACACCTTTGAGCGCTCAGAGGAGTTTGATGCTTGGCTGTCCGGTATGAAGGACAAAGTGGGCCGCGCCCGGATCGCCCTGCGCATTCGCGCAGAAGCGTGACATAAAGCGTGCCATCGAGTTGGCGCGGGGCTTGGATGAGGAGTAACCCATGGCCAAATTTGCCACCTTTGATGCGGCCGACTACCTCGACGATGAGGAAACCATTGCGCTATACATCAGTGCTGCGCTGGAAGATCCCAATCCCGATGTGTTTTTAACTGCGGTGCGTGATGTGGCTCGCGCCCGTGGCATGGCACAACTTGCCAAGGATGCAGGCCTTGGCCGCGAGAGCCTTTACGAAGCCCTTGCGCCAGGTGCCAAGCCACCCTACGACACCATGCTCAAGCTGCTGCATGCGCTGGGTGTCAAGCTTTCTGCTTCCCCCGTCCACTCATGAACCAATCGCTGCGCGCCCGCACCGCGCCGCCCTTAGGCCCATTCTGGGGTGCAAGCACGCGCTGACGCCAACGGTGCTATATTGCGGTTCATGCAAAACGTCTGCGCTTACCTGCTACTAGGCCCCGGTCACCACGGGTCGGCGGGCTAGCGCACGCCTTTTTGCACAACGGCCCGTATGCACCCGCAGCGGGCCGTTGGTGTTTTTGGGGGCTGCGGGCAACCTTGGATTGCGGCAAAAACCCGCTTGGAGCACTCACATGACCGACAAACTCATTATTTTCGACACCACCTTGCGCGACGGCGAACAATCCCCCGGGGCCTCCATGACCAAGGACGAAAAGCTGCGCATTGCGCGCCAGCTCGAGCGCCTGCGCGTGGATGTGATCGAAGCCGGCTTTGCCGCCAGTTCCAACGGCGATTTCGAGGCGGTCAAATCCATCGCCGATCACATCAAAGACTCCACCGTCTGTTCGCTGGCGCGCGCCAACGAGCGCGACATCGAGCGCTCGGCCGAGGCGCTCAAGGGCGCCAACCGGGCCCGCATCCACACCTTCATCGCCACCAGCGAGCTGCACATGGAGAAAAAGCTGCGCATGACGCGCGAGCAGGTGCTGGAGCAGGCGCGCATCGCGGTGCGGCTGGCGCGCAAGCTCTGCCCCGACGTCGAGTTCAGCCCCGAAGACGGCTACCGCAGCGACCCTGATTTTTTGTGTCGGGTGATCGAAGCGGTGATTGCCGAAGGCGCGCGCACCATCAACATCCCCGACACCGTGGGCTACGCGGTGCCCGAGCTGTACGGCAACTTCATCAAAACCCTGCGCGAGCGCGTGCCCAACTCCGACCAAGCCATCTGGAGCGTGCACTGCCACAACGATCTGGGCATGGCGGTGGCCAATTCGCTGGCTGGGGTCAAGATTGGCGGGGCGCGCCAGGTCGAGTGCACCATCAATGGCCTGGGCGAGCGCGCCGGCAACTGCTCGCTCGAAGAAATCGTGATGGCGGTGAAAACCCGGCGCGACTACTTTGGGCTGGATGTCGGGATCGACACCACCCAGATCGTGCCGGCCAGCCGCATGGTGAGCCAGACCACCGGCTTTGTGGTGCAGCCCAACAAGGCGGTGGTGGGGGCCAATGCCTTTGCGCACGCCAGCGGCATCCACCAAGACGGCGTGCTCAAGGCGCGCGACACCTACGAGATCATGCGCGCCGAAGACGTGGGCTGGGCCGCCAACAAGATCGTGCTGGGCAAGCTGAGCGGGCGCAACGCCTTCAAGCAGCGGCTGGACGACCTCGGCATCGAGCTCGAGAGCGAGGGCGAAGTCAACGCCGCCTTTGCCAAGTTCAAAGAGCTGGCCGACCGCAAGTCCGAAATTTTCGACGAAGACATTCTGGCGCTGGTGAGCGACGAGAGCGTGACGCCCATGCGCGAGCACTACGGCCTCGTGTCGCTGGCGCAACACAGCGAAACCGGCGAGCGGCCCCATGCGCGGGTGGTGTTCACGGTGGGCGGCAAAGAATACAGCGCGCAGGCCGACGGCAATGGCCCGGTGGATGCCTCGCTCAAGGCGATCGAGAGCCACGTGCAAAGCGGGGCCGAGCTGCAACTGTATTCGGTCAACGCCATCACCAGCGGCTCGACCGAGAGCCAGGGCGAGGTGACGGTGCGGCTGCAGCACGGCGGGCGGGTGGTCAATGGCGTGGGCTCCGACCCGGACATCGTGGTGGCATCGGCCAAGGCCTACCTGAGCGCGCTGACCAAGCTGCACAGCAAATCGGAGCGGGTGGCGGCGCAGGGCTGGCCGGTTTGAGCGGCGCCTGGGCGGGGCTTGCTTGGGGTTGGTGGCTGGGGTTTACCCTGGCTGTTCGCGCCAAATGATGCGATAGAAGCTTAAAAAAGCAGCACAAGCCCATGAGGGGTTTCGGTATTTTGATTTTTCCTCCTATACTCGCGGCGTCATTCGTCAGTTTCTGGAAGGGTCGATCATGAATCGAAACCGCTTGTTGGGCGCGCCGCCCTCTGGCTTGGCGGCAGCGCTGCTGCTGGCCGGGTCGGTGCTGTGGGTGCCGCTGCACGCCCAAGGCAGCTTTGCGGCCAAGCAGCGCGTGGCAGCGCCGGGTGTGGGGGTGCAAGGGGCGCAACAGGCGCAGCAGGCGCAAGACCCCGGGCGCGAGTCGCCGCAAAGCTTTGCCGCCAAAGTCCAGGTGGCCTCAGATGCCCAGCTCGAGCGTGCGCGCCAGGCCGCTTTGCCGCAGCGCCAGGTGGCAGTGGTGGTGCGCGCGCCCTCGGCAGCGCCCCAGGCGCAGCCGGTGCAGCCGGTGCAGTCGGTGGCGCAGCCGGTGCAGCCGCTGGTTATGGCCGAGCAGGCCAGCCCAGGCGGCCGCCAGATGCAGGCCGAGCGCCTGGGCCTGCGTGTCTCCGACGACCTGCTGGAACTCGATTCGGGCGTGGCGCTGCTGGTGGATGCCAATACGGGCGAAATTTTGCTGGGCAAAAACGACACCGTGGTGCTGCCGATCGCCTCCATCACCAAGCTCATGACGGCCATTCTGGTGGTCGATGCCGGGCTCAACCTCGACCAGGTCATCACCATCACGCAGGCCGACGTGGACCGCCTGCGCGGCAGCGGCTCGCGTTTGCCGGTGGGGGCGCAGCTCACGCGCGGCCAGGCGCTGCATCTGGCGCTGATGTCGAGCGAGAACCGCGCTGCGCACGCGCTGGCGCGCACCTTCCCCGGCGGGGTGCCGCAGTTCGTGCGCCAGATGAACCGCAAGGCCATCGAACTGGGCATGCACGACACCCACTTTGCCGACCCCACCGGTTTGTCGGGCGGCAACCGCTCCAGCGCGCGCGATCTGGCCATGCTCACCGCCGCCAGCTCGCACCGCCCGCTGGTGCGCGAGCTCTCGGTCTCGCCGCAATACCAACTGGAGCTGGGGCGGCGCGTGCTCACCTACCGCAACAGCAACATGCTGGTGCGCAACGGCGACTGGGAAATCAATCTGCAAAAAACCGGCTTCATTCGCGAGGCCGGACGCACGCTGGTGATGCAAGCCGATGTGTCGGGGCGTTCGCTCATCGTGGTGTTGCTGGGCGCCAGCGGCAGCCACGCACGCGCGGCCGATGCCGAGCGACTGCGCCGTTGGGTGCTGCGCAGTTTGTTTTCTGCAGGCCCGTTGCCCGCTGATGCCATTTCGGCCGGCGAGCGCGAGCGCGCGGCACTGCGGCAACCCGGCTGAACGCGCTCGCTGGGCGGCGCCTCAGGCCAGGCCAGGCTCTGCACTCCAGCCCAGCGCGGTGCTGATGAGCGTGGCGGTCTGGCGCAGCTTGGGCAGCCAGCTTTCTTCTAGCCGGTCGGCTGGGGCCGAGATCGACAAGCCGGCCACCAGGCGGCCCTGGTCGTCGTAAATGCCGGCGGCCATGCAGCGCACCCCCAGTTCCAGTTCCTCGTTGTCGCGCGCCACGCCGTGGCGGCGGCACAGCGCCAGGTCGCGCTCCAGCGCCGCCAACTGGGTGATGCTGTTGCGGGTTTGGCCCATCAGGCCGGTGCGGCTGGCGTAGGCGCGCAGGCGCTGCGGCTCGTCAGCGGCCAGGAACAGCTTGCCCACCGAAGTCAGATGCAAGGGCGCGCGGCCGCCGATGGCGCGCACCACCTGCATGCCGGAGCGTTCGCTGTAAGCGCGTTCCACGTAGATGATCTCGTCGCCTTGGCGCACGCTCAGGTTGACCGGCTGCTGGATTTGTTTGTGCAGTTCGCGCATGGGCAGCAGCGCGGCGTCGCGCACGCTCAGACGCCCCTTGACCAGGTTGCCGAGTTCGAGCAGGCGCATGCCCAGCCGGTAGGCCCCGGGTGCGGGCCGCTCGACAAAGCGGCCCAGCGCCAGATCGTTGAGGATGCGGTGCGCCGTGGAAGGGTGCAAGCCGGTGCGTTCGCTGATGTCTTTGAGCGCGACCGGCTCTTCGTGCTGGGCCAGCACCTCGAGCAAGTCAAACATGCGTTCGATCACCTGCACGCTGGGCTTGGGGGGGGCGATGGGCAGCGGTGCCGGTGGCGGGGAGCGGTTCATAAAATAGGGCCTTTGGGCTATTGCCTTGCCGCGCTATTTTATCTGGTGAAATTTGTTCGCCGCGCAATCAACTCTGGAGCTGCCACTGCCCGTCGCGCAAAAGCTGGTGCGGCTGAAAGCGGCTTTTGTAGTTCATCTTGGGGCTGGCCTCGATCCAGTAGCCCAGGTACAGGTGGTGCAGGCCCAGCCGGCGCGCTTGCTCGATCTGCCACAGCACGGCGTAGGTGCCGTAGGCGGCGTGCGCCACCTCGGGGTCGTAGAAGGTGTAAACGGCGGAGAGGCCGTCTTCGATCACGTCCAGGATCGAGACCATGCGCAAAACCCCGGGGCCCCTATCAGGCGCCGGTTCGGTGAATTCGACCAGGCGCGAATCGGCCCGGCTTTGCAGCAGAAACTGCCGGTACTGCTCCAGGTCGTCTTGGTCCATGCCGCCACCCGGGTGGCGCTGGCGCTGGTAGCGCAAATACAGCTCGTAATGCGCGGGCCTGTAGCCCAGCGTGAGCACGCGCGCCTGCAAATGGGCGTGGCGCTTCCACGCACGGCGCTGGCTGCGGCTGGGCACAAAGGCCTGCGCATCGACACGCAGCGGGATGCAGGCCTGGCAGCCGTCGCAATGCGGCCGGTAGGTGAACAGGCCGCTGCGCCTGAAACCCCGGGCCACCAGTTGCGCGTAGGTGTCGCCCCGAACCAGGTGGCTGGGCGAGGCCACCAAGGAGCGCGCCGTGCGCTCGTTTAGGTAGCTGCACGGGTAGGCCGCCGTGGCATAAAACTGCACGGTTTGCAAGGGGAGTTCTTGCGGGTGCGTCATGGCGCTGGGGGGGTGCTGGGGTTGGGCTCGAACAGGGCCTGCCAGTGTAGGGGATCAAATTGCCACTGTGGAGCGGGCGCGGCAAGGGTCGGCTGCACGAGCTGCAAAAATTCGCTGCGCGGCACGGTGCGGGCGCCGAGCGAGGCCAGGTGCGCGGTGTCTTGCTGGCAGTCGATCAGCGGCACCCGCCAAGCGCGGGCACAGGCCACCAGTGCCGCCAGCGCGATTTTGGAGGCGTTGGGGCGGCGGCTGAACATGGATTCACCAAACACCATGCGCCCTAGGTTGACGCAGTACAGGGCTCCGGCAAGCTCGCCGTCCCACCAGGTCTCGACGCTGTGCACCGCGCCCGCCCGGTGCCAGGCCAGGTAGGCCTCGATCATGGGCGGCACGATCCAGCTGCCGCGCTGGCCGGACCGGGGCACGCCGGCGCAGGCGCGCAGCACGTGCTCAAAGGCGCTGTCGATGCGGATTTCCAGTCGCCCCAGGCGCAGCCCGCGCCGTATCTCTTTGCGCAGCGAGGGGTGCAGCCGAAAATCGGCCGGGCGCAGCACCATGCGCGGGTCTGGGCTCCACCAGAGGATGGGTTGTTCGCCGCTGAACCAGGGAAAGACGCCGCTGGAATAGGCGCGCTGCAGGCTGGCGCAGTCGAGCGCGCCCCCGGCGGCCAGCAGGCCGGGGATGGGGTCGCCCGCGCCCCAGGCTTGCTCCACGGGCGGGAAGGCCTGGCCGGGTTCCAGCCAGGGCAGGGCGGGGCGCGGGCCGGGTGGGTGGCTCATGGGTTTGCGCCGGGTTTGGTGTCGCACCAGGCCGCCACATGGCATTGGGCGCACAGTGGGGCGCGCGCCCGGCAGACGTAGCGCCCATGCAAGATCAGCCAATTGTGGGCGTGGCGCAAATACGCCGGCGGAATGCGCGCCAGCAAACCCTGCTCGACCTCCAAGGGCGTGCGCCCCGGTGCCAGCCCGGTGCGGTTGGCAAGCCTAAACACGTGCGTATCCACGGCCAGCGTGGGCTCGCCAAAGGCCACGTTGAGCACCACGTTGGCGGTCTTGCGCCCCACGCCCGGCAGGGCTTCGAGTTCGGCGCGGGTGCGCGGCACCTGCCCGCCGTGGCGCTCGATCAGCATTTGGCAGCTTTGCAGCAGGTGCCGCGCCTTGCTGCGATACAGCCCGATCGACTGGATGTGCGCCTGCAGGCCTTCGAGCCCCAGCGCCAGCATCTGCGCCGGGGTGGAGGCGGCGGCAAACAGGGTGCGGGTGGCGCGGTTCACGCTTACATCGGTGGCTTGGGCGCTCAGCAGCACCGCGCACAGCAGCTCGAAGTCGCTCTTATACTCCAGCTCGGTTTCGGGCTCGGGCTTGGCCGCCGCCAGCGCGGCAAAGAACGGCTCGATGTGTACGGTTTCCATGGCTAGGGATTTTCACCCATGAGCGCTCCCGCTGCGATTCGTTTTGCCGATAGGCTCTCAAAGGTCGAGACATCGGCCATCCGCGAACTGTTCAAGCTGCTCGGGCAGCCGGGCATCATTAGCTTTGCCGGTGGCTTCCCTGACGCGGCGCTGTTCGACGTCGAGGGCATCCGCGCCGCCAGCGAGCGCGCCTTGCGCGACGACCCGGCCGCCGCCTTGCAGTACGGGGCCACCGAGGGCTACCCGCCGCTGCGCGAGCAACTGGCGGCCCTGATGGCGGGCAAGGGGGTGGCGCTGGCACCGGATCAACTCATCGTCACCACCGGCAGCCAGCAGGCGCTGGACCTGATCGGCAAGACGCTGATCTCGCCCGGCGACAAGGTGATCGTTGAAGGGCCGACTTTTCTGGCCACCATCCAGTGCTTCCGCCTTTATGGCGCCGAGCTGATTTCGGCCCCGATCGACGCCGACGGGGTGGACGTGCAGCGGCTGGAGGCGCTGATCGCCGAACACCGGCCCAAATTCATCTATCTGGTGCCCACCTTTGGCAACCCCAGCGGCGCGCTGCTGAGCCTGGAGCGGCGCCGCCAAGTGCTGGAGCTGGCGCTGCGCACCCAGACCCTGATCGTAGAGGACGACCCCTACGGCGACCTGTATTTCGACGCCGCCCCGCCGCCCAGCCTGCTGGCCCTGAGCGCCGGGCTGCCGGGCAGCCGCGACTGCCTGGTGCACTGCGGCTCGTTGAGCAAGGTGCTCAGCCCAGGGCTGCGCATCGGCTGGCTGGTGGCCCCGCCCGAGTTTCTGGCCAAGGCGGTGATGTGCAAGCAGTTCAGCGACGCCCACACCAGCACCTTTGCCCAGGCCACGGCGGCGCAGTACCTGCAAGGCGGCCGCCTGGGTGCCACGCTGCAGCGCGTGCGCCAGGTGTATGCCGAACGCGCCCAGGCGATGGGGGCCGCTTTGCGCAGCGAACTGGGGGCGTCGATCGACTTTGTGCCGCCGCAAGGGGGCTTGTTTATTTGGGCGCGCCTGACCGGCGCGGGCCGCAGCGGAACCGGCACGGCACTGGCCGACGGCGCGGCGCTGGCGCAGCGCGCCATCGCCCAGGGTGTGGCTTTTGTGCCGGGGCAGCCCTTTTACGCCAGCGAACCCGACCCGGCCACCCTGCGCCTGAGCTTTGCCACGGTGGGCGTGGAGCGCATCCGCGAAGGGGTGGCGCGGCTGGCGCGGGCGCTAATGGCGACCTGAAAAGCGGCGGCCTGAAAGCCGCGGCCTTGCCTAAAACCAGTGCACCAGCCATAGCCGCAACCGCATGCCGATGCCGGTAGTGAAGCCGGTGGTGGCGTGGCGCAAGCGGCCTTCGGCGTCTATGACCACGAAAACCGGCACCGAGCGGGTGCCGAGCACCCGCGACAGCTGGGCGCGCGCATCGATCACGCTCAGCCAAGGCAGGCCGCGTTGCTGCTGGTAGCGCTGCACCTGCGCCGCCGGTCCGGACTGCATGGCCACCGTGAGCAGCGGCCAGTCATGCCCCAGGCGCGTGACGCTGCCTTCCATGGTGCGGCAAATGGGGCACCACTCGGCCCAGATGTAGAGCGCCACCGGCTGCGTGCCCGCGCCGGGGTGCGCTAGGCGTGCGGCGGCCAAGGCCTGCGCTAGGCTGCCGTGCTGGGTGCTGCCGTCGGCACCCAGCCACTGCAGCGGCTGGTTCAGGTCGAGCTGGGCCGGCACCGCGCGCGTCTGCCAGGCTTGCACGCCAAAAAACACCGCCAGCAGCAGCGCCACGGTGAGCAGGTGCGAGCGCCAGCGGCTGCGCCAGGTGGGTTGGTGGGAGGTGTTTTGGGGATCGGTCACGGGTGGTTCGGTGAGATTCAATGCTGAGATGATGCCTACAATATGCTGGAGGCTTTGAGGGCGACCCGGATGCCCGGGTGCAGCGCAGGCGCAAAGGCGGCTGGCGCCTGCATGGCCTGCAGCTCCCTGCCATTCAACTCTAACTCGATTGGGACCCCACCTTGACCACCCCGACCAAATACCTGCTCGACGAAAGCCAGTTGCCGCGCACCTGGTACAACATCCAGGCCGATCTGCCGCAGCCCGCGCCGCCGGTGCTGCATCCGGGCACTTTGCAACCGATCGGGCCGGACGATCTGGCGCCGCTGTTTCCGCTCGAGCTGATCAAGCAAGAGGTGAGCACCGAGCGCGAGATCGAAATCCCCGAGCCGGTGCGCGACATCTACCGCCTCTGGCGCCCGGCCCCGCTGTACCGGGCGCACCGGCTGGAGCGCGCGCTGGGCACTCCGGCCAAAATTTTTTACAAATACGAGGGCGTCAGCCCCGCGGGCAGCCACAAGCCCAACACCGCCATCCCGCAGGCGTTTTACAACCAGCAGGCCGGCATCAAGCGCCTGACCACCGAGACCGGCGCGGGCCAGTGGGGCACTTCGCTGGCGTTTGCCGGCAGCCTGTTTGATTTGGAAGTGCTGGTGTTCCAGGTGCGCGTGTCTTACGACCAAAAACCCTATCGCCGCGCCGTGATGGAGACCTACGGCGCGCGCTGCGTGGCTTCGCCCTCGGACCAGACCGTCTATGGCCGCAGCGTGCTGGCGCAGCGCCCCGATCACCCCGGTAGCCTCGGGATTGCGATTTCCGAAGCGGTGGAGCTGGCGGTGCAGCGCGAGGACACCAAGTACGCGCTCGGTTCGGTGCTCAACCACGTGCTGCTGCACCAGACCGTGATCGGGCTGGAAGCGATGCAGCAACTGCAGATGGCCGACGCCTGGCCCGACGTGGTGGTGGGCTGCACCGGGGGCGGCTCGAACTTTGCCG
>Ga0207951_100263_pt1 | contig 31022 bp, 26 predicted proteins | sample Subbio12Aug_8Bad_FD_184830 | JGI IMG/M metagenome (GOLD analysis project Ga0207951, IMG submission 184830) | Serpentinite rock and fluid subsurface biosphere microbial communities from McLaughlin Reserve, California, USA - CR12Aug_8Bad (SPAdes) | ecosystem: Environmental > Terrestrial > Deep... | reverse complement strand
CCCGCCACCAAAGCCACCGCCACCAAAGCCACCGCGGTTGTTGCCGCCAAAGCCACGCGAGCTCCGACCCATGCTGTGCCCAAGGAGAAACCAGAGCATGCCGCGCCCTCCCCTCGTCATCATGAGCAAAAGGAAGATGACGAAGAAGGCAGCACCCCCGAGCATGTTCGTCAAAGAAGCCTCACCTGTTCCCGGTAGGGCGACGCCCGTGGCATCTATTTTGACATTGTACTCGCGCTCTAGGCGTGGCACAATGCCGTCGGCACTTAGGAGTGCCAGCGCTAAGCCATCATAGAAGCGGCCTTCGCCAAAGGCGGGGGTGATGTACTGCCGTATGAGACCGCCGAGGTAGCTATCGGGCAGCAAACCCTCGAGGCCATAGCCCGTGTGAAAACGAAACTCGCGCTCGCGCAGGCTGACCATAATGAGCAATCCGTTGTTCTTGTCTTTCTTACCGAGGCCCCACTCAGTGAAAAGTTGCTGGGAGAAAGTAAAGGCATCTGCTCCGCCGAGGTCAGGCACAGTGACCACGACCATCTCGGCGGTGGTCGCCTGTTCGATGCCTTGCAGCACCTGGGTGAGGGCATCTCTTTGGGAGGCAGATAGCAAGTTGGCATAGTCATTGACGAAGGTCAGTTGAGGTGGCCGTGCCGGAACTTGTCCCACTGCCGCACTGGGCAAGAGAACTAAGAACAGCACCATTAAGGCCAAAGCCAAGGCTCTTTTCATGGTCATCTCCCCCAGAAATTAGTTGCCAAGATTGACACGAGGGGCTTGCTCAGCGCCATCGGCGGCCTGAAAGTACGGGCGACTGGCGTAGCCAAACATGCGGGAGAGTAGCACGGCCGGAAAAGAAAGGATGCGCGTGTTGTACTGCCGAACTATCGCATTGTAGTTGTCGCGTTCGACGCTGATACGGTTTTCTGCGCCGGCTAATTCGTCCATCAAGCGGCTGACGGATTCTTGTGCCTTAAGTTGGGGGTAGTTCTCCATAACGACGAGGAGTCTGCTTAAGGCTCCTTCGAGTTCGTTGCCGGCGGTGACCCTCTCGTCAACTGTGCGGGCGCCGGCCATTTTGGCTCTAGCCTCGGCAATATTGCCAAAGACTTCTTGTTCATGCGCCATATGTCCCTTTACTGTTTCTACTAAGTTAGGGATGAGGTCAAAGCGTCGCTGCAACTTGCTCTCAATGACTGCATACTGGGCGTCGACACCCTGAGACAGGCTCACAAAGCTATTGTATGAGCCCGCCAAGAAAAGCCCCGCGACGGCAATTAAGCCGACAATAACCAGTAAAACTCCGAGAATGCGCCCTTGTTGGTTCATTGTACTCACTCCTCATTGATGATTGTTGCCGCTACAAGCATACTACGCAGGAACAGACCCTAAGTTTCGATGATTTTGAGGTGAATTGTTTGGATGCACGACTAGTTTCGTCGGTGGCCTTGTTAGTTGAAAAAATGTGTGGCGATGACTTTCAGCAACTGACCCTCGCTAGCGATGAGCGGCACTTAATCATTCGCCCCATGTGGGAGAGGGCCAGCTTCATGGTCACCCCTAGGGAGGGAAGGGCAGAGGAAGTGCCTGGCTCGAGTCTCTTAGCTTTCTTGACATCCACCCTCCATGGGTCGCAAAACATTACTCTAGAGTGCGCCCTGCGCAGCACCCTCACTGTTTTGACCTACCATGGGGGAAAACTTAAATTGCAAACGCAAGCCCAACAGTTTCTGAGTGCGGAGAAGGTGGTGGCTGGCACGCGTCAGTCTTTCATCAAGGCGGCGCAGGCGAAAAAATTGCTGACCGCTATTGGCATCATGGGCGCAAACGGCGAAATCAAAGGGGATAAGCGGCGCAAGTATTACCAGGTTGATCGTTTTGTGGAGCTCTTGGCCCATATGCTGCTATCCTGGCCACAGGGAGAGGAACTTGTGGTGCTTGATTCCGGATGCGGTAAGTCGTACTTGTCTTTTGCCCTCAATTACTACCTCCATGAGGTACTCGGCAAGAAATGCTACTTCTTGGGCATAGATAGCAATGAAGATGTCATTAAGGCCTCAAAAAGCATACAACAGCAGCTGAACTATCGCAATATGGAGTTTACCGTAGCGGACCTAGCGGATTACACGCCCATGAAGAATGTCAACATGGTCCTCAGCTTGCATGCCTGCGATACTGCCACCGACCACGCAATTGCGCTTGGTCTCTACCTCCAGGCACAGTTCATTATTGCCGTACCGTGCTGCCAAGCGGCCTTGACCGAGGAAATCGACTACGGGTTCTTACAGGATGTGGCGTTACACCCTGTCCTCAAACAGCGGCTGGCGGACACAATCACCGATGGGTTGCGGGTTTTAGCGCTCGAGGCAAGGGGGTACAAGGTAAGCGTGGTGGAATATGTCTCCCCACTGGACACCCCCAAAAACATTATGATCCGCGCCGAGAAAGCCCAGCACAAAGAGAGAGAACTCCCCTACAGGGCGTTAAAACAGCAATTGCGGGTAACCCCCTGGATTGACCGCATACAGAGATGAATATTTTTCGCCCGACGAAGGAAAATCGGCCTTGCCGCCTAATAAGTTAAGTGAGGCAGAACAATTCTGGGAGGTAATAATGTGAAGCGACCCTTGCAACAGAACGACTTGCTAAAAATGCAGTTTCTTTCGTCTCCGGTCATATCCCCCGATGGAGCAGACATTGCCTGCGTCAAGACGCACATTGACAGCGAGACGATGGAATATCGTTCGCATATCTTTGTCGTGCCGACCGACGGGGGTGCGCTACGTCAGTTTACGGCAGGCGGCAAAGTTGAAACCACGCCGCGTTTTTCTCCTTGCGGCACAAAGATGGCCTTTGTTTCAGACCGTAGCGGAGATAAACAGGTCTGGGTGTTAAACTTAAAGCGCGGCGGAGAGGCAGAACAGGTAACGACTATGCGCTATGGTGCCGCCAATCCTACTTGGTCTCCTGATGGCCAAAGCCTGGCCTTCGTCTCTCGCTCGGCGCAAGGCGAGGAAGCGTGGCTGAGTAAGCCCCGCACAGCTGCAGATAAGGAAAACGAAGAGAAAAGCCGTCGCGAAGAAGCTGTGGTAGTTGAGCGCATCAAGTACAAGTCGGATGAGAGCATGGGGCTCCTAGATGACAAAACAAGCCATGTCTGGGTCATTAACATTCAAGGCGGTGCCCCGCGCCGCTTGACATTTGGCGATGCGGACTACCATGACCCCCAGTGGTCGCCCTGTGGGGCCTATTTGGCCGTGAGTAGTAATTGCGATGCCGATAGAGAGTTTTCTCCTTACCAAAGCGATATCTATGTGCTCACGGTGGAGTCTAGAGACATATTGCGCTTGACTAGGACGCCCGGTCCGGCGGCTCACCCAACATGGTCGCCTGACGGAAAAAAAGTGGCTTATCTAGGCCACCAGCATGAGTATCGTTCCGCGACGCTGCAGCGCATCTGGCTGGTAGGGCTTGAGGGGGGAGAGCCTGTTTGTCTTACACGGGGCTTTGATCGCAGCATAGGTGACCAAACCAACTCCGATTGCCGTTATGGTGAAGGCGGCGATGCCTTGGTCTATGCCCCAGACGGCCAGCGCCTGTACTTCTTGGCCAGTGACCGTGGGGACACCCATGTCTACGTCCTAGAGATAGCGACCCAAACGGTGGACCAAGTTACCCGGGGGAGGCGCCACGTGCAGGGTCTCACCTTTGATCAAGCGGGCCAGACTGCCGCCGTGTGCGCAGCGACGTTCTTGCGGCCGGCCGAGATCTTTGTGCTTCTGGCGGATGGTAGCGAGAGACAGCTCACCTTCGTCAACCAAGCTTTGCTTGACGAGGTCGACTTGAGCGAACCGGACGAATTCTGGTACAAGGGAGTGTCCGGATGGGATGTGCAAGGCTGGTTGATGAAGCCGACTAACTTTGCCCAAGGGCAGGAGTACCCTGTAATTCTCGAAATCCATGGCGGCCCACACACGCAGTATGGCTGTTCTTTCTTCTACGAGTTTCAGCTCCTCGCCAACAACGGTTTTGGGGTGCTCTTTACTAACCCCCGCGGCAGTCATGGTTATGGACAGGACTTTGTGGATGCTGTACGGGGAGATTACGGCGGCAATGACTATGCCGATCTTATGCTCGCGGTAGACCATGTAGTCAAGTTGCCCTGGGTGGATAAAGAGCGCCTTGGCGTGACTGGGGGCAGCTATGGTGGTTTTATGACGAACTGGATAGTGGGCCACACCAACCGTTTCAAGGGCGCGGTGACCCATCGCAGTATTTCTAACTGGCTGAGTTTCTATGGCGTTAGCGATATTGGGTATACATTTACGGAGTACGAGCTCCTTGGTAACCCTTGGGATCATGCCGCGTTGCTTCTCAAGCATTCGCCGATTACCTACGTCAAGAATGTAGTGACCCCGACTTTAGTCCTCCATTCTGAGCAAGACATGCGTTGCCCCATTGAGCAAGGGGAGCAGTTCTATGTCTACCTCAAGAAGCTCGGCGTGAAGACCCGCCTAGTTCGCTTTCCGGGGTCAAACCATGAACTGACCCGCAGTGGGAAGCCAAAGCTGCGCCTTGAGAATTTGCGCCAGGTGGTCGGTTGGTTCTTGGAAACAGTAAAGTAGGCTACTGCTCTGTAGTTGTGGCAAAGACAAAATCCTTAACTTGTTGCAGGTTGTTGCCTAGCCAGACCATGGTGTGGTGTCTGTCTAGGGCGGCCTCGTCCTGCCGGGGGTCGGCGTTACCGGTGTAGTGCTCACTTAATCCAAATAGCCCACGCAGGAGTTGGCAATACCAGAGCCTAGGCATTTCGAGGTAGTCGGCAGGGGTGAGATTAACCCCTGTTTGTTTATAACCGCGTAAGATTTGTGCCGCCAGTGTGTAGTTGAAAGTGCCCTGGTCGAAGCAAGTAAAGCTAATCACTCGCATCAGCTCCAGTGAGGGGAAGGCATAGCAGGTCTGGTCAAAGTCAAGCACCCCGCTGACCTGGCCGTTTTCGTTAAAGATGATGTTGTCGAGGTGGTAGTCCCCGTGAATCGCCTGGCGGGCTAAGTGGAAAAATTGCTCAGGCGCAACGTCGAAGCTTTGCAGAGCTTGAATGCGGTAAGTCAAAGAATTGAGGGCGAAAGCATCAAACTCGTCCTGGCTCTCCTTGGCTTGGACGGTCTTTAGCAAATCGAAAACGCGCGGCAGGGTGGCTTGGCTGCCCTTCCAGAGCGTGTTCGAGAGCTTGTCGGCGGTGGGAAAGTTGCGCAGGTTCTGATGCAGCTTGCCTAGCATTTGCCCTAGGCTGTAACATTCCAACTGACCGACCAGCCGTCGGGGGATGTTTCTGCCCGGTATGAATTTAAGTAGCAAGTAGCGACAGTTGTCAAGCCACAGTAGCTCTTGTTGGTCCTTGGTAGGTATGACTTGCGGCACCGGAAAACTGAGGGGAGCGAGGTAATTGGTCACCTCGAGACCGTCACGAATTCGCTTGTCAAGAACGGCATCGCTGTAAACCTTGAGGCAGTAGGAAGAGCCGTCTTTCGCGGTGACTTTATAGGTGCGATTGATGCGCCCGGTGGTCAAAAGCTCGGCCTCTTTGACGACCAGAACATAGTAGGCGCTGAGCAGTTCTTGTATGTCCATGGTTGTCCTCCTGTCAAAGGTTTTAATCTTCCTTCGACCTTCGACGCCATTTGCTAAAATCCTTTTTATTCAAGGCTGAGTGGGAGCATGTCACGGGCGATGCAGCTTGAGGGCGAAGGCGAGCACGTAGAAAACCAAGGCAGTGCTTACTCCCGCGCCCATAATGCGTGCCACGGAACCTTCTATGCCGAGACCGAGGACAATTAGAGTTGCAAATAGTGCTGCGGCTGCTGCCATCGCTCCGCGCAAGATGATGCTAAGAGCGGCCCTAGTTCCGCCGGTTATTTTCAGCACGGCCACGAGACCGAGGATCGCCCCACTGCTGATGCCGACAATAACGGCCAGCACGGCGGCGACTATGCCCAAAGAAGGGAACAGGCGTGACAGGACAACGATTGCACCACTACTGAGTAAGGTGCTTATAGCCGCATTTCGGGTTGGAATAAATGGTTTCCCCAGCCCCTGTAATGTCGCCGTGGTGATGTGCTGGAGATATACTAGCCATGCCACCCATCCGAGTAATGAGAGCAACCGACCAGCCTCAGGCACCCCAAATAAAATTTGGCATAATTCTGGGCCTACGGCAACGAACAGAATGCTGGCTGGGAAGCCGAGGAGCAGGGCATACCTTAATCCACGCAGAAAATGTTGCTGCTTTTGCGTAGGGAGGGAGGAGTGGGTGCTCTCGGCAATGGCCGGCAGCAGGTTGCTCGCGAGGGGGAAGGTCAGCACAGCCGGTAGAAACAGAGCACTGACGGCCATTCCGGTCAGTTGTCCGTAGGCTATTGCTGCTTCGGTGGCTGTGTAGCCCATGAACCGCAGCGAGCGGGGGAGAAGTACATTGTTGAGGGTGGCACTGAGGGCGAGAAAGATACGCCCGGTGGCTACGGGTAGCACCATTCCTACTAGCGGAGCCAATTGCACTGGGGCCGCCTTATTGGTCCGCCGTAACGTCAGCATGACCATGATCGCCATGCTGATTAGGCCCACCATTTCACCGCCGGTATATCCCACTGACAATCCGGCGGCCATGGTGGGCAGCGGCGAAGAACTCAGGCGCGAAATAATTAGTATGGAGAAGGCGATGTGCGCCGCTTGCTCAAGAAAGAGGCCGATAGCCACGAGAGACATGTAGCGCATGCCTTGGCAGTAGCCACGCAGTGCGCCACACAGCGCGATGATGGGCAGCGCTGGAATGAGAGCCAGTAATGGCATAAGGGTCCTTTCGTCTTTGAGTAGGTCAACGGCGATGAGGTGCCTAGCCAAAAATAGTGCCAGCATGCTGAGGAAGCCCGTTAGGAGGGCGATAGTGCATCCCGATTTAAGGGTAGAGATAATACCACTCGGGTTTCCTCGCTGGCGGTGGTCAGTAGTAATTTTGGCTACGCCAACCGATATCCCTGCGGTAGCCACGCCAGCGATGCCCGTGTAGAGGGGAAAAGCCATCTGGTACAATCCTAGGGCCTCTTGTCCCACTGCCCGTACTAGGTAGGCACGAAAGGCAAACCCAGCCAGGCGGTTGATAAGCGCGACTGCGGCCAAGACTGCGGTTCCACCAAGCAATGAGTTTTGGCGCAAGACATTCCCTCCTTAGAAGGTGGCATGCTACCGCAGCATGCTAACAATAAGTATTAGCGTATATTAGGGTGTATTCTTGAATCCACTGCACAAAGTAAGGAATCGTAAATTCTATCGTCTGAAATGAGCGACTATATGCGGCGGAGAGGAAAAGGGCAAGCCAATGAGGAAAAGAACAATATGATTATGAGGGGGAGGGGTCAACATTTGAGCGAAATTAGGTACGCTGAGCGACTAAAGAACATGCAGGGAAATGTGATTCGCGAAATACTAAAGCTAACCCAGCAGCCAGATATAATTTCTTTTGCCGGTGGCTTGCCCTCGCCGGATTCGTTTCCGGTTGAGGTTTTGGCAGAAATTGCCCGGGAGGTCATCTTAGATAAACGCGATATTCTGCAGTACGGTACCACGGAGGGGTACCTGCCTTTGCGGGAGTTTATCGCCGGGTGGGTTAAGGGCATTGGCATAGAGGCTACGACTGAGGAGGTAGTGATTACCTCGGGCTCGCAACAGGGCATAGACCTCATTGCCAAGGCCATGATTGACAAAGGAGATACTGCCGTGGTGGAGAGCCCCACCTACTTGGCGGCTATCCAAATATTAAAGACCTACCAGGCGAACTTCGCGGTCGCCCATGGTGACCACGAGGGAGTAAGTGTTGACGAGCTAGAAGAAACTATTGCCCGGGAAAACCCAAAAATAGCCTACTTAGTCCCAACATTTCAAAATCCAACCGGCATCACCCTCAGCTTAGAGCGCAGGAAGGCTGTGGGAGCCTTGTTGGCTCATCACAATACGGTGCTGGTGGAGGATGACCCCTATGGCCGTCTATCTTTTACCGATGAAGTGATGCCGGCTATCAAGGCCTACGACAGTAGTCAGCGTGTGGTTTATTTAGGGAGCTTTTCCAAGCTTGTTTCTCCCGGACTCCGCCTAGGGTTTGCGGTGGGAGAACCGTCATTGCTTCGTAAGATGGTTATTGGCAAGCAGGGTGCGGACGTGCACACCAATAATTTGGCGCAAGCCATGGTTTACGAGTTCTGCCGCCGCGGGCATCTTGAGCCGCACATTCAGAGCATCCGCACTCAGTACGGACACAAACTAAAGGTGATGCAGGACTGTTTAAAAGAGCTCCCTGCGCACATTAAGTGGACATCTCCCACAGGCGGACTATTCATTTGGGGGGAATTGCCCCAGGGAATGGATGCTGGGCAACTGCTTGTGGCGGCAATCAAAGAGAAGGTCGCGTTTATCCCCGGCGAAAGCTTCTTCGTGGAAGGTGGGCACAAGCATACCATGCGCCTTAACTTTAGCAATGCCACCCCGGACAACATAAGAGAAGGTATGAGACGGCTCAAAGTGGCCCTTCAAAATTATAGATAAAATCTCAGGCAGGGGAAGGGTTTGTCTACTAATGAAGGCTGTGCTCCTCGGGGTTAATGCAAGTTTTTCTCATACCAGTCTGGCTGTCCGCTACTTGGCTGCTGCTTGCCTAGAGAAGGGGGTAGCTCTAACCGTGGTGGAGGCCAATATCAATGAGCGTGCCGAAAACATCGCCTTGCGCTTGCTAGGGGAAGAACCGGCTTTGTTGCTTTGCTCAGTATATATCTGGAATCGCAACCTAGTCGAGGACGTTTGCACGCGTCTCTCCACTATGCTGCCGGAGTTAATTGTTGTCTGGGGCGGCCCCGAGGTCAGCGGGAACCCAGCCAATTTGTTCGCTAAACTGTCCTTCCTCGACTATCTATGTCAGGGTGAAGGCGAGCTCTTGATGCCACATCTCCTGACTGCCCTGCGCGAGGGGCGGGTACCTAAGCACACCGGAATTAGCACCCGCGAAAACCTAGAAGTAGGGTCTGCCCAGGTCAAAAATCTAGACGAGTTGCCGGACCCTTATGATGGCGAAGAGAGCTATTCCCCGCACAAGTTGTATTATTTTGAAACCAGCCGTGGCTGCCCATACTCCTGTGCCTACTGCTTATCGGCAGGAGGCGACGGGGTAAGATTTATGTCCGTTGACCTGGCGAAGCTGCGCCTGGCCTCCCTCAGTGCGAAGGTTGGACTAATAAAATTTGTCGATCGCACTTTCAATGCGGACGCGCGGAGAGCGCGTGAACTATGGTCGTATCTCTTAGAATTGCCCGGGAGTTGTCGCTTTCACTTTGAAATCTGCGCTCATCTCTTAACTGAGGCTGATTTTGCCCTGCTCGCCGACCCGCGGGCCAAGCGCTTTCAATTTGAGGTGGGGCTGCAGACTACTTCCCCGGAGGCTCTAGCACTGATTCATCGTCATATGAGTGCCGACCGCGTGCTCGAAAATGTGCGCCGGTTAGTTGCCGCCGGAAATGTAGAAGTGCATCTTGACCTCATTTGTGGGCTGCCCGGGGAGGGTTTGGCGGATTTCATGCAATCCTTCGATGCTGCGCTCGGCGCACTGCCGGACCGCCTGCACCTAGGCTTTTTGAAGGTGTTGCCCGGCACTTCGCTGTCCTCACTCATGGACGAGGGGGATTATGGGGTGTTGCCCTATGCACCCTACGAGGTGTTGCGCGCTCCGGGTATGTCCCCGCAAGCTTTCCTCAGGGTCAAGAAAATGGAGCAGGCCTTGGAGCGTTTCTACAACTCTCGTCGGAGTCGGCAAGCTGTCTTGTATGCCCTGAAGCACACTCAGCCTAATGAGCTCTTTGCCTCACTCTTAGGAAGTTCCTTGGGCGAGGGGTCGCCGGAAGAAGCGCTCTGCTTCGCGCTGGCTACCAAAGTGCCTGACCGATACTTACTACAGGAGCTTTGTCGGTTTGACTTTCTAATGCATGAACCGCATCGAGAAGTACCGCCCTCCCTCATCCTTGGTGTGGATGAAGAAAGGCGGTTGCTCCGGGGGATTGTCTATGGAGACAAGGAAAATCTCTACAAGGTCTTGCCCCATCGTCGGGACGAAAAGCCGGGGGCAATTTTACGCCACCTGCGCCTTGGAACCTTTAACCCCGCCACAATGGCGCATCTGGGACTGGCGGGGCGCAGCGCCTGTTTGTTTGACCACACCCTCCCTCCGCGAGAGAGGGCCATAGCCGTTTTCTTAGATTACGATTAGACTTTTTCATAATCCGGTTTGATGCGAACCTTGCGTAAGAGGTTGGCATTGGTGACGACGGTGAGAGAACTAGCCGCCATGGCCGCTTCGGCTATGACCGGATGGAGGAGCCCCAGTATGGCGAGTGGGATGGCCACCAGGTTGTAGATAAAAGCCCAAAAGAGGTTCTGGCGTATTTTTCTAAAAGTGGCCCGCGAGAGCTTGATGGCGCTGACGACGGCACCGAGATTGCCACGCACCAAGGTCACGTCGGAAGCCTCAATGGCGATATCTGTGCCTGTGCCGATGGCGATGCCGACATCGGCCTGGGTGAGGGCGGGGGCGTCATTGATGCCATCTCCGACCATAGCCACCGTCTGGCCTTCACTCTGTAGTGCCTTGATGGCTTGCACCTTGCCTTCCGGCAAGACTTCCGCCAAAATGCGCTCGATGCCCACGGCCCGGCCAATGGCTTCGGCGGTGCGGCGGTTGTCGCCGGTAATCATCACCGGTGACAACCCCATTTTTTTAAGTTCTTTGATGGCCTGTAAAGAATCGTCTTTGAGGGTATCGGCCACGGCGATGGCTCCGAGTAACTCATGGCCCCAAGCGATCAGCATGCAAGTCTTGCCTTCAGACTCTAGCTCGACGACCTTGCTCTCGAGTTGGCTTGGGTCTATGCCGTGCTCAAGGAGGAGGTTGCGGCTACCAACTAAGGCCACTTGGCCCTCTACTTCTGCTTTTACGCCGCGACCGGTGAGCGAGATGAAGCGTTCGCTAGCCAGGAGCGCTAGGCCACGGGTTTCTGCGGCCTTGGTAATGGCCTTGCCGAGGGGGTGCTCGGAGTTAGCCTCAACACTGGCGGCCACAACCAATAACCGTTCTTCGGTAACTCTCTGTGGGTACAAGTCGGTTACGGCAGGTTTACCCTTGGTGATGGTGCCGGTCTTATCGAAGACAATAGTCTTAACATACTGCAAGGTCTGAATGGCATCGCCACGCTTGATGAGGATGCCGTTTTCGGCCCCGATGCCGCTACCTACCATGAGGGCGGTAGGTGTGGCTAGCCCCATGGCGCAGGGGCAGGCAATGACGAGTACGGCCACCGTTGCTACTAAGGCCAGCGTGAGAGGTGACAGGTGAGGGTTGACCCAAGGGATATAGGGCTTAGCCATTTCGAGTACCACGCCAAGTTGGTGTGGCCAGATTAGCCAGATGGCCAAGGTGAAGACGGCGATGCCGACCACAATGGGTACAAAGACGGAGGTGACTTTATCGGCGAATTCTTGAATGGGGACCTTTGTTCCCTGGGCATCTTCCACTAATTTAATCACTTGAGCGAGAAAGGTGTCCTTGCCGACGCGGGTAGCCTCGGCGTAGAGTATGCCTTCTTGATTCACCGTCGCGCCAATGAGCTCGTCGCCGATGGTTTTGTAGACCGGCAAGCTTTCACCCGTAGCCATAGACTCATCGACGCTGCTCTCGCCCTTAATCACTTTGCCGTCAGTCGGGGTCTTCTGCCCCGGGCGCACGACATAGATGTCGCCAACGCGCACCTGGGCTAAAGGTACCTCTTTCTCTTGGCCATTAATCAGGATGGTGGCGGTCTTCGCTTCCAATTGCAGCAGACGCTTGATGGCTTGCGAGGCCCGTCCTTTGGCCTTCGCTTCAAGGTAGCGGCCGGTGAGGTGGAAGGCCATAATCATGGCCGCAACTCCGGCGTAGTTTTCGATATGGATGAAGAAGGCGGCCAAGCCGCTCAGGTAGGCGGCAACGGTGCCAAGCGCAATGAGCGCATCCATGTTGGGGGAGAGCACTTTAATGGCTTTGTAGGCAGATTTATAGGTTGGTAGCCCAGCCCAAAAAAGCACGGGTGCGCCTAAGACTAACATACCGAGGTTGTAAATTTCTTTGCTCGGCCACATGGCGTCCATATTATGACCAGCGAACATTGACGGCAACATCCAGAGAATTATCGGCAAGGTAAAAGCCCACGAAACCCACATGCGCAAGGCAGCCTGAGCCTGCCGCACTTGGTCGTTGTCCACTGCCGGCAAGGTATCGTCCTCGAGCATGGCCTCGTACCCGAATGTCTTAATGCGCTCGATGATATCGTCTGGGTACAAAGCGCGCGGGTTGTATTCCACTACTGCTTTTTCCGTGGCCAAGTTGACGGAGGCACTATAGACCCCATCTGTTTTCCCCAGACCTCTTTCAATGCGGCTCGAGCAGGCGGCACAGGTCATGCCCTTGATAAGTAAGGAGATAGATTCCTTGTCCTCTTTGACGCTGTAGCCGACTTGCTCAATCTTCTCCCTGATGGACTGTGGAGTGATGAGAGTTGAGTCGTAGGTTATGCTCGCGGTTTCTGTGGCTAAGTTGACCGCGACTTCGGTCACGCCATTGACACGCCGGAGGACGCGCTCTACCTTGCTTGAGCAGGAAGCGCAGGTCATGCCGGTAATTTTAAGCGATATTTTGGTCAGAGAGTTTTCCATACGTCACCTTCCGTTAGTAGTACTTAATACCCCAGCGGGGTATACTGCAAGTCTAGCATTGCCGGTTATGAGTGTCAACAGCGTAAAAAAAGAGTGCCGGATGGCACTCTAGTTAGGGGTGGCTAGATCTTGCTGTTTCTTGATTTGCCGTAGGCGCTCCTGCCGGTCAAGCTGGCGCTTGCGTAGGCGGATGCTCTTGGGCGTTACCTCCACCAGCTCATCATCAGCGATGTATTCGAGGGCGCGGTCAAGGCCCATGTCGCGTGGGGTGGCCAGGCGTATGGCGTCGTCGGCGGCGCTGGAGCGGATGTTGGTCAGTTGTTTGCGTTTGCAGACATTGACATCGAGGTCGCTGGCGCGAGAAGACTCACCAATAATCATACCTTCGTAGACTTTTGTGCCCGGCCCAATAAAGAGTTCTCCGCGTTCTTCGGCGTTTTGTAAGCCGTAGGCGGTGGCCTCGCCCAGCTCATAGGCTAAGAGCACGCCGCTTGGGCGGCCTGGGATATCGCCGCGATAAGGGCCGTAACCGTCGAAAAGAGTGTTCATTATGCCATACCCTCTGGTATCCGTGAGCAAGTCATTGCGAAAACCCAGTAAGGCGCGCGAGGTGATTTCAAATTCGAGGCGAACGGAGCCTGTTACTTGGTGCTCCATATTGATGAGGCGTGCTTTGCGGGCACCAAGCTTCTCCATGACTACGCCCGTGTATTGCTCGGGCACGTCGACGGTGAGTAACTCTACCGGCTCCATCAGTTCGCCGTCAATTCTACGGAATATAACTTTGGGCCGCGACACGGCGAATTCATAGCCTTGACGGCGCATGGTTTCGATGAGGATGGCCAGGTGGAGCTCGCCACGCCCCGACACGTGGAAAATGTCGGGGGAGGGACCATCTTCAATGCGCATGCTGACATTAGTTAGGCCTTCCTTCTGCAGGCGCTCGCGCAGGTGGCGCGAGGTGACGAATTGACCTTCGCGGCCGGCAAAGGGACTGTCGTTAATCATAAAATCCATGGTGACAGTCGGCTCGTCGACAGCCATAAAAGGAAGCGCCTCTGGGCATTCCAGTGCGGTGACGGTGTCACCTAGCCCAACCTCGGACAGGCCGGCTATAGCCACAATGTCACCAGCTACTGCCTCAGGGTGTTCGGTCCGCTTGAGGCCCATGTACTGGTATAATCTAGCGATCTTCCCTGGGACAACGGTGCCGTCAACCTTAACGACCGCAACTGTCTGCGCGGCAAGCACCTTCCCCCGCGCGATGCGCCCGATGGCGATGCGCCCAAGGTAATCATCCCAATCGAGCGTGGTTACCGACATCTGAAAAGAACCCTCGGGGTCGCCGCTTGGAGCAGGCACCCGGGCGAGAATCGTTTCAAAGAGGGGAGTGAGGTCGACCCCGGGATCGCCGAGGTTGTACTTGGCTATGCCAGCCCGAGAAGAAGCAAAGAGGACGGGAAAATCTAGCTGGTCTTCGGTAGCACCTAGCTCGATGAAAAGGTCCAGGCACTTATCAAGAATTTCTAAGGGCTGGGCATCCTGCCGATCAATTTTGTTGATGACGACAATAGGCTGCAAATGTTGCGCCAGGGCTTTTTTTAGGACATACTTGGTCTGCGCGAGGGGGCCCTCGGCGGCATCGACTAAGAGCAATACTCCATCTACCGTGCTCAAAGTGCGCTCGACCTCGCCACCAAAGTCGGCGTGCCCGGGTGTATCTACTATGTTGATTTTTGTCCCCTGGTAGAATACCCCGGTGTTTTTAGCCATAATGGTGATGCCTCTTTCCCGCTCGAGGTCCATCGAGTCCATAACCCGCTCTTGTACATGCTCCTTAACATGGAAAATATGGCTCTGCTTGAGCATCGCATCGACTAAAGTGGTCTTCCCGTGGTCAACATGGGCGATTATCGCAATATTTCTTTTCACTTCTCAGGCTCCTTTATTGTACTCAGACATAAAATTATAGCCTAGTCTGCCATAGGTAGTCAAATATAATTGATCAGGCGCAGGCCTAGCGCCTGCGCCTGATGCTTAGTGGGTTTTGTTGACAAATGTAGAGCAGTCCGTGCCTTGCACGCTAGTGGCCTGAGGTCCCTGCACGGTGATGCTTGAGGCGACGCAATGATTGCCCTTGTGCCAGTGACGACAGTTTTCCACTACACATTTCACCCTGCCGATAGGGTTAGTAGTTGTGTCCAAAATGATCACCTCCTCCCCCCTTAATGTGCCTATTTTGCGGCTCCGACATGCACCCCTGGGGCAGGAATAGAGGGGTGTTTTCGCGAAATACCAAGAAAAAGTAAGGTAAGGGCGAAGTGATGAAATATGAAACAAGTCGTTGTGACGGCAACTCCTGAGATGCCCGTCTGCCTCCCTAGTTTTCGTAGTGCCGTGGGGGAGGGCGTTTCCGTGGCAGTGGTACCCTTGCCGTTTGGGGAGATGTCTTATGGGGATAGGGAGGACTACTGGCAAGCTATCGCTCGTGCCGATGGTTTGTTGGTGCGGACCGGTATCATCCCCTACGAATTAGTTAATAGTTGTTCGAGGTTAAAAATTATTGCGGTGCATGGTGCCGGAGTAGACCAGGTAGATGTCAGAGCGGCTACCGAAGCTGGGATTTATGTCACTAATGCCCCAGGCAGTAATGCCCAGGCGGTAGCAGAGCTGGTGTTTGGCATGTTGTTATCCCTCTGGCGACAGATACCGCAGGCCGACTACCTAGTTAGACTCGGGCAATGGGAAAAGGCCCGTACGGTCGGCCGGGAACTGGCAGGGAAACGCCTCGGTTTAGTGGGCTTTGGGCATATAGGACAGAGGGTGGCGGCCTTGGCCGCGGCCTTTGGTATGGAAGTCGTCTATTGGAGTCGTGCCCCCAAGGAGAGCAGTGTGGCGCGCAGGGTGAGCCTCGAAGAACTATTTCGATTCTCGCAGGTGGTGAGCATCCACTTGCCGTTGACAATGGATACTCAGGGGCTGGTAGGGCGGCGGCTGCTGTCCTTGATGCCTAAAGATGCGGTGCTCATAAACACTGCTCGGGGTGCGATTATGGTCGAGGCTGATTTGCTGCAGGCCTTAAACGAGGGGTGGTTTGCCGGGGCGGCCTTAGATGTGTTCCATGAAGAACCACTCGCGCCGCAGAGTCCTTTTCATAAGCTGCCCAATGTGATCCTGACTCCACACATGGCTGGGTCTACACAAGAGTGTCTGTCGCGCATTGCCCTAGTGACTGGGCGAGATGTGCGCGCTGTCTTACAGGGCACAGCGCCGCAATTTGCGGTCAATGCGCCCTGGCAACTGTAAACCATAATTACGTTTATGGTTGACAGTCAGCATCTCCTCCATTATGATGTGGCGGGAGGTGGGAGTATGAAATTCTCCACAAAAGAGATCAATCGCGTCGGTATTTTCGCCGCACTACATGTGGCTGCCGCAATGATGTTGCGGTATGGTGGCCCGGCGGTAGTGCCGTTTAGCCTAGTGCCCTTCATGGCTTTTTTGGCCGCCTTTACCCTGGGCGGCAGACTGGGCGCACTTAGTCTGGCTGTATACGCCTTGCTAGGGCTCATGGGAGTACCCGTGTTCGCTAGGGCGCCGTTTGGCGGCCTCACCTATGTGTTGCAGCCTACTTTTGGTTTTATTATCGGCTTTATCGTGGCCGCATACTTTGCGGGCCAGTTTGATATTAACACTCGTCGGGGAGCGGCCTTGGCGATGGTCGTCGGTGTAGCGGTTTTATACCTCGTGGGGGTGCCGTACTTAGTCGCGGTAATTCGCTTCTATTTAGGGCGGCCCTTTACCTGGCAACGGGCGTTTGAAGTCGCAGTGGCACCCTTTATTGTGCTAGACTTTGTGAAAGTGTTTGTGGCGGTACTACTGGCGAGGGCCATAAAAAAACGTTTGCCTTATATATCGAATTAGGCAAACATAAAAAATTAATCCACTGCAATAAATAAGTTTTACCTTTTTTATTCTTCTTGCCCTTAGTCCTGCACCCAGGACGACGGTACCGGCACCGTCGCTACGAAAGACGGGTCCCCCGTAGCAACGCACCAATGGTGCGTTGTCCATATTGGACCAACAAACGGGAATAGCCCGCGGGAAAAGGTGTTCCCCAAGGACGACGGTGTAATACACCATCGCTACGAAAAACTTGATTATCGGTCGTAGTGACATGCCATTAGAGTGTTATTTTAGCATATTTAAAATATATTACCATTGGGAACGCTTTATAGGCACCATTGCTTGGCTGTTTTATGATTTGTTGCAGCAGGGCCGGAGTTAGTGCGGTAGAATCAAAAAATCTATTACTACTAATACGTAAAGAACATTTCTTGGATTTTTGCCGGGTCCTGGGTGAGGGTGAGGGCGAGCATGAGCAGGACGCGGGCTTTTTGCGGGGAGAGGTTGTCGGCGGCGATGAAGTCATGCGGTAGTTGGGGCAAAATGCGGCCCGTACCGGTGCGACTGCCACGGACTATGACGGTGCCTTTTTGGTATGCTTCACGCAGGACCCTTTCAGCAGGTGGCGAGATGTGACCCGCGCCTGTCCCAGCTAAGATTATGCCCTTGGCCCCCGCCCCTAGCAGGGCCGTCACCAAGACTTCGTCCGCCCCCACATAGCCGAGGACTATATCCACTCGCGGTAGTTCCTGAAGCAGCGTGATATCAAAGGCGGTGTGCACGGTGTGACGGCGCGTAGGGCGGTAGTATATTTCTGGGTTGCCATTGTCAATCGTGCCTACGGTGCCAAAATCGAGAGCGCCAAAAGTGTCGAGTCGGTTCGCGTTCGTCTTCGTGACATCACGCGAGGCATAGATCTCATCATTCATGACTACCAGGACCCCAAGTCCAACCGCATGTTTGGATGCGGCCACGCGGATGGCGTTAACTAAGTTCATCGGGCCGTCGGAACTCAGGGCGGTGGCAGGGCGCATGGCCCCGACTAAGACTACCGGCTTTTCTGTTTTGACCACAAGATTTAAGAAATAGGCTGACTCTTCAAGGGTATCGGTGCCATGGGTGATGACTAGCCCGTCTAAATCATTTTCCTCAGTAAACATGGTATTGATTCGTTTGGCGAGTTTTAACCAGTGTGTCGGCGTCAGGTCAGAGCTCGGCAGGTTGGCGAATTGTTCGCCGCTTATGGTGGCGATGTTTTCGATACTGGGGATGGTGGACAGCAGTTCAGCTATGCTCAGCTGACCCGCTTTGTAACCCATGGTCTGGAGGGGTGAATTGCCTTGTCCGGCGATGGTGCCACCTGTGGCGAGGATGCGAACCTTGGGCAGTTGTATATTCATCTATCTGACCTCCTGCTGTCTTACCGTGACGTCACCGGCGGTGACTATTTTTTCTTCTCCGCTATCGAGGGTAATTATCAGGGCGCCTTCGCTAGAGATGTCCCTGGCGATGCCGGAATACTCGCCTTGCAGGGTATAGGCGGTGACGCGGCGGCCTAGAGTGTGGGAGTGGCGCCGCCACTTGCTATGAATTAGCTCCAGCTGTTCGTCTAAGTATAGTTCATAATTATCCTCTAAAGAAGCGAGGATACGGGCGAGCAGGGCAGCTCGCTTCGGCTTGAACCCGGCTCGGGAGAGATCGGTGGACTCTTGGTCTAAGGCCGCGGGGTGCCCGCTCACATTGAGGCCTATGCCGAGGACGACATAGTTGGTGTGGTCTAATTCGGCGCTTGTTTCGGCCAAAATACCGCAAAGCTTGCGACCATCTAAGTACACATCATTGGGCCATTTTAGGCTCACTTCCACCCCGAAAAAGGCGAGCGCCTCCACTACGGCCACTCCAGCCAAGAGGGTAATGCCATGGAGCCTACTGGGCGGAAAGGGTGGGTATAGGAGTACCGAAAACAGCAGGGCCTCGCCCGAGGCTGCGCTCCAAGTGCGGCCCCGGCGCCCGCGGCCGGCAGTCTGGCGGTCAGACGCTATGACCAACCCGCCACAATCCCCCTCGGAGCGTTCTGCTACCTGTTTGAGCAGGGCATTGGTCGAATCGCATTCCTCTAAGTACTCTATGTTCCTCCCTAGGTGGCGGGGGGTATACTCCCGGTGGACCAGTGCCTGATGCATGGTGTCTGGGCAGGCCACTAATCTGTAGCCTTTGCCGGTGATGGCTTCTATAGTGAAGCCAAGTGACCTGAGCTCTGCTATGTGCTTCCAGATAGCCGCCCGCGAAAGGGAGTGGGTGCGGGCGAGATCTTCACCGGATAAAAAATTGCCCGCGAGGAGCAGGGTCAGGACATGGTTAGTAGTGGGGTGCACAAGTTCACCTCCATGGTTCTCTAGTTTGGGCGGGCCTTAGTCAGGAGCAATTCCCCAAGTAGGACGGCGGCCTGTAGGGCATCAGGCTGTTGTGTCACCGGGTGTCTGTCTGTATTTGTGGCCAACAAGGTGTGAGCGAGCGGCGCGCCTAGGCAGCTAAAGAAAATGCGGCAGGCATCGGTAGTAATTTGTGCTCCTTGCCCATATTGGTCGGGTGCGCCCGCCGTCAAAACCAAAACTCCCGTGCGGTCACGTCTCTGGGGCAAGGGGTTTAGCCACAGGTGTTGGCAGCGGTCGATAACGCTCTTTAGTTGAGCTGTTACGCCATAGAAGTAGATAGGTGAGGCCAAAATGACCATGTCGCAATGCGCTAAGTGTGGGTAGAGCAGATGCATATCGTCATTTGTCGGGCAAGTTTGTTGCTTCTGGCAGCGATAGCAGGATAGACAGGGGCTAAGCGCCAGCCGGGCGACATGGAATTGGTGTACGGTATGCTGAGAGGCGAGGACATCGAGCAAAGCGCTGAGGAGTGCCGCAGTGTTACCGTTCGTGCGCGGACTGCCCTGAAGGGCTAAGATGTTCATGACCGACCTCATTTCGCTAGTCTCCTGCAAAGCTTAGCACTTTGCCCCGTCATCAGCAAGGGATAGCTTGAGAGGGCCGAGGAAACATGATATATTGTTGACATTGGAAGGAGGTGTTAAAATGGCGAAGTGGGTTTGTGTGGTGTGCGCCTATGTGTATGACCCGGCTCAAGGCGATTATGATAGCGGCATAGCACCGGGTACGGCCTTTCTAGATCTTCCGGAAGATTGGGTGTGTCCGCTTTGTGGCGTAGGCAAGGATCAGTTTGAGGAAGTAGAATAAATAATCAACAAACCAAGTAGGAGGATACGAGGATACATGAATCTCAAAGGAACAAAAACCGAGGCTAACCTAAAAGCCGCATTCGCAGGAGAATCGCAGGCGCGTAACAAGTATAGCTTCTTTGCCGAGCAGGCGAAGCGGGAAGGTTACGAGCAAATGGCCGCCATCTTCCTTGAAACCGCGGAACACGAAAAAGCGCATGCTAAACGTTTGTTCTTGCTTTTGCATGGGGCCGTGGGTGAAACTAAGTCGAACTTAAAAGAAGCCGCTGCCGGAGAAAATTACGAATGGACTTCCATGTACAAGGAGTTTGCCCAGGTCGCTAAGCAGGAGGGCTTCGACAAGGTTGCCGGGGTATTTCTCGAGATTGCTGCTGCGGAAGTCGAACATGAAGAGCGGTACTTGACCTTGCTTAAGAATCTTGAGGGGGGCAAAGTTTTTGCTCGCGACGAAGTCACGCGCTGGAAGTGCCGCAACTGTGGCTATGTACATAGTGCCAAAAGTGCTCCCCAGTCTTGTCCGGCCTGTGCGCACGGGCAGAGCTATTTTGAACTGGCTGTTCTGCCATACTAGCAAAAAACCCCGCTTGGCGGGGTTTTTTTGCTTTTTGGGGAGCATCAACGGAGAATAAGCCCCACCCGACGAAATGCTGCCTGCACCCGCACGTCGAGTGCAAATTGGGGGAAGGCCTCATCCCAGTTCTTGGCGGCGAATTGTTTCGGGTCTATGCGGCGCAGCCTTTCACCAAGACCGATTACATCTGTTCGGTACACGCCTTGGATCGCGGCGAGGCCGGCTGTAATCTCGCCTAGAATAACGACGGATAGGTCCTGCTCAAGCTGTTTGAGTAAGGGGAAAGTAATGCCCTCATCCTGGAGCGGCCACTGGGTCAAATTGCCATCCTGACTGACTATTGCGGTTAGGCCTGCCCCCTCGTCAGTCTCCCGCAGTTTATACCTGACCGAAGCGAAATTGACATGCTGGATGATGTTGCCCTCCTCTCTGGGGATAGTAATGATGGTATTTGAAACTGTCCCCATCAGCCAAGCCAGGCCGCGGCTTTCCTTAGTGTCAAGGGTGCCGACCATGCGGTCATCCACAAAGACGCCCGACCCTTTGAGGGAGATGGCCTCCGGAGGGCTATTAGGCTCAGGCTCTAGCAGCGGCAACAATATCTGGAGTTGCGGTCGATTGTGCCAGGCGATACGGGTGCGCAGAAATTCAGAGGGAGGGATTAGTCCGCTTTGCGCCCCTTGCTTGAGGAGTTCAAACATGTAGTCTGCCGGCATCTGCACGACTTTGGGTTCCACCATGAGCAAGTCTTCGGCCTTGCCTAGTGCTACAGCCAGGTGCACTGTGTCGCGCACTTGGCGTTCGCGCGCCAAAAAATCAATCAGCGGACCGATGCCTTGTAAGGCGTAGGCCTCGCCCACAACAACTACCTGCAGGTGCCCCAAGAAGGCCTCCCGGCCCAGCATGGCCGGCATTTTAAAGAGACCTTCCGCTATGGAGGGTGCTGTAGTGCCGGTCACCCAGACCGGGGTCTCTCCGCCTTGTGCTCCACCTCCGCCGCCCCCGCCGCCTGCTGGGAGAGCCACTTGTACCGTCAGTTGTACCCCCTCTTTAGCCACGTCTACCCCAAGCGCCATAACAAAGGCCATGCTCTCGACTTCGCGCGAGCTCCAGCAGCCGACGAGTAGTGGGGGTAATAGGGCGAGCAAAAGCATGAGCGTTACTTTACGACCCACGGGCGACCCGCTTCTTAATCGGTTTTCGCACCCACAGTCCACCAAGGAGCAGGAGCAGCAGGAGGGAGAAGTCATACAGGAGCGCGTATTGGTTAAAAATGGCATCAAAAAGGATGCTCTGCACGACACTGTCAGCTTGGAAGGAAAGGTACAAAGTGACTAGGGCCAATGGGAGGATGAAGTACCGGTAGTTAGCGACTCCGGTGATGGCGGTAAGACCGAGGCAGTTGGCATAAAATAGTATCGAGATTTTGATAAAAGTGGCCATGATCCATAAAGCAAGGTAGAGAGCTTCTATTCGTTCGAGAAAGACGCCTAGGGGGGCATTTCTGGCTAGCTCCAACACCGGGTAGAGTGCCGTTTTTGCCAAGTTAGGGCTTAAACTGGCCACAACGGCAATCTGGATGGCACCGATGATGATGGTGGCGATGACTATCGCCCACGCATTGTACTTGAGAACTTGGTGTTTGTCGGTGACAAAACTGTAGAATAGCAAAACCATAAGGCCGTCGACTACTAAGCCCCCCGAGTGAACGGTGGACAGCAATAGCCTCCCCGGCTCGACGACAAAGAGGGGCTGCAACCAGCCGAAATCGGCCCTGAGGAGGCCGGAGGCAATGACAATCAGCCACGAGATGAAGATGAGCGGAGAGAAGCCCTCATTAAAATAAGCGAGGCTCTCGAGCCCCAAATACACCCCAAAACAGACTAAGCCGAGCATGAGCAAAATATTGGCGCTAATTGGTGTCTCGGGCAGTATGGCCGTGATGAGGAAGTCCCCGAGGTCCCGGAGCAACATGGCACTGATGATGAGGTTATAGACAATGAGGGAGAGGGCGATGAGGGATCCCATCCACCGGCCGTAGATCGCTTGGGCGAATTCAAAGGGCGTTTGCTCTGGGAACATTTTAGCCACAGTCACCGCTAGGTAGAGAATGACGAGGCCAATAATTCCTCCGCCGGCAATAGCAATGATGCCTTGGGCCCCGGCGGTAATGGTGAGCAGGCGGATGGAGCCTAAGAAAAGCACTCCCGTTATTCCGGTAAGTTTGAGGAGCATTAGTTGTCTAGCGCTAATTTGGATCTTCGCTGGGTTCATCCTGTTCTCCCCGATCTTGTTTGTGCTGCATAAAATGCGGCCTTCCTATGCGTCGCTCTTCCCTAGGGTGAAAGGGCTTTGGGCGATGGGTGAGTGACCACAAGGGCGCACGCACTATGGTGTCCTTAAGGGCCTGGCTGTTTGAAGGTGCAATGGGGGCTAGGTAGGGTACACCAAAGGACTTCAAGCTGACCACGTGCATTAAGATGATAATCACTCCCGCCATAACCCCGTAGAGGCCAAATGCACCTGCGAAAAGAATGAGCGGGAACCGGAGCAAGCGGAGCGCCAAGCCGACATTGAAAGATGGTACGGCAAAGGAGCCAATGGCAGTGACCGCTACCACCACCACCATGATGGGGCTCACTAGTCCCGCCACGACGGCCGCTTGGCCGATGATAATACCTCCCACGATGCCGATGGTGGGGCCAATCGGCCCGGGAACACGTATGCCGCCTTCTCGTAGCAGCTCAAACGTAACTTCCATAACGAGAGCCTCGACCATGGCCGGAAAGGGTACGCCCACTCTGGCGGCTGTGATGGTGAGCACGAGCTGCCTCGGGATCATTTCATGGTGAAAGGTAGTGATGGCGACATAGAGTGCCGGCAGCAAGATGCCGACAAAGAGGCTTACGGTCCGTATGACTCTCACCCCGGTCATCAGCAGCCAACGCTCGTAGTGGTCCTCCGGCGTGGGCAAGAAATTACTCAGCGTAGCCGGCACCATGATGGCAAATGGGGTGCCGTCGACTAGGATAGCGACCCTACCCTCGAGGAGGGCTGCCGCCACTCGATCGGGGCGCTCGGTGTGCTGCACCTGGGGGAAGGGTGAGTAGGGGCTGTCTTCGATATATTGCTCGATGTAGCCGGAGTCGAGAATGCCATCTACATCCATAAACTGCATGCGGCGATAGACTTCCGTCACGAGGGCGGGGTCTGCCAATGCTTCTTCGAACATGATGGCTATGTCGGTCTGGGTGCGCCTGCCGACCCGCGCGTACTTGACACGCAAGTAGGGGCTCTTAATTCTGCGCCGGACGAGAGCAATGTTGCTCTTAAAGAGTTCGTTAAAGCCGTCCCTGGGCCCGCGCACAATTCTCTCCGAAGTCGGCTCCATTACGGGGCGGTGCTCCCAGGTCTTCACCCCGAGGAGTATGGCTCGTTCACTGCCCTCGATGAGCAAGACGGCGTCGGCGGCGAGTACCGCCTCTATGCATTCGCGCAGGGTGGACGCGTCCTTAATCTCGGTCATCGTCAACAGTCGGCTTTTCAGCGCCTCAAAACCGCGCCGGCCTGATGCCCACTCGGCCTGCCCAGTCTGGTTGGCGAAAAGCATGAGCGGAGCGAGGAGGTCACGCTGCAGGTGATCTTTGTTGGTCAGCCCATCGATGAAAATCAAGGCCGCCTCTAGCTCGCTGGCATTGTTGATCTTAAATTCGCGAAACACAATGTCATCGCTGCCACCGAGGGTTGCCTTGAGCCGGGCTATGTTCTTCCTGATGTCTGGGGAGAGAGGAACGTCTTCTTCCTCCTTGACGGGCTGGGGGGTGGGTACTTTGTGGGCTGTTTCTTCTTCGCGTCTCCCCCTTCTTCTGCGCACAGTAACACCGCCCTCCGCTGTAGACTCTCGCTTATCATTCCCAAAGGTGGCATTTTATTTTCCTCCCTAGGGCAAGCTTAGGCAAAAGAACATGGGGGGCTAGGTATGCATCGTGCAGCGGCTTTCTTAGCATTAACAAGGCCGAAATTTCTGCCATTATCAGTAATTCCGATAGTAATCACAGCGAGTATCGTGCAGATGGGTGGTAGTCTTCCCGTCCATCGCTTAATTTGGTGTGTACTCGGGGTGGGGTTGTTACACGCAGCAGGTAATGTGGTCAATGACTGCTATGATTTTTGTCTCGGGGCCGACAAAAAAAATACCGCCGGGCGGTATTCAGGGGGTAGTGGTATTTTGCCGCAAGGATTAGTCGAGGTTGGGGAGGCCAAGATTTTTTATAGGTATCTCTTAGCCGCGGCATTAATCGTGGCCCTTCTTTTATCACAAGACAGTGCGTGGCCCTTTGTCATGGCGATTATGGGTGTGTTGGCGGCATTATGTTACACCATGCCCCCAATGAAGTTCGCCTACCGTGGCTTGGGCGAGCTCTTGGTCGCGATGAGCTTTGGTCCCGGCATTATGCTCGGAACGTACTATGTGTTGACGGGGTCCTTTTCCATTTCGGTACTCGCAGTTAGTGCAGTAGTGGGAGCCTTGATTGGCGGCGTGCTCATCGTTAACGAATTTAAAGATGCGGCGACGGACCGCACTGCCGGTAAGAGAAATTTGGCGGTTCGGGTTATAGACCTAGTTGCGCGGCTATCGGCCGCCAAATAATGTTACGAGGAAGGGTGACAGCACAGAAAGAACAACGCCGTGATAGAAAGCAATCAAGGTAGTCTCCTCATCGGTGACTCTAGACACGACGGCAAGGGTGACGTCCATGGTGGTAGCTCCGCCCGGAGTAATGGCAGCCAGGCCAAAGTTTTGTCGGAAAAGCCAGGGGATGAGGGGGATGGCAATTAGTTCGCGGATGACATTCGCCAAGAATGCTATCGCCGCTATCTCTGGTCCCGCTAATTCGGCGAGGAGCAAACTACTCAGGCTGTACCAGCCAAACCCGGCACCAATGCCTAGCCCCAGGGGCATTCTAACCCCGAGGAGGAAAGCGGCAATACCTGCCCCAAGGAGCGTGCCGAGCGCCGAGGTGATGGGTAGGAGCAAAGACCTAGGCTTGATGCTGAGAATGCGCTGGCCGAGAGAATCTGAGCTGCCAAGTTCTATCCCAATGCCAAACAAAAGAATGAGCAGTAGCCAGAGGGCGTATTGCGATAGGTAGGGTAGGACAGTAGCCGGCATGATGAATCGGCCGAGCAATACTCCGCCTATGGTCGCGCTGACGAGAAGTATCGTCATGTATTGTTCCTTCTTTGCAGGGGAAGTGTCAAAAGGATGCCCCCGGCGATACTGAGTATGGCGAAAGTTAACGCCTTGCCCCCTAACCGAGGCAGGGACGAAATTACTTCGGGGTTGCCACCAATCTTCGCCCCCATGATCAGGAGCAAAAGGGCAACGGATACTAAGACCACGGCAGGGATAAGTTTGATAAGGCTACTTCCCTTCAGCAGTCTCCCGCATAATAGGCCTATCAAGAGAGCTAGGATGAGTGGTTGCATAGGATGGCCTCCTCGCTCGGTTCGCTCGGGTGAAATTGGCATGTAGCGCATGTGGGTACTTCGTCTTTGGCCCGCATATGATGACAGGGGTTGACATGTACGAGGACGCTTTCCACTTGCGGCATTTGCTTAAGTAGCGCTCCTTTAGCGAGGCTACCGATATGATGTCCCTCCGCCACCGTGAGGAGAGGGTTGACGCATATCTTGATATCAATTAGTATGCGCGAAGCGACGAGGCGCGCCTTTACCTCGGTTACGGAGAGTACCCCCTCTGCGGTTTCGGCTACGCGAGTAATCTCCTGCACCACCGCCTCACTGGGGGCCTCGTCGATCAGCTCCCTGATGGATTGGGCATAAATTTTCACTCCGGTATGGCCAATCAACAAAGAAACCGCGAGTCCTGCCAGCGGGTCGAGAACAGGGTAGCCAAGTCGGGCCCCGACTACTCCACATAGTACCGCCGAGGAAGTGATGGCATCACTGCGGTGATGCCAAGCATCTGCCTGCAAAAGGGTGCTTTTGAGTCTTAGGCCCACTGCTCGAACATAACGGTAGATGCTTTCTTTAACGACAATAGAAAGAACTGCCGCCCACAAGGCGAGGCTACTAGGTGCTTCGATATGCCCCCTTTTGAGGATGAGGAGGGAATTGATAGCTAGCGTAATGGCGGTGGCGATGATCATCAAAGCGACAATTTTTGCCGCCACCGACTCTAATTTCGCGTGCCCATAGTGATGCGTCTTATCTGGGGGACTACCTGCTAGCCTAAACCCTACATAGACTATCGCTGTCGCAAAAATGTCCGAAGCCGAATTGGCGGCATCGGCCAGGATCGCGGTGCTCCCGGCAACAATGCCCACCGTTGCTCTGATGATGGTGAGCGCTATATTAGATAACATACTGAGGACGGCAACGTTCTTGGCGCTCTGGTTACGTGCTGATAGCGTCACAGGACTTCATCCCTCCTGATTCCTGTCTATGGTAACACAATAAGCCTTCAATAGACATGGCGCAAGAATAACTTGTCTATCCGGCCTCTCAGTATTAAGATAAGAGATAGATTGGGGAGGGGGAGCGTAGGTGGATCCGGTAGCCTTTGAGGTTTTAGGTTTTGCCGTTCGTTGGTATGGCATTGTGATAACGGCAGGCATGCTCCTAGGCATTATGCTAGCCTTGCGCGTGGCGCGTCGACTGCAGGAAAACGAGAACTGGTTTCTCGACATGCTTTTGTTCGCCATTCCAATGGGTCTCTTGGGGGCGCGACTTTACTTTGTGGCCTTTAACTTTACGGCATACGATTCCCTGGCAGAGGTTCTAAATTTTCGGGAAGGTGGGCTAGCGATACATGGTGGCGTCTTGGGCGGAGTGCTGGCCGCCTATGTTTATGTTCGCTATCGCCGAGTAAATTTTTGGCAATGGGCGGATATCGCCGCACCAAGCCTGATCTTAGCGCAAGCTATCGGTCGGTGGGGCAATTATTTTAACCAGGAGGCTTATGGAATACCTACGCGCCTGCCGTGGGCTATGTTTATCGCCGGCGAGTTCCGTCATCCGGCTTTTCTTTATGAATCGTTATGGAATCTAGGGGTTTTTGTGTTGCTCATGTGGGTGCTACAGCGCAGGCAGTTTATCGGCCAGGTAGCGACCTTGTACCTCATGGGCTACTCGCTGGGCCGGCTTTGGATTGAAGCGATCCGAGCTGACAGCCTACTGCTTGGCCCCTTCAGGGCAGCCCAGATCATGAGTGTATTTTTTATCTTGCTCGGAGCGTATTATTATCGCCGTCTTCGGTAGCAACTTTTCACCCCCGTTCATACTATAGTCTAGACAAAGGGGGTGAATAGTCTATGTGGAACCGCCAAGATTCTCAAGGGCTGAGGGATATTATAGCTCGCACCACCTGCGCAAAAGGGCAGAAGCGTTTTAAACAGAGTTTTTCGTTGCACGCTACGCATGTCCCCGACACGGTTCTTGGCTACCGTATAACCAACCACAGCTTCGTGGCCTCGCCCGAGCGCAATTTTGTGGTCATAACGGGCCAGTACGATGGGCATGTTTGGTATGCCTATGATCGTGGGAACCAGACCTGTGTCGAGAAGAAGACCGTCTGCTATACTGAGCACTTGCCGGTAGTCGACCTCGAAGGAGTGCGACTTTGCGTTGGTGAGTATGTAGAAGCCTCTGTCGTTAAGGAGCCACGCATCCTTGACGTACATGTGCGGCGTGGGATGCTCGAAATGTCGGCAGTGCTTGAGTTCTACGCCGAGATTGTCGGCGAGGCCAAGTTGTGGGTCAAGGTCTTTGAGCCGCCGGAAGGTGTAGAGGACAAAAAAGGCGAGGATTTCGCCGACGACGAGGACTTTGCCGATTTTTCAGAAAATGAAGAGGAGTTCCTGGACACCGAGCTCTCCTGAACGCTGCAGCCGCCAAGAGGACTGCATGAAAAATACTTAGCTCCGCCCTGAGGGCGGTTTTTTTTGCACGCATCGGGTCATCCAATTCATATGCTGAAGTGACCCGCCAGAGGAATGGAGGATGTGAGTGGTTGTACGAATTGAGTTGCTCGTGCTCGAAGACGAGACCACTGAACATGTCGTAGTGATACCGCATAACCTCCGGCAGACCCTAGAAGTCAGTGCGCCAACGGTTCAGTTCTCCGTCGGACAGTCTACGGCCGTAGCTAGAGTCGAGCCGGGGTGCAGCAAGGGTAGGTTGTCGAAAATTCATCTCAGTAGATCGCTTTTTCTCGCGCTACATCTTAGAGAGTCCTTACACCTTTGTGTTTGGCGCGATAAGGCGGGCGGTGGAGTGCGGATTGGGCCGGTGCTGGGCATCTTGGTGGGGGGGCAGAGTAACAAATCGCTTGGAGTACATGTCGAAATTGTGAGGGACTGCCTGCGTCTGGCTAGTCGACAAGGCGCGATGGCCTATGCCTTCGGGGCGAGCGACATTGACTGGGAGAGAGGGAGTGTCGCAGGGTGGGTTTACCACCAAGGTGGTGTTGCTCGGGTCGATTGTCCGTTGCCCGATGTCGTCTACGATAAGGTCTCCAGTCGCCGAGTTGAAAAAAACGGTGCCGTAGTCAAAATGAAGGAGCGCTTGCTAGGGTACCCGCGTCTCAAGTATTACAACCGCAGCTTCTTTAACAAGTGGGAAGTGCACCGCATTCTAAGTGGCCATGTGAAATTAAGAAGATACCTGCCTAGCACCGGGGAGCTCTCGGCCGAAAAAATGTTGGAGTACCTGAGGCAATACCAGTCGGTTTTTGTGAAGCCAGCAGAGGGGTCCCTAGGGGTTGGTATCCTCAGGGTGGTGAGAGTTGGTTCGGTCTATGGGTACCGTTTGACACGTTTCAATCGCCCCGATTTACGCGGAAATACCTGCAGTAGCGAAAAGATTCTCCGCACGGTCCGGGTACTGATGAGGCAGGGTCAGTACATTGTGCAGAGAGGCATACGCCTGGCTCGCGTCAATGGCTGCCCTTTTGATGTGAGGATCCTTCTGCAAAAGAATGGCCGTAACCAGTGGTTTGTTGCAAGCACAGTCGCGAGGGTTGCCCAACCCGGCAACATTATCTCAAATATTGCGGACGGAGCGACGACTATGTCTCCTCGCCAAGCCATCATGTCGGCCTTAGGCCTGCGGGCGGGAGCGGGCAGACAGGTTAAGATCATGAGTATAGTTGCCAAAAAAGTGGCCAGGGCTATCGAAAGGGGGATGGATATGGAATTTGCCGAAATGGGGGTGGATCTGGCCATAGATATTCATGGAAAAATATGGATACTAGAGGCTAACTCTAGGCCTGGTCGGCAGACCAATGACCTACCCACCAAACTGGTGGCGGGTTCGGTAGTGAAGCTGGTTAAATTTCTTTGCAGTCGTGGTCTGCGCTAAGGGGCAGGTGTGAATGACAGTTGTCATTTTGCATTCTGAGCCACGCCGCCTAAGCTACCTCTGCCAAGAGATGCCCGAGCTAGAAGTTGAGAAGAAGCTCGATTTGGGTGCCTACCCCAAGCTTCTCATTCGCTGGGGGGTCAATGAGGGTCCTGATCCTGACTGCGCGGTGGTCATCAACCGGGCCAAGGCCCTACAGCTCTTGCCCGAGGCCCGTAAAGTATGGCAGAAAAACAACATCAACCTTCACAGTAGGTCATGTTATCGCCGCTACAGCATCTACATGTTTGACCTTCTGCCGGTGCTCATCCTCCGGCAAGAGATAGGCAGTCGGGCCACCGTCGTAGTGGGGGTCAACAGTTCCAAGGAAACTAGGGAGGCAACTGCTCTGGCTGCACGCGCCTTGCATGTGCTCGGCCTTGATTTTGCCGCGGTGGACATAAGGCTATGTAGCCAAGGACGCCTCGGAGTAGCTGCAGTCAATGTTGCCCCGAGAGATAGTCGGTTGCTGGCGCAAGCGCTCGTCGAACCCATACGGCGGAGATTGCGCGAGGTAGAGCTGCGGCAGACCATGTCGATTTTCCAAAGAGCCAACCCAGCGTACTTGGACAAAGCAGTGAGCATTGGCGCGGACCCCGAATTCATGTTGCGCGATAACCGCACAGGAAAAATGCTCATGGCCTCGACATTCTTTCCTCGTGAAGGGACGGTAGGCTGCGATTCTCGCTTTGTCAAAGGAACTGTATCCGGCTATCCTTTGGCGGAGCTACGACCCGCGCCGAGCTATTCACCTCTCCAACTCACCGATAATATCCGTCGGGCCATGGAACTGGCGCTGCGGCTTTCCCCGTATGGCAATATAGAATGGCGCGGGGGGAGCATGCCCTTCCGTAAATTTCCAATTGGCGGACACATCCACTTTGCCGGAGTGCTGGTGAGCGGTCAACTGCTTAGGGCGTTCGATAATTACTTGGCCATCCCCTTGCTTCTGATTGAAGAGGGGCATACCGCAGCATTGCGGCGCGCCAAGTACGGGTATCTGGGGGATTTCAGGATGAAAGTACACGGAGGTTTTGAGTACCGTACTCCCTCCAGTTGGTTGATTTCCCCTGAAATTGCTACGGCAACACTTTGCTTAGCGAA
>Ga0207951_100262_pt1 | contig 31065 bp, 22 predicted proteins | sample Subbio12Aug_8Bad_FD_184830 | JGI IMG/M metagenome (GOLD analysis project Ga0207951, IMG submission 184830) | Serpentinite rock and fluid subsurface biosphere microbial communities from McLaughlin Reserve, California, USA - CR12Aug_8Bad (SPAdes) | ecosystem: Environmental > Terrestrial > Deep... | reverse complement strand
CCTCGATCGGGTCAAACAGCTGGTGCGGCAGCCCGTGATGGTCGATCTCAGGAACGTCTATCGCCCCGAGGATGTGAGAGCTGCGGGGTTCCAGTACAGTTCGATCGGACGGCGGTAGCCTGCCAAGGATAGATGTTCATATGAGCCAATCGGAAATCTACGCGGTCCCTTCTGAATGGGCCCAGCGCGCCCTGATGACGCGGGCAGGGTACGAGGCCGCCCGCTCCGCCGCCCGCGACACGCCGGACGCCTTCTGGGCCGAGCAGGCGCGGCGGCTGGACTGGATGACGACGCCGACCCGGATCAAGGACGTATCCTTCGACAAGGCAGACTTCCGCATCCGCTGGTTCGAGGACGGGGTTCTGAACGTCGCCTGGAACTGTGTGGATCGGCATCTCGATGCGCGCGGCGACCAAACTGCAATCATCTGGGAAGGCGACGAGCCCGATCAGTCGGGCGGTCTGACCTATCGCGAGCTGCACGCCGAAGTCTGCCGCATGGCCAATGTGCTCAAGGGCCTGGGCGTCGTGAAGGGCGACCGCGTCACCCTGTATCTGCCGATGATCCCGGCCGCCGCCGTGGCCATGCTGGCCTGCGCCCGGATCGGCGCGGTGCACTCCGTCGTCTTCGGCGGGTTCTCGCCGGACAGCCTGGCCGGCCGGATCGAGGACTGCGGTTCGAAGCTCGTCATAACCGCCGACGAAGGCCTGCGCGGCGGCAAGCGGGTGCCGCTCAAGGCCAACGTCGATGCGGCCCTGGAGCGGCCGGGCGCCGCCATCGTCGAGACGGTGCTGATCATCTCACACACCAACGCCGACGTCCCCATCGTGGCCGGCCGCGACGTCCGCTATGGCGAGGCCAAACACGGCGTTAACGACGACTGTCCGTGCGAGCCGATGAACGCCGAGGATCCGCTGTTCATCCTCTATACCTCGGGCTCGACCGGCAAACCCAAGGGGGTGCTGCACACCACCGGCGGCTATCTGTTCTGGGCGGCCTGGACCCACGAGCTGGTGTTCGACTACCGCCCAGGGGAGGTCTTCTGGTGCACCGCCGACGTCGGCTGGGTCACCGGCCACAGCTATTGTGTCTATGGCCCGCTGGCCAATGGCGCGACCACCCTGATGTTCGAGGGCGTGCCCAACTATCCCGACCACAGCCGCTTCTGGCAGGTGGTCGACAAACACCAGGTCGAGATTTTCTACACCGCCCCCACCGCGCTCCGGGCCCTGATGCGCGAAGGCGACGGGCCGGTGAAGGCGACGAGCCGCAGCTCGCTGCGTCTGCTGGGCAGCGTCGGCGAGCCGATCAACCCCGAGGCCTGGCGCTGGTATCACGAGGTGGTCGGCGAGGGCCGCTGCCCGATCGTCGACACCTGGTGGCAGACCGAGACCGGCGGCATTCTGGTGTCGCCGCTGCCCGGCGCGACCGATCTGAAGCCCGGTTCGGCGACCAAACCCCTGCCAGGCGTGGAGCTTCAACTGGTCGACGCCGAGGGCGCGGTGCTGGAGGGGGCGGCCAGCGGCAATCTGTGCATCACCGACAGCTGGCCCGGCCAGATGCGCACCGTCTGGGGCGATCACCAGCGCTTCTTCGACACCTATTTCAGCGCCTATCCGGGGAAGTATTTCACCGGCGACGGCTGCCGCCGCGACGCGGACGGCTACTACTGGATCACCGGGCGGGTTGATGACGTCATCAATGTCTCCGGCCACCGCATGGGCACGGCCGAGGTCGAGAGCGCCCTCGTCCTGCATGAAGACGTGGCCGAGGCCGCTGTGGTCGGCTTCCCCCACGACATCAAGGGGCAGGGAATCTACGCCTATGTGACGCTGAACGCGGGGGTCGAGCCGCACGACGACCTGATGAGAGTGCTGATCGCCCACGTACGGACCGAAATCGGCCCGATCGCGGCGCCGGATGTGATCCACTGGGCGCCGGGGTTACCGAAGACGCGGTCGGGGAAGATCATGCGGCGGATATTGAGGAAGATTGCGGAAGGAGAGGTGGATGCCTTGGGGGATACGTCAACGCTGGCCCAACCGGGGGTGGTGGAAGAACTGGTGAAAAGCCGATCAAAGTTGCCGCCCTGAAGGTTGTCACGATGGCGTGCGCCATCCGCCGGGAGGCGCACTGTCTAGGATGCTCAGCGACACCATCTTCTGTTTGCGAAATAGCAGCTCTGACGGTCCGGGCCGAACGTAGCTTCCGACACGTGATCAGCGACCAAGTTGCTCAGCGAGCACGCGTCGCGCATTCGCCATGATGAAGACGACCATGCGATCATCCTGACAGTATGGAAGAATTCGAGCCAAGTGGAAAAGGCAAAGCCGGGCGATATCATCTCGGGACACAGGAAATGCATCGAGGAGGCGTGATGTGAGTTCCGACCTCACCTGATCAAGTTTCACCAGTGCATTGACCGCCGCCACGCTGTCGGGCGAGTCAAGGAGAAGATGCCTGAGGCACCAGCGCCCCCAGACATCCTGCATCAACTTGGCGAGGTCGAGCTTCCAGCTCGAAAAGCCCGGATCGTCAAAATCGATCAGGATGAATCGGCCACTATTGTCGACTAGGATGTTGTCAAAAGTTAAGTCGCCATGCGCTGCGGATTGCGGGGTCGCCAAATCTCCTTCAAGAACCGCCTCCACCAGTCTGACAAACTCGTCGGCCAACCCAAGCCGCCCAAGCACCGTTTCGCACCGTTCGGAGATTACTGTCAGTTTCTCGGAGAAAACGCGCCTTTCGAGCGCGGCCCCCTCGGAAGTCCGATGGTGATCTAAGACGCCGATTAAGAACCGGCTTAACTCGCCCGGATCCGGCGGATTGCCTTCCATGAGCGTCCGCGCGAGAGAGCGCCCGGGAATATACTCCATCTCAAAGAAGGCGCGATCGCCGTCCACGCCGGACGAGATGATCGCCGGAGTTCTGAGCCCGGCTTCATGGGCGCTTTTTTGCAGCCGCATTTGGCGCAGCAGCCGCGGGCTTTCGGCGGCTCCCTTCGCAAGTTTGCGAACACGTCGCTCTGACCCCCGCGCCACGAGGATAACGCTCGCGCCAGAATGTCCGATCAGGGGGATAATCTCGTCGGCGGTCGATAAATCCCAAGGCGCACTCATGACCTGTCGATCGTGCCGCTCATCTCTCGAACATCGATAAAACGCGCCTCAGGATTGAGCATGGCATACTGACGACGAATCTCGTCGTTGTGCGCGCCCGCGTTGAGCACAATCACGGGTCGGCTCACGTCCGGCAGCGCCGTCATCGGGTCGAGGATCGGGAGGCTCACCCCGTAAAGCGTCTTACCCTGTTTGTTGGGTGAATTGTCCAGCAGGGCGGTGAGGCCCTCAGGGCGCAAACCCAGGGTGAGAAGAGTCTGGCTGTAGACACTGGCCGGCGTCATGAAGGCCGTGCCGCCCTGCTGATCAACGCTGGCGTTTATCGCCCGCGAAAGCGCCTGCAGCCGATTGTAGAAGGATTCGACAACTCGGCTATCGTGACCATCCTTAACCGGTTTTGACGCCGATGTTACCTCGCCCATCTTGCGGAACGCCAGGAAGGCGGTAGCTAGCGGATCGAAGCGGTCCTCCGCCTCCAAGCGCAGGCCCTGCGCTTGGAACAGGCGAATGATGGCCGCTCGGCTGGCAAAGTAGTTATGTTCAAAGTTGAGCGCCCCGGGAACCAGCCGGTCACACCAGTCCTCGAGAATCGGCCAGGCGACAAACAGTTCGCCCCCGACCGTCAGTGCCGCAGCGAGAGCCGTGACGACCTCCGCCGGATAATAAAAATGCTCCACGACATGGGACATGACAAATACATCAGAGTTCGACGCATCCGAAAAACCAGGTTCAATGAATCCGATCATGTAGTCGACGTCGTTCGGCGCCAGTGTCGTGGTCACGGGATTTGGCTCGAGAATGGTCCATGGCGTGGCGACCCCTATCGATCGCACCGCAGTGGCGAGTTGTCCGACCCCTCCCCCGATCTCCAGCACGCGGACGCCCGTCATGCGATCCTGGATGAAGTGAGCAAAGGCTTCATGATGACGCTTCCAGACGTCGCCGAGGCCCGTGGCGTGCCCCGACTGATAGACGAGATCGAGATGGGGCATGGACACGATCTGGGCTGCTCCGCAGACTGGGCAACCATGCCAGTCCATGTCCGCAAGGTTCGATTCGGTCTCTGACTCGACACAACCCTGGAACACCGGCGCATTTCGGACCGTGAACACCGGCTCCAGCGATCCCGCGCCGCACATAACGCAGGCGTCGCGTACAATCAGATCGGCCCTGCCAACGCCTTCAGGCACCGATGTGGTCCCGCAGGGTCGGAGCGTTGCGCGGGATGTTGATGGCCACCGCGGAGGGGAACGGATTGGAGTTGGCGTAGTCGTTCACTAGGAACCGCCTTGCATGGTTGCAACCCATAACAAGGGCATGCGGTCGAAGACCGGCCTCCGCCAGCAGCTCGGTGGTCACTTTACGAAACTCTTCGGGGCGAGATGTGGTGAAGATAAGTTGCGCTCCTCGTTCCTGCAGATATCGAAGTGCTTCGGTGTTCTCCGATATCTCTGAAGAGGGAGTGCCCCAGAAAGGCCCGAAAAACCGGCTTTGATTCTTGACGATTACGCCGTCGATATCAACGAAGTACGTGCCCCGCTCGGCGACATACTTCATCCAGTCGATCTTGGTTCCTACGTCGACAAACGCATCCACAAAAAGCGGGTGAAACACCTCTCCCTCGGTCAGCATCTTTCTGATCAGGTGTGAGACGAATATTTCTCCCTCGATTTCCTCCCTGTACTGGTTAAATATGTCGAGGAACTTGTCTGCGTCCCGGATGCCGTATAGTCCTGATGAAATATAGTTCGAACAGACATCCTTCTCTGTGACGTCACGTATCAGAGAGTTCTCGTTTATCGAGATAAAGCTCTTGGCTCCCACCCGCGAGACATCAAGATTCCGACGCAGGTCAGTGCAGGCCACAAAAGAATGGCCGGGATATTCCACTGGGTCGAAGAAGCTGTCGGCGTCCTTAATAGCGATGGGGCCGCCGACCCTACCGATCCGGATCATTTCCGCGACCGTGTGCGCGGGGCCGTCGGTGTCCGCCTCCAGGACGATGATCTCAATCGTATCACCAAACGCCCGCCGCAGTACTTCGGCCGCGCCATATTCGAGGTCATGAGGCCGACGTATCGCCACAATCCGGCGTTGCCCCGTCCACGCGACACTGGCTACCGCTTTTTGGATCGCGAGGTCGCCATCGGGCGTCGTCAGCATCCACTTGGGGCGCATCCCTGGGTACCGACGGGAGTGCCCGGCGCACGGAAACAGAAACGTCGCTGAATGTTCGGTTTTCATGGAGGGCTCACCGGGTCTCTGTCGCACACTTTGGACTACCACCTTCCCCGCGACACGCAAGCCGTCAACGTTCCCTCCCTATAGTCTCCCCTATAGTCTGGATTGCATTCGCATAGGCCTCGATCACGATTTGCTCAGAGAACTGAGCTTCAACTTTGCGGCGGCCCGCTCGGCCCATCTCCCTGCGTTCTTCTGACTGCATGCCGCAAAATTTATGCATGGCTTCCGCGAGGGCTGCGGGATCGCGTGGCGCGACAAGGAAGCCCGATTGGCCAGAATCGACGGTGTCGCGGCAGCCGGGCTGATCCGTTGTGATCAAAGCCCGCGCCATAGACGCGGCCTCCAGCAGGCTGCGCGGCGTTCCTTCCCTGTAATAGCTCGGTAAAACTAGGCAGTGCAGGCCAGCCAGAATTGGCCTGACGTCGTTTAACGGCCCCAGATAGCGCAGAATTCCTTCCTGCTCCCATGTGTCGATTTCATCGCGGGTGATGCTGCGGCCGTGTTCGGGCTCAAGGAAGCCAGCAAGGACAAACTCGCAATCCTGTCGCGTCCTGACCTGTCGCGCCGCTTCCACATATTCACGCACACCCTTGTCCGCGACCAGCCGGGCGATCATGCCGAAACGGACCGGTCCATCCGAAAGAGGAAGGGCGGCGAACCGATCAGTGTCGACGCCGGACCCTGGCAATACGTGCGTGCGCTCGTGGCCAATGATTCCCTGTTGAACGAACAGGGCCCGGTCTTCCTCGTTCTGGAAGAAGGCCAGAGAAGCCTTCCAGAGCGATATTCGGTAGAGCAGCGTTGCAATCAGACGCAAGGCGCGGCCGCCGCTGAAAGCTGCGCCGAGACCAGCGATGTTGGGAAGAAGGGGAACGCCGGCGATCCGCGCCGCCAGACCGCCGTAAACGTTGGGCTTGACCGTATAGGTCATGACCAAATCGGGCTTCTCAACCCGAATAAGCTTCAGGCACGAGGCGATCGTCCGCAGTTCGGCAAAAGGATTCCTGCCCTTGGGGTCCAGAAACAACGGCCGGAATTCGAAGCCGGCCTGCTCAATCGCCGCTACCTCCGGGCCCAGCGGAGCGGCGACTACGATCTCGCAGCCGCGTTCCTTCAACCCTGCAAGCAGGCCCAGACGGAAGTTCGTAATGTTCCAGCTCGAATTGACCAGGACCAGGACACGGGTGCCTTGCATTCAATCTGCCTTTTGGACGGTCAGCCGACTCTGCCAATCGTTCTCGGGGCTTTATCACACGGCTCACGGGATTCGGAACGATACTCGCGTGTCGAAGCCGGCTCTTGAAAGACCGGGCCTTACAAGGCAAACGGCTTGACCAACTAGAGGGGCGAACCGGCTCCGAACGCCGCCGAAACGGCAGAACCGTCGAGACCCGGGAGCGTCGTCGCGTATGCGGCTTTTCGTACACAACCCGCACAACTTCAATCTGATCGGCACGCCAGTCTCGTATCGGCTGATCGGAAAAAAACCGATGCCAAAATATTGGTACCTCCTCGACCCCGAGGTGCTTGAGAACCGGAAGATCTTCTTCTTTATCGACGCGACCACCACCTCGCTGCTGCCCGATACGCGTTTCCGCAGTCTTCCCTTCGTCATTCGCTTTGCGGTCACTTGGATCGAAGCTTTGGTCTGGGCCCTTATAAACAAAGTTCCGATAGGCCGCCTGCGCTTTCGAGGTCTAAAAGTTCGACCGGACGATGTCCTGCTCTCATTCGTGTACCGGGACTTTAGGGGCCATTTTGACGGTCGTGCAGCGGTCATGGCGAAGTTTGGCGCGGTCCTCGCGCACCTCAGCCATTATTGCATCGACTTGGCCTCCATATCCACGAATGCGTCGCGCCTGAAGGATCGGCTGTGGTTCGTGGCCGAAGCCCCGCTTCATGAGAACTGCCCGATCTTCGTGGCGGGCTTCGCATGGTACAAACGACCGGTCTTGGTGGTTCCCTTCGTCCCTCAGCCCCGCTTTCAGCCGCGGAAGCCGATGGCCGATCGACAGCCTCGCGCCGTATCAACGGGCAGTTTCCACATTTTGTCCGAAGAGCCCGAACGCGCGGTATGGACGGCATTCTGCGCAGGCAGTGGCCTGAATACGGTTCACCCGTTCCGCCAGGAACTCCACTCCCGAAAAGCTGAGGTTCGCGACGAGATCGAAGTTATGAACTCACGGTTCTGGGAGACCCCGCCCAAAAAGGCGGACACGCCGAATGGAATCACCGTCGCGGTGGTGACCTGGTTTCGCGCCCGGCGCGCCAAGGCCGCACCCCAGAGCCGCTATCTCAGCTTGGATATCGTCGACCTGTACAATGACTACCAGATGTCTGTGATCGGCGAGGAAGCTACGGGTTTGCCCGGCGTCGGCATGGCTGAGTCCATGGCCTGCGGCTGTGTATATCTTGGAAGGCGCGATCCGATGTATCAGGCGCTGGGCATGGCCGAAGGCGTCCACTATCTGGCCTACGACGGCGGCGTCGAGGATCTCCGGGCGGTGGCGCGCGAAGCCCGGAACCATCCGGCGCAGCTGGAAGAGATCAGCGCGGCTGCGTTGAAGCTAGTCCGAAACGGCTGGAGCAAAACGTTCGTTATTGATCGCTTGGTGCGTCTTGCCGCTGACGCGGTGCGATCGTGATTGCCCGAAATCCGACCGAAGCCATCCGGCTCGTGCGGTCTTACATGAGAACATCGCCGCTCGTCTTCATGCGGCTGGCGAACGTCGGCGCCCAGTTCCTGGTCAGCCTGCTGACTGTCAGGCTACTAGGGCTGGAGCAAGCCGGACTCATTTTCCTGATTCAGGCCATCTGGATCCTTGGCCGGACAGTGGGCTCCTGGGGCTACTATTGGGTCGTCCTTCGCGACAGGGCCCACGGACACGGCGGCGTTCGTACTGTGTGGATCGCGGCCATACGCAGGATCCTGATCATCAACGTGCTGCTTGGCCTGGCGGTCACGGTCGTAAAACTTTGCCTCCCGGGGGCTCCCTTGCTGTCCTGGACTCTTCTTGTCTGCGCTTGGGCAGGCTTCACGGTTCTGGGCCTGTCGGCTCTTAGTATGGCGGCGTTTCTCGCGCTCAGACGGCCAATTCGCGCCGTCAGCCTGGAGTTGCTCGGCCTTCCAATCGTGTTTGGCGCGCCAGTGGCCGCGTTCGGCGTTCTGCCCGCGGGAGCCGATGTCTCCCTCATCGTTTGCGCGCAGCTCCTGCTCCTTGTTTCGGGAGTCGTCCTGTTGTGTCGCCCGCTATTGGTCAATGGCCGGCCAGAGCCTGCGGGCTATCGCCTGCCGCATGCAGCCCAAGCCTGGCTTCTTTGGATCTCTGACTGCGGGACCAACATATCGCTCCGCCTTCCCCTGTTCGTGACACAGGCAATTGCGGGGCCGGCCGCCGGGGCAGTAGTAGCTGTCGTCCAGCAACTGGGGATGGTCGGCTCCATCTTTAGCTGGGCTGCCATAACCGGCGCACAGGCGAAACTGGCTCGCGCCTTCAAGAGCCGGACGCCGGCCGAGGTTCGGTCGGTCATGCTCGGAGCTGCGCCGCTAGCCGTCGTCATGAATGTGGTCCTGATCGGCCTCCTATTATTGGGCGGGCTTCAAATCCTTGAACATATCTACGGAATATCCGGTTCAGAATTTCGATGGGGGATCATGATACTCGCTCTCATGGCGATGGGAGAGGGCGTGTTCGGCATCGGCGTGTCCGCGCTGAATTTTTCTGGGCGCGAGAGGCTTTCCGCCGCACTGAGCATCGGGATGGCGGTGTCGATTGGCGGCCTCGCCTATTGGCTCCTTCGAACTGGAATGTCACCCATCATCGGCGCCACACTGGCGCTGGCGATGTGCTGGACCGTGCGGGGCGCGACGAGCTGGGCGATCGGAATGTTGGACTTTCAGCTTCGCCGCAGCCTTCGATCCTAGGCCGGCGGCGGCGAGTGCATCAGATGGCCTTCGCGCGCCACTAGGCTTGCGTAGCCGCTGACCAGATGGATGTCGTTCGCCGCCATAAACACCCGCCGGACCACGCCTTCGCGAGTGTTTCGTGGCATCCTCGAAAAGTACGCCATGTACTCGATGCTCTCGTCCTCCAGCGACTGGTGCTGCTCCAGCTTCAGGAGGTCGAATCCCTTCTCTCTCAGGAAGGTGTAGTAGTCGGCGAAAGCCCACTCGCCCTCATATAGTGGCCGCATTCTCGTCTCGAATTCTAGACAAACCAGTTTGTCTAGGAGGTCTCCCATACCGGCAAGAACCATGCTTTCGGCACCCTGGACGTCCATTTTTACGATCTCGGGAATGGGCAGACAAACCTCGGCAACATGGGTGTCCATACGGCGAAGCTCAATCGGCAGTTCATTCACGACCTCGAACATTGGCGCGGCCTGAAAGCGGCCGACCGCGTCTTGATCTGGGCGCAAGAGAGATGAGCAGCCCGGGTGTCTGGTCACATACAGGGTCGACTTGGCGTCGCGCTCTCCGAGCGCGACCGGTTGATGTTGCAGCTTGGGCAAGCGGAAAACACGGTCCAGGAAATCATGCAACGGTATTTCCCAGTCCGTTCGCCCTGGATCAAACCCGTACGGCTCAAGAATGCCGTCCCGATGCAACAATCGAAGGACAACCGGCATATATCCTGCAGATCCCACATCAAAATATACGATAGGTGGGCCGGAGAACTCGCGTCGAGCCGCCGCGTGCGCGCGAAGATAGTCAAAAATCTTCGCTACTCGACGAATAGACATATTAACCCCTCGATATTTAGCGACCCACAACAGCCCGCCCAAACTGTATTGCAATTATGGATAGAAAACGCTCTCGCGGACACCTCGCTATTGAGTTGCGTATCAAAGTAAGGCCTTTAACGCCCCTTGGGCTTAGCGATTATGCCGACAGAGAACGAGAGAAAAGGAAATCCGAACGGAACACCCGACACAGTTTCTATGTCAAAATAGGTCCCGATCTGATCAATAAGTTTTTCGTAATCGAATCCCTTATGTTCATCTCGCCTTACTTTTGAAGTCATACCTATTGTCGCGAATAAAACTTCAGATATTTTGTACTTCTCTCCGTCGTCGCCCCGAAGAAGAATGCTCTTGACAATCCACTTTCCAAGAAAAACGACGCCCTTTTCGTTAGGGACGGAAAAAACGACGTGTCCAGATACGATTCTGGAAAGCTCTCGGAGGTAGTCGTCCAGCATATGGGGCGGGATATGCTCCAGGGTTTCCAGAGCAACCCCCAAATCGATCGTTCCGGAATCAAACCGAGCGAGATCCGCCGGCATGCTTGATTTGTAAAAATGGAATGCCGGAATGTCGCGATACCTTTCAATCGCCGAATCTATTCCACCCTCCCAGCCGGCGTCTAATCCAACATAGCTGTGCGGTTTGATGTAATCCAGCAAGCGACCATCAAAGCAACCGAGTTCAATGACACTCTCTGGCCGGAGGCGATCAATAATTTTCTTTGCCCAAATAAATCGTGACGAATGCAGATAGCCTCGAATACCTCCAGAAAAGAGCCGGGCATTATATCCGTCGCGTTGAGGAACAATGCGGTCGTTGGTTTTTTCCACGATACCCACTCAAATTCCCAGCGGCAAAAATGAGTTGTACGGCGTCCAGAAGAATGCATGGAACGAATTCGCCAGCCATAGATACATGTAAGCTCCGTATGCCAACACCGCGATCATTTTGGGAATGAAGCCGAGATAAGCGGGCGAAACTGCCCTTGACAAGTTGCCCCAGAAAACTAGCTGCAGAGGAATGACGTACAACGCGAGCCGATCGACTACGGTCGATCCCGTCCAGGCCAATGCTGAAAGCAAGATAGTAGAAAGCGCGAGCGCCCAGAAGACCCTTTTCCCGACATCGGACAGAGTGGTCGTCTGCGCCGTCAGCATAAAGCCGACAGCCGCCACAGCCGCGATCATCAATCTGGCGGCCGTCCCGTCGGATGACAAGCGCTGATCGACATAGGTGGAACGCAGCACGTCAAAGTCTGCCGAATAGGCTGCGAACCAAGACCCGACGACAGCAGTCACCACCAGGACCAATCCAGTCAGCATAGGCCGGCCGGTGCTGGCGACCATCGCCAGCGGCAGCAGCACAATCGCGGATTTATGGAACAGGACGGCAGCCACGGAAAAGATCGCGAACCGGACGAGCCGTCGATCAGAGAGCGCCAGCAGCGCGAAACACGCAAGGCCAAGCGCCGCACTCTGTCGAGTATAGCCCATTCCCACAACCAGCAAGGCATAGGGAACGGCTATAGCCAAGGCCACCCACGGGTCCTGCTGGCGCGAAGCCAGAGTCATTACGCCGGCCACGAGTATAGCGGCGCAAATCAGATTGAGCCCGTAGATCTCCAGACCGGACCGGTAGACCAGCCAGGATATAGTTGCGTACGCTATATCAGTACTCTGCCACGCCTCGATCAGATTTTGACTGACGTTCGCATAAAACTGAAGTTCATAATTTTCCCAGTCCGCTCCGACGTACTGGCGAGTCCCGATGATGACAACAAGCGCCAGCCCGGCCCCAAACCAGGCAACCCGTGAGACCGGTCGCGACCCAGTCGCACTCAGTGCCATACCGAGCAGCGGTATGGCGAACATCACCATGTAGACGATCATCGGCGTGCGTCAGACCAAGATTGATACATCAGCACCGGCCATAGCACGTACTGGAAGTTCTTCTCGCCTGAGCGGTGGCGACTCCACAGGTCCGCCACCTTGTCCCGATCGAACAGGCCGGGATCCAGGTTGTCCCGCCCCAAGGTGTCGTCCGCCCAATCGCGCAGGGTTGTGCGAAGCCAGGCTGCAAGCGGCGGGGAGAAGCCCTGTTTCGGGCGCTCCATCAGGCCCGTTGGCATATGCCGGTCCAGAATAGATCTGAGTGCGATCTTCTGCCGCCCGCCCACCAGCTTTTCGTTCATCGGAAGACCGATCGCCGCCTCTACCACGCGCTGATCAAGGAAGGGCGCGCGCGTTTCCAGACCGACAGCCATCGCTGCTCGATCCACCTTCGTGAGAACATCATCGGGAAGGTAGCTGGCCATGTCGATCCACGAGAGCATCTCGGCGTGACTGACGGATCGGGGCAATCCGGCCCAGCCCCCGGGAAGAGCGTCGTCGAGCGAAGCGGACGACAGACCTTCGACCGTGCCAGGCGAGGTCAGACGGCTAAGCAGATCGTCGAGATCCCGGCTCCCGAGAATGGAAGCGGTCTTCTCGAGGCGGTCAAGCAGTTGCCCGCCTACGACACCTCCACGCCCCCCCGCCAACCTTCCAACAGTTGGCACCATGCGGCCGGCGGCGTCCTTCGCCCACTGAGGCACATTGGGGAGCACGCCGCCCAGTTGCGACGCCAGTCGGTGCCGGCGGTAACCAATGAACAACTCATCGCCACCGTCCCCGCTCAGGGCCACAGTGACGCTCCCGCGAGCGGCCTGGCTGATCAGGTAGGTTGGGATCTGTGAGGCGTCGGCGAATGGCTCGGAGAAGATCGAGCCCATATTCGACACAAGCGTCGGGAGATCGTGATTCTCTATGGGAAGCGTATGGTGGTCGGAGCCGATGGCCTCCGCGACAAGACGCGCATGTGCGCTTTCATCGAACGCCCCGTCCGTAAACTGGGCGCAGAAAGTCTTGATGCGAGTGGTGCTGGTCCGTTGGGCCAGCAAGGCTATCAGCGACGAATCTACGCCGCCGGAAAGGAATACGCCGACCGGGACGTCGGCGACGAGTTGTTCGCCGACCGCCGACGTCAGCAGCGCCTCAATCTCCTCGACCGACGTGGGTGTTCGCTGTGCGATCACCGCCGAAAGAGTCCAGTAGGGGGCGTTGGACAACACGGTCCCGTCACCCGCGAAATACATAATGCGCCCGGGCAGCACCTTTCGTACACCCTTGTAGATAGACAGCGGAGCCGGCACATAATGCCGCCTGAGCAGGTGAGCCACAGCGACGGGATCGACGCTTGAGCAGAATCGGGGATGCGCTTCCAGCGCTGCCAGCTCCGAGCCGAAAATCAGACCTGCGGCGCCACTGGAGTAATAGAGTGGCTTTTCGCCCAGCCGGTCCCGGGACAGAGCAAGCGTTCGGTCACGCCGGTCCCACAAGGCCAAGGCGAACATTCCGCGAGATTTCATGAGGGCTGTCTCCAACCCCCATTCCGCGATCGCCTCGACCAGAGTTTCGGTGTCCGAGCGGCCTGACCATAGAATCTCCGGCCGGACTCTTTCCAGTTCGGACCGAATGTCGAGGTGGTTATAGATTTCGCCGTTGTATGTCAGTACAAAACGGCCACACCGGGAGGTGAAGGGCTGGGCCCCGGCCGGACTCAGGTCCACAATGGCGAGGCGGCGATGCGCCAACAGGATTTTAGCTTCGGGATCCACCCAGGTACCTTGCCCATCCGGTCCACGGTGAGCGATCGCAACCGCCATCTCTGTTGCGATATTCGTTGCTTGGTCGAGCGTATAATCGCCCCCAAGAGCGCCCGCGATGCCGCACATATCCTTGACCGCTTTCTACCGACGTGAGCCGCCGAGCCGACTACCGCGCGCCGAACCCGGTCCACAAGGTCCAAACGGTCCGGATGATGATGTGAACGTCGAGCGCGAACGAAAAATTTTTTATATAGTAAAGGTCGTAGCCGACTTTGTTTTTCACCTCGTCAATATGGGATGCGTAGCCTCCGCATATTTGGGCCCAACCCGTAATTCCGGGACGAACCAGATTTCTGTATCGATAGACAGGCAGCTCTTTGGTGTACGCCTCACTCAATACCGTCCACTCAGGTCGCGGACCGATGACGCTCATATCTCCTTTAAGCACGTTCCAGAGCTGGGGAAGCTCGTCGATCCGATAGCGACGAAGAAAACGTCCGACGGGCGTTACTCTGAGGTCGCCCTCGGACGTTGCACGGCCCGGCTCACTGCTCCGGGCCATCGCCATGGTCCGAAGTTTGTAAATCCTGAACTCCTCGCCGCCCAAACCGACCCTTTGCTGAACGAACATAGCCGGTCCGCCCATCGTAATCCTCACAACGATCGCGCCGACGATGACGATCGGTACTGTCACTGGCAGCGACAGAACCACCAGAAAGATGTCAAGTAAGCGCTTGCGACTTCGGTACGAGGTCAACCCCCCGTGCGGGATATGCTCAAGGTCGAAATGATCCAGCGAAACAATGCCGCGATCTTCCTCGACATACTCAGCAAGGTGGCGAACCGGTTTCCCCGATAGCATCGCGTGGCTTAGTGCGGCGGACCACTCGCTTGAAAGATCAGTCAGGCTGTTGGTTAAGAGAACATCGTATGCCCGCAAGTCCGCTTTCGGATCAGTGATGATATCACATGGGATCTTGAGCCCCAGGGCGCACCGCTCACCGCTTCCGATCACGGCGACCCGTCGAGGCAAACCTCGGTCTAGAATCAGAACAACTGCGAGGCCAAGAATGACCGACAAGCCAGCTGAAAGCAGCATAACCTGGTTCGAATAGTACTCGCGCGACAACAGAATTATGAACGCCGCCGCCCCGTGCACAATTATAACTCGGGTGAATAGGGCGGCAAACTTGCGGTCCAGTCTGCCCTGGACGCGCATCGCCCAGACCATAACCAACGAGTTCAGAAAACAGTTGAGGTATATGTTGAACGGAGCGTCGGGATTGGCGGGCCGACCGAAAGGAGGGGCGTAAAGGAAAAAGGATTGAACGGCGGGCAAGACGATAAATGGGATGAAAACGGCAGCTATTACAACCGTCACCATAAGCCACCGGCCGGCGGTACGGCCTTGTTCGACTCGAACTACGTGCTCGTCACGAATCTGAAGCATTTGCAGTCGCTTCCCTGTAACAGTAGCGGTTAATCGAGTTGATCAAGAAAATTCCACCGGCCAACTGCCGCCATCTGAGCTCCGGGTCAACGCGTAACAAAACTTTGGAACACGGCTGGACGTAAACTAGGCCGTGTGGTCGCGCTGGAATCCTAGCTGAGCTCAGCGCTGCGGAGCGGTATATCCTCAAAGAATGACATGGCCGGCAGGCGCTCCGACATTAACCCTACTCCTGCCAGGTCGAACCTGAGACGAGGTCCTTGCCGTGGAAAGTCCCCATTTGTGCATTGAGCCCGGCTAGGCGTAGGTTGCCTGGTTGACCGCCTGCCCCCATTGCTGGACAAGGGCTAACGTCGAGCGTTCGTTAAGCCCAGTGAAGCTTGCGACCGCGCCCGTTGGGTCCCGCGCCACATTGGCTCCAACCAGTTTTTCGAGGTACCATCGCCTGTGACGCGCGCCCTTGTACTAGTCATTCTCCTCTCGGCATTTCTCACCTCCGGTTGCGGGGGTGCACGCATGGATGTTGGCAAGATGACCGCCGCCACGCCGGTTGACCTCTGGTCGGTCCAGACGGTCGCCGAGACCGGAACCGGGTATCAAATCGGCGTGGGTGACAAGCTCAATGTCCGCGTGTTCCAAGTCGAGGATTTGTCGTTCGAGGAACTGGTCGTCGATACGGCTGGCAATATACAGCTCCCACTAATCGGCGCCGTACAAGGCGCAGGGCGGACGCCGGGGGAGATGGCGGCCGATATCGCGCAGCGTCTCTCGGTGCAGTATCTGCGCAACCCTCAGGTAACGGTGACGGTCACCGCGGCCGCCAGTGAAAAGATTACCGTCGACGGTGCCGTGACGAAGCCTGGCGTATACGAAATGCGGGGTTCCGTATCGCTCTTGCAGGCGGTGGCGATGGCTGAAGGACCGACAAGGGTTGCAGACCTGAGTAAGGTCGCCGTGTTCAGGACGATCGAGGGTCGGCGCTCGGTCGCGTTGTTCGATCTCAATGCCATCCGTCAAGGTCGGGCGTCGGACCCTCGGGTCCTGGGCGACGACGTGATCGTAGTTGACACATCTCGGCTGAACTCCGGGCTTCGGGAGGTCATCGGTGCTATTCCCGCCTTCGCGGCATTCGCCTATTTCTAGTCTCCGCCCGGAGTTGTCCGAGGGACCCACCCTGAACCGGATTTGGCCACGCTGCGGGCCCCCCGTTCGGTCAAATGATCGTGCGCAGTTTTAGACAATACGATATGAGCTCGTCGGTCGCTGCGCCTGTAGCTAGCCACACTCTTTGAGACGGATTTAAGAATGCTGGGCGACAATCAACTCGCTGATGAGCGGAACCGGCGTCCTAACGGCCACGCGGTAGGTGCCGACGCTTCTCTGGCCCGCGGTGAGCATGGCTGGGGCGAACCTGGTGCCGCCCAGCCCCTCGTGGATATGGCGGTCTATTGGCGGCTTGCGCTCAAATATCGGTTTCTGATTATCGGTTCTTTCCTCGCCGCGCTCATTGTCGGCGCAATTGTCACGCTCCTGATGACGCCCATCTACACTGCGAAAACAACGCTCCAAATCGATCGCGAGGCCGCACGCGTCCTAGACACCGAAGATGTAGCCCCGCGGGAAAACATGATGCAGGGCGAGGAATTCTTTCAGACCCAGTATGGCCTGCTCCGCAGTCGTTCGCTGGCTGAACGCGTTATCCAGAGCCTCGGACTCGCCAGTTCGAACGACACGCTGGAGGCCATGGGCGTCGAGGTGCCCGAGGCGGGAGGAACCGCAGCGCATCAGGCGTCTCTCCGGCGAGCCGCGGCGCTAGAAGCCCTAGAGGAATCCCTCAGCGTTTCGCCCGTCCGCGGCTCACGGCTGGTCTCTGTGGGTTACGATAACCCGAACCCGGTAGTGGCAGCTCGCATCGCGAACGGCTTTGCTGAAAATTTCATCCAGTCGAATCTCGATCGGAAGTTTGAGAGCTCGTCTTACGCTCGGGCATTTCTTGAAGAGCGTATCGCCCAGACCAAGGAGCGGTTGGAGTCAGCTGAGCGCCAGCTCGTCGCCTATGCGACAAACCAGCAGATCGTGAATGTCGGCGAGCCTAGTGAGGGCGCAGCCTCGGGGGGGGCAACCGAGTCGCTAACGTCCAGCAACCTGGTCGCACTGAACAGCGCCTTGGCGCGCACCCGGGCCGAACGGGTCGCCGCCGAAGAGCGCTGGCGTTTGGCCAACTCGTCGGCGCTGATGACCCTTCCTGAAGTGTTGCAGAATCCGACGGTTCAAAGGTTGACGGAACAGCGGGCGCTACTGAACGCCGAGTACCAGCAAAAGCTCAGCATCTATCAGCCAGACTATCCGGAGATGGTGCAGCTCAGATCGCAAATCGAAGAGGCCGACGGCCAGGTAGGGACCATCGCGGAAAACATCCGCAGCTCGATTCGTAACGAATACCAGATCGCCGCAAACCAGGAGCGATCACTCCAGGCTCAGGTGACAGGCCTGACGGGCGACGTCCTCGACCTCCGCGACCGATCGATCCAGTACAATATCCTGCAGCGCGAACTGGACACGACCCGGACCCTCTATGAAGCGCTCCTGCAGCGCTACAAGGAGGTCGGCGTCACCGGAGGCGTCACGGCGAACAATATTTCGATCGTTGATACCGCCACCCCGCCGCAGAAACCGTCCAAGCCCAACATGCTATTGAACATGGCTCTTGCAGCACTGTTCGGGCTCGGTCTTGGCGTTTTGGCGGCCTTGGTCCTGGAAGCCCTCGACGAAACTCTGGCAACCCCCGAAGACGTCGAAAAGAAGCTCGGCATTTCTGTTCTCGGCGTCATTCCCCTTCTCGATAAGGGCGAAACGCCTGCCACGGCGCTGAGCGACGTTCGATCCGGTTTTTCTGAGGCCTATTACTCCCTCCGAACCGCGCTCCAGTTCTCCACGACGGACGGCGCTCCAAGCAGCCTCGTGGTTTCCAGCGCGCGTCCGGCCGAAGGCAAGTCGACCACCGCCTATGCCGTGGCTCTCAATCTGGCCCGCGTCGGCAAGCGAGTACTTCTCATCGACGGCGACTTACGAAACCCGTCGATGCACCGGGTTGTCGGTGTCGAGAACGAGCGGGGCATGAGCAATCTGCTCTCCGGCTCAGCGGACATGGCGTCGGTAGCGCTTCCTACCGGGCAAGAAAATCTCTTCTTCATCCCGTGCGGCCCCCTTCCGCCCAACCCGGCCGAACTCTGGGGCGGCGACCGGCTGCACCAGTTCCTAGCCGAGGCAGGTGCCCAGTTTGACCACATCGTCTTCGACGGTCCGCCGGTGCTCGGCTTTGCCGATGCGCCCATGCTGGCGGCAGCAGTCAACGGGACGCTCTTCGTCCTCGAGTCCCGCGGGACGCGGCGGGGCCAGGCACGCGGCGCTCTTCGGAGACTCCAGGTGGGCCGCGCTCACCTACTGGGGGCCGTGCTAACGAAATTCAGCACCAAGTCGACCTCCTATGGCGGCTATGACTATGCCTATGACTACCATTACGGAGCTGAGCCCGAGGAGAGGGCTGGCAAGAAGGCCAAGCGCGCTTGAAGGACAAAGCAGATAAGTCCTCGGGTGCGCGCCGGCGCTTCGGAACCGGAGACTTCGCCTCTTATGGCCTTGTGGTAGGCGCCGTCGTTTTGGGATGGCAGATCGCAATCCAGCCCCTCATGCAGCGCGCGCCGGTAGAGACGGCGATACGCCTCGCTCCAGGTTCCCCCATGGTCCTGCGACGGGCCGCCGAGTCCGAGCTCGCCGCCGGGCGGGCTGGAAACGCGGCCGTCCTCAGCCGCGACGCCCTCGCCCGATCACCCTTTGATGTTCGTGCGCTCCGCGTATTCGGCCTGACCGAAGCAGAGGCCGGACGCGACGCTGAGGCCGACGAGGTCCTGACCCTTGCCGGGAACTGGAGCCTGCGTGACGACCCCGCCCATGCTTGGTTGGTCGACCGCCGCCTTCGGCGCGGTGACTACGCCTCGGCATTCGCTCACGCCGATACATTGGTCCGCCGCCGGCAAGACATTCAGCCCCAAGTCTTCCGGTTGTTCACCGTCGCAGGAACGGAAGATCCGCAGCGGTCGGTACCCGTCATCGCCGGCCTGCTGGCCGCACGGCCGCCTTGGCGGGCGGCCTATATCTACGGTCTTGGCCCGCAAGACTTACAACTTTTCGTAAGCCTTGCCGTCTTGCTGGAAAGCGGCCGTGCCCCGCTGGATAATGGCGAGCTACAGTTCCTCTATCGAACGATGATCAACTCCGGTCAGTTCGAGGCCATCCAAACGGTCCGTGAGCGGATCAAGCGGCCTCCGCCCCGCGTGCCGGTGACGAACGGCGGCTTCTCGGACAGCGAGGCCCCGGAGCCGTTCCAATGGCGGCTTACCCAGAAGGCCGGCGCTGCCGCGGAGATCGTCGGCGACGATCTCCGCGCTTCGAATCCGGCCTTGCGAGTCGCCTATGACGGCTACGCCACCGGAGCGATCGCAGAACAACTGACATCTCTGGCTCCGGGCGCCTATCGGTTCTCCGCCGAGGTACGGATCGAAAGCGGCGACCCGACCGCTCGGCTTGCATGGACCCTGTCCTGCGCCACGGACGGGGGTCAGTTCGCCTCTATGCCATCTGTGGCGCCAGATGCAGCCCCGGGCACATGGGCCACCCTGTCGGGACGCCTCGATGTTCCCGGCAACTGTCCGGCACAGTGGCTGAGGCTCGAGACCCGCGCCGGCGATCGCCGATCACCTACCGTGGTTTGGTTTGACCGGATCGTTATCTCACCCGCAGGTTGATCTATGCTCGCCGGACAGAGTCTCTCAAGGACCACAGCCGTACCTTGAATACGTATTGATTTTGAAACCTCCGCCGACTATACGCATTATCGATAGCTCGCGGGTCAGCCCGTAATAACGACCAAAATGGGGATCTCACATGCGTAAGACCATCGCCGCTGTAACAGCTGGCCTGCTGCTGGTGGCCGGCCAGGCTGCTGCCGCCAACGATTCCGCCGTCTCCCGTGTGGGTGACCGCGTCGGCGCCAGCGTCGGCTCCGAAAGTTCCGAGTTCGCTGGCATTCCGCTGCCTGTCATTCTGATCGGTACGGCTGTGCTGATCGCAGCGATCGTCGTGGCGACCGACGACGAGCCGGAAAGCAACTAAGCTGATCTGCTGTCATGCGCGGCGGTCTTTGATTAGCTGACCTAGCGCGTGGCGGGTAATAGTTGGAGAGGCCAGTGGGACTTCGTCGCGATTGCGGCGCTTGTCCTGCTGGTTTTTTCGTTTTCATTTGGCGGCTCAAGCCAAATGCATGCCCTGCGCCTGGCGCTAGTTGAGCTTGCCTCGCTTCCGCTCCTGGTGGTCGCATCGGGAAGGCTCATCCAGAGCGGCATTTGGCGCGACCATCGGTTCGTCCTCGGTCTGTTGGCGGCGGTGGCCGCTATTCCGCTCTTCCAGATAATTCCGTTGCCTGCGGCGATCTGGACCAATCTTCCGGGCCGGGACCAGATGGTGCTCGCTCTGGAGCTTGCCGGCCTGGAACCAGGCTGGGCCCCGCTCAGCGTGACCCCCGATCGCACCTGGGCTTCTGCCCTGGCGCTTGCGCCGCCGGCAGCTCTCTTCATCGCCATGCTCTCGCTGTCCCCGATCCAGCGACAGCGGTTGGTACAGGTCTGTATTGGCGCCGCCCTCGTGAGCATTCTTCTCGGCGCTGCCCAACTGGCCAGCGGCGGAAGCAGCCTCTACCTCTGGAACTGGACCGGGGTGGGCTCTGTCACCGGCTTCTTCGCCAATCGCAACCACCTCGCGTCCTTCGTATTGATCGCCCTTCCCTTCGCGGTCGTGTTTGGGGCGGCGACACTCCGGCGGCGCGATCGGCAGACGACCGCCCTGTGGCTCGGCGCTCTGTTTGTGGGGCTGGCCATCGTCGCGCTCGCAGCGATCCGATCGCGCGCGGGCATTGCCATGTTCGCCCCAGTTATGGTGGCTAGCTTGCTGGCCGCCTGGATTGCCGCCGGTCGGGGTCGGCCCGGCCCGGCGTTGCTGGTGCTGGTCGGTTCGATTGGGGCGGCGCTTACAGCCGTCGCGGTGTTAGCCCTGCCACCCATCTTGGCGCGCTTTGACCAGGAGGCTCCAGAGACACGCTTCGACCGCTGGCCGCTGATTGCCGAGACGGCTCAGACCTATCTCCCCCTCGGGTCCGGCATCGGCAGTTTCGACGCGGTTCATCGCTCAGTCGAGCCGCTGGAGGAGCTGGACAGCACCTTCTTCAACCAAGCCCACAACGACTACCTGGAGATATGGCTGGAAGCCGGTTGGCTCGGCATCGGCGTGATTGTCGCCTTCCTGATCTGGTACAGCCGACGCAGCTGGACAGCCTGGAGCGCACCACCGTCAGGGGAAGGCGACCTCCAGCGCGCCGCCAGCATCGGCATCGGCGTCCTGCTCCTGCACTCTGTTGCCGACTATCCGTTGCGCACCGTCACTCTTGCGGTCGTATTCGCCCTATGTTGCGGCTTGCTGGAACTGGCTAAACGTCCCGCTCAGCCGACCGAGCGGAGGCGGAGGCGCATCGACCCGGCATAGGTCGGCCATCTCGTGGGCACTGTGCCACGCGATTGATCGCCAGCAGCCGACGGCAAAACGCTACTGAACGGCTTCGACAAGCCCCGAATCGACGCCAAGCGCCTCGGCCTGAACGACCACGCCCGAGGTCTCTTCGACCAGATATTCCTCGCCGCCGTCGCGCGCCTGCGGCCCGCGCCGCGGCCCGACCGACTTCAGCAGGCTGCGCTCCTGCCCTTCCAGCCTGAGGGCGGTCAGAACCCCGGAGTCATAGGCCTTGGTGTCGACCCCGATCCGTCGATGGTCCACGTGTACGCGGGACGTCGGCGTGTGGCCGTGCACCACGACGCGCTCGAACGCCCTGGGGCTGTCCAGAAACGTCTGGCGTATCCACATCAGGTCCTCCGGGGTCTGCCGATCCAGGGCCAGGCCGGGGCGCGCGCCGGCATGGGAGAAGAAATAGTCTCCCACGGTCACGCTCAGCTCGAGGCTTTCCAGAAAGGCCATATCCGCCTTCGTCAGCTTGTGCCGCAGGTCCGCCGCCACCCGCGCCCAGGCCTCGGTTCGGTGGGCAAGCTCCGGGATCCGCAGGTCCCAGGACCGAAGCGCCCGGTCGCCGCCGTATTCGCACCAGCGCGCCCCCTTGGAAGGGTCATTGAGGAAATCGAGCATCGCCTGCTCGTGATTGCCCTTGAGGAACCGCCATTCGTTGCCCTCGGACGCGGACAGACCTGCGAGCCGTTTCAGCACGCCACGGGAGTCCGGTCCCCGATCGATATAGTCGCCCAGGAAGATCACCAGCTTCCGGTCCGCGCGGCTGTCCTGCAGGTCAGCCTCGATGGCGTCGACGAGGGGCGACAGGAGATCGAGCCGGCCATGGACGTCGCCAACAGCCCAGACCACCGTTCCCGGCGGAACAGCGGGCGCACTGGGGGTCATGACCTTGGTGCGGGTTCGGAAAAGCTTTGAGATCATGGCTCTCTGATGCGCAATGGAAGTCTGTATCGACGCCCCCCGGAAGACCCGGCCGACCGCTATAGCAACAGCGCCGTGTCTTCATAAGGGCGGCGTCCCGATGGAGGCTGCAGCGCTGCGCTTCCCCCGGCGCCTCACCCGAACCTGACCCGCTGGCCGTCATGCCTGCCGCGAAATTCAGGCGCAAGCCCGTTCAACCGGCGGGTAGCCCATTTGGGGTACCGGGTTGCAGAGACATTACCAGAGTGTAAAGAATGCTCGCGTCCAAGGTGGGGGGCTAGGGATGAACACTCAGGCGCCAAACGCAGGCATCCGTGATGGTTGGCGCGCCAGGGCATCAAGGCCCGTGGGCCTCTATGGCGAACTGCCGCCTCTCCCGACGCATCCCGCCGCCGCGAACGTGTCCGAAAACAAGCGGGCGCGCGAACGCGACGCGGTTGACTGACTGTCCCATAGACCCGGATAGGCTGGCTCCTCCGTCCCTATAACCTCAACACGGCTTGGGATTCGCGGAGCTGCCTGCCCGCCGCGATGAGGTGATAGAGCGAACTTGCCGGAGAGGGCTCGCCCTGGAACCGGCGGTCGGCCAGAAGCTTGTCGTGCCAAAGCCCGGCGGGCCTCAAATAATGATTGAGGGCCCGCAAGGCTTGGTGGGCGCTGCCGATCAGCCGATCGCGTTCGCCGGCCTCCGCCGTCTCCGCCAGAATCAGGGCCGCCTTCAACCATTCCGTCTGGGGCCAGAGGCGCGCACGCGCGGACCGTACCGAAAACGTAACGTCCAGTTCATCGACGACGACGCCGCGGGGCGCATCCACGCCCCGCTCTCCGCAGGTGAACAGCCGCCGGGCAGCCTCCTCCGCCCACGGATCGTCGCGCAATCGTCCCCAGCGCGTCAGCAGCCAGGCCCATTCGAACTGGTGGCCGGGTTCAACCAGGCTCCCCGCCTCGCCCGCGGCTGGCCGCCAATCGGCATCAAAGAACTCGCGCAAGAACCCCGCCGCGCCATCGATGAAATGGTCCCGCGCGAGGCCGACCACCTCGTCCGCAATCGCCGTCCACGGCCCGTTCGGCTCCACCGCCTCCCACGCCATCGCCGCCTCCAGCAGATGCATATGCGCATTGGCCTGATAAAGAGGCCCGGCAGGCTCCCGCCATCCGCCCTGAGTCAGCTTGAGGGTATCAAGCGCCGCGACAAGCCGCGCCGCGGTCCGCCTTTGCCGGTCAGCGTCGATTCCCGCGGCGGTGGCAGTTGCCGTCGCCAGCAGGACAAAGGCCTGATCGTAGAGCGATGCAGCCTCTTCAAGCGGCTCGCCTTCGGCTGTGACCCGTGTCCGATAAAGGCCATCCGACCGCAGGTTCGTCGCCTCGAACCGCGCCAGACCCCGCTCCACAAGACTGGCATAGCCGGGGCCCCAGCCCCATTCGGACCCGAGGCTGAAGACATAGGCCTGACGGGCCTGTACCCGCGCGCGGCGGAAATCGCAGACGGCTGAGCCATTCTCATCGAGGGCCTCAACGAAGCCGCCGTCTGACGCCACCCCGAGTGTGGCCCAGAGCGGCAGGGCGCTCAGCTTCAGCCAACGGCCGAATTCTGCGGCCCGGTCCGGAAACGAAGCCTCGACGTTCGGCACAGGCGCCTGACCGGTCCAGCCCCGCCGTTCCAGTTCCTCGACCAGCCCCCTGACCGCCTGGGCCTGGTCCAGGTCGCACACCAGCACCGCGTCACGTTCGGCGATGATCGCCAGGTTTGAAACGCCGGCCGTGGCGACAACCATGCCCGACGCCGCCCGCACCAGACAGCCCCCGTCGGCGTCGGCGATCCAGACGCCCCGGCCGCCCTGTCCGGTCGCCGCCACCGCGTCCCAGGCGCCCAGATCGGACCATTCGAAGCCGGCCGGCGTGACCCAGACCTTGTCGCTTCGCTCCATCACCGCATAGTCGATGGAAATCTTCGGGGCCGTGGCGAACTCGGGACCCAGGGTGTGGGCCCCCTCGGCCCCGCGTGCCGGCAAGGCGGCCGTCACAGCATTGACGATATCGGGGGCGAAGGCCCGAAGTTCGGCCAGCAGGGTGCGGACCGGCGCGACGAAATTACCGCTGTTCCAAAGATAGCCCTCGGCCAGATAGCGCTCCGCCTCGGCCCGTTCCGGCTTCTCGACAAACTGTTCGACCGGCGACAGGCCCGGGGTCCGGGGACGGATATAGCCATAGGCCGAGGTCGGGGCGGTGGGCGTCACCCCGAGGGTCACGATCCGTCCCGGCCCGGCTGCGGCGACCGCCTCGATCACCGTGCGTCTGAAGGCTTCGGGATCGGGAATATAGTGATCCGAAGCCACGAACACGGCCACAGCCTCCGGGTCGATCCGTTCAATCCACAGGGCGGCGGCCGCCATCGCCGGTCCGGAGTTCCGTCCGGTGGGCTCCAGGATCAGGTCAGCCTCGACACCGATCGCTGCCAGTTGGGCCTCGACGTCGCCGAGATGATCCTGCCCGGCGACGACGATGATCCGTCCGCCTTCCGCCAGCGGCGCGACCCGGCGCACGGTCGCCTCAAAAAGCGACCGCTCGCCGACCAGATCGATGAACTGCTTGGGCCGGGCCGGCCGCGACGCGGGCCACAACCGACTACCGGAGCCGCCGCACAAGATGACCGGATAGATCGACATTGCTGGATTCGTCCCCTCCCCGCTCCGTTTATCCGGGTTCTCCGGCCCACAGGGCGGCGATGGAGATGATTCGGCAATCCTAGAACGTCGTCCGCCAGCTTCCCATCATCGTATAGGCCGGCGGGGCCGAGCGGACGTGGCGGTCGTCGCGGGTCATCACGGCCCTGAGGTCCAGATACGAACCGTCCGGCAGCTGGTGCAGGCTGCCGAGGGACATGTCGATCTGGCGACCGCTCGGCGTGGCCGAGAAGCGGCGCTCCGAGAAGGTCAGGGGATCGAAATAGTCCAGCGGCGAATCCGCCAGCAGGGCGCTGAACTCGCCGCTTTCGACGCGCAGCGGTTGGCGGATGGACCAGGTCACGGTGCGGCAGCCCAGCCCGAGCTGACGACAGAAGGTCGTCAGACCCAGGTTCCAGCTTGAGCTCATCACCTCTTCGCTCAGGCCGAGGAAACGCCCGCTGACATCGGTCCGGGCCATGCCCATTTCGGCGTTGAGGAACAGGTCGTCGCGCAGGGTGAACTGCCCCGCAACCGAGCCGAAGGTGGTGGCGCTGGGCAGGGTCAGGCCGGACGCAACCGGCGCGAACGAGCCCAGCGGCCCCAGCTTCTCGTCCAGTCCTCCGACCGCGAAGCGCATCCGCGCCGTCGGCGACGCCTGCCAGTTGGCGACGAACCGGGCATAGCTCGAGACGTCGGTTTCCCGTTCCTGGAAGGGCATGGCGCGATCGCCCGTGCCCGTATCGGCCGACAGGGTCAGACTGCCCAGCCGCACCGCTCCGAGCCAGGCCCGGTCGACCTGGGCGAGGGAGGCGAAACCGTCGCCGGCGCCCATCTCGAACGGCGAACGCGCGCCGTCCCGGCCCTGCCAGTGGGCGAACAGGCCACGGCCGGTGGAGAACTCCAGCATCATGTCCTCGCGCCGGCCGTCATCCAGCCAGGGCGTAATGGCGCGGGTCGCCGCGACCAGGTCATAGCCGCCGTCCTCGATCGCAGCGCCGGTCGTCAGGGTCAGGGTTGAGCCCATCGGACCCGGGGCGGCCAGGCTGACCTGGCGACGCGCGGCGGGCGGCGAGAGCGGAGCCGGCGTCCGCGGGGCAAGGCCGTAGGCTCCGCCCAGATCGACGCGGAACAGGCGGTCGAAATCGTCGCGACCGACGGTCTGCAGGCCGTCGGCGCGCTGGAGGGCGTCGCCGAAGGCTCCGCCGGTATAGGCGAACCGCTGCGCGCTCAGCTCAACCCTCGATCCGTCGCCCATCGGCACGCTGGTGGATCCGACCGGCTGGAAGGCCCGGGCGATGTCCAGCAGGCCGCGGCCGTAGACGGCATCCGTGCCGACCTCGCCGGTATCGCGGGCCGTCGTCAGAAGGATGGCGACGGCGTCGCGCCCGGTCAGGTTCGGGAAGGCGTCCAGTAGAAGCGCCAGGGCGCCGGCCACGGCCGGGGCGGCGAAGGAGGTTCCGCTGACGCGCCAGCACGACGTCCCGTCGCAGGCCGTGATGATGTCCACCCCGGCGGCGCTGAGGAAGACCCCCGCCGAAGCGCCGGCCCGATTCGAGAAGTCTGCGATCTGGTTCGCCGAGTTGTGGGCCCCGACCACGATGATGCTGCCAGCGAATCGCGGGTCGCTGGCGTACCGGCCCGGCCATTCCGGGTCCGCGCCGGCCTCGTTGCCGGATGCGATGGCGAAGACGATCCCGGCATTGACGGCGCGCTGGAGGGCGGCCTCAAACTGGGCGCCCAGCGGCCCGGGGCCCCCGAGCGAAAGATTGATGATCCGGGCGTTGTTGGCGATCGCATAGTCGATCGCGCGGCTGAGGTCGCCCGACCGGAAACAGACCGTCTTGTCCGGATCGGTGCAGTCGCCGACGTCCGCGCGGATCGAGATGATGGTCGATTCATAGGCCACGCCGATGGTGCCGAAGCCGTTGAAGCCGGCGGCGATAACGCCCGAGACGGTCGTGCCGTGCGCGGGCCGACCCTCGGGGCCAACGGTCCCGGTGGGTGTGTTGCGGCCGATGACGATGTCGGTCGAAAGCGGCGAAATACGCCCGGCCATGTCCGGCTGGTTCAGGTCGATGCCCGCGTCAATGACCCCGATATTGATGCCCAGGCCGGTGGCCCCGGTGTTCCAGGCGGCGATCGCGCCGGTGTTCGCTACGCCGTAGTTCCGCAGATATTCCGACGACGTCGGGGATGGCGCCGGAGATGGAGGCGGCGGGGGTGGCGGCGGAGGCGGAGGCGGAGGGGGCGGAGGAGGTGGCGGAGGGGGCGGAGGGGGCGGAGGCGTCACGATGCCGCCGCCGCCGCTACCCCCGCCGCCGCCGCCGCCGCCGCCGCAGGCGGCCAGCGGTGATATCAGAACGGCGAAGAAAAGGACCCGCGCCAGCAGTCCAGGACGTCGACGGATCTCCATGGCCACTCCGGAATCTCACGCCCCAAACCCCGGACCCTACCGACAACTTGCGCCATCAGGCAATCCCCGTGTCACCCCCCGGTTGAGGAATCCCGGCGTCTGGGCTTCCTGCGGACATGACGTTTCTGTGTCCGGACGCTGGGGCGCAAGCCATTAAGAAACTCCCAAAGGGTCGGAGCGGTCGGCAATGGTTTTGTAGACTTGGCAGGCCGCCGGCCGCGACGCATGGTGGATCCATGTTTCATCGGCCCTCCCAGGCTCTCGCCCCCGCCCTGCTGGTCATCGCCACGGTCACCCTTTGCGCTTGCGGTCCCGGCGCACCGTCCGCCGGGGCGGGGCTGGAGATCTCCGGCCCGGCCGAACAGCGTCTGATCGCCCTGACCAATCTGGACCAGCGCGTCGCCCGGGTCGGCCATCGCCTCTCGGCCGCCAATGCCGAGCTTTGCCCGGCCGTGCGCAACGCCGCCGGCTGGCTGTTGCACGCCGCCAGCCAGTACAGCCCGGAGTTGCGCCCCCATGCCGAGGCCCGTTTCGGCCTCGACGGCGACCTGCCGGGCCTGCTGGCGGTACCGGACGGCTCGCCCGCGGCCCGGGCCGGCCTGCGCCAGGGCGACCTGATCCTTGGCGTCGACGGCGAGAGCCTGGCCCGCGGACCCGACCGAAGGGCGGCCGCCTATGAGGGTCTCGAAGCCAATCTCCAGCGGCTGGATCTCGCCCTTGCGCGCGGCCCGGTGACCCTGGTCGTTCGCCGCGACGGCGACGATCGCACCGTGTCGCTGACCCCCGCGCTTGCCTGCGGCTACGACGTCCAGCTCGACCCGTCCGACGAACTGAACGCCCGGGCCGACGGAAAGCGGCTGTTCATCACCACCGCCATGGCCGGCTTCGCCGCAACCGACGACGAACTCGCCCTCGTGCTCGGCCACGAACTGGCCCACCACGTCCTTGAGCACCGGGACTGGCACGAGGCCGAGACGCGCGGCCGCCAGACCCAGACCGTGCCGGCCCTGTCGGACGCTCCGGGCGGGAGCGAGCGCCAGGCCGATCGGGTCGGCCTCTATCTGGCCGCCCGCGCGGGGTTCGACACAGCCGTCGCGCCGGGCTTCTGGCGCCGGTTCGGGGCCTACAACTGGCGGGTTCGTTTTCCGCAGTGGAACCACCCCTCGGCCGAGGCCCGGGCCCGGGCGCTCGAGGGGGTACAGGCCGAGATCAGCGCACGCCGGGAAGCGGGGCAGCCGCTGGTTCCGTGACCGGCGCCAGGGCGGCGTGGACCGGTTGGGCCTCCCGCCAGGCGGCCGCGGGGTTCAGCGCCGCCGTCGCCTCCAGGAAGGTCCCCGGCTTCATCGACGGCTCGTCGGCGGTCTGCAGGCCGGCGACCCGGGCCAGGTCGGCGATGAAGGTGATGCAGTTGCGCCGCCGCAGGTCATAGACCCAACCCTCGGGACTGGCCCACCAGTCGGAACGCGCCCGCACGGCGCGATAGGCCGCGTCGCTGACCGTCAGCCGCAGGTAAGGCTTGCCCTCGTCGACATAGCGAGGGTTCGGATTCTCGACCACGCCGACGCCGCGGGCGAACAACAGCTGCGGCCCCGGATTGCGGGCGGTGAAACCGGCGGACCAGTCCACGGCGTCGCCGGTGTCCTCCAGCGACCCCGTGGCGTGCACGAAGGCATGGGGAAACAGCAGATTGCCGTCGCGCACCCGCGCCCCCGGATGGGCGTAGAATGTCAGCACCACCTGGGCCAGGGCCGGGCCGCCGACCAGGGCCAGCGCCAGTCCCAGCCAAACGGCCCGCTTCATCCGCTTCAGCATCTGTCTCTCCACGACCCGCATCACATTGGCGCATGGGGTGCGAACGCGCAAAGTGGGTCGGGCGTCGCACCGGGTGGATCGGGGATCGCCCGGCGGACTTGGTCCGGGTTCGCCGCCCGGTCTATCGTGTCGACCGATCGGAGGATGCGCGTGACAGACCAGAGACCTTCGCCAGAGCCCGACCGCCCGACCACCGACGACTGGTGGCGCGGCGCGGTCGTCTACCAGGTCTATCCGCGCAGTTTCGCCGACACCGATGGCGACGGGATCGGCGACCTGGCCGGGATCACCTCGCACCTGGACCACATCGCCTCTCTCGGCGTGGACGCCGTCTGGATCAGCCCCTTCTTCCCCTCGCCGATGAAGGATTTCGGCTATGACGTGGCCGACTATTGCGACGTCGATCCGATCTTCGGTGCGCTCGAGGACTTCGACCGGCTGATCGCCCGGGCCCATGCCCTGGGTCTGAAGATCATCACCGACCTGGTTCTGGCCCATACCTCGGACCAGCATGCCTGGTTCCGCGACAGCCGCCAGTCGCGCACCGGCCCGAAAGCCGACTGGTACGTCTGGGCCGATGCCAAGGCCGACGGTTCGCCGCCCAGCAACTGGCAGTCCGTCTTCGCCGGTCCGGCCTGGACCTGGGACGCCCGGCGCGGCCAGTACTATCTGCATAATTTCCTGCCCGAACAGCCGCAGCTGAACCTGCACAATGTCGAGGTCCAGGACGCCCTGCTGGACGCCGCGCGCTTCTGGCTCGATCGCGGCGTCGACGGCTTCCGCTTCGACGCCATCAATTTCGCCATGCACGATCCCCGGCTGAGGGACAATCCGCCCGCCCTGCCCGGCGGCAAGCGGACCCGGCCGTTCGACTTCCAGTCGAAGATCCACAACCAGTCCCAGCCGCAGATCCCGGCCTTCCTCGCCCGCGTCCGCGCCCTGATGGACGACTATCCCGGCCGGTTCAGCGTCGCCGAGGTGGTGGGCGAAACCGCCGAGGCCGAGATGCAGGCCTTCACCGCCGACGACCGCCATCTCAACAGCGCCTACGGCTTCGCCTACCTCTATGCCGACGCCCTGACCCCCGATCTGGTCCGCCGCGCCAACGCCGCCTGGGACGGCCGCCCTGCTCAGGGCTGGCCATCGTGGGCCTTCTCCAACCACGACGCCCCACGCGCCGTCTCGCGCTGGAGCGAGGGCCGCGACCCCGACCGTTTCGCCCGCATGGCCATGCTGCTGCTGATGAGCCTGCGCGGCAATGTCTTCGTCTACCAGGGCGAGGAGCTGGGCCTGCCGCAGGCGGACGTCCCCTTCGACCGGCTGGTCGACCCCGAGGCCATCGCCAACTGGCCCGAGACGCTCGGCCGCGACGGGGCCCGCACGCCTATGCCATGGCGGGCCGAGGCGCCCCACGCCGGCTT
>Ga0207951_100261_pt1 | contig 31077 bp, 27 predicted proteins | sample Subbio12Aug_8Bad_FD_184830 | JGI IMG/M metagenome (GOLD analysis project Ga0207951, IMG submission 184830) | Serpentinite rock and fluid subsurface biosphere microbial communities from McLaughlin Reserve, California, USA - CR12Aug_8Bad (SPAdes) | ecosystem: Environmental > Terrestrial > Deep... | reverse complement strand
GAAGAGAAGAGAAACATCCGGGGAACGGCCACGACCGAGGAGGAAGTCATCCTGAAGGAAGAAGGAGTCCAGTTCTTCAAGGTGCCCATTATCAAACGGCTTCTGAACTGAGAAGCTGTGAAAAAATTGGAGGACTGCGTCTCGGCCCACAGGGTTGGGCGTCTTGTCCAAGCATTAGAATGCGGGTCATTAGATGTTATGGGTAACCTTCGTTTTCGGTAAGATAGCGGTGTGACCCAGGTTTAGGGAACGTGGTATAATCTCAGAGGTTCCGCCCTAAAGCTTCTCCAATCCCCCCAACCCTGTGGGCCGGAACGATGCCGATTCTGGGAATGTAATTTTTTCACACCCTCTGAGGCTTAAGGTTTTAAAGAGAGATTGGCCTCCTGAAATTTTTCATCTCTGAAAAAGAGAATCCGAATCATAGGCCCCGCCTTAAGAGCGTCAAAGATTTCTTCAAATTCCTGAATGCTTCCCACCTCTTTTGCATTGATCTTGGTAATGATATCTCCCGCCTTGATTCCGGAGGTTTCCGAGATGCTCCCTGTCAGCACCTCAGAAACCAGCACCCCCTTTTTCCCTTTGAAGTTGAAGTGAGAGGCCAAAGAGGGGGTGAGTTCCTGAATCCGAATTCCATGCCGTTGCTCGCTCCCTTCCTGCATGGATAAAGCGAGTCCCTGTTGCTCCAAAATCTTGGCAGAGACGAGGATCGGGACTTTCGATTTGAGTGCGAGGATGATGGCGTCGCTCGGTCGGGCATCGACTTCGATCAGCCCCTTGTTTAAAATAAGAAAGAGGGTGGCAAAATAGGTTTGTTCTTTGAGATCGACGATCTTTATCTCCTTCACTTTCACCTGTGTCTGTGTCAGAATGGAATGGAGGAGATCATGGGTCATTGGCCTGGGAGAGGAGACCTGGTTGATCTCTTTATTGATGGCATTGGCTTCAAGAAGGCCGACCCAGATGGGGAGCGCTTTTTTCCCGTCCTTATCTGCAAGGATGACGACCGGGCTCTGCCCGATGGGATCTATCCTTACTCCCTTCACCTCCATTTCAATGAAGGGAGAAGTTTTTTCCTTGCTTAGGGTGACAAGCCCTAAAGAAGCAATCAATAGAACTGCAAGACCGATCATGATATATTTTTTCATGACTCTCTCCTTTTCTCGGCTAAAGACCTCTTTCTCAATATGGCCATGAGACCGATGATGATCTTCTGGCCGTCCCTTTTGGTCCGCGGTTCGGGGCTTTTGATGATGCGCTGGCAGAAGGCGTGGTAATGTCCCTCCTCCCACTTCAATTCTTCCAGAAGATAAGAAATAAAATCGTTCTGGCTCTGGGTGATCAATTCCAGCCCCTGGGGGCTGTCTGAAGGAATGAGTCTGCCCTTTGGGGTGGGATGGTAGGGATGGGGAAGGAGACCTTTAAATCCCATCTCCTGAAAACGTCTCATCACCTTTTCAAACCCCTCCTTGTTCAACTGGGTTGAACTCTCCACCCCTGCCACTCCCTTAAGAATCCGGCGATAAGATTCCTCATCGAGGTGGAGGTCCTCTTTCGCGATATGGACAAGGGCCTTCTTTTTGCGACCAATCGCCACAACCTCATTATAACCCAGATCAGAAAAAAAGGGGGAAATTAAAATTAGGGACACTTCCCTATTTTTCTTGACAATTGGTCTCTTTTCTAATACTTTCATCTCATGCCGAGAATAGCAAGAGTTTGTGCTATCAATTATCCCCACCATATCACCCAGCGTGGGAATAATAGAGAAACCGTCTTTTTCGATGATGAAGATAGAAAATTTTATTTAAGGATCCTTAGCAAATATAGCGATGAATGGGATTTTGAGATATGGGCTTACTGTTTAATGACCAATCATGTTCATATTCTTGCGGTGCCAAGAAAAGAAGAATCTCTTGCAAAAGGGATAGGCATTACGAACTTAGTCTACACACAGTATTTTAATCGCCGATACGATAGAAGTGGAAGGCTTTGGCAGAACCGCTTCTTTTCTACGATTATAGAGAGAGAACCTTATTTATGGGCGGTGGCCCGTTATATCGAAAGAAATCCCGTCAGGGTTGATATTGTTAAGAAAGCGGAAGATTATCATTGGTCAAGCGCCAAGGCTCATGTATTAAGGGCAAAGGATAATATTCTTTCTGGTGCCAGCTGGTTGAATGAAAGCGAGATGAATGCATATCATAATTTTTTAAGGAAAGAAGATAATGAAATAGATAATTTTATTAGAAAAATAACATCAACAGGCAGGCCTCTTGGACGGGAGGAATTTATAAAAAATATTGGGAGAATAATTGATCGGGCTATTTTTACTAAAGGAGTTGGTCGTCCGAAAAAGAGTAGGATGGTAAAAAAATAGGGAAGTGTCCCTAATTTTCCATGAAGATTGGCGTGATTTCAGATACCCATTTAAGGGAGCCCCATCCTGAATTTAAGAAGATGATCGAATTCCATTTCGGGGATGTGGAGAAGATTGTCCATGCAGGAGACTTTGTCGACTGGTCTGTTGCGGAATACCTTTCAGGTCTAAAAGAGTTGATTGCTGTCTGCGGGAATATGGACCCCTATGAAATCCGGAAAGCCTTTCCGCAGAAGCAGGTCATTGCATTCGGGGGATTTCGAGTAGGTTTGATTCATGGAGGCGGGGCGCCCTTCGGAATCGAGTCGAGGATCAGAGACGAATTTGATGAAGTGGATGCGATCGTTTATGGCCATACCCATGCTCCTGCCAATCACCGAAAAAAGGGCGTCTTTTTCTTTAATCCGGGTTCTCCAACCCGATCTTTTTTGCATCATGCCACGCTCGGCATCCTTCGCATTGCGGAGAAGATCGAGGGGGAAATCATCGAGATTTAATTACTCGTTCTCTCGCCCCTTACCGTGGCGATGTATCTGATGCCCCCGCATGGAGGGCGCACATTGTAAAATCGATCTTCTGATTACACCCCCTACAGATATGTTTCCTATCAAATTCGTCAGAAAAGATTTCCATTTCCCTACCGCAGTTTGGACATGTGCAGAAAAAAGATTTTAAATTCTTAAATTGTTCAAAACCCGGGCAATGTCTGGGTGTGCTCATTCTAAACGCTCTTTATGATATTTTTTTTAAAGCCTCCAATATGGCTCCGTAGTCCGGCTCGCTCGTCATCTCCTTGACAATCTGGATGTATTGAAGGATGCCTTTTGGGTCCACTATAAATACGGCCCTGGCAAGAAGCCTTAGCTCCTTAATCAACGCCCCATAGGAAACGCCGAAAGCGGCGTCCCGGTGGTCGGACAATGTCTGAACTTTATCCGCTCCGCTTGCCGCACACCAGCGTTTCTGCGCAAAGGGAAGATCCATGCTAATGGTCAAAATGACCTCATTGACGCCTAAGCGCCGAGCCTCTTCATTGAATCGACGCGTCTCCATGTCACATACAGGTGTATCAAGCGAAGGGACAGACGAGAGAATACAGGTTTTACCACGGAATGAAGAGAATTGGACTGGGGAAAGATTATTGTCAAGAACAGTAAAATCAGGGGCAACATCGCCCACTTTGGGTTCGTTTCCCACCAGAGTGAGTGGATTTCCCATCATCGTTACAATTCCTGTTCGTTCTTTCATTGAGGCCTCCTTTAAGTTAGAAAATTCGAAATAGGTGCCTGCGCCAGGCAAGCGAAACAATAATAAACCCCAAAAATAAAGCTCTTGCCTACCGCAGAAAGGTAAATGTCAAATCAAATCCAAAGCCCGAAGGAGATGCCGAAACAAGTTCGGCATGACGAGAATGTCATTCTGAATTCAGTTCAGAATCCCACTTGAACTTTGACTTTTATTCTATCTTTTTAAACATCTCTCCTTTTATTCCGCAGACAGGGCAGGTTCCTGGCGGGGTCTTCTCAGCGGTGTATCCGCAGACCGGGCAGATATAATAGGAGTAGTTCTCCTGAGATTTTCCCAGGTCGTCTAACAACTTCTGATAGAGCTGGGCATGGACCTTCTCGACTTCATTGGCGAAGTTGAAACTCCGTTCTCCATCTTTTTGCCCTTCCGCCTTAGCCGCGTCGATCATCTCCGGATACATCTTCTTAAACTCATGGGTCTCCCCAGCGACGGCTTCCTGAAGATTTTCTTTCGTGCTTTTAATCCCCTTAAGCGCCCTCAGATGGTTATGGGCATGAATTGTCTCTGCCTCGGCTGCGGCGCGGAAAAGACGCGCCACCTGAGGATAACCCTCCTGGTCGGCTTTTGCCGCAAAGGCGAGGTATTTCCGGTTTGCCTGGGATTCTCCTGCAAAGGCCTCCTTTAAAAACTGTTCTGTCTTCGACATGATAACGTTCCTCCTTTCTTTTTTGTCTTTTCGGTAAGTTTGCTGCCGGGATTAAAGCATTGACTTTTTAGGATCCTCTCTTATCCTTGCACTTTGAACAGATCCCATAAAATTCGATGTGGCTGCCGATAATTTCAAACTCCTCAGATTCGATCTTTGGCGGTTTGAGAGAAAAATCATTTTGAACATCGAGAATTTTCTGGCAACTGACACAGATGACGTGATGATGGGGTTTGTGATTAGGATCGAAACGTTTCTTATAGGGATCGAAGTTTAGCTCCATGACCTGACCATGCCTTCTTAATGTCTCCAGGGTGTTATATACGGTGGCGAAGGACATAGTGGGGAACTTTTTTGATACCGCCTTATAGATTTCATCTGCGGACGGATGTTCCTTATTCCCTTCAAGATACTTCAGAATCGCCAGTCTCTGGGGCGTTAGTTTTATTCCCGCCTCTTTATACTTTTCCATCCCCTCTGCGCCCATTGTAATAGAATACTTATCATATTAGAATTATTATTGTCAAGTGTTTTTTTAGAGATTTCTGAAAAAATCCAGAAATCTCTTTAAGGAATCTAAAAAGTAACCCGGATGGCATTCGAGGTCGTCCCTGCCCTTGAAAAAAAGTTTTTCAAAGATCAAAGTTTTATGTTATAATGTCGTCAATAGGCTTAGATCGGAGGGGAGATGAATACGATCCTTTTAGGTCTTATTGTTTTTGGTTTTACAGCCGGAGTCGTCATCTTTATCGTCGTGATGATCGAACTGAAGGGCGCCGTCAAAGAATTAAAAGAATTGATCCGGACGACGGAGAAATCAATTAAACCGACCCTGATCGAACTTCAGGGGACTCTTAAAAGTCTTCGAAATTTTACCGACAATATCAATGAGGTGGCTGAGGATGTAAGAGATTTTTCAGACTCGGTCAGAGGGGTCAGCGAAAGCGTAAGAACGGCGAGCGAGAATGTAAGGCGTGTGAGCGAAATGGTTGGAGATATGAGTTCATTAGCGAGAGTTGAGGCCTCAAGCATGAAGGCGGGGGTCAGGGCAAGTTGCCAGGCTTTTTTGAAAAGTTTATTCGGACAACATAAAGGCCAGTCTAAGGAATGAAATCTTTGGACGGCAGAAAGGAGGCAGTCTATGAAACATGAAGAAGGAAGTTATTGTCCCGGTCCATTGATCTTTTCTTTTTTCCTCGGAGGTTTAGTCGGGGCAGGCGTCGCGCTTTTATTAGCCCCGAAATCAGGGAGGGAGACAAGGGAGAGGATTAAGGAGTTAGCCGGGGAAGCCAAAGGGAAGGCAGAAGAAGTGATCGAGCAGGCGAAGGTTAAGGTAACCTCTGCGGTAGAAAAAGGCAAGGAAGTTTTTGAGGAAAAGAAATCAATTGTGACCACAGCCATTGAGGCCGGCAAGGAAGCCTACGAAAAAGAGAAGGAGAAGCTGGCGAAAGGGCATTAAAAGGATTTAGTTCAAAAAATGTCAATCGTTAGAATCGAGAGGTCTCAAGTATCTTTGCTTGAGACCTTTTTTATTGAATGGATGACCCATCCTGATTTTTAAAAGAAGTTTTTATCTGTTCCTTTTCAGACAGGCAATCGTAGCTCCCCAACCCCCTGCCTCAAGAGGGGCAATTGTAAATGATTCAACAAAAGGACTTTTTCTGAGAAAGGAATGAACGATATTTTGTTGCACTCCCTTGCCTTTTCCGTGAATGATCCGGACCTCTTTGAACCCCTTCTTTTGACATTCCGAAAGGTATTCCTCCAAAAGAGAAGGGATCTCTTTAGGTGAGAAGGTGTGAAGATCAATCCAGTCTTCTATGGGAATCTTTACAATCATCCATCTTAGTTCGGGTCATGAGTCAAATGTTCCGAACCCTTTATGGTTTCAATTTGCCTTCTGATCGGATCCGATTCATCTCGTATCACACTTCCGTTTCATTTTTCAAGGAGAAATGTTTTTTGACAGTGGGAAGAATGTTTGTTAAACATATTTTGTAAGAGATCGCCAAAGGAGGTAAACCTTGCCGACTTATTCGCATTCCCAGCTCTCCACCTATGAAACCTGTCCCCATCAATATCGACTTCACTACATCCAGAAAATTAAGGTTGACACAGAGGGAATTGAGGCTTTCATGGGTTCGAGGGTTCACGATGTCCTGGAGAAACTCTACCGGGACTTGAAGATGACCAAACTGAATACCCTGGAGGAACTTCTTGCCTTTTATCATCAATGCTGGGAGAAGAATTGGAGCGAGACGGTTCAGATTATCCGAAAGGAATACAGCGCCGGGGACTATCGCCGTCTGGGAGAGAAATGCATCACGGACTATTACAAACGTTATTATCCCTTTGACCAGGGAAGGACATTGGGCCTTGAAGAGACCATCTATTTTCCCCTTGAAGAGGAAACGGGGTACTGGATCAGGGGAGTGGTTGATCGTCTTTCGCTTCTGGATCACTCCATCCTCGAGATCCATGATTATAAAACCTCGAATAGACTCCCGACCCAGGCGAATGTCCAATCAGACCGGCAGCTGGCTTTCTACCAAATGGGGGTAGAGGGGAAATGGAAAGATATCAAGGAAATCAAATTGATCTGGCACTATCTTGTTTTCGATGAGGAGGTCCAATCTCTGAGAACTCCTGAGGAACTGCAAGAACTCCGGCAGGAGACCATGGAACTTATCAAGAAGATCGAGTCGGACAGGGATTTTTCTCCCAGGGAGAGCCCCCTCTGTGACTGGTGTGATTATCAGAGTCTTTGTCCGAAACGAAGACATCGGATTGCGGCGGAGAGCCTTCCTCCGAATGAATATCTTCAGGAAGAGGGAGTGAACCTGGTCAACCGATATGTGGAGTTGAAAGAAAAGAAGGGGATTTTAATTGGAGAGATTGATGCGGAGCTGGCCAGGGTGGAGGAAGGTCTCTTCGCATATGCCCAGAAGGAAGAGTTGGAGGCCATCTACGGGATTGATCATGTTGCCAAGATTAAGACGGAGACGAAAGAAAAGTATCCTTTGAAGGGGGATCCGAATCGGAGGGCGTTGGATGAGTTCATCAAAAATGCCGGAAAGTGGATGGAAGTTTCTGATCTGAACCCCTGGATGCTGGCAAGGATTCTCGAACGGGGAGGATGGCCTCCCTCTTTGGCAAAAAAGGTAAGGGAATTTTCCACTGTCGAGAAAAACCGTTCGATTGCCCTATCGAAATTGAAAGAGAGAGATTAACCATTGATTAAGGGTAATTCTGGAATAATGGAATGTTGGAATAATGTTTAAAAGCGAAAATAGTTTTTTCTTAACCCAATATTCCACTGTTCCATCATTCCATTCTTCCATGAACTTTTAAAAATATATGACAAGAACTAAAGGGGATGATATGGAGATAAAAGTCGAAAAAGGCAGATCCGAAAAGTTTCCCTGCGAACTTCTCCTTCTCTTTTCTTTTGAATCGCCGGAGCCCCTGGAGGGGCCAATCAAAAGCGTTGATCTGGAATGGAAGGGGTACCTCTCCACACTTATCAGCCAGGGTGATTTCAAGGGGGAGTTATTCCAATGCCGGCTCTTTCATACCCAGGGGGCGCTTCCCGCGAGAAGGGTATTGCTGACAGGTCTTGGCAAAAAAGAGGAGTTCGACCTGGAGAAATGGAGAGGGGCGGTTTCGAAAGCCGGGCAATTTATAAGGGATTCGGGGGTCAAACAGTTCGTCTTTCAGATAAAACGATTCAAAGGTCTATCCGAGGAGGAGATCACTGAATCTTTTGTCACAGGACTTCTTCTTGGAACTTACCAGTTCAATGAATTTAAGACCCTGGAGAGAGACAAAATCAGGAAGATTGAGGAGGCGGCGCTTCTCGGTGAGACCGAGCAGGAGACCAGCCGAATCGGCCAGGGACTGGAGAGAGGGCGAATCATTTCAAATGCGGTCTGTCTGGCAAGAGATCTGGCTAATGCCCCGAGCAATCAGGCAACCCCGAACGCTCTCGCCGAGAAAGCCCAGGAGATTGCAAGAAATGAGGGCTTAGGGATTGAAGTTCTTGATTTGAGCGAGGCCGAGGCCATGGGAATGGGGGCGTTTGTTGCAGTGGCCAAGGGGAGTCAGGAGCCGGCAAAGTTCATCATACTCGAATATAACAAGGGAAAAGGTCTGGATACGATTGTCCTGGCAGGGAAGGGGATTACCTTTGACAGCGGCGGCATCTCGATCAAACCCGCGGAGCGGATGGAGCAGATGAAGGCCGATATGTCGGGCGCGGCTGCTGTTTTGGGGGCAATGGAGGCAGCTTCAAAACTTCAACTTCCCCTTCACCTGGTGGGAATCATTCCCGCTACGGAAAACCTTCCGAGCGGAAAGGCCTATAAGCCGGGTGATGTGTTAAAGACCCTTTCAGGTCAGACCGTTGAGGTCATCAGCACGGATGCAGAGGGAAGGCTGATCCTATCCGACGCCCTGACGTACAGCCTTCGTTACAAACCAAAAGCAATCATCGATCTTGCCACCCTGACCGGAGCCTGTGTGGTCGCCCTGGGAGATTATGTGATGGGCCTCTTTGGAAATGACGAGGCTCTTTTGAAACGGATTGAAGATGCCGCAGCGAAATCAGGGGAAAAGGCATGGAGATTTCCTCTCTGGGATGAGTATTTCGAATATATCAAGAGCGATGTGGCTGATTTTAGAAATGTCGGGACGAGGGCCGCAGGCGCTATTATCGGAGGAATCTTTCTAAGCAAATTTGTGGAGAAGACGCCCTGGGTTCACCTGGATATTGCCGGCCCTGCCTTTATTGAAAAAGAAAGACCTTACATACCCAAGGGAGGAACAGGGGTAGGGGTGAGGTTATTGGTCCAACTGTTAAGAGATTGGAATAGCTGAAATTCCAATAACCAAATTCCAAGCTCCAAATAAATTCCAATACCCAATAATCAAACGAAGTTTCAATATTGAAAATTGGATATTGGTTATTATTTGATCATTGGTTATTGGTGATTGATTGGAGAAAACCGAATATGGAAAAACCTGAGAATCAATACCCATTCCTTTTGGCTTGTCGTAAACAGCCCACTCCTTATACCCCCATCTGGCTGATGCGTCAGGCAGGCCGGTATATGAAGGAGTATCGGGCCCTCCGGAAGAAATATTCCTTCTTAGAAATGTGTAAGAATCCTGAAATGGCAGCACAGGTCACGCTTCAACCTATTGACAAGTTTAAGCTCGATGCGGCCATCATCTTTTCGGATATCCTTATTCCTCTGGAACCGATGGGAGTGGAATTTGAATTTGCAAAAGGAGAAGGCCCTGTCTTTCATCGTCCCCTTCGGGAGATGAAGGATGTGGAGCGGTTGAAGATCATCGAACCTGAAGAGGAGATTCCTTTTCTCATGCAGGCGATTCGCATTGTCCGGAGAGATCTGGAGGGGAAAATCCCTCTCATCGGATTTTCAGGAGCTCCTTTCACCCTTGCGAGTTATATGATCGAGGGAGGCCATTCCAGGGACTACACCCTCACAAAAGGGTTGATGTATCAGAATCGCCCGGCCTGGGATCTTCTGATGGAGAAGATTTCAGAAGCGCTGATTCGATATCTCAACGCCCAGGTCCGGGCAGGCGCGCAAGCCCTCCAGATTTTTGACTCCTGGGTGGGATGCTTAACCCCGGGTGATTACGAAGAGTATGTTCTCCCTTACTCTAAAAGGGTGATGGATGGAGTAAACAAAAGTGTTCCGCTCATTCATTTCGCCACATCCTCTTCCACCCTTTTGGAGCGGATGAAACAGGCAGGAGGCGACGTGATCGGGGTGGATTGGAGAGTTGATCTGGGCGAGGCCTGGACGCGAATAGGTTATGATGTCGGTATCCAGGGGAATCTCGACCCGGTTGTTTTGTTTGGCCCTGTCGATTTGATTAAGAAGGAAGTAAAACGGATTCTTGATCAAGCGAAAGGCCGGCCCGGCCATATCTTCAACCTGGGCCACGGCATCCTTCCCAATACTCCCGTTGAACATGTGGCTGCCCTGGTCGATATGGTCCATGAGTATAGTTCAAGGAAGAGAAATTCCAATACCCAAATTCCAAACAACAAATAAATTCGAATAACCAATAACCAAACGATATTTAGATTATTGGAATTTGGGTATTATTTGATTATTGTGAATTGGTGATTGGTTATTATTCAGGCTTAATTGAAGACGATGTATCGTAAGGCAATAATGCTTCATCAAGAGCAGAGATTTTAATGAAAGCCCTTCTTCTTTTAGCTTTTGGTGGACCCCGTTCATTAGAGGAGGTTGAATTTCTGCTGACCTGTCTCTTCGGGCGGAAACCTTCTCCTGAACTGCTTGAAAGGGTTAAGCAACGCTATCGCTTAATTGGAGGTTGTTCCCCTCTTCCCGCTGTCACGGAGAGGCAGGCCAGGGCCCTGGAAGAAAAACTGAATTCCAGGGGTTATTTGTTCAAATTCTATGTGGGAATGCGATACAGCCAGCCGTTGATTGAGGAGACATTGAAGGAGATCCTTCGAGATGGAATCAAAGAGGTTGTTGCTATTCCAATGGCCCCTTTCCGGTCTCGATTCAGCACAGTCGCTTATAAGGAGGAGTTGAATCGAGCCAATAAAACCTCAGGAGAAAAATTAACAATCACTTTTATCGAGGGATGGTGCGCCCATCCGCTCTTTTTACAAGCCGTTACAGAAAGGGTGGAAGAGGGGTTGAAACAATTTACTCCGGAAGAAAGAAGGAGGGTCCACCTTATTTTTACTGCCCATAGCCTTCCGGAGTCAGTCATTGGAACCGATCCCTATGTTCAAGATATGAAGGAGAGTGTAGATGAGGTTCTGAAAAGGGTCGGGCCTTTTCCCTGGCATTTGGCTTTCCAGAGCAAAGGCGGGGGGACAGGGAGGTGGATCGCTCCGGATGTTGAAAGCATTCTGGTGGAGATTAACAAGATAGGGATTCGAGAGGTTCTCATCGTACCCATTGGTTTTGTATCGGATCATATTGAGGTCCTCTACGATATCGATATCCTTTATAAGGAAAAGGCTGAATCGTTGGGAATGATATTGAAGCGTTCTCCCTCGCTCAACTGTTCCGAGAGATTTATCGAGGCTCTGGCAACCATTGTGGAAGAACATATGGTTATGGGTTAAAGGTAAAGGACATCAGGATACCAGGTTACCAGGATGAAGATATCAGAAGATCAGGGCATCAGGTTAAAGAATTATTTTTTGTCTCACTGATATCCCGATATCCTGTTGTCCTGCCTCCTGATTTTCTGATAACCTGATAGCCAATGTTCAAGTTATTTTTGGGTTTAGGATCTCTATGAAACGAATCATCATCATCGGCGGCGGCATTGCCGGGCTTGGCGCGGCGTATAAGGTGACCAGAGCCGCATCCGTCGGCCAAAAAGTCGAGTTTATTCTTGTTGAGAAGGACCTGCGCCTCGGCGGCAAGATCCTGACGGAGATCGTGCCGGATCCCTCGGGCGAGGGCAAATTCATCGTGGACGGCGGGCCGGACTGTTTCCTGACTGAAAAGCCTGCCTGTCACCGCATCGCTAAACTCACAGGGATTTTCGACGACGAGTTACCCACAGATGATTCAAGGAGGAAGACATGGATTCTGTCCCGTGGTAAACTTCACCAGATGCCCGATGGCGTCATGATGTTTGCGCCCACAAAGTTCATACCGTTCGCCACAACAGGGTTGTTCTCATGGCCCGGCAAGATCCGGATGGGCATGGAGTTCTTCATTCCGCCAAAGAAAGTTGCCCCAGGCGAGTTGAACGAGGAGACGCTCGAGAGCTTTGTCGTCCGCCGGATGGGGCGTGAGTGCCTTGATCGCCTTGCCGAACCGCTCGTGGGCGGAATTCATGCGTCCGATCCTGCAAAGATGTCACTGGCCGCGACCTTCCCCCGCCTCCTTGAGATGGAGCAGAAGTATGGGTCGCTCATGAAGGGTTTCATCGCTGCCCGTCGCATGGTGGAGGAGATGCGGCGCAAATATCCGACGAAGCCGGGCGAGAAACCTCGCACCTTCTTCACCTCGTTTGTCAATGGGATGCAGCACCTGACGGACCGGATGGCTGACGCCGCAGGCCGCGAGAGAATGCGCACGGGCGTGGCCGTCAGTTCGCTCCAGCATACCTCCGCCGGCGGATGGCGTAGTTTGCTCTCTGATGGGTCCGCCATCGACGGGGACGCGGTCATCATTGCCACCGAATCATGGGCCGCCGAACCGATTGTCCGGCCGCACGACCAGGCCATTGCGGATGCGCTTGTCAACATACCATGCTCTTCCTCTGCGACTATCTCGATCGCCTTTAACGAGAACGAGGTCGGCTTCGATCTGAATGCGTTCGGGGTACTGTGTCCCCTTGCAGAGGGTCGCGCGCTCATGGCGGCCACTTACTCATCCACCAAGTGGCCGGGCCGCGCGCCAGAGGGGAAGGTTCTGCTGCGCGGTTTTGTCGGCGGTCCGCACAATCAGGAGGTTATGGAACGATCGGATGAGGAGCTTGTGCAGATAGTCCACAGCGAGTTCCGTGATATCCTGGGCCTCAACCGGAATGCGAAACCGCTCTTCACACGAGTTTTCCGGTGGCGCCTCGGTATGCCACAATACACCATGGGGCACCTCAGTCGCGTTGAACTGATCGAGGAGCGGAGCGCCATGATTTCGGGCCTCGCCCTTGCGGGCGGATGTTACAGGGGGGTGGGGCTTCCAAACTGCGTTGAGAGCGGCGAAAGGGCTGTTTCAAAGATCCTCACCGAATGGGGCATCGACCTAGCCGAGAACCACATCGAAGAGAAACGCTACTACTGAGTGGCTGCGTACAAATAACTTGAACAAGTGCATTTGCCAATGACCGTTCGTGGTGAGTTCTTTGACGCGCCGTTCGTCCTGAGGCTCTCGAAGGATGAACGGCACCCTTCGACAGGCTCAGGGTGAACGGGTTGGTTGTTCATATTATTCATGCGCAGACCCTAATCTTCTCTCCACCGATCAATTGGCTTTGATTTTTTCCAAATCCAGATCATCGAGAACAACAATACCTTTCGCCTTCATCTCATCGATCGCTTTCTGAGAGGTGTCCGGAGCAACCCCACGGCTTAAATTTTTAACCATGATGACCTTATAACCCGCGGCAACTGCATCGAGGGCGGTTGCTCTGACGCAGTAATCAGTAGCAATGCCGTAGACAACGACCTTTTTGATCTTATCTTTCTTCAAAATTTTGTCCATCTCTGTTTTTTTCCCGCCATCGTCATGAAAGCCTGAATAGCTGTCATATTGCGAATCCATTCCCTTCTTCACAACGGCCTTAAATAATTTCTTGTCCAATAAGATTTCCGCACCGGGAGTCTTCTGAACGCAGTGGGGAGGCCAGAGAACCTGATCCCTGTTATTCAGTTTGATCACATCAAAGGCTTTTTTCCCGGGATGGTTGGTGAAGAAAGAGGCATGGTTTTTAGGATGCCAGTCCTGTGTGGCATAGATCGGGAAGCCTGCGACCTTGAGTTTCTTCGTGTTCTCCTCCACAGCCTTGATATAGGCCTCATCCGTCCCTTCCACGGCCAAAGAGCCATTTTTAAATTTTGTGAAGTCACCCTGGATATCGACCACAATGACGCCGATTTTTGCTATTTCTTTTGCCATAGCCGTTCCTCCTAAAACCAGAATGAAGAATACCGTCGATACCAACACTTTCACCCCAAAATTTTTCATAAGGCGCCTCCTTTGTGTTAGGCAAGGGTTAAGGCTAAGATGCCGGATTGGTGAAAGGTCAACGGGTAAGGGCTTATGATTTAAAACCTTACCATTACCCATAAACCAAACTGGCATCCTTACCCTAACCATAACCCAAGGCTTTCATGCCGCAATTAAGAATCGGCCATCTCTTTGGCGACGTCACGTGTGGCCTCGATAATCCTTTCGATATCCTCATCCGTATGGGCCATCGATAGGCTTCCGCCGCCGTGCATCATATGGACTCCATGATTCAGCATCCGGATTCGAAACTCCACTTCTCTCTTCTCAATATCGGTCCATTGATTGATCGAATGGGGAGAGTTCAGGGTTGCTCCTTTCTGGAAAGGGAAGTGAGTCTGGAAGAGAGAGCCGATCCCCGTGACAACGGTCTCCACTCCTTCGCGCCGAAGGGCTTCCTGAACACCCTTACGCACCCGTTCTCCTTTAACTTCTAAAACCGGATAGATCTCCTCCTCAAAATCTCTTAAATAACAAAGGATGGCTATTCCGGCGGCCACGGTCAGCGGATGGGAAGAGAACGTCCCGCCGCCAATTAAAATCTTCTCCCATTTGTCTGCCTTCCTTTCAGGTGAGGTCTTTTCCATGATCTCCTTTCTTCCCACGAGCGCCCCAACCGGCATTCCTCCGCCAATAATCTTCCCGAGAGTAGTAAGGTCCGGGAGGATATTAAAAAGTCTCTGAGCTCCTCCGAGACCGACCCGGAATCCGGAGATCACCTCGTCAAAGATGAGAAGAGCTCCCAATTTTTCCGTCTCGGAACAAAGCATTCTCAGATATTCTTCGGTGGCAGGGATGAATCCACCCTCACCCACAACAGGTTCAAGAATGACTCCTGCCAGATCATTCCTGTTTTGATGGATCATTTCGAGTGTCCCTGGGAGATCATTAAAAAGGATGGTCTTTGTGTAATGCTGGAGTTCAGGCAGGAGCCCGAGGCTTTCTTCTCTTTCATAGGGCATTTTGATTCCCACAGAGAGGTCAGAGTTGGCGCCATGCCAGCCTCCGGCTATCTTTAAAATAGTATTCTTCCTTGTAAATGCCCGTGCGAGGCGAACCGCATACATGGTTGCCTCGGTTCCGGAGCAGCAGAAACGAACCATCTCTGCAGAAGGGATCAATTGTTGAACGAGCTCAGCCCACTCGACCTGTTTTTCAAAGAGGATGCCCCAGTGAATTCCCTCTTTTAATTGCTGATTGATGGCTTCGACGATGATTTCAGGATGATGGCCGAGGATATGGGTGTAGTGGCCCATCCAGAGATCGATATATTCGTTTCCATCCACATCCCGAATTTTAGAACCTTTTGCCTCCTTAAGGAAGAAGGGGTAGGGTGGAAAGTAATGGACATTATGGGAGATACCTCCTGGCATCACCCCTTTCGATCTTTTAAAAAGCTTTTCTGAGAGGGGGGTTTTTTGTCGATAGAGATCGAAGAAGTTCATGAGGTACACCTCCGGTTGGTTTAGGAAGCCAGGAATGCAGGAATTAAACCAAATTTAAGGTTTCGTGCCCGTCTGACAGAGACAGCAGTAAAATCCTTTGATCTATTTTCTAAGGGCTGGGAGGGTTTAAAGAAGTGCCTTTTTTAACAAAGGATCCTCCAAACGCCTCTTTCCTGCTTTCTTGAGTTCCTTATTAGGTCTTTAATAGCATATTTTTTTTAGATTGGAAATGGTTCTCGTCGCTTTTATTTTTTGAAAAATATTTGACAAGTGGGCCAAATTCATATAGATAATGGTATTAATTGAGGAAGGGGGGTGATAAGAAAATTCGGAAGGTATTAACCCGTTGTTTTTGTAATCTATTTCTAATAATAAAAGGAGGGGTTGTGATGAAAAGAAAATTGTTTGTCGGAGTGATGATTTTGTGTCTGGTGGTTTTCGTTTCGGCCATGCGTTCTGATCTGGCGTATGGTTCGAGGAAGTTCGTCTCCATCGCATCCGGTTGGGTGGTGGGCGTCTATTTCCCGTTAGCGGGCGCGCTTTCGAGAATTGCTCATGAGAAACTCCCTGACATTAAGATTACGGTGGAATCCTCAGGCGCCTCGGTTGCCAATGCCAAGTTGATTGCTTCCGGCGATGCGGATCTGGCCATTCTGCAGAATGATATCGCTTTTTATGCCCTTCAGGGAACGAAACCGATGTTTGACAAAGCAGTGCCCAATATCCGCGGAGTTGCCGCTCTTTATCCCGAAGCTTGCCATATTCACGCGAGAAAAGATGCGAAGATCGCATCGGTTAGAGACCTCAAAGGGAAAAAGGTGGCTGTGGGTCCGTTGGGAAGCGGGACAGAACAGAATGCCATCCAGATTCTGGAAGCATATGGGCTGAAGTTTGAAGACCTGAGCAAAGTTGAGAGATTATCAGCCGCGGAATCTGCGGATTATCTCAAAGACGGGCGAATTGATGCCGCCTTTTATACCGTTGGAGTTGGAGCTTCTGCGATCGTTGATCCAGCCCTCATGATAGAGACCCTGATCGTTCCGATTGACGGCGCTGAGGCAGATGCACTGGTCAAGAAATATCCCTTCTACGCGAAGGACAGAATCCCTGCCGGTATATATAAGGGGATAGGCGATGTTCCCACTGTGGCTGTTCTGGCCATATTGGTCGCCAAAGCTGAGATGGAAGAGGATATGGTCTATCGTATTACAAAGGCGATGTGGGAGAACATCAGCCGAATCGAAACCGCCCATGCCAAAGGCAAAGAGGTGAAATTGGAAAAAGCCCTCATCGGAATGCCCATTCCCCTCCATCCGGGGGCAGACAAATTCTATAAAGAGAAAGGGTTGAAGAAATAAACTATTTATGCTTCCCCTCACCCCCGCTCTCTCCCCCGCCTGCTCCCGCTTGCGGGATTCGGCGGGCAGGCGCCAGGGGAGAGGGGGATAATTGGGGCTTTCTAAAAAATAGGAGACAAGAGGGGAGGTATCTTACTTTCAGGTGGAAGTGGGGATGCCTCCTCTTCGTTTTTTTTCTGGCCATCGCTTTATATCCGGTATCCACATTAGAGGTGAGAGGTAAGAGGGATGGCCTGATCGTTTTTTTAAGAAAAGTTTCTCCGGGCGAAGGGTTTGAGTTTTCTTACATCCATTCCGTAGACAAAACACCTGTCACCGGATACTTCCTCATCACCTCCGGCAAAAAGATCAAGCCTGTCGAGACCCGATTCGAATCCTACGGACCTGGTCTTCCTTCCATGGAAAAGGATGTAACGTTTGAAGGCGGGAAGATCAAAGTAAAGACGGATGCTCTGGAGATGGAATATTTCTCTTTCTTTGTTTCCCCCATGACCGGACAGGCCATGATTTTTAAAGGTGAGAGATTGGAGTTTTCTTCCTTCAAGGAGGGAGAGGTGATGACCATCGGGGTAAAGTCCTATCCACTATTTTGGGAGGTCATTTTCAGATATGGAAGCCGATAAAAACGCACCGGACCAGGTTTCGTTAGAAAAATCAAAGGAGATCGCCGAAGGAGCGGATTATGGAGCGCGCCGACTCAAAGGGGTCCTATTCTATATCTCCGGGACGATCGCCATTGCAATGTCCTGTTTTCAGCTCTATACAGCCATCTTTGGGACAATGACCGGAACGCTTCAACGTTCGATCCATCTCTGTTTTGCCCTGGTTCTCTGTTTCTTATTCTATCCGATGACCAAAAGGTCAAGAACGAAAGAGATCCCGGTTTACGACCTGATCCTGGCAGCCATAGGAGGGTTTGGCGCCATTTATGTCACCCTCTTTTATGCCGATCTGGTCAAAAGGATCGGTAATCCGTCTCCATTAGACGTCGTGATGGGCGTGATCACCATCCTCTTTGTCCTGGAAGCGGCACGAAGGGCGATTGGGTTGCCCCTTCCCCTCATATCGGCCATCTTCATCACTTATGCATTTGTTGGACCGTATTTGCCCGATCTCCTTGCCCACCGGGGATATGGGTTCCGGAGAGTGGTGGATCATCTCTATCTTACCATGGAAGGCATTTTTGGTGTGCCCCTATGGGTCTCCTCTACCTTCGTCTTTGCTTTCGTCCTTTTCGGAGCCATCCTCGAAAAGACAGGGGCGATGGACTACTTTATGAAAATGGCCTTTTCGCTCGTTGGACATACTCGAGGTGGTCCGGCCAAGGTCGCAGTGGTAGCCAGTGCTTTTTTTGGATCCATCTCAGGAAGTGGTGTGGCCAATGTGGTGACAATAGGGTCAGTTACTATTCCCTTAATGAAGCGAATGGGGTTTAAACCAGAGATTGCAGGGGGAATCGAAACGGCAGCCGGTGGGAATGGCCAGTTGATGCCACCTGTCATGGGAGCCGCGGCATTTATTATGGCGGAGTTTTTAGGGATTCCCTATCTTCATGTGGTGACCGCTGCTATCCTTCCTGCGGTGATTGACCAGCTTGCCCTTCTGGGTGCGGTTCATCTCCTTTCTGTCAAATTCGGTTTAAAAGGTATGCCCCGGAAAGAACTTCCAAAGTTTTTTCCAATCCTGGTCAGAGGATTACACTTTTTAGTGCCCATCGGTGTTCTCTTTTACTATCTGATTGTTAGAAGGACAACGCCTCTCACTTCTGCGGCCATGGGGATTGGAGCGACCATCTTCATTTTTTTCATTCAGTCTTTGGTGAACAGCGTCGGATGGGGCAAACCGATCGGACAAAAAACAGAGGCAGAGAACGAATTCAAAGAGACAAAAAAGGAAATTTCCTGGAAGCCATTCCTATCCTTCATTGTCAACATGGGTGATGCCATGTATAAGGCGGCAAGGATGATGGCAGGAATCGGGGCGACCTGTGCCTGCGCCGGTATTGTCGTGGGTGTGGTGACGCTGACAGGGGCTGGACTCAATATGACGAATATTGTCGTAGACCTTTCAGGAGGCAATATCTTTTTTGGACTACTTATTACGATGGTCGCCTGTCTCATCTTAGGGATGGGGGTTCCCACTACGGCCAATTATGTCATCATGGCAACGATCATGGCTCCTGCGCTGAAGGCGATGAATCCAGATGTTCCAATCATTGCCATCCACCTCTTCGTCTTCTACTTTGGAATTCTGGCCGATGGAACTCCTCCGGTCTGTGTGGCTGCCTATGCAGCAGCAGGGGTGGCTGGCGCTGATCCCCTTAAAACAGGGATCAATGCCTTCAAACTGGACATGAGGACCTTTCTGCTGCCCTTTATGTTCATCACGGCTCCTGCCATGCTCCTGATCAACACGACTTTTATCGAAGCCGCATGGATTTTTGTCTCTGCCTCCATAGGAATGTATGCCCTGGCAGCCTCAATGCAGGGGTTCTTGCTGACCGATTTGAAATGGTGGGAGAGGATTATTCTATTCGCCTCGGCTGTGGCCCTGGTGAAACCAGGACTGATTACAGATGCATTGGGCCTGATTGGGTTTGGAATAATCTATTTTCTTCAAAGAAAGGAAGCAAAGGGAGCCATCATCTAAATCAAATTCCAATGGAATATTGGAATGGTGGAATGATGGTTAAAAGATAAAACTTATGCCGGAAGAATAAACCCAATATTCCAACATTCCGTTCTTCCATTATTCCAATGGGTAAAGTTATTCAAAGGCAATCTCTTTGAGGTGGGGAAGTTGATTCCCTCCTCCATCAAAAACAACTTATCCCGAATGTGCTTTGGAAGAACCATAGTTGGAAATCCCAAACATCAAGCGCCAATAACCAAATAAATCTCAATCACCAATTCCTCAAACATTTGGCCTTGTAACACTTTAGTTCTTTGAAAAAAGTTATCTAATCCCCCTTCATCCCCCTTTGTCAAAAGGGGGAAATGTTTCTCCTCCCTTTGGAAAAGGGAGGTGGGGAGGGATTTTATCAAGTTTATTTGGCATTTGGTGCTTGGGATTTGGTGCTTATCTTTGTCCCATAATCACACCACTTCCGAATCGCACAGGTTTCGCAGAGGGGTTTTCTCGCTACACAGGTTCTTCTGCCATGCCAGACGAGGAGGTTTGAAAAATGAGTCCACTCTTCTTTCGGAAGAATCTCCATCAGATCGAACTCGATCTTGACCGGCTCGTCGTTCTCCGTCAAACCGATCCTCCGGCTCACCCGGTGGACATGGGTATCGACAACGATCCCCGGAATCCCGAAAGCATTTCCGAGGAGGACATTGGCTGTCTTCCGTCCCACACCCGGAAGGGTCACCAGGGCCTCCAGCGTTTTCGGAACCTTTCCCCCGAATCGATCCACCAATTCCTGACAACACCCTTGGATCGATTTTGCTTTATTCCGGTAAAACCCTGTTGACCGGATGTCCTCCTCAAGTTCTTTCGACCCCGCTTCTGCATAGTCCTTCGGAGAGCGATATTTTTTAAACAAGCTTTTTGTCACTTCATTTACTCTCACATCGGTGCACTGAGCGGAGAGGATGGTGGCGATGAGGAGTTCAAAGGGGGTTGAAAATTTCAGGGCGATCTTTGAGTCCGGAATATCTTTCGAAAGAGCCTTGACGATCTCCATTACTCTTTTTCGGTTTGATTGATTTGTCATGGCGATCTCCTTTTAAACGATGAACGATAAGCTTAATCTTATGATAAATTCGTAAAAAGTTGTCATTCCCATGAAACTTGTCCTCGAAGGCATCAATCGGGGAACGGGAATCCAGAAAAATCTAACTACATGAAAATATCCCGCTAAGAGCGGGACTGGAGTTTATCCCGATGAAAATCGGGGCAGGAATGACAGGAAATCTTCTTTTCAATAATCCCCCGGTTACTGGGGATAAATGACTCGCCAGATATGTAACTCAGGGCCCTGCCGCAGGAGCCCTGAAAACTCAGCCCTAAAGGGCTGAGTTACAGGTTATGGTAAACTTAAGAAACCATAACTGGTGGATTACTCTTTTCAGACTTTTTACAAGACCATCATCTAATGGATGGATGGATTTTAACTCATATCCTTCTGAAGGGACAATAGGAAAAAGGGGTGGGGATAAATTTGAACAACGGGTGGACAAAAAACGCCCTTTTACCATTTTTGACGGCATGGGATCTTCAAAAAGCTCTTTAAATATCGATAAGCTAAATGGCATAAAGAGGTTTGGTATGGAAAATGCAGTTAACTGTTGTCAAATTGCGTATAAAGGTTGGAAAATGATGTTAAAAGAAAATGATGTCATGACAACTCAGGAAGCCTGTCATTACCTGCGAATTTCGAGGCCCACCTTCCTGAAATATCTCTATATCGGGCGGATTAAGGGAGCAAAGGCAGGAAAAGGCTGGAAGGTCCTTAAATCGGAATTGGATCGATTCCTGAAGGGAGAGATCCCAAGTAACATGATGGGATGAGCGATTTATGGAAAAGAGAGTATCCAAATTAAAAGAGAAGTCAAAAGATCAAGAGGAGATCTTTGAGGAAAAATCTGTCAGGGCCACCCGGGCGCTGATTCAGACCTTTCTTCAGACCGTGAAGGCCTTCCGGATTTATGAGGCCAATCACCCGATCCTCCTGAAATTTATGGAACGGCTGAAGAAAGATTTTGACAACTACTTCGAGGAGTTCGATTCTTTTCCGCTATTAGTGGGAGAACACCGGCTTTTCTACCGTGGGAAGGTCGTTTATGAAAATAAGGACGTAAAGGAGAGCTTGGCCTTCTTCTTTTTTAAGGACGGGATCCGAGAAATCAAATTCCTCAAAGGACTGGAATTAAGAGAGGTAGTCGATTTTCTTCATATCCTAAGGAGGAGTGAATCTGTTAATCGCCTGGAAGATGACCTCGTTACCCTCCTATGGGAGAAGGATTTTTCTCACATCACGTTCGGGACCGTGGATGAGTTTTTGGAAAGCGGAAGTCATTTCGTTCCAGCCACAGAGGAAGATTTTATTGAACGATTGGAATTTAAAGGATATGGAAAAGGGGCGGCAGACGAAATTGCCCCTGAGAGGGAAAAAGAAGAGCCCCCTGCTTTAATGGTTGAAAGTTTAAAACAGGCGCTGAATCCCTCGCCGGGGCAATCCCTTGTCCAGGCCTGTCAGCTCACGCCGGATGAAATCGAAGAGATTAACCAGGAGATTGAGCAGGACTATCAGCCGGATTACATCTATCTTTTAATTGATAACCTCGTAGAAATCCTCCTCCATCTGGGCGAGGATATGGATGCCTATGAGAATATGATCTCCTATTTCGAAAGGACGACCGGATCCTTCCTCGAACAGAGAGAAGTTAGGAAGGCCGTGGTCGTTTTGAAGAGGCTGAACGATACCATGGAGTCCATGGTCCTGAAAGACAAACAGATATTTGCGATTCGTCGCATTCTGGACACTTTTTCCGGTCCCCATTCCATTGAGCTTTTAGGGGAGGCGATGAAGGGAAACAGAGAGGCGGAGTCCGAAGCGATCCTCCAGTATCTCCGGCTCCTGACGAAAAAGGGGGTCGAACCCCTCTGCTTCTTATTGGGGAAGGTGGAATCCGGGAAGTGGAGAAAAGCCGTCTGTGATGTTCTGGCCGAACTCTCTCGAGAGGAAATCAAACCGCTCATCAAATTTTTATCCGACCCCAACCCGTTCCTGGTCTGCCACATCCTCTATGTCCTGGGTAAGATCGGGCATCCCTCCACCGTGAAATACCTGGGGAGCCTCGTCGTCCACCAGGATCCAAAGGTGAGGGAGGAGACTCTCCAGGCGCTCAAGAAATTCGATGCACAGGGAAAGGATCTCATCCAGAAGTTCTTAAAGGATCCCCTGCCGGAGATGAGGGCGAAGGCATCGCTCATTTTGGCAAAGGCCGCCAAGGAGGAGGCGGTCAAACCGCTCACCGGGATCATCCTCTCCAAAGACTTTTTCAAGAGGGATTATGAGGAGAAGGCTGCTTTCTTTAAAGCCCTGAGTGAGACAGGATCACGGGAAGCGATCCCGGTTTTGAAGAAGATCGCAGAAAAGAAAAGGTGGTTCCAGAGGGGAAAGTGGGATGAGATGCGGCTCTGCGCTCACAATACGCTGAAGATGATGGGAGTGGTTAAGGGGGCGGACTCCGATAAATCGAGGCAGAAAGAGAAACATATCGCACGCTCAATCCATTAAAAAGGAAGAGGCAGGAATGATGGAATCAGAAATTCAGTCCCAGAAACAAGGCCATAGATCGTCCGGGACGATGGACTCCGAGCTGTCAAAGATGGGGAGCAACCTCATCACCAAATTCCATGTGTTGATGAGGATTTCACAAATATACGATTCGAAGAACGTGGCCCTGAATCAATTTATTCAGGAGTCTCTTCTTGCGATCAACACCTTTATCCAGAGGGAGGGAGCCCTTTGCCTCAAAATCGCAGGGGACGACATCTTTCTCAATGAGCAGAGACTTCGCTATTCCGTGGAGGGTTTTAACAGCTTTAAGTACCTTGTGATCCAGTGGAAGAAACGGTTCATCGGAAACGTCCTCTACAAAGAGGCCCTGGATGAGGAAACATTGAGGGAATTCATCTATATCCTGATGAGCATGGATGAGGGACGAGAAGAGAATGCCGCTCTCTTTAATGAAAAGTTAAGAGAACGGCATATCTCCTCGATCGAGGTGGGCCCTCTGGAAGTTTCTGAAAAGGAAGAAGGAGCTTACATCCTGGAAAAGGAGGACTCTCGAGAGATAGCCAAAAAGGTATTTTTCGAAACCATCGGGACGTTCAAGGAAGTGGTCACTAACATTAAAGGGAAACAGCATGCCGATGTGAGAAAGTTGAAGCGGCTCGTCCGGAAAGCTGTTCACCTCGTCATGGAAGATGAATCCATCCTGTTAGGAATGACGACGATCAAGAATTATGATGAGTACACCTTTAACCATTCCGTCAATGTGTCGATCTATTCTCTGGCGATGGGGAGGCGATTGGGGTTCTCCAGGGGCGTCCTGAGCGAATTGGGCATTACGGCCATGCTTCATGATATCGGAAAATCCAAAATCCCGCTTGAGGTTCTGAATAAACCCGGCGCTCTCAGCGACGAAGAGTGGGGCCAGATGAAGAAGCATCCCCTCACAGGGGTGGAGATCGTCCTCAACCTGAAACAGTTGGGGGAAGTCAATGCGAAGATGGTGGTCGGCATCTTCGATCACCATCTGAAAAACGACCTTTCGGGATATCCCAAGCTCTTTCGCAAAAAGAGGGTGAGCCTTTTCGGCAGGGTCATTCAGATTGCAGATGCCTACGATGCGATGACCACTCCGAGGATTTATAAGAAAGTTCCCTTCACACCGGAACAGGCGCTGGCCGTCATGCTGAAAGAACGGGATGTCCATTTTGACTCGACCCTTCTTAAAATGTTCATCGGCCTGGTGGGCGTTTATCCTATCGGTTCTCTGGTCCTCCTCGATACCCACGAGATGGGAATTGTTTACAAAACGAATCCAGACCCCCAGAATTTAGACCGTCCTCAGGTCATCTTGGCAGAGAAGGATGGTCAGGGAAGGGGCAGGATGGAATTGATTGATCTCACCGAGAGGGATGGAAAGGGACACACCAGGCGAAACATCGTCAAGACATTGGATCCCAACAAATACCATATCGATATTGGGAAATACTTTGTCAGGAAGGATGGCCATTAGCAAAACGGTCTCATCCATAAAAGGGGATTAACCGATGGGTAGGATACTGATTATTCAGGATAGCCCTTCTATCAACGCAATGCTTAAATTTAGGCTTGAATCGGGAGGATTTTCAGTGGAGACAGTTGAAACAGGAGAAGAAGGCATTCAGAAAACAAAATTGTGCCAATACCAGCTTATTTTACTGGATTATAATCTTCCGGGAATAAACGGAATAGAGGTGTGTCGGATACTCAAGAAAGAGGATAACACAAGAAAGACTCCAATCGTGTTTATGTCCGCTAAAGATGAGGACAAACTATTTCAAATCACAAAGGAAGCTGGCGCCGATGGCTATATTGGGGTGCCTTTTGAGGGGAAAAAGCTCATTGATAAAATATCGGAATTTTTAAAAACCCGTAAACCGTAAGCAACAGGGCAATCATACGGACTCAGGGAATTGCAGAGAAGATGAAAAAAGAATTCTCATCGCAGAGGATAGAGGAGATAACAGAGGCTGAAGCAGAGAGGCCCAATTTTAAAGAAGACCTCTATGAAAGAGAAGGAACAAGAGAGGAAACCCTACAGCTTGTTATTTTTCGGCTATCTCGAGAATGGTACGGAGTAGAGATTTCAAAAGTAAAAGAGGTCATCAAAGTGGGCAAAATAACATATCTGCCCTCAAGCCCAGAATATATTGCGGGGATTGTAAATTTAAGAGGAAATATTCTTTCTGTTACGGATTTAAAGATAATTTTAGGTCTGCCTCATGAAGAGCCGATTGAGAAGGCAAGGATTTTAGCTGTTGAATCCCGGACGGTGAATACCGGATTTTTGGTGGATGAAGTGGTTGAATCGATTGATGTGCCAAAAAGCAAGATCACTTCCGCGCTGCCTACGATCCCATCTGAGGGAGCGAAATATATAAAAGGGCAGTGCAAAATGGAGGATAGGTTAATTGCTATCATCAATGTAGAGAGAATATTGGACATGAGGGTATAGGTTTCCTTCATTACTCGAAAGGGGGCTTAAAAATGATTAAATTCAGGCCATTTTCAAATTTAAGAAACAAATTAATCTTCTGTTTCATACTCTTTGCCATGTTGCCGTTAATGGGCATAAGTATTTTAAATTATAGCGTAAGTAAGACGGCTCTGAAAAAACAAATTTTATCCGGGTTAGAGGATGTGGCCGATAAAGCTATCGATCATATAGACCAGGCAATGCATATTTCTTATATTGATATCCAGCAATGGGCCGAACATGATATAGTAAAAGAGGCATTAACTCGTGGGCGCTCCGAGAAGGCCAGCTTGTATTTTAGCCATTTGACCGCAACTAACAAACTTTACAAGGCAATCGTTCTCTTCAATAGCGAAGGCAAACTGATAGCTTCCAACAATTCCGCACTTATGGCCAAACCCAGGGAGGAAAAACAGAAAGAGTTTGCCCGATCCTACTCAGAAGGGGCTACAGGAAAGGAGCCGGCCCGCATGCAGGATTTCAGATATTCAAGCTTAGTAGGAGATTATACGGTTAGCTTCAGCTCATTGGTTAAAAATGAGAAAGGAAATCCAGCGGGGATCATAACTTTGTTCATCAATTGGACAGTGATTCAAGAATTTGCTTCGGGTAAAAACATCAGGGACAATGAGGAAAGAATGGGTATGTTGTTGGGAAGTGATGGAAAGACCATCATCGGATATTCCAATCCCTCTTTTCTGGGCAGAAGGCTTCAGGAAGTATTTCCCATAAGCCCTTCCGACCTCTCTTGGGGAGACGAAAAGAGAGGGGCCAGTGAAATTAGGGTAGGCAATGAGAGAAAGGCCATTGTTTTCAGGAAAGTTAAAGAACTCGAGGGTGTTAAACCTTTTGCCTGGACATACCTTTTACTTAAAGATTCAAAGACCCTCTTCACACCCATTGATCTCTTGAGAAACAGGATACTTATCACTTATTTTGTTGTCATGGTTTTAGCCTCGATCACTTTTTTTGTCTTCACAAGAGGAATTGTTGAGCCTCTTAAGCAATTTACCGGGGCCGTCACAATGGCGGCCAAGACGGGGGATATTGCTCAACCTGTTGAAGTTGACACAGAAGATGAAATTGGAGCATTGTCCCGCTCATTTCGGGACATAATGAATTGGATGAAAGAGGTGGAAGGGATTGTCTCGCGTATCGCTGAGGGAGATTTAGACCAGAAAGTGGGAATAAAGTCGGATAAGGATATGTTTGGCAAAGCCCTTCAATCTATGATTGAACGCTTTAAAAATTCGCAGGAAGCGCTACGTGAGTCGGAGAAAAATTTTAGAAATTTGGTTATCCATGCTCCCATAGGATTGAGCATGCTTGATAAAGAGGGCAGATACAAATATGTCAATCCCAAGTTTATGGAGAAGTTTGGATATACCCTGGAAGACATCCCGACCGGTAAAAGATGGTTCGAAAAAGCACACCCTGATCCAGAATACCGTAGGAAGGTTGCGGCTTCCTGGAAAGAGGACCTAATCAGGTTCCCAATGGGTAAGGCCCCTCCCCGGATATTTACGGTGACCTGTAAAGACGGTTCAAGGAAGGAAATTCTCTTTCAACATGTTGAGTTGAATGATGGAAGCCGTGTGGTGACCTATGAGGATGTTACCGAACACAAGCAGGCCGAGGAGACATTGCGGGAGAGTGAAGCGAGGTTTCGGGATCTGTTTGATAATGCTCCAGTGGGGTGTTTTGAGATGGATATCCATGGACACATCACCAGTGTGAATCGCACTGAGTTGGAGATGCTGGGTTATACTCTCGAAGAAATGAAGGGACAGCCTGTGTGGAAGTTTATTGTAGAGGGAGAAATTGCACAGAGCCAAATCATGGCGAAGTTGGCCGGCAACATGCCGCCGGCCCGAAATCTTGAACGATCCTATCGGCGCAAAAATGGAACGGTCATACAGGTTCTTATTGAGGATCGGCTACTCCGAGATTCAGAGGGGAAAATTACGGGTCTCCGGTCAACGATTCAAGACATTACCGAGCGTAAGCGTACGGAGGAAAAACTGCACCAGAGTGAGGAGAAATATCGAACCATTCTTGAAAGCATTGAAGAGGGTTATTACGAAACAGACCTTACCGGGAACTTCACCTTTCTAAACGATGCAGCATGCCGAATTCATGGGTATCTCAGAGAGGAATTGATGGGCATGAATGACCGGCAGTATACAGATAAAGAGAACGCCAAGAAAATATTTCAAGCCTTTAATCAAGTCTACAGAACAGGGGACGGTGGAAAATGTGAATTTGAACTCATTAGAAAGGATGGGACCAAAAGATACGTCGAGGTATCTATATTGTTACAGAAAGATTTATTATCCGGTAAACCGACAGGGTTTACAGGGATTACACGGGACATTACAGACCGCAAGCAGGTAGAAGAGGCTACAAAGAGGCTGGCGCAAGAGAATGCAGCCATGGCCGAGATTGGCCAAATTATCAGTTCAACATTGAATATCAATGATATCTACGATCGCTTTGCTGAGGGAGTTCGTAAGGTTCTGCTTTTTGACAGGATTTCAATTACGATTATCAACCCCGATAGAACCTCCATCACCATGGCTTATGCCTTTGGCGTAGAAGTTGGGGGTCGCCCAATAGGAACCGTTCTCCCTATGAAGGGACCATTTTACGAAGATACCGTCAATAGACGGTCAAGCGTCCTCATCCAGACAGAGGACGAAAGGGAGATCGCTGTGCGTTACCCCAACTTTTTAAACAATTTTCGATCTGGTTTTCGATCGATGTTGGGGGTTCCTTTGGTCTCAAAGGATCAAGTGATAGGTATCCTTAACCTTCAATCGTTCAAACCGGACGCCTATACGGAAAACGGTGTGAGGCTGTCCGAAAGAGTGGGCAGCCAGATTGCCGGTGCGATTGCCAACGCACAGCTCTACGAAGAGTTAAAGCGGATGGTCAAACACATCGGTGATGCAGGGCTCCAAATCAGCACCTCTTCGGCCCAGATTCGCGCTGCCTATGAAGAGCAAGCGGCCGGCATAGCGGAACAGTCCTCTGGAATTAGCCAGGTGACAGCCACCGTTGAGGAGCTCAACGCTACTGCGACTCATATCGCCAAGAACTCTGAAAATGTAGCCAAGATAGCAGGGGAGACTTTAGGAGGGATGCAGGAGATCAATAAAAAAGTCAATGAAACGGCAAGAAAAATTCTCTCATTAGGCGAGAGATCCCAGTTGATCGGCAATATCACAAAGCTGATCGATGATATTTCGGGCCAGACGAATCTCCTGGCCTTGAATGCAGCCATTGAGGCAGCCCGAGCAGGAGAGGTGGGAAGAGGGTTTGCGGTCGTTGCCCAAGAGGTGAGGAAACTTGCGGAACGTTCCTCCGAATCCACTGAGGAAATCCGTCAGTTGATCAACGAAATCCAAGGGGAAACGAATTCTTCGATCATCAGCATCGAAGATTCAACCAAATGGGTAAAAAGAGGGTTGGAGATGATCGAGGAGACAACAAAGGCCGCAAAGGAGATTTCCGTAGCGACCCAGCAACAAAAATTTGCATCAGAACAGGTTGTGCAGGCAATGAGAGAAATAGATGCCGTGACAAAACAGTTCGTCACTTCGACCAGACAGACGGCAGATTCTGCCACACAGCTTAACACATTATCCGATGAGCTTAAGAGGGCGACAGCGAACGTCCATTTATAGCCGGCGAAAGCAGGAGAAATGAAGGACTTGAAGCATGTCTGAGATAAAAGATCTGATTGCAATTTTCAAGGCGGAAACTGAAGAGCATCTGACTAAACTGGACAATGGGCTCATCACGTTAGAGAAACAGCCCGATAACCTCGAACGGGTCAGGGGATTGAATAGAGTTGTCCATACCCTGAAGGGTGCCGCCCGGGTTTTTGGATTTATTGAAATTCAGGATATAGCGCATCGAATAGAAGATATATTTGAGGAGGTCGTTGACCAAAGGGTCGTTTTCTCCCCCTTCATCGCGGAGAGAATATTTAAAGGGCTCGATGCTATCCGGATCATCTTAGAAAAGATCGTGCAAGAGAAAACGGTCGATATTGATATATCTGATCTATGCAGGGAGCTGGAAGAATGCATTTCTGGAGCACAAGGGACCCTAACACAGAGGAAACAGGGAAGAGATCATAAGAGGAGGAAAAGGGGGGGGACATCCCAGAAAATAAACACACCGGCGAAATCACACAAGGGAGAAAAAAGACAGGAAATAATCGCGGATAGGATTGACGAAACGAAAGCCCTTGCACTTTCCACGCAAACAGAGGAATACATCCGTGTTCCGCTGAGCAGGGTGGATAAGCTCCTGTATTTGGTGGGGGAGGTGACCATCAACAAGATGCAAACCTCTGCCATCAGCGCTGAGGCAAAAAGGCTTTCCAAGCTCAGCAAGCAGTTGCAGAAGGGCATTTCCTCGTTAAATGAGGTTATAAAAAAAGAATTTTCTCCCCTCCATGGAGAAGTTATAAAATTACTCAGTCAATGTGATGGCCAAATGGGAAAACTCAGGGATTATACCCTGAGGCTATGTGATCATATCTCCACGGAATCATTTCAAATAGGCCCCGTTATTGATGAAATGCAAACCATGATAAAAGAGATAAAGATGATACCTCTTTCTACCATTTTTGAAGGGTTTCCTCGCATGGCAAGGGATATTGCCTTTCAACAAGGGAAAGAGGTCAATTTGGTGATTTCCGGAGAAGAGACGGAACTTGACAAGAAGGTCTTAGAAGGAATAAAAACCTCTCTCGTCCATATATTGCGTAACTGCATCGACCATGGAATTGAGGAGCCGGATGTAAGAGCCTCCCTTGGTAAACAACGATATGGCACTCTAAAAGTATCCGCTTTTCATAAAGCTGATAATGTGGTGATCGCCGTTGAGGATGATGGAAGGGGCTTGGATATTGTCCAGATCAAACAGACGGCTCTAAAGAAACGGCTGGCATCGGACTTCGAGCTGGAAAGCATGACCGACCAAGAGGTGTTGCATCTAATATTCATGAACGGTTTTTCTACAAGCCCCTTGGTGACAGATATCTCCGGAAGAGGAATGGGCCTTGATATTGTAAGGCGGGATATCGCCCATCTAAAAGGCCAGGTTCTAATAGATACTGAAAAAGATAAAGGGACAAAATTCACATTGGTCTTGCCATTGACCATTGCCATTATTCAGGCGCTTCTGGTAAAGGCGCAGGGCATGCTTTTTTCCCTTCCCATATCCTCCATTTCGGAGTGTGTCAAGGTCAACATGGACGAAGTCTCTACCATTGAAGGAAGAATGGCCATTCAAATCCGTGAACAGATCGTGCCTCTGGTAAGATTGGATGAAGTGCTCGGGCTTCCGCCTCCGAGGGATGGAGAGGGGAAGGCGAAGAAAGAATTACTGGCAGTTAT
>Ga0207951_100258_pt1 | contig 31621 bp, 32 predicted proteins | sample Subbio12Aug_8Bad_FD_184830 | JGI IMG/M metagenome (GOLD analysis project Ga0207951, IMG submission 184830) | Serpentinite rock and fluid subsurface biosphere microbial communities from McLaughlin Reserve, California, USA - CR12Aug_8Bad (SPAdes) | ecosystem: Environmental > Terrestrial > Deep... | reverse complement strand
TAATTTGGTCCCCCCTCCCCTCAATCCCCTCCCGCCAGGGGAGGGGAGATTTTTTGGGGGCCAAAATGTTAGAGATAAATTCTCAGACTTTAATGTGTAAGAATCTAATCTTCAAACCCGTTGAGAAATAGAGATAATTTCCCCTTACTGGTCTTGTGAAATGAAGCCACAGTGCCTACCGATAGGGATGTCCTCTCGGACTCTAACGGGGTAAATCCATGCGCCGAATTTAATTTAATGCAACAACGGGGTTAACTCAAGTCCGTCTTCCCACATAAAAGAAAAGTGTTAATTTTCAACAACGTCCCATTCCCGCTGTTTGCCTCAATAGGGTTGAGAAATTGTCCCCGTCCTCCATCGTTATTGACAAACCACCTAAAGGTCTCCCTTTCGATATCCCTTCCATTTTCTTGGGGCGTATGCACAGGATACCTTACCATATTAGGATCACCGAGAGCCTCAAGGGCCCGTCTTATATCAGGATCTATATTATACTGCGCAGCGATATCCGCGGGGGTCATGTAATGGGGGTCAAGTCTATTTTCTTAGCGTTCACCTTTTCCACCAAATTCTGCAAACATTGAAGATCTGGTTCTGTATCCGCTCCACAGTTCAGTAAATCTTCTGTAAAATATCAAGGCCAGGCACCATTTACTGATAGACTTGTCCCTTCCTTCACCAATACCGAATTACCGTTGCCTGACCCCATCATCGGAATCGGCGGCCAGATTGCGTCGGAATACGTATTTTGTTATATCAAAGCCTATTTTTACTCTTTTCTAAGACAGTTTTTGTGGGTCTGTGGGTTAGAAGGAGGTAAAAAAAGAAAGGCACCCCAATTGATTGAGGCGCCTTTTAGGGTTTTTAACGATGAAAAATCGAAATTGGTCGGCCCAGTCTATTTTTTCTTAAATTCATTCCAGGGATAGTCAATCAGCTCCAGCAAAACGCCGTTGACTTCCTTGGGATGGATGAAGGCAAATTTACAGCCCCGGAAGGGTCTCAGTCCGCCGATGAATTTATAATCTTTTGCTTTCAGCTCATTCATGGCCTCTTCGGTATTGTCCACATTGAGCCCGATAATCATGACGCCCTCGCCCTTTTTTTCGATGAACTTGGCCACATCGCCGTCCGGGGTCGTCGACTCCATCAGTTCGAATCCCACTTCACCCAGCCAGTATCTCGCCACCCTGATCTTTTCAGGTTCATCCACATAGGGATCATCGGGCTGGGGTTTTCCAAGGATGGGTTCCCAGAGTTTTCGTGCGGCGTCAAGATCCTTCACGGCAATACAGATATGATCGATCTTATTAACTTTCATGAAATTCCTCCTCTCTTTTTTTCGTATGGGACCGGGAGGCTATCTCTTTGAAATAAACGCCGTATTTCCCGTCTCATAACTCCCATAGGGGACTTCATTCACAATGGAGACAAAGGGACAGACAAAGGCGCAGATCCCGCACTCCACGCAGAGATCGGTTAAAATCGCCGCTTTATTGTTGACCAGACCAATAATATGCTCCGGACACTCCCTGACACATGTTCCACAACCCGTGCATTTGAAAACATCTACATGCGGTACCATAGGGCTCTCCTTTAATCGTGATTCCTGCCTGCTGGCAGGCAGGTGTGATTTGTGACTCGTGATGGGTGTGTCCGGTTTCGATCTAACTACGAATCACGGACACATGACACGCCTGCGGGCTGAAGCGCCCTTCGGCGCGCAAGCACGAAACACGAGTCACAATTTTCTTAATGTTTGATCCGGTGATAGGTTTGATAGGGTAGAAAGTCGACCCTCATCCCCATCTGGTAACCGTCGCGAATTGCTGCCGTTCCCCTTCTGACCTGAACAGCATCCCCGATCATATAAACATCCTTTGCATATTTGCCATAGCCCACTTCTTTATTGGAGATGAGATTGGCAAGGACGACAGAGTCAGCGGGGATGGTCGTCTCCTTCTTATCCGGTCCTTCCACCACCACATCATTGTCTCGGATCTCCTTCACGGCGCTCAGGACCACCTGGACCACATTTCCCTCTTTCAGTTTTTTCATATATCTCCAGACATAGGAGGGATTGACATCCAGCCCAAATTTTTTGGGTTTATCCACCATGGTCACCGCATGCTTCCCTTTATCGATGATATAAAGGGCTGTTGCGATGGCAGCTCCCGTGCCTCCCACAATGACCACGTTCTGGCCAAGCTTTGCCTTTCCCTCCAGAACATCAAATAGGGAGACAACGTGTTTCTTGTCACTGCCGGGGATGGATTGATCAGGGGCGGCGCCTGTGGCGATAATCACAGAGTCAGCCTTTTCCTTCTCGAGGAGTTCCTTGTTCACAGGAGTCTTGAGGACGATCTTGGCCCCATGCTTGTCGCATTGAGCCTTGAGATAATCGACCATTCGCTGGAATTCATTGTCGCCCAGCGGCCCATGAGCTGCGGCTGCGAATTGGCCGCCCACATGATCGTTTTTCTCATAGACCGTGACGTCATGACCTTTCTCTGCAGCAACAGCGGCGGCCTGAAGCCCTGCAATCCCTGACCCGACGACGATGACTTTCTTCTTTGCCTTTGTTTTTTGGAAACCGTAGAATCCCCATTCCACTTCCGTCTCATGTCCGAGGGAAGGCCGGACTGTGCAGCAGAGCTCGGTATCCCTGAAGAGTCGAGCGAGGCAGACATTGCAGGCGATGCAGGGGATGATATCCTGCTGCCTGTCTTCCATAATCTTCTTGGGAAGGAAAGGGTCGGCAATCATCGGTCGGCACATCTCCCATATATCCAGTTTGCCCTCGGCCATGGCCTTTTCTGGAATCTCAGGAACAAAGAGACGGTAGGCCATGCTCACCGGGGCCTTAATGTTCTTTTTCATCCGTTCAGCGATATAGAGCCAGTTCCCCATGGGGACATCTCGAGAAATCACCGATACAGGCGATTCCTGCCATCCGGCGGTGACGCTCAGATAGTCAATGCCGGCCTTATCGGCGATTTTGATTGATTCAAGGCTTTCCTCCGGGGTATTCCCACCCCGGTCGTCCAGCAACTCCTCTCCGCAGAGACGGATTCCAACGGCCACCTCAGAGGGACAGGCCTTCTTAATCCCTTCGATAATCTCTTTCATAAACCGGCTTCGTCCCTCGATGTTTCCACCGTATTCATCCGTCCTCTTGTTGGTATAAGCAGAAACGAAATTTGAGAGAAGGTATCCGACAATTCCAGAGACTTCAATGATCTGGAAACCCGCTTCCACCGCCCTTACCGCGCCATCGACATGCTCCTGTATGCAACGCTGAACTTCCTCTTTGGTCATCTCTTTTGGAGGCCGGAAGATGGGCAGCTTCTGGGGGACATTGGAAGGGCCGGCCGTGTAGGGAAGTTCAATCCCCCCCACTCGTCCGCAGTGCATCAATTGGAGACAAGCCGCTGCATCATGCTTCTTAATAGCATCAGCAATCTTTTTAAGCCCCGGGATGAATTTGTCATCCCAGATGGCCATCATTCCAACATACCCCTTTCCTTCACCCGTGGGTTCTGTAAAGGCGCCTTGTGAAGTTACGATGCCCGCTCCGCCTCGGGCTTGGGCTTCCATATAACCCACTTCTTTATCGGAAACATACCCATCCCGATAATTGAAATTTGTCTCTGTGGAGGCATATTTAATCCGGTTTTTAATCTCCAATTTGCCAATCTTGATCGGACTGAAAATATACGGATACTTTTTAATTCCTGGATACATAATCTTCCTCCTTCGATAAGGTTAAACCTTTTGGGACAGAAAAAACTTCTATCATCGCCTCCTTCCTTTGTCAAGAAATAGTTCACAAATTTCAATTTAAGTTATCTCAACTCATCAAAAATTCTCTATTTTTTCAACGATTCAAAAAAAACTTGAGACGGTGTTTTTAATGTATACTGTATACAAAAAAATTCTGCCTTTGTCAAGGAAATATAAGTGAGCGTAAGCATCTTTTTCCCGTGATAGAGGCCAAGCATCCTGTCGGGCAAATTTTTTTCGACGCTCTTGCCAAGAAACATCCCATTCCCCATTTAACTTTAGTCCCTTATTAATCAATTTGTGTGCGTAGATGTTACAATATTTTTTGAACCATCATTTCAGGGCCTATTTATCGGCATTCGAGAGCATTTTAGAAAGTTTCAAATTTTTGGATATTGGACTTTCCTGTTTGGTTCTGACCTGGCCAGGTTAGGATGGAATAATCCAAAAGATTACCTCCGTAACCTCTATATATTTTCGGAATCAAGATTTTTCCAAAGACAAGTTTATTTGCCTTTTTCACCAACTCTCGTTGAAAGCTCGTTTTTGGATCAGGCTCCTTGTCGACCTCTTTGGCGACAGGCACTATCTCTTTCTCGGCAAACCTTTCCCATGCCATCCTGAAGAACTGTACGGTAAGGAAGATGCTTCCTATAGGGACACTGCCGAAAACAGCCGCCTTCGGAACAGTGATTGCCCTTATATCGGTTACCCTATTTACGATACGCTCATACATAAACAGGGCACATTCGGTGATAGGCATGGTCCATAGGGTTGTCTTTGCAAATAGGAATCGCATGCCGATGGTGCAATAGACAGCATTCGTTATAAAGACCAGGATGGTCCCGGCCACAAAACCCATGGAATCGATTAACCTGTCAAAAAATCCCCAGAACCTTTTCCTGATCGGCACGGTTCAAACTTCATTAAACAAGAGGCCATTCACACCCCCTTGAACCAGGTGGCAAGGGATGGAAAGATGAAGATCAAAGCCACCCCAATTAAGTTGAGCGCGCAGTAGGGCCAGGCTGCCTTATAAATATCCTTTATCGTGATCTCCGGAGGGCTTGACGCTTTCATCACGAAGAGCACCAACCCAAACGGAGGGCTCAATTGTCCGATCGAGAGGCAAATGAGGATGAGGATGCAGACCCATACCGGATCCAATCCCAGGTTTTTAACGATGGGCATAAAAATCGGAAGGGTGATCATCATGATCGAAACCTGTTCGAGAAAACATCCGAGGAGGACTACAACGGCCAGCATGATGATGAGAATCCAGAGCGGATGGACCGCCGCTCCCAGCACCAGATCAAGCATCCCACGGCTGGCTCCGGAAAAAGCCAGAATCTGGCTGAAGGCGGCTGAGGCAGCAATGATGGTGAGGATCATGACCGTAACCTGGAGTGAGCCGAGGATCGCTTTCTGGATCACCTGAAAGTTTAATCTCCGATAAACACCTGTCAGGATGAAAGCGGTCAGGCTGGCCAGAGCGGCAGCTTCGGTGGGTGTAGCGACACCGACCATCATAAGTCCAAGGGCCACAAAGATGACAATCCCGAGAGGCAATAGATCTCGCAGGCCGGAAAAGATCTTCTCCTTCATAGGGATGTCACTCATCTCATATTTCGGAGCCAGGGATGGATTGAGCCGGCACCGGATCATAACAAACCCCATATAGATCCCTAACAGAAGGTATCCTGGGACAATGGCATTGATCAGTAACCGCCCTATCGAAACCTCGGCAATGGTGCCCAACAGAACCGTAAGTGCGCTCGGAGGAATGATCATGTCCAGAGCCCCGGAAGCCATGATGGGTCCGAGGATCATCTCTTTATGATAGCGGCGACGCATCATCTCCGGAACCATCAGGGAGGCAAGCACAGCCGTGCTGGCTACCGCAGCTCCGCTCAGGGCACCGAAAAGCCCTCCAATGAGAAAGGTGACAATGCTCAGACGGCCCGGGATAGCCCCCACCCATTTGGAGAAGGCATCGAGGGCTTTTGAAACCAGGCCAGCGTGGTAGAGCACCTCGCCCATCAGGATAAAGAAAGGGATGGCAGTGAGACTAAACTTGGTGAGGGAGTCAAAGATACTGACCGTCAATTGGGTAAGGCCGTTTACACCGCCCATGAGCAGGTAAACAGCCCCTGAAGTGACAAGAAGAAATGAAAAGGCCACCGGAAGCCCTAAAAACATAAGGGTGAGCAGGCTGCTAAATAATAGCAGAAGGATCAACCACCATTCCATTGCTCTATCTAACTCCCCTGCGTCAAACCCTCATCCTTTTTACACCCGATCCTTCCGAAGCGGATGATTCGAAGAATAAACTCCACCATTAATAGAAACCCGCCAACCGGTATGATGGCCATAAGCAGAAATTGAGGGGTATTCAGGATGCCCATGGTCGCAACGCCTCTTCTGAAATAATCGAGCGTCACCAGGGCGCCCTTCCAGGCGAGAATAAAACCGACCACGGCTCCACCGATGGAGGTTAAGGATTTGAAGGCCGCTTTCGTCTTCGGACTTAAATGGCTGGTGAAGAGGTCGATCTCCACATGGCCGTCTCGCCTCAGCAGCCACGCCGTTCCGAGAAAGGTGATATAGAGCATCAGGTAGCTGCTGATTTCAACAATCCAGGCAACGGGTCGGTTCAGGAAATATCTCATCATCACGGAGTAGGAAATGGCCAACATCATAAAGATGACCATCATCGCTGCGATGGTCGCCATCAGCCGATGGATGATGACCAAATAACGATCCAGCCGACCCTTTTCTTCCATCATCGTCTGTGCCTGAAATAGAGATCGGACGATCCTTGAGGGCCGCCCTTCCGTAACACCAGAGAAACTAAAACAAACGTAATTGATTCATTGTCATTGCCAAATGCAAGATTCCGAAACAGGTTCGGAATGACACACCTCTATGTCATGCTTCAATGTTGAAGTATCTCATTTAATGCGTTTATATTATTTAGTGTCTGTTTATAAACTGTCCCTTCAATCAGAATCCTCATTCCGGCAAAAGCCGGAATCCAAGGTCCCCGGTGAAAACCGGGACCAAGTCTTAGAGATGGTTCCCGAATGGAGTTTATCCCGTACTTGATACGGGGTCAGGACGACGTATGGATGCCCCCGTATCAAGTACGGGGCAGGCTCCTCAGGTCCGGCATGACGGAAAACGCTGTTTATGGACAGACACTATTTACTTTAAAAGATCCCTCAGTTGAGTCCCCAAAGAAGCATCTTTTTTCAACACCTCTTTCCAAGCGGCCTCGTAGGCAATCTGTAAATATTTTTCTCCATCTTCTCCAGAAAGCTTCACTTCTTGTATTCCTTTTTGCTTGATCTTCTCCCGATCCTCACTGATCAATTTACGGAAGTGCTCATAAGCTTCCCGTTCAACTTCCTGGATGGATGTATTCAATACATCCTGTAAATCCTTTGACAACCTGTTCCATGCATTGATGTGAATCAAAGCGATGACATCCACCTGATAGAAGGCTGGTTCGATGACGAACTTAGTCACTTCATCCCATCCAAAATCCGAAATACCAAGGGAAGGCCAACCATAACCCTGAACCATCTTTCTCTGGAGGGCATTAAACACTTCACCTGGATCCGTAGTGACAGGGGCCGCTCCAAGAGCCTCGGCAAAAGCTTTGTATGCAGGGGTGACTCGAATGGTCATTCCCTTGAAATCATTCATACTCTTAACGGGTACGGTCGTATAGAGATTATAGGTCAAACCCGGGGTTCCCTTTCCAAGAAAGTATGCATTCAATTTGCCTTTGTATGCTTTCTGATAAAAATCAAAGACCCCTTTCTTTCTCTCATCCAAGGGTGTGAGTTTGGAAAGCTTCCCCCCTTCAGCCACCGCCAGTTGAGCCACATTAAAGGTGTGCGCTGTCCAGGCCAGATCGACCACGCCATTTCGAATCGCCTCCACTAACTGGAAGGTAGGAATCGCTTCAGGACCTCCACCCCAGGTGATTTCAAGTCTCCCTTTCGACCCCTCTTTCACCTTCTTCTGGAGCATCCAGAGGGCGTTATTCATCCTGTTGTTCTGTGGAAAGGCGCTCACCGCCTTCAGAGTCACAGCTTTCTCTTGTGCCAGAACAGGATAATGAAATAAACTGAACATGAAAAAGATGGAAACCAGAAAAAATACCCAATTCTTACCAAAAGATCTTTTTGCTGTCATCTCTCCAAACATCTCGATTCCTCCTTTTATTTTAGAATGTTAAAAGCTCTGAGCCTCTTATACCTCTCTTCCAAGATTTTTTTAATCTCTTTTACCTCCTTTCCCGATAGGTGACTATAATCCAAAAGATTACTTCTGTAACCTCCATATTTTGTTGGAATCAAGACTTTTCCAAAGCCAAGTTTATTCGCCTTTTTCACCAACTCTCGTTGAAAGCTCGTTTTTGGATCAGGCTCCTTGTCGACCTCTTTGGCGATAGGTCTTATCTCTTTCTCGGCAAATTTCCTGACGGTTTCCTTAAGGGTCTTCTGCTCTTCTGTTAAACTGAAATCTAACATCTCTGTCCTCCTTATTATATTATTATTCCGACAGTTTAATGGCCTGTTGTTTCGATTGAACTCGTGCTCAAGAGGTTTGTCAGCCTCTCTTGATCGATAATCGTAAGCACGCACCTCCTCTTCCTAATAATATGCAACCGTTCCATGTAATTAAGCACATTCGTTACGGTGACTCTCGACAGTCCGGTAAGCTGGGCAAGGTCATTGTGGGTGATCCTCTTCTGAATATTAAGGCCATCTTCCTTCCTCACACCGAGTTCATGACCGAGGGTCAACAGGATGTGAGCGACTCTCTTCTGGGCGTCTAGAAAAGAGAGGTCCTCCACCTGGAAGGCGAGGAGCCTCATCTTCCGGATGAGGGCACAAATCAACATGAGGGCAATAGAAGGGGTCTTTTTAATCAACTTCATAAAGTCATTCCGCTGGATGCAATAAATCTCGGAGGGCTCAAGGAGGGTTGCCGTGGCAAAATAGGGCTGATCATCAAAGGCAGCGCTCTCTCCGAAGAAGGTGTTTTCCTCCTGAATGGCGAGTATCTTTTCAGTCCCGTCCTCCCGGAAGACACTGATCTTGACCCTCCCTTTTTTAAGGAAATAGAACCGCTGGCTTCGCTCACCCTGAAGATAGACAGGCTGGTTCGCCCCGTATTTCTTTAAATGAGCCACCTTCAGGAGCTCGTTCACCTCGTTGATGTATTGGCCGATATTACCCGTTACCCAGGGAGAGTCGAAGGTCCTCATGGCTTAGCCCTGTCATGGATGAGCAATTGCAATATATCAAATCTTCTATCCAGGGTGTCCTTAATTTCTCCAATCTGCTTTTTCGACAGATGACTGTATTTCCCCATCTTTCCGAGAAGCTCCTCAATTGGTTTGGATTCTTTTACCTCCACGGTAAACCGGGAAACCCCTTCTTCCATTTCCCAAAGGGGGAAGAAATTCGTTTCTACGGCCAGCCTTCCGATCTCGATTCCCTTGTCCGATGGAAATCTCCAGCCCGTGGGACAGGGAGAGAGGAGATGAATATAGGCAAGACCATTCCTTACGAGCATGGCCTTCCGGAGTTTCCTCTCGAAGTCATGAGGATAGGACATGGAGGCTGTGGCCAGATAGGGGATTTCATGGGCTGCCATGATAAGGGGGAGGTTTTTACTCCTCTGTTTTTTACCTGATCCTTTCTTCCCAACAGGTGTGGTGCTCGTCCATGCGCCATAGGGGGTCGTCCCGCTCCGCTGAAATCCCGTATTCATATAGCCTTCGTTGTCATAACAGATATAGATAATGTTTTCACCCCGTTCGGCAGCCCCGGACAGGCATTGAAACCCCACGTCGGCGGTCCCTCCATCGCCGGCAAAGGCAACGACGTTGACCTCTTTCCCTTTTCGAGCATATTCCCTCTTTATTCCGGAAAGCATGGAAGCGACATTGTCAAGAAGGGGGAAGAAGACCGGAACCTTTGCCCCTGTCGTCATTCCGTAACCCACCACTCCAACACCGCCCATACATCCTGGAGGAATAGCGAGGATCGTATTCTTACCGATGGTTCGGAGGACAAATCTCAATGCCAGCTCTGCCGTGCACCCCAGACAGGAGGAGACCCCCGGGGAGAGCAGGTCTTCCGAGGTTTTCCACTGGTGGGCCATACTTTTCTGGCCCTCATATTCGAGGGCGCCTTGAGGGCAGAGGGCGACGCAAAGGGGCTGGCCTCCACAGAGATCACATTTCAGGGTCCTGGAAGGGGAGAACCGAATACCGCCGTAAGGGCAGGAGACTGAGCAGAGGCCACAACCCACACACCTCTTTTCATCGATCTGAACGATTCCTCTTCCTTCCTGATGGATTGCGCCCACCGGACAGACCAGAACACAATCCGGCTTTTGGCAGTGGAGGCAAACCGAGAAGAAAGTCTCCCCTTGAACCCGGGTTCCGAGGATATTGGACCGGGTGAGATCATAAGGGGTATTTGTTCTGAGACTGCATGCAACTTCACAGGCCCTGCAACCAATGCAATTTTTTTCATCCCTTTTTATGCCGGAGTAAGAACCCATTCCTTTACTCTTTAAAAGCCCTTTCACTAATCCATTTCCCCCATAGGTACGGATCTTCGAGGATTTTCTCCTCCCATCCCTTCAGAGAAACCTTTTCCCTCATCAGCCTATAATAAATGCCTCCATCCACAGGGGTATTGAAAAGGACCATTCCTTTCAGCCTGTCACCCGTGAAGACGATCCGCTTAAAGAAGCCTTTTACCCGGTCACACTCCTCGAAGGCCCTGTCTCCGGGATCAGGGATGAATCTTCCGAGGCTGAAAAGATTTGACCCGAAACAGTTGAAGGTGTTAACCGTGATCAGGCCGGGATGGAGGCTCTTCTTTCCTGTTAACGATTCTCCCACGATCCTCCCCTGATCAGATGCATTGACCACATTCGGATTGAGGCGGCTCTCGCCGTTAAAAAAATCACGATATTCCGCCACATCTCCGCAGGCATAGATACCGGGGATATTCGTCTCCATCTGTTCATTGACAAGAACCCCTTCTTTGACAATGATTGAAGTCCCTCCGGTAATCTCTAAGTTGGGCCGGATTCCAATAGCAGAGAGGATGAGATCACAGTCGATTTTTTCTCCACTGGAGAGCAGGGCTTTGCTTCCTCTGACCTCAGAGAGGCTTGCCACGAGGGAGATCCGGATTCCTTTCTGTTCAAAGAGACCCTTCAGAAAAAGGGCCAATTCCGGATGGACGAGGCCCGGTAGGATCTGTCCTTTTAGCTCGATAACATGGATCCGCTTCTGTTTCTTTAGCAATTCCTGAGCTAAATGAAGCCCGATCAGTCCAGCCCCCACAACCAGTACCTTTGTTCCCTTCCTGGCCCTTTTTTCGATCTCTTCGAGGTCCCCTGTTTTACGAAGGGTTAAGAGTGGGCTTCCTGTTGATCCTTCCAAAGGAAGTCTTGCAGGGGAGGCGCCTGTGGCAATGACCAGGCGATCGTAACGGATCCTCTTCCTGTTCAGGAGGAGGATCGCTGATTTCTCCGGTTCGATGGAAATCGCCTTTGTCTCAATGACATCGATACCCTGATAGAATTGGGCTGGACGAAGGGGTCTCCTTTCTTTTTCTTTCTCCCACAGGAGATAGGGAAGGGCTGTAGGAGAGTAGGGAGGGATCTTTTCCCCGGAGATCAAGGCGAGCTTTCCTCCAAATCCTTCTCTTCTTAAGGTCTCTATAACCGAAACAGCACCGTGGCTATTTCCAATAATCACAACCCTCTCAGACATCCTCTACCCCGAGCCACGTGACCTGTTTGAAGTCTTTATCTTTGATGCGATCCATCTTCCGGATGATCTTCAAAATATGTTCGACCGTGATATCCGAGCCTCCAAGGCCTCCAATATAATTGAGAATGGCTATGCCCCTGGCGAGAGGCCCCATTGCCGCTTTCATCTCCATAAAGACAACGCCTGTTCCCCAACCAAAACAGACATTCCGATCAATGACTGCGATTGCTTTTTTCCCCTGAATGGCTTCAACCATTCTCTCCGAAGGAAAAGGGCGAAGCGTCCTGATCTTGAGGAGACCGATCCCGATCCCCTGTTCCCTCGCCAGGTCCACCGCGACCTTTGCTGTCCCAGTAGAGCTTCCCATGGTGACGATGAGGAGATCCGCATTGTCAATGCGATAGGTTTCCACCTGCCCGCCATATCCTCTTTGGAAGAAAGATTGAAACTCCCCATCCACCTGGTCGATCACCTTCTTTGCCCTCTTCATGGCCTCCACATGTTTAAAACGGTATTCGGTGAGGAGGTCCCCCGGCGTGAGAGGATCGACAGACATGGGTTCTTCAGGGTCAAGTTTGATATGCTCGATGCCGAAGGCAGGAAGAAATTGGTCGACCTTTTTTTGAGAAGGAATTTCCACCCCTTCTGACATATGCGAGAGATAAAACCCGTCATAGCAGATATTGACGGGGAGAAGGACCTCTCTGTCTTCTGCGATCCGGTATCCCATGATCACGGAGTCGAGGATCTCCTGATTGTTTTCGCAGAAGATCTGAATCCATCCAGCGTCCCTGAGGGTTACGGCGTCCTGTTGTCCTCCCCAGACACTCTGGGGAGAGATGACCTCCCGGTTGGCAATAGCCATCACCATCGGAAGCCTCAATGTGGAGGTCCGGATGTAGGGTTCATACATCAACGCCAGTCCTTGAGAGGACGTTCCGGTAAATACCCTTCCTCCGGCAAGACATGCCCCATGGAGGACGCTTAAGGCGGAATGTTCGCTCTCCACTTCCACCATCTCCGCCTTGAGAAGCCCTTCTGAAATAAAGCGGGAAAGGTATTCCACAAGAGGCGTCTGCGGTGTGATGGGATAGGCTGCCAGCACAGTGGGTCTGGAGAGCATTGCCCCATAGGCGGCAGCCATGTTTCCATTTACGACCTTCTTAGGCGTCTTCCGAGGGCTCATCCCTTCCTTTCGACCTCCATGGTGACTGCTCCGGCGTAACATTCGTTGACACAGATGCCACAACCTTTGCAGGTTTCGAGATCGGCTTCGTAGCTGGCTTCCCCTTCCTTTATCGAATTGGTGGGGCAGAAGATGAGGCAAATGCCACAGCGGGTACACTTTTCCTTCGAGACCACGGGCTTCTGAAAACGCCACTCCCCTGTCTTAATGACATAGAGCTCTTTTCCCAAAGGGGCCTGATAAGGGCTTTTCAATGCCATTTGCTATCTCCTCCCAGATTGTATACTTTTGTCTCTTCAAAAGCCCTTTGGATCATCTGGATGTTCTTGTTCAGGAGTTTTTGTTCGAAATTCTCCTTCAGGCTTTTTATCAAGGAATGAATCTTGACCCAGTCCGTGGTCCGGCAGAGGGCTCCAAGCATGGCAGTGTTGGGAATGAAGTTTCCGGTGAGATCGAGGGATACCCGGGTGGCATCGACAATGCCGACTGTTCGAATCCCGGAAGGGATAGTAATCTCCGCCAAGTCTCTCTTTTCATTCAGAACAAGGATCCCATTCTCTTTGATCCCCTGGTAGATGCTGACAGCCTTGAAGAGGGTTTCATCCATGACAACGAGGCAATCAGGACGATAGATCTGATCTTTCTGCCGGATAGGTTTTTCGTCAAACCGGATAAATCCAACGACCGGGGCCCCCCTCCGCTCAAAACCAAAGTAAGGGAAGCAAGCTGCATGCTTTCCCTCTTTAATCAGGGCACTCACAAAGATTTCAGAGGCCAGGACGACTCCCTGCCCCCCGCGACCGTGAACTCGAATCTCTTTCACCCCTTTTTTATAAATGGAAAAAAGAATTTCTTCTGTAAAGTAGATTACATTTGCTGAAAATTTGGGAATGAATATACCCACAGGGGAATCCGGGTTCAGATTATCTGGTGAAAAAGGAAAGCTTGTCTCTATGAAATTTCCAATGGACTGGAAAGGTTTTGCAGATCAGAAGATCCCAGAATGGCAGTAGCAGGGCCTTCCCGGGTGATCCGGCCATGCTGGATATGATAGCCGCGGTGGAAAGAAAAAGAGGGAACGTTCTTTTCTACTCCAGTATTATAGGATAACTGTTTGATCTTTTTCTAAAAATCCCCGATAAAATTCAATAACATATTCTAAAGATTGATGAATTCGTAAAAAGGAAAAGCTCTGAAAAACTCCAATTCAGTTAAGGATAGGCGCCATTCCAAAATATTCGAAGGCGGTTGTTTAATGCATTGGTAATGGACGCTTATAGAAGAAATGAAGTATTTTATTAGATTTCAAAGTGGGGGTTTTACCATTTTAAAGTATCCGCTCAAGAGTTTTTCCATCACACCCCTCCGTTCTGTAAGAGTGAAGATCCTTTTCAGAGATCTCATAAGTGAAAAAAACCAAGAAGATATATGCTGGCTGACATTTAGGTCTCTCGATTGGGGTGTAAGCGTTTAAGGGGTTGGCAGGAAATTAGTCAATAATGCTTAAGATTTTGGGTTTCCCATTTTCAGTTTCAATCTGTCAGAGGGATAGATTCGATCGTTGCCGTCAAGATTGTTCCAATTCTTGATCTCTGATATGCTCACATTATGTTTACTCGCAATACTCCAGAGAGAATCCCCTGTTTTCACCACATAGATGATCTCTTTCTTTCCTTTTTTATTCCGTGAAGCTACAGAGGGGGCATCTCCCTTCGCCACTTTTATTTTAAGTTGATCTCCCGGCATAAGCTTAGTTTCCGGATGGAGTTTATTCCAGGCGCTGATGGCGCCGATATTGACCCCCATCTCATTGGCAATGCTCCATAATGAATCTCCCTTTTTGATGATGTAGGTGATCTCCTCTGATCCGGAAGGCCTGGTTTTTTCACCGGAGGGTTTCGATGCGAGCGGACCGGATTTGGTCTCCTTCTCTTTCGGAAGGGGGATGAGAAGGTTCGTGCCGGCCGATAAGCGGTTTCCCTTTTTCAAACGGTTAATCTCCAGAATCGGCTCCAATTCAACCCGGTAAAGGCGGGCGACATGTTGAAGAGTATCTCCCTTTTTCACGATATGAGTTTTGAATGAATTCTTTCCTCCGGGGCGGAGGGATTCAAAATTCGTCAGGAAGAGGTCCTTCTTCCCGAAAGGAATTTTAATCTCATATTCCGGAGCATCAGGGGGAGTGCACCATCTCCGCAATTCGGGGTTAAGTTCTTTCAACTCCTCAACCGTGATCTCACAGGCTTTTGCAATGAGCCGGAGATCAACGGCAGGGGGAACCATGACCTTATCATAACGAAGGGGTTCCTGGTATTCAATGCCGATAAATCCGTATTTTTCAGGGTCCTTGGCGAGGAGGGCGGCGGCGATCATCTGGGGAACATAATGCTTCGTCTCCTGTTTGAGGTATCGATGTTTGGTCAATTCCCAGAAGTCCTCTGTTCCGTAACGTTTCATTCCTTTGGCGATCTTGTTCTCTCCCGCATTATAACCGGCGGCGGCAAGGTACCAGCATTCGAACATATCATAGAGGTCCTTCAGGTATCCGGCGGCGGCGATCGTTGATTTCTCGGGATCCCTCCTTTCGTCCACCCACCAGTTTGACTTCAAACCGTATCTTTTCCCGGTCAGGTAGATGAACTGCCAGGGCCCCATGGCCTTGCTCCTAGAATAGGCGTAAGGGTTAAATCCACTTTCGATCATTGAAAGATAGACCAGGTCTTCGGGAAGGCCCTTCTCCTTCAAAACCTCCCTCATGAAGGGGATATATTTTTCGGACCGGGCGAGCCAGTTGGAAAAACTGTTTCTGGCCGTGGTTTGAAAATAATGAAGAAAATGTTCCACCTTTTCATTGATGACGATGGGGATATCGAACTCTTTTTTCCTCCCGATTGTGTTTCCAGAAAGAATTTCGAGATTGAAATCGTCACTCGATTCGTCACTGATGGGAAGATACAAGCTCCTCATAGCCGCTTGATTTTCAGGAACTGAAACAGGGGAGAGTGCAGGGCCGGGATCATCGCTTCGGAGCGGAACAGATTCATCGTGAAAGAGTTCTTTCAACTCGGACTGGGTGAACAGGGAAGGCTCGCCCGCTTCCATTGGCGGAACATTGGGATGGTTTTTTGAAGAAAGGGAATGGATGCTGGGCATACATGCGGAGGAGAGAAACATAATTATCCCCGCACAAAGAATCCTGCGCATGATGAACATTCCTCCTGAAAGATTGAGAGGGTCTATGACCAAGAAAATAAATGTCTAACGGTAAGGGTGACGAGGCCCGTATCGTTTTTAAAAGGCTACGTTTATCGTCTCTTAATTCTTTGCACGCAACCCCAACCCGTGACCGAAACGGGCTTCGTAACCATAACCTTTACCCAAATAATCGCTAAAGAAGATGGCATATATCTTTAATTCTTGTCAAGTCAAAAATTTGAGAGCTCGTAATCCCTCGGTTATCGGTGGTTATTGGTTATGGAGTTATTCCTTTTTTCTCGTAGCGTCCCGATTTAGTCGGGACGGACTCCGCCCTCAATAAATGAGGGCGCTACTACATTTATTATATAGAAATCTCTCCCGTAACCGATCCCAATCCAATTTTGTAAGAGCATGTTCAAATTTGTTCCTGACTTTAACCTTCCATTTATATGTTTTTATCGTCATTTTGCTGGAATCTATTTGAGACTCCTATATTCAGCAATTTTTGTGCCAGAGAGGCGGCATTAAGGGTCCGTTCCGGTTTTGACAGACAGGTTCGGATCAGCGGACCACTCGACCCAGGATCCTCTGTAGAGGCGAACGGCAGGAAAGCCGAGGACATGTTTCAGCGTGAAGTAGAGATGGCTGGCCTCTCTTCCGGTCCGACAATGGACGATGACCTCTTTATCCTTCGTGACTCCCGATTCCGCGAAGAGTTTTTCCATATCCTCTCTCTTCTTCCAGACCCTGACCTCATCCCCTTCGAGGCTGGTCTCCCAGAACAGATTCTTCGCTCCGGGGATGTGACCTCTGCGGATCTCTTCGCCCTCTTCGCCGCTATACTGTTTGGGAGGCCGGGCATCGACGATCACAGACCCTTTTTTTGAAAGACGATCCACAACCTGTTTCTTTTCCGCCAGGGTTTCGGGCATGACTTTGGAGAAGAATTTTTTGGGGGAGAGAGAAGGATAGTTTTGGGTCACCGGAAGATTCTCGGTTGTCCATTTCTCCCATCCTCCATTGACGACCCCGACCTTTTTATGGCCCAGATGTTCGAGAGCCCATGCGAGAAAGGTCGCATTGGGATTCGATTTTTCAGAATAGATAACAACCCACATCGGGTTGGAAACACTTAAATATTCCCCGAACAATTTCTCGAGGAAGATCCGGTCGGGCCCCTGGGCAGGAATTCCATTTCTTGGAACCCGGAGGGTTTCGAAATGGAGATAGACACTGTTCGGAATATGGCCCTTAAGATAATCGAGGAGAGAGCTTCGCATATCGACAATGCGAACAGAAGGATGGTTCACGAAAGGAACCAATTCCGCTGTCTCGATGAGTCTCGGGAAGCTGATGTTTTTAAAAGGAGGGGTTTGGGCATCGAGGAAGGCGGGATGAAAGAGAAGAGAAAAGGAGAGTAAGCATCCCATCAGAAGATTGAATCCAACCTTTTTCGTTTTTTCATTTTTGATGAAGTCGTAAAAAGTCGTCACTCCGGTGAAAACCGGAGTCCAGGAATTCTTAACCGATTGAAAACATCCCGCTAAGAGCGGGACTTTCGCCGGAATGACAACCGTTAGAGATCTTCGACTTTTTACGGGGCCATTATTTTTCAATTTGCAATTTCCAGTTTGCAATTTACAATGCTCCTCTCTTCTTCTCAATGGCCTTCCGGTAGAGTTGAAGATAGGCCTCTGCCGATCTTTGCCAGGAGAAATCAGAGGTCATTGCATTCCGGATCAGTTTTGTCCAACGCTCCGGTTGAGCATGGAGATTCATGGCCGTTTTGATCTGGGTCAGGAAATCCTTTGAGTCGTAGCGGGCAAATTTAAAACCGTTTCCCATTCCTGTGGAAGGGTCATAGTGGGTGATCGTGTCATCCAGTCCGCCGGTTGCCCGGACCACCGGAATGGTCCCATACTTGAGGCTATAGATCTGATTAAGACCGCAGGGCTCGTATTTCGACGGCATGAGGAAAAGGTCGGCACCGGCTTCGATTTTATGAGCCAGCCGGTCGTCATAGGCAATTCGGATCCCTGCTTTTTGCGGGTATTTCCTGGCGATTTGGCTGAAGAGGTCGTGGTATTTCTGTTCCCCTGTGCCCAGGAGGACAAAGCCGATCTCAAAAGTGAAGAGTTCATCGATGATCTCTGCGAGGAGGTCAAATCCTTTCTGGTCAGCGAGTCTCGATATCATCCCGAGGAGAGGGGCTTTTTCCAGGGAGAGTGGAAGACCGTATTCCTTCAGCAGGTCTTTTTTGCATTCCCTCTTCCCTGAGAGATCGTTCAGGTCATAACGGGCAATGAGGTGGGGATCATGCGAGGGATCCCAGTCCTGGTAATCCACGCCATTGAGGATGCCGTAGAGATCCTTTCTTCTCTTTCTTAAAATCCCTTCCAGTCCATAGCCGTATTCGGTATTCTGTATCTCTTCGCTATATTTCTGGCTCACCGTGTTGATGGCATCGCTGTAGACGATTCCCGCCTTCATCAAATTGATCCTCTCCCAGAATTCGATTCCCTCCGGGTTATACATCTCCGGAGGAAGGCCGGTAAGCGAGAGCTTCTCCTTCTTGAAAAGGCCCTGATAGGCAATGTTGTGGATGGTGAAAACCGTTGCGGTTTGTCCGAAGAGGGGATCGTTGCCGTAGATCGACTTGAGATAGGCGGGGATCAATCCGGTCTGCCACTCGTGATGGTGAATGACATCCGGTGAGAATTGGATGTGCCGGGCCAAATGGAGGGCCGCTCTGGTGAAAAAGACAAAACGTTCCGCATTGTCGAAGTAATCCCCCTTGGGGGCGCTGTAGAGATATTCCCTGTCGAAAAACTCGTCCCTGCCGATGAAATAGACCGGAATATTTTTGTCCAGCCAGCCCTGATAGACCTCTGCCCGAAGGGTTTCATCTCCGAGGGGCACCTCAATCTCTTCCCCCAGATACTGGAGCGGAAACCCGGAGCGTTTAACCATCCGGTAATAGGGCATGACCAGTATCACCTCGCATCCGAGCGGGTGAAGGAATTTGGGAAGGGCGCCTGCCACATCCGCCAGCCCTCCTGTTTTAGCAAAGGGGACGGCCTCCGGAGTCGCAAAAAGGATACGAAGAGGTTGATTCATCATTAAAACCTCAAGGGATGAATTGAGAGTTATGAGTTTAGAGTTATGAATTAAAAATTATTCACTCATAACTCATCACTCTTAACTCTAAACTTCTTGCTTCGGTTCTCCCCATATAAGGACCCGTTGGGGAAAGGGGAGTTGAATCCCTTTCTCATCGAATCGGATTTTGATCCTTCTCCGCAGCTCCCTTCCCACGTCCCATTGTTTCAGGGGAGCGGTTTTCACCATCATCCGTATGACCATCTGGGACTCATCAAATTTTTCAACCCCCAGGACCTGGAGGGGCTCGAGGATGGCGCTCTTATAGGGTTCCTCTGACTCCAAATCCTTTCCAATCCGGATGAGGAGATCAATGACCTGGTCGATATCTTCATGGTAGGAGACGCCCAGGTCCAGAACCGAGCGGGACCACTCCTTCGAGAAATTACTCACCACCTTAATCTCGCCGTTCGGGATGGTGTGGACCTTTCCCTGAAGGTCCCTCAGGACCGTCTTTCTCATGCTGACCGATTCCACCAGTCCTGAGACGCCTGCCGCCTCGATCACATCCCCGATCCGGTATTGATTCTCAAGGATGATGAAGAAACCGCTGATCACATCCTTCACCAGACTCTGCGCCCCGAAACCGACGGCCAGCGCTCCAATGCCGGCGGTGGCCAGCAGAGGCCCGAGCTGAATTCCAAGCTCTCCGAGGATCATTAAAACGGCGACGAAGGTGATGATGATGAGAAAAGCATGACGGAGGATGTTGCCCAGCGTATGGGCCCTCTTCCTTGCCTCAGAAGCGAGCAGGGGATCTTTCTCATAAACAAATTTTTCCATCCATTTGGCGATCCACCGGGACATCTGTGAGAGGATGATGAGAGCGATGAGGATCCCGACGATCTTGATTCCAGAGGTGGTCAGCCAGGAGGTCAGGGTCTTAAGCGTCTCAGTCATAAGAATCTCTTGAAAGTGGTTGAAGATTGGCTTATTCAACCTTTTCTGTTTTGCGGATCACTTTTTCCAACCGGTCAAGGGCATCCGCGGTCTTCTCCCTCAAGGCATCGGTCATCGCAATCATGGCATCGACCTGCTTCTTTAAATCCTGAGGGGGTTCGGAAGATTCGATCCTCTTTTTCAGATCGAGGGTCATTCCCGTCCGATGAAGGGCCAGGATGGAAAAGCCAAGGGAGATGAGCGAGATGATGAGCGCAACCGGAGCGCCCATTCCGGCGCCGAAGGCGACAATAATTGAGAGAATAAGCGCAAGCCCGGCTATCAGGATGAATAATAGAAGCATGCTCAAGGCCCTCCTTCGATTTTTGAGTCAGGATACTTCATCCTTTCCAAATTTTCAACAGATATTTTATCCGAAGCGACGATTCCCAAAGACATCTGAACCTTCAGCGCTTCTTCAATGGTTAAGTTTGAAGGGATGGCATCCTTTTTAGGAAGAAAGAGGAGAAAACCGGAAGGCGGGACAAAATGGGTTGGGACGAAGACGACCACCTGGGATTGGCCTCGAAGATCGCCCAGTTCGTTTGTGACGAATCCGAGGCTAAAACTTCCCTTTTGTGGAAATTCCACGAAGACGGCCTGGCGGAAAGAGGTTTTCTGGTTGATGGAGAAGGCTTCCGTCAATTGCTTGGATGCGGAATAGATCTTTTTCACAATGGGAATGGCTGTAAATACTCTGTCCCCCCATCTGACCAGCTTGCGTCCCAGGACATTGGTGGTGAACGCCCCGATCAGATAAAGCAGAAGAAAAAAACCGATGATTCCCAATCCCGGAAAATCAAATTTCTTATGAAAAATGGAAAGGGTGACCGTGGGCATCAAGGGGCCGAGAATGTTATCCAGGGTATTGAAGACGAAACTCAGGATGATGAAGGTGATCCCGAGAGGCAGGATGACCAGCACACCTGCAATGATCTTTGTCCGAAGATGTTTGAAGATTTTTTTCACGTTGATTCCTTATATCGGCGGCTGAAGGACCCTCTTCAGATCCGCCTCCTCGACGACCTCCTTCTCAAGGAGGAGGCGGGCCAGTTCTTCCAGTTTATCTTTCTTTGAAACGAGAAGCTCTTTCGCCCTGCGATAGGTTTCGTCAATGATCTTTTTTACCTCTTCGTCGATCTTTTTAGCTGTCTCTTCACTGTATTCCCTCGACGTGCCAAAGGAGGGGAGAAAGAAGGGTTTCTTCTCCTTCTCGAAGGTGACATATCCCAGGGCCTCGCTCATTCCGAACTCCTTGACCATGCTCGTCGCAATGTCCGTCGCCCTCTGAAGATCGTTGTGGGCGCCGGTGGAGATCTCTTCAAAGACAATTTCCTCGGCGACCCGGCCTCCCAGAAGCACAGCGAGACGGTTCAGGAGCTCTGATCGGGTCATCAGGTACCGATCCTCTGTGGGGAGTTGAAGCGTAAAGCCGAGCGCGGAGATGCCTCTCGGAATGATGGAGACTCGGCGGACCGGATCGGCGCCCGGCAGGATGGAAGCCACAATGGCATGGCCTGATTCATGAAAGGCGACGATCTCCTTTTCCTTTTTTGACATCAGCCTGTTCTTCTTCTCCAATCCTGCGATGACACGGTCGATCGCCTCTTCAATATCCGCCATTTCCACCGAGTCTTTATTTTTTCGGGCGGCGAGCAGGGCCGCCTCGTTGACGATATTGGCGAGGTCTGCGCCCACAAACCCCGGGGTTCTGGAGGCGATCACCTTCAGATCGGCTTCCGGTGAGAGTTTGACCTGTCGTGTGTGGATCTTCAGTATCTCCTCCCGACCGACGATATCGGGTCGATCGACCACGACATGCCGGTCAAACCTTCCTGGTCTGAGGAGAGCGGGGTCGAGGATCTCAGGCCGGTTGGTGGCGGCCATGATGATGACCCCTGTATTGGACTCGAAACCATCCATCTCCGCAAGGAGCTGATTGAGGGTCTGTTCCTGTTCGTCGTGTCTGCCCACGGGGTTCACCCCCCGCGCCTTTCCCAGCGCATCCAGTTCATCGATGAAGATGATACAGGGCGCATTAGTTTGGGCCTGGGCAAAGAGATCCCTGACTCTGGCTGCTCCCACTCCGACAAACATCTCCACGAAATTGGAGCCGCTGATGGAGAAGAAAGGGACATTGGCCTCTCCAGCCACTGCTTTGGCCAGGAGGGTCTTCCCTGTTCCAGGCACCCCAACGAGAAGCACTCCCTTGGGAATCTTACCGCCGAGGCGTTGAAACTTTCCGGGAGTCTTTAAAAATTCAACGACCTCTTTTAACTCCTCCTTCGCCTCATCGATGCCGGCCACATCGGCAAAGGTGACCTTCTTATCCTTCTCAGCAAAGATTTTCGCCCGGCTCTTTCCGAAAGACATCACGCTTGTCTCCGGTCCGATTCGCGAGAAGAGAAACCTCCAGATGAGGATGAAGAAGATGAGGGGGATGATCCAGGAGAGGATGTTGGTCATCCACTTGCTGTCGATTTTACCGGTATATCTCACCTTCTGGGATTCCAGCTCCTTTGTCAGATCGGAATCCTCCACCCGGATGGTCTGAAACTTTCGCGTCCCCTTTTCAGTTGTCCACTCGCCGGAGATCGTTTCGAGGGTGATGGTTAATTCCTTGATCCTGCCCGCCCTTAAGGAATCCTTAAATTCGCTATAAGGAATCACATCCTCTGTTCCCTTCGTGACGAAATAATTCTGAACGAGAAGGATGATAAGAAAGGCGATGACAAAGTACCAGATCGTAAAGTTCGTTTTTTTGAAAAGGGATTTCTTCCCTCCTCGATCGGATGGCTCTTTGAGTTTAAGAAGATCTCTGATATTGTGTGGAGATTTTTGGTCTTTCTTCATTTAAAATTCTCCGTATACCCTTCGAAAGATGTCGTCCACATGCCGGAGATGGCCCCGGACATCGAGGGTGTGATTTAATTCCTCCGGAGTGAGAAGGTGTTTGATCGTTTCATCCTGAGAGAGAAGGGTTTTGAAATCGGCTCCCTTCTCCCAGACCTGCATGGCGTTGCGCTGAACAACCCCATAGGCCTCTTCTCTGGAAAGGCCTTTTTTGGTGAGGAGGAGAAGGATTGCCTCCGAATGGATAAGCCCCCCCATCTTCTCAAGATTGGCTTTCATATTCTCCGGATAGACGATGAGATTTTCGATGAGGGAGGCAAGGCGGTTGAGCATATAGTCCGCCAGAATCGTGGCATCGGGACCGATCACCCGTTCGACCGAGGAATGGCTGATATCCCGCTCGTGCCAGAGGGGAATGTTTTCCATGGCCGCAAGGCTATATGACCGGATCAAGCGCGCCAGTCCGGAGAGATTCTCCGCTGAGATGGGATTGCGCTTGTGCGGCATGGCAGAAGATCCTTTCTGCCCTTTTGAAAAGAATTCTTCGGCTTCGAGGACTTCTGTCCGCTGGAGGTGCCTCAACTCCACGGAAAATTTTTCAATGGAGGAGGCGATGATGGCGAGGGCGGTGAAGAATTCCGCATGGTGGTCCCTCTGGACGATCTGCGTGGAGATGGGGGCCGGTTTGAGCCCCAACCGTTTGCAGACAGTCTCCTCGACCAGGGGCGGGACATGGGCAAAGGTTCCCACAGCCCCTGAAATTTTTCCGACGCTGATCGCCTCCCTGGCCCTCTCCATCCGGAGGAGGTTTCGCTTCATCTCATCGTACCAGAGCGCCATCTTGAGGCCGAAGGTGATGGGTTCGGCATGGATTCCATGGGACCGGCCGATCATCAGGGTGTCCTTATATTTGAAGGCTTTCTCCTTTAAGACTGCGAGAAGGCGCCGGATGTCCTGGAGGATAAGGTCAGAGGCCTCTTTGAGCAGGAGGGCGAGAGAGGTGTCGAGGATATCAGAGGAGGTGAGACCGTAGTGGAGATACCGGGAGAGAGGGCCAATATATTCTCCCACATTCGTGAGAAAGGCGATGACATCGTGCTTTGTCACCTTCTCCAGTTCATTCACCCGATCGACATTAAATGCGGCCTTCTCCTTGATCTCCTTAACTGCCCCGGCAGGGATCTCTCCCAGTTCCGCAAGGGCTTCGCAAACCGCAAGCTCAATCTCAAGCCAGGTCTCGAACTTTCTCTGTTCGGTCCAGATCCTTGCCATCTCCGGACGGGTATATCTCGGGATCATTCCGCACTCCTCTACTTTTTCATATGGCATTATCCATTTTACTGGTTAAAGCAATAAAGTCAATAAGAAACAGGTCTTCCATATTGACAACCCCGCAGGCTCGAATGCATACTAATCCTGTGATTATTATCAAATCTCCCCGAGAGATCGAACAGCTAAAGAGATCAAACACGATTGTGGCGGAAGTCTTCCGGGAACTAAGGAAGATGGTTGTGCCGGGGATGACGACCCAGGAACTTGATCGAACGGCAGAAGAGATGATCCTATCGAAGGGTGCAATTCCGGCTTTTAAGGGTTACCGGAACTACCCCGCCACCCTCTGCGTCTCAATCAACGAGGAGGTGGTTCATGGCATTCCCGGGCCAAGGAAATTAAGGGAAGGAGATATTGTCAGCATTGATGTGGGCGTCAATCTCAATGGTTATTTCGGAGATGCGGCGATCACCCTTCCTATCGGCGAGGTGGATCAAGGGGCAAAGAGACTTCTGGAGGTGACTGAGAAGGCGCTCCATATCGGGATTGAGACGGCAAGGGTGGGCAATCGCCTCCATGACATCTCCCACGCCATCCAGAAATGGGTGGAGGGGAAAGGGTTTTCAGTGGTAAGGGAGTTCGTGGGACACGGCATCGGAAAAAATCTTCACGAAGAGCCGCAGGTCCCGAACTTCGGATCTCCCGGCCAGGGCCCGAGGCTGGAGAAGGGAATGGTCTTTGCCCTGGAGCCGATGGTCAACGAGGGATCCTATGAGGTGAAAATTCTCTCCGATGGCTGGACCGTGGTGACTGCCGATGGGAAACGCTCCGCGCATTTCGAACATACGATAGCGATCACGGAAGGAAAGGCGGAAATACTGAGCACGCTTTAAAGATAGAAATGGCGTGGTTCGTGTGGGTGATTGGTGATTCGGTAAAAGAATTTTTCTAACACGATTCACGATTCACCAATCACGATTCACGAGAATAAGGAGGCAGAAGAAGCGATGTATCGGGTAGCCAAGGACATGGTCGATTTGGTTGGATACACTCCTTTAGTGAAGATCAACCATATCGTTCCTAACAAAAAAGTGAAGGTCTATGCGAAGCTGGAACGGTATAACCCGGCGGGTTCTGTCAAAGACCGGATTGCAAAGTATATGATCGAATATGGAGAAAGGGAAGGTCTCCTTACAAAAGATAAAATCGTCATCGAACCCACCAGCGGGAATACGGGCATTGCCCTGGCCATGGTCTGCGCTGTGAAGAGATATCGATTGGAACTGGTGATGCCGGAGACAATGAGTATAGAACGAAGGAAAATCATCACTGCTTTCGGGGCAAAGATCGTCTTAAGTCCGGGCTCTAAGGGGATGGATGGGGCGATTGATCTGGCGGAGGAGATGGCACAGGATTCAAAATATTATATGCCCCATCAGTTTGAGAATAAGTATAATGTTCTGGCCCATTACGAGACAACGGGCGAAGAGATCTGGAAGGCGACCAAAGGGAAGATCAAGATATTTGTTGCAGGCCTGGGGACAACCGGAACTCTGATGGGTGTCTCCAAGAGACTGAAGGAGTACAATCCGGAAATCAGAATCGTGGGGGTGGAACCCTATCCCAATTCGAAGATTCAAGGATTAAAGAACCTCGATTCCCAGTATGTCCCCGAGATTTATGATCCCAATCGACTGGATGAGAAGATCAATGTGACGGACGAAGATGCCTTCGAGATGGCAAGGGCCCTCACCATCCGCGAGGGAATCTTCTGCGGGATCAGCTCCGGCGCGGCCATGTGGGGGGCCTTGCAGAAGGCAATGGAGTTGGATCGTGGCGTAGTGGTCACCGTCTTTCCGGATGGCGGAGAGAAATATGTGAGCACGCCTCTCTACGAACCCAGCAAATGCTTTGAATGCTTACAGAAACATCGAATCCCCACCTGCATGACCGAGGAATATATCACAGATCTGGAATGCCTGGTGAAAAACGGAAGTTAATGCTACAGCGAACCTTTTTGGGAAAAGGGCCAATATACCAGCAAAAAGCGCTTCCGCTACAACCCTTATACCCGCGAAAGCGAGTATCCAGTGGTCTCTTGAGCCAATTTACCTCCCGGATTCCTGTCCCCCGATTGATACATTCAAGGACAAGTTTTACGGGAATGACGGAAAAAGATTCGCCGTAGTAGTAGACAAGCGCTATTTTATCTATTTTCTTGTCTTCGCTCAATTCCTTCCTTTAAATATTTTTCAAAAACCTTTTCGCTCCCATGATTCCTCATTTCAGGAGGTGCATTTTAAATCTGAATTCCAGCCATTTTGAGAACTCCGTCCGGAGGCGGAGAAGGTATATGAAGGCGTAAAGGATTAACTTGACTTATTATATTTAATAACTTATTATAAACGATAATGTGGCGGATTAAAGAACATCGCGACATTGAGAAAACATGCCGCAGGCTTCCAATGGCGGTTGTTAAGAAATACGAGATCTGGAAAGATATTGTGTTTAGGCATGGTCCTGAAAAATTAAGAGAGTTCCCGGGGTTCCATGACGAAAAACTAAAGGGGAAGCGCGAGGGGCAGCGGTCATCACGTTTGAGCTTACGATACAGGGTTATTTATTCGGTAGAACAGGACATTATTACGGTATTTGTTTTGGAAATCACGCCGCACAACTATTAGGAGGACTTATGAGAGCTTGCCGACAAGCTGAATTTGTGCCGGCAAAGGCGCATGCTAAACTTACGACCGGTGAGGTCATAAGAATGCTTCGTGAATTGAAAGGCTGGACCCAGGCAGAACTTGGCAGGCGTTCGGGCATCAGCGCCACCAATATTAGCCTCTTAGAAAACAAAAAGGTGGAAATTGGCAAGAAGCGTGTAGAGCAGTTAGCAAAAGCTTTTAACATTCACCCTGCTATTATCATGTTTCCTGAATATGAGGCTAAAGAGATCCAAAAAGCGGCTTAACGGACCTGCGCATCGGGGGACAGAATTGATTCATTCACAGGAAGTCAAGAGAATGACCAGGAGCCCGGATCTAAAACAACAAGCGTCGGCGCATTTATCCTAATTTATATTTAAATTTCCTCAGCAGTTCCTTCCTCCAGGCGATTCCGTCCTCTTTTTCGATTCCTTTCGGAGACGAGCCGTCAATGACGCCGAGCACGCCCTTGCCCTGTTCTGACTTAGCCAGGATGACCTCTACAGGATTGGCCGTGGCACAGTAGATGGTGCAGACCTCCTGACACATCTTCACCGCGTTGAGGATGTTAATGGGGAAAGCGTCTTTCAGAATGATGATGAAACTATGGCCGGCGCCAATTCTGAAAGCATTATTCATGGCCGCCTCTTTGAGCGCTTCATCATTTCCCTCACCCCGGACAAGGCAGTGCCCCGATGCCTCGCAGAACCCGATCCCGAATTTAATGCCGGGAACAGCTCCTATGAGGATCTCAAAGAGATCCTCCACCGTTTTGACAAAGTGGGTCTGCCCAAAGATCACATTGCACCCCTCGGGGATCTCTATACGTTCCGTCTTGAGTTCCATCTCTTTCCTCCTTTTAAATGATTGCCCTTAACTCCTCGAACCCTTGAACCCTTTTTATCCCGACTCATTTAATGGATACGACGCGCCCCTCTGTCATCTTAACAAGGTCCGAAGGAGTGAGTTTGAAGACCGCATTCGGCGTGCCGGCCGCGGCCCAGATTTCATCGTATTTCAGAAGATCCTCATCGATAAAGATTTCGATCTTCTCAAGGTGACCCACCGGCGGCACACCACCGATGACAAATCCGGCCCTCTGGCGCACAAAATTGGCATCGGCTTTACCAATGGGCTCGGAGATCAATGCCTCAATCTTCTTCTCATTGATTCGATTTGGACCACTGGCAATGACCAAAATGGGTTTGTCCGTCTGTTTAGATCGAAAGACAATCGATTTGGCAATCTGCTCCACCTGACACCCGACTGCCTGAGCCGCTTCAGCAGAGGTTCGTGTGGTGGATTCCAATTCCATCACCTGACCCTGAAACCCAAAAGTTTTCAATGTCTCCTGCACCTTCTGTACGCTTGGACTTAATGAATTGGACATGGTGAGATCCTTATTGCGTCGAGACAAAGGTTTTTAAATAGGAAAGCAGGATTACAATTTTTTCTCGAGATATTTTTTGACATTCCCGAGGAAGTTTCTATAAACAAGCTCCGTTTCTTCAATAAATTTCTTAATCGAATTCCATCTTATATCCAGATATTCGTGAGAAATAATGTTTCTGAGTTTGACCCATTCAGAAAGGTGCGCCGTATTTTCTTTATCAAACCCGGAAGTGAGCGATAGCCCAATGATGATTTCTTTATAAGTATCCGGGAGGGGGAGGTTTTCAGAGGCCAGGATGATTTTAGCAATATCTATCGAAGAGTTTACAATGTTTTCAATCCATCTTTCTACATTCCTTCTTTTATTTCTTTCTTTGTTATACTCTTCCCAGGAGAGAGATCTAAAACTTACCCAATCCTCAAGTTCCCTTTCGAAGAAAGCGATATGTTTAATAAGTCTTACTTGGATTTCTTTTTTCAAACTCTGTCCTCTCTTTATAATCTCTTATCATAACCTCTGTAAAATCCTCTGCAACACCTGTTATAATTTCCATAAAATCTATATAAAGCCCCCAATCTTTTATCACAAGAGGGACACCCCTAATAGCGCTTGCGGCAATGGTAGCAGGGGCTCTATTCAACACAAGGAGTTCCACTTCCTTGTTCAGGAGTCGTTGCAGATCGCCCCATATCTCATCCTCCCCCTCATAAAAAACCACCTCTTCATATTCTATGGGAGGCCCTTTGCGAGGATAAAAATAGACGGCGATATCAACATCAGACAGTTTATTAGATTTCCCTTTTGCCTGCGAACCATACAAGAAGGAAAAGGCGATGTCTTTTCTTTCACCGAAGTATTTCTTAATCTCTTCTGTTAAATTCGTTTCCATATTGGGTTAGAATTTATTGAAAATTATCGAAAAAGTCAATGACAATTAAAATGATTTTGCAATTCAGACGCTGGACTTTAGACCTTTGACATCAGACTTCTATAATATTTGAAATTTTTGTATATACCAAGAACGCCAATTCCACTGCTATCTGCCAGTCCCTTGTCTTTTTGTCATCTCTGGCTATTTATACTCTTCAGTCTGAGGTCTATAGTCTCACTGCCTGAATCACAGAAAATGGTTGACTTTGGGATGGGATTTAACGATGATAAAATTTAAAGTTACCCTTAAGATAAGGAGGTGAAGATTCATGGCTATCGCAGAAGTGAAGATCAGACCCATGGAGCCGGAGGATATCAATGGTATTCTGGAGATCGACCGGAAGATCAGCGGCATGGATAGGGCCGTCACTTATCAGGACCTGGTCCGGAAGGGATTGGGAGGCGAGGTCGATGTGAGCTTTGTGGCTGAGGTCGACAATCAATTTGCCGGGTTTGTCCTGGCCTACCTCACCTATATCCGTGAGGAGCTTTCCGAGGCATGTGTCATCCAGATCTTCGGGGTTGACCCGGCATACCAGAGACGGGGCATCGCCTCCAGGCTCATTCAGGCGCTTATGGAGAAATCTCGCGCAAAAAAGATAAAACTGATTCGCGTGATGCTCGATGAGCGGGATGGCGATTTACAGGGCTTCTTCAAACGCCTCGGATTCGAGCGTGGCCGATATGTAGAGTACTCAAAGAGTTTATAGAAGGTTTCTTCCCAAGAAAGCCAAAAAGAATCCCCCCCCCTTTTTTGTGAAGTTTTAAAAAAAGTTTTAAACAATAATATTGATCGTCAAGCCCTGTAATTCAATAATCATCTTTCAGGAAAGTCTTAATCTCGATTTTCTCGCCGTCCGTCACGAGGGTGATGGCTCCGTGTTGATCCGTTCTGAAGATCTTTGAACCCAATCTTTTATATCTCTCTATGACCTCCGGGTGGGGAAGCCGGCCAATGGTTCGTTCTCCGACGCTTATAATCGCATGGTCAGGTTTCACCTTTTCAAGAAAGATGAGACTGCTTGACGAGGAGCTCCCGTGATGGGGGACTTTCAGAATATGAGCCCCGAGCGAGTACCCTTTTCTCACCATCCGTTCCTCCGATTCTTTTTCCACATCTCCTGTCAGAAGAAGAATGATGTTCTTAAACCTCAGTCTCATCACCAGGGACTGGTTATTGAGCCAGGCGGGGTTTTGGCGACGAACAGGGCCGGCGCTCCCGGCCGGTGGATTGAGAAAGGATATCTCAACCCCATTGATTACTTGAGAGCGGATGTTCTCATTCATGGGGAAGCGGTCAATCTTTCTCCTCTGAAGCGTTTTTTCTAACTCGAGGTAGAATTCCGAATCTTCCCGAAGCCCGGTGTCCCAGAATCTGCCGATTTTAAATTGGGAGGCGATGAAATTCAAACCCTTGAGGTGATCCGGGTCAGGGTGGGTCAGGACAAGGGTGTCAATTCTTTGAATCTTCTTCTTCCAGAGAAAAGGTGCGATCACATTCTTTCCGACATCAAAACGGTCCTCATGGAGGCCCCCTCCGTCTATCAACATCCTCTTCCCCTTTGGGAATTCGACCAGAATCGAGTCTCCATGGCCCACATCGAGGAATGTGACGTGAAGGTCTTTACGAAAGGAGTCCTTGAGGTTCCAGTAGGCCAAATCGGCGGCGAGAAGGATGCAGATTCCGACAAAGAGATATTTGACCCATTCGGCGGCGCCAAACCCCGTTTTTGAAGGCAGGGTAAAGAAGCGCCGCTCAGGGTCAACCCTGAGCCCCTCGGCCTGAGCTCGGGTCAAAGGCAAGCCTCGGCCTTCAGGCCGGAAAGTCGAAGGGTTGATTTTTTTCCCTTTCCGGAGATGCACCCCTAAGTAGAGGAGGAGATAGTAGAGAATCATTTCAAGGGCCGAGGGAGTGGGGAGATAGATGGACGCAAAAGGAACCGAAGCGAAGAAGGCCACGACTTTGAAAAGAAGGGTTGCAAGAAATTGGTCCACTGTGATCAGAAGGCTGGCAAAGGGATAGAAGAAGAAGGAGAAGATGGAGGCGATCAGGCTGATGGGAACGATGAGAAAACCCACCCAGGGGACGATAAAGAGATTGGCAAGGAATCCGATCAGAGAGACCCGGTTGAAATGGAGCGCAACAAAGGGCGCGGTTCCCAGGATGGCGACAACGGTGACAATGAAAGAGAGGTTCACATATTTCCATATCTTCTGTTTCCATGAAATTTCCGGGGGGATGTAAATTTCTTCTCCTCTCAAATTCCGGTAGATGCGCGGCGCCAGGTAAAGAATCGAGAGGACGGCTAAAAAGGAGAGCTGGAAGGAGACATCGAAAAGGGAAGGAGGTGAAAAGAGGAGGATGAGAAAGGCAGCCAGTGCGAGGG
>Ga0207951_100257_pt1 | contig 31664 bp, 28 predicted proteins | sample Subbio12Aug_8Bad_FD_184830 | JGI IMG/M metagenome (GOLD analysis project Ga0207951, IMG submission 184830) | Serpentinite rock and fluid subsurface biosphere microbial communities from McLaughlin Reserve, California, USA - CR12Aug_8Bad (SPAdes) | ecosystem: Environmental > Terrestrial > Deep... | reverse complement strand
TTAAAAATCTCGCCCATCCATTCGCTATCGCGTTTTGCAAGGTAATCATTAACAGTAACGATGTGAACGCCTCTTCCGGTTAAAGCATTAAGATATATTGGAAGTGTAGCAACAAGGGTTTTACCTTCGCCGGTTGCCATTTCAGCTATTTTACCATTATGGAGAACGACACCGCCAATCAGCTGAACATCATACGGCACCATATCCCATGTTATTTTTGTGCCGGCAACCTCCCAGGATTTTCCCACAAGACGGCGGCAAGTCTCTTTTACAACCGCAAAAGCTTCCGGTAGTAATTCATCCAGAATCTGTTCATATTTTTCGTCCAGTTCGTTGTTAATCTGTTCTATTTCATCGTATAATGTATGTTTTTCTTCCGAGGATTGAACCTGCTGAAGTTTGGTTTTATGTTCATCGAGCTGATTTCTTAAATCTTCAGTTTCTGAGAAAATTTTATTCTTAAATTCAGCGGTTTTTGCTTTTAATTGATCATCGGAAAGGTTTTTAAGCTCTTCAAAATGACCATATATTTCTTCAACAACAGGCCATAAATCCTTTGTTACACGTGCATTTTTATCGCCAAAGATTTTCTTTAGCAGTAAATTAAACATTAATTACTCCACATTTTCGGGCTACCAAGTTAAATAAAGAGGTTCTGAAATGCAATGAAACTGATAATCCGCTTATTTTCTAATATTTGCCAGTTTGTAAAATTCTATTCCCTCTTTGTTTCAGCAAATTATTTTTTTCTACTTTTTGAATTGTGACGAATATGTGCGATTTATTTCCGTATCACCTATTTTAGTCTGCAACAGTTTCAGATTAATTTGTGAAGAAAAAATTTAACTTTTCAAGCGGATTTATTTCAAAGACAATTGAATTGACGGAGGGAATCATCTCTTCAAGTCAATTTGAATTGTTTATAGAATCTATTGAACGCGAAGCCGCGATATTTCATTTCGATAACACTTCGGAATCGAACCTGTTACGCGTAATAAATTCGGTCTATGATAAAAAGTCTTTTATAAATGATCTTATTAGATATAAGCACCACCCTGAAATATTAATTTACCTAACCGCCAACAGTAATTACCTTACAGATATTGTTGTAAGAAACCCAGAATACTTATACCAGTTATTCGATCAGGAATATTTATTAAGAGAATTAACCAAAGAATTATTACAAAATGAAATCGAAAACAGTTTGAACCGATACCGGTCATTTAATGCTAAGTTGAACTATCTTAAGCAAACCAAAAAGAGATTCATATTAAAAATAGGTGTATCAGATATATTAAAAATGATTGATCTTACTGCTACGACGCGTCAGCTTTCAATTTTATCCAGGGTACTTACATCTCAACTTTTCAGGATTTGCTATGAAGAAATTGAACAAAAATATTCTCTTCAATTAGACAAGAATAAGTTTTGTTTGTGTTCGCTTGGAAAGCTTGGAGGGAATGAGCTTAATTACAGTTCCGATATCGATCTGCTTCTTTTCTACGACAAGAATGAATTTTACGGAAATATTAACAAGGAATATCACGAATTACTTTCTGAAGCGGCATTACTCTTTATTAAATCAGCAAGCGAAATTACAGATATAGGTTATATCTACAGAGTTGATTTCCGGCTCCGTCCAGATGGCAAATACTCTCCGCTCTGCAAATCTCTGGTTGACTACACTAAATACTACGAAACGAGAGGCGAAGACTGGGAACGCCAGATGCTAATTAAGCTCGACTATATTTCAGGAGGTGAATCTCTATATAACGACTTCCATAATTTCTTGCAGCCATATATTTATCCTCATTCATTTTCACACTCCTTAAAAGAACAAATTCAGAAAATCAAAAAGAAGATTGAGATAGGAAATCGGGATAAGGAAAATGTAAAACTTTTTAAGGGTGGAATAAGAGATATTGAGTTTTCCGTTCAGGCACTCCAGTTAATTAACGGCGGCAGGTTAAAGAAATTAAGAACAGGCAATACATTAGAGGCGATCCGAATATTGAATGAAAATAAATTACTGAACAATAAAGAAACTAAAATTTTTACAGAGGCATATCATTTTTACAGAAAGATAGAACACTTTTTACAATTGATGAATGATACTCAAACCCATTTGATACCCGAAGAAGGTGATTTACTTAAAAAATTATCACTCTTCCTTAATTTCAAAACGGTCGCAGATTTTAAGTTGAAGTTAACACGATACAGAAAGGATGTTAGAAATATTTTCGAATCAATTCTCTATGCAAAAGATAAAGATGAACTGCCGATAGAAGGAATTCATTTTAGAGACAGGTCGCGTGCGCTTAAGAACTGGAATTACCTATCGAGTGGTGCCGGGGTCTTCGGTCAAAAAGAATTTGATCAAAGAACTATTACATTATTCGAGCAGATAAGTTCTGATCTGGCTGCATATTTAAAAAAATCCTCTTCGCCAGACAAAACACTGGATAACCTTGTAAAAATTGTACGCTCAGTTACATTAACTTCTATCTGGTACAGTGAACTTTGCGACAAAATATTCTTGAAAAATATTTTGACTCTTTGCGAGTTCTCTGACAAAGCAATTAATTTAATAGTAATGGATAAATCATGTTCTGAGATATTGCTAACGCGGAAAATATTCAAGGTTATTTCTTTAGAAGATATTACAGGGTGGACATATAACCAGGTAATATTCTATCTATCGGCAAGATTCGCTCTGGGGCTATTTAATTCTCAAGACGTATCAGAAATAATTGCGGAATATATTCTAAAGCGAATTGAAGAATTAATTAACAATGCCAATATTAAACTGAATTATTTTATTGCCGGATTGGGAAGTTTATCTTCTTCAACATTAAGTTTTGCTTCCGATATTGACCTTGTAATTGTAGCCGGTTCTGAAAAGGAAGCCGTTGAAGAAGAAAAATCCTACATGAGAATTATTAATTTACTGATGGATAGCTTAAAACCGATTGCAACTGATTTCAGATTGCGTCCGGAAGGTAAAACCTCTCAATTGATTTGGAGTATAGATAAATTCAATGATTATATAAAAACCAGAGCAAGAGTATGGGAATTAGAAGCTTTTTCAAAGTTAAAATTTATTTACGGTAATCATGATCTATTTAATTCGCTTAAAGAAACAGTTCTTGAAACCTCTGGTAATTTTTCTCCTGAGATGATCATTAGCGAAATAAAGATGATGGATAAAAAAATCAAAACCGAATTAATGAGTTTTAGCGACTCATCATTCAATGTTAAAAAACAAACCGGCGGACTTGCTACTATTGATTTTATTATTGACTCCCTAATTTTGACTGATAGAGAATTACTAACAACTGGCTTTGGTATTAAACGGATTGAATTGTTAAGGTTGTTATCAAAAGGGGAAATCCGGGACGACATAAAAATTCTTGCAAAAAATTTTAGGACATTAAAATTGATTGAACTTGCGATTCAAAACATATTCGATGTAGCTAACAGTATCATTCCGAAGAATGAGGAAAAGAGAGCTGCATTATCAACCTGGTTGAAATTAAAGCATAGAATTTTATTGGATGAGCAACTTAACTACGTAATAAAAACAAACAATGAGTTATTTAAGAAATATGTCGGATAAAAAATCAGTCATCTATAAAATACTCCCTATTATTATTTCACTGTTTGTATTAACAATTTATTTTTTTACGCTCGCTCCAAGTGTTATTCAAATTGATTCCGGGGAGTTAGCTGCTGTTCAGGCAACATTAGGAATAGCACATCCAACCGGTTACCCGTTATTTACATTAGTCGGCTATTTATTTGTTAAAATTCCATTACCGGTTTCAACAATTTACAAAGCGAATTTACTTGCTGCTATCTGGTGCGGTCTTGGAATTTTATTTTTTATAAAATCTGTAACTCTTCTTTTAGCAAACATCAATTCTAAAAAAGTTGAAAAAAAATTAAAGACAAAATCATTCCAGATTATTGAACCGGAAGAATCAAATAATTTACTTATTAAAATAGCTGCAATTACCGGGAGTCTATTTCTTGCTTTTAGCAATACTTACTGGATGCAATCAACTTCTGTAGAGGTATATTCATTACAGATATTTCTATTCATGTTAATAATATTTTCTTCCCTCAGGGCGTATTTCTCTAAAAGCAATTCGTTGTTTGATTGGACTCTGTTAGGGATATTTACAGCACTTGGTTTTACTAATCACATGACAACACTTCTTTCGCTTCCATTTACAGCAATTTTATTTTTTCGTAAAGAAGGGTTAACTAAAAAATCACTCCTTAAAATTGCTGTCACATTTATTTCTTCTCTTCCAGTCCTAATTCTTCTATATGCGTATTTACCTTTGAGAGCTTCAACTAATCCGGAAATAAATTGGGGTAATCCGTTTAATGCCGAAAACTTTTTACGTCACATAACCGGAAAACAATACCAGGTGTGGCTCTTCTCTTCATTTGATGCGGCAAAAAAGCAGTTCGGGTATTTCTTTAATAATCTCCCCTCAGAGTTTACAGTCCCGGGTCTTCTGCTTGCATTAACAGGACTTGGATACATATTCAAAGTTAATAAAAGAATAGCCGGTTTAATTACAGTCTCATTCGTTGTTGCGCTTCTCTATTCTATTAACTACGATATTGTTGATATCGATTCTTATTTCCTGTTCAATTTTATATTGACCGGTATTTTAATCTCCATGGGTGTTTTTTTTATTTTGAAAGAACTTAAGCTTAGATTCAAATTAAATGAAAGAGTATTAGTAATATTTTCTTTTATCGGGTTTATTCCACTTATAACTAACTACAGTTCGATCGATCAAAGCGACCGATACATATTTGAAGATTATACAAAGAATATACTTAGCAGTGTCGAAAAGAATTCCATTATTTTTTCTTATCAATGGGATTATTTTATATCAGCTTCTTACTATTACCAGTTTGTAGAAAACTTCAGAAAAGATGTTGTAGTTGTTGATAAAGAATTGCTTCGGCGTTCATGGTATTATAACCAATTGAAAAGGAACTATCCGACGGTAATTAAAAATATTGAAAATGAAGTAGATAGATTTCTTTCTGCATTAGAACCATTCGAAAGCGGCGGGAAGTTTGACCCGAACTTACTTGAAGTGAATTACAGGAATGTAATGACAAGGCTTGTTTCTCAAAACGCCGATAGAGATTTTTATGTTGGGTTAGAATTATTCGCAAACGAAATTCAACGGGGCGAATTCAGTTTGCCGGATGGTTATCAGCTTGTTCCTCACCTGTTTCTTTTCAAAGCAGTTAAGAGTGATGAATACATTCCGGCGCCGGAGCCAGATTTTTCAATCCGGTTGCCGAAAAATAAAAATCGGTACACAAACTTTATTGAAGATACTATTGGCAGAATGCTTTCTTACAGAATCTTGTATGAGTTAAACTGGAATAAGAGAGATAAGGCAATTGCATATTACAATAAACTCCGGAAGACATTACCGGAGTTTATAATTCCTGAACAAATTTCGAAGATGATAAAGATTGCAGAAGGTTGATTACTTCAGTTGCTTCATTAAGTCTTCTTTAACTTCCTTCTTAACTTCCCTTTCAGTAAGGAATGATTGTAGAATTACATCAACCTGTTGAATAAGTTTTTTCTTATAATATTTTGGAGCATAAATCGAACCATCAAGCATATAGATTCTCTTTGTCGGCTGATCGTAAAAAGTGTAATTAATAAAAGGTCCGCCCATCGATCCATCATTCATCCGCCACAAACCTTGAGTCATAAGTGAATACCGCCCCAGGAAGTTAACTTCAAGTGTGGTTTTATAATCATCGGAAATTTCGACATAGCTTGCATCGTCTGAAGACCGGTAGTATTTGGCTGTGATTTTATTTCTTATAGCATAGAGAGAATCACGGTTAAGCATTGCAGGAGAAGCATCATCTATCCAGTGGACGAAAATCCATCGTTCCATATCTGTTCCGGGCGAACGTCGCAGCCATACGAAATTATCTTCAGGTTTATCCAATGCCAGGTGAAAATCCGATTGAACATAAATCATCCAGCCGTATTCCTTTAAGAATTTGGCTTCAATATCTTTTCTTTCAAATTTTTCGTTGTAAAGGCTCTGGAATAATCTTTTATCAGAAATTTTCTGGAAATAGTGTAAAAGATTCTCATGCTCATTTAATATTTTCTGATTAAGTTTTTCAACTGTTGGGGCGGTTAAAATCATTAATAATTGATTTTTTGCCCACAGATCATATTTGTTAATTATTGTTATTGAATCGACATTAATAAGATTTTTAACATCACTACTTAGCATACCACTAATATATTTGCTTACATCGGAATTAGAATTAAGTGGTGCTATCATTATAATATTTTTTCTTGCACGGTATTTTTCAAGTTCCGAAATATTTTTTCGCGTCAATACGAATAAATTTTCGGGTTGTGGAGTGTAAATTATCTTTCCAAAAACAGTCAATAATGAATTTTCCAGATTATAATACTCTGTTGAATCAGCAAAAACAATTATTTCATCTTCCTGACCGACCGCTGGTTTTTGGGCTTCCCCGCATGAAATAAATGCTGTAATTGAAATCAGGAGTAAAATAAAAAACTTTATTTGGTTTTTAGATAAGGAAATTGTCTCTTGTTTTTTCATAATTTTTTCAATTTTTCTGCTTATACTAATTCAGTTTTTTATTTGTTTCATTTAATTTGGAACATTCGGAAGAATAAGTGCAAGGTTGGGTAGAAGAATGGAGTAAAGAATCCACATTGTAACCCCAATAGAAACGGGAATGGTTAAATTATCATCTGCCCATCCCGTTGAAATATTTTCTGCAATAGCGCCAACTCCAACTGCAATAAAACCGATAACAAACTCGGTAATATTTCCTTCTATTTTAGGAGTAAATAAAATAACTACACACGAAAAAACGAAAAATGCGAGAGTTCCTTCCAGACTTTTCAATAAAAATTGAGTCTGACCGAATTTTCTACCAATTAATGCAGCAGCAATATCACCAATAATTAACACAGCAAAACCGGTTACGGCAAAAACTTTAGGGAAAAAAGAAACTACAATAACAGCAGAAATTAAAACGTAAGTTGCACCATTCAGACTTTTCCGTTTCTCATCCTTCTCGTGACGGCGAAGTAGAAAACCAAAGAACTTGTAGAAAAATTCGCTGAATGGTTTGATGTAATAGCGTCCAATATCAAGTATTAAAGAAAGAATGGTAAGAGGAATTAAAATTGTTAGAGCCAGTTCACGCGTAATAAAGTAATAAACAACCGGAATAGAAAGGGAACAAAGGTGAATTGCTTTTCTTAAAACTTCACTTTGATAATCTATAGTGGCTCTATCAGTTGCTACCATTAGTCTTTTCAGCCGGCTTATCAGATCCCCGTTTCTTTTTCTCTTCCAATAATGATTTTACATGTTCCGGAAGTTCGTGACCAGTAATTTCTTTTACTTCATTAGCTCCATTCTTTTTAACAGGCGGGAGTTCTTCACCTTTTATAATTTTTTCAATTTCATCCGAATCAAGAATTTCACGTTCTAATAATTCTTTAGAAAGCTTATGAAGTAAATCAAAGTTTTCAGAAAGAATTTTTTCAGCACGTGTCATTCCCTCCATAATTATTTTCTTCAATTCAGAATCGATTTCCTGTGCTGTTTGTTCGCTAAAATCTTTATGTTTGGTAATTTCACGACCTAAGAATATTTCTTCTTCTTTTGCACCATAAGCAATAGGACCTAGCTTCTCGCTCATACCCCATTCACAAACCATTTTACGTGCAATATTAGTTGCCTTTTCAATATCATTACCGGCACCGGTTGTAAAACGGTTAAATACAATTTTCTCTGCTGCACGACCGCCCAATGCATAGGTAATCATCGCTTCAAGATAATTTTTCGAGTATGTATGTTTCTCATCCACCGGAAGATAGGTAGTAACACCAAGTGCTCTTCCACGGGGAATGATTGTTACTTTGTGAACAGGATCTGCTTCAGGAAGCATTTTTGCAACCAATACGTGTCCAATTTCATGATAAGCCGTAATCTTTTTCTCTTCTTCAGAAATGATCATACTCTTACGTTCCATTCCCATCATTACTTTATCTTTTGCTTCTTCAAAATCCTCCATCGAGACTTTCTTTTTATTCTTACGTGCGGCAAGCAAAGCAGCTTCATTTACAAGATTTGCAATTTCAGCACCGGCTAATCCTGGAGTACCTTTAGCAAGCACTGCTAAATCCACATCAATATCTAACGGAATTTTTCTTGTATGAACTTTTAGAATTCCTTCTCTGCCTTTTACATCAGGCCTATCAACAACAACCTGTCTATCGAATCTACCGGGTCTTAACAATGCCGGATCGAGCACATCAGGACGGTTGGTAGCTGCAATAATTATAACGCCACTATTCTGTTCGAATCCATCCATTTCAACGAGCAACTGATTTAATGTTTGCTCACGTTCATCATGTCCGCCGCCTATACCGGCGCCTCTGTGTCTGCCAACAGCATCAATTTCATCAATGAAAACAATACATGGAGCGTTTCTTTTGCCCTGTTCAAAGAGGTCGCGCACGCGGCTCGCTCCAACACCGACAAACATCTCAACAAAATCGGCACCAGAAATTGAGAAAAATGGGACCCCGGCTTCGCCGGCAACTGCTCTTGCTAATAAAGTTTTACCGGTTCCCGGAGGGCCTAATAGTAAAACTCCACGCGGAATTTTGCCGCCAAGTTTCTGAAACTTGCTTGGTTCTTTTAAGAATTCGATAATCTCTTCAAGTTCAAGTTTAGCTTCATCAGCTCCCGCCACGTCCTTAAAGGTAACTTTTATAGCTGATTCCGAGATCAGTTTTGCTTTGCTCTTTCCGAAATTAAAAATTCCACGAGTTCCACCGGCACCGCCTTGCATACGACGGAATATGAACATCCATACTGCAAATAAAATTATCCATGGAAGAAATCCTAGTAATACAGTCATCCACTCGTTGGATTCTTTAATGAATGTGTACTTAATTCCTTTTTCTTTCCAGACCTTTATATTTTCTTCAATAATGGACTGATCGAAAGTAACTACAAAATCTTTAACAGAAACATCTGCCCCTTTAATAGAGACAATTTGTTTCTCATTCAATTTACCTTCGAGGCGGTAATCATTGATATCGGATTTAACAACTTTTACTTCATCAATTTTTTGAGCTTCGAGGAATTTTTCATAGACATCATAAGTAACCTCAACAGCACCTGTTGTTCCGGACCGCATAAACTGCATAATAATTACAGCAGCAATAATAACAGCGCCCCAGCTAAAAACAGTTCTTATTATTTTAGACCAATCGAAATCGCCATCGGGTTTTTGAGGTCCTCCTCCTAACGGTTTCTTTTGATTCCTCTGATTCGGTTTCTCTGAATCTGCCATAAACAATTTTTCAAATCTATTTAACATTTTTCTCGTAATTCTCCATTAATCGCTTAATACATAGATTGAACTCAGATTACGGTACTTTTGTGCATAATCTAAGCCGTATCCGATTACAAATTTATTCGGAATTTTAAAGCCAATATAATCAATTTTGACCTCATATTTTAAACTCTCCGGCTTCAATAAAAGTGTTACAACTTTCATACTGGCCGGATTATGAGACTGAATCATCTCTTCAACATATTTTATTGATAGACCGGAGTCGACAATATCCTCAACAATTATCAGATGCCGGTCTGTAATATCCGCATTCAAATCTTTTACAAGTTTAACTCTACCGGAGGAGATTTTTTCGTCGCCGTAACTCGAGAGTTTAAAAAAATCAATCTCGCAGTTAATATTTATGTTTTTCATCAGATCGGACATAAACATGAAAGAACCGTTAAGAATTCCAATAAAAATTGGGAGTTTGGTTTTATATTCTTCCGAAATTTCTTTGCCCAGTTCAGCAATCCTTTTTTGGATTTCTACTTCTGATAACATCGGAACAAATTTTTCCGTTCCAACAATTATTTCGTCTTTATCTGACGTTTTGATTGTACCCATAGTTTATAAATCTTTTTAGTTTGTGAATTAATTTTGAACCGATCGTCGATTCTTAAACCTACAATCCAGACAATATTGTTCCCGTTAGTTAAAACAAGCTGATTTTTTTTATCAACCGAACTTATTTTTGAATCTGTTAAAAAGTCGGAAACCTTTTTGAAATTATTCATCCCCAGAGGAATAAACCTATCTCCATTTTTCCACTTACGTAATATAAACATACCTTGTAACTTATCAGCATTTACAAATTCTACATCCCTTTTATTATTTATTCTTATATCTGTTCTTTTGCATTTTTCAATACCCACTGTTTTACCAAAGAGTTCCGTTTCAGAATCAGGAAGTAACTCTACAGTTGATTTTCTTTTTTGAGCAGTCTCTTTTTTCAATAAAATAAAACCGGTTTCTTTAATCGCTTCCACTCCATCACCAAGCTGAACGGTCTTACCTTTATGCTGAAGAGCGAGACGGGATAATTTTTTATAATCATAGTATCCTAAGTCAATGCTAAAATTATTTCTTATCTCTTTTAATAGAGCATCACCGGCAATTCCTTCTTCTAAATCTTCAAAAAGTTTATTATTAATAGTAAGTTTGGCATTTTTATAATCGAAATACCGGTTTGACTTCTTTTCAATCTGTTTTCTTATTTCAGGTAGAGTACTTTCCAGTATCTTAGCTGAACGGAAAACCGATTGATCAATAGATGGATTGATGTTTTTCTTAAGTAATGGGATGATCTTATTACGTAAAAAGTTTCTTTTGTATTCCGATTTCAGATTGGAAGAATCAATCCGGAATGGAATCTTACAATTTTTTAGATAATCAACAATTTCTTTTTTGGAAAGACTTAACAATGGTCTGATAATATTATTCCTGACAACAGGAATTCCGGCAAACCCATTTAAACCGGTTCCGGTAAAAATATTTAAGAGAACCGTTTCTGTATTATCGCTCTGGTTATGTGCCGTTACAATCTTATCACAATTCAGTTTCCTGCTTAACGATTCTAAATAATCATAACGAAGATTTCTTGCCGCCTCTTCTAATGACATTTTATTCTTTTCTGCAAAACTCTTAACATTAATTTTTTTTGATACAATGGGAATTTTATAATCGGCACAGAATTTAATTGCAAATTCTTCGTCCCTATCAGACTCCTTACCGCGTAATAGGTGGTTAAAATGAACTGCTGCCAGATCAACTTTATACTTACGGCGGAATTTGTAAAGGAAATGGAGCATAAAAACCGAATCCGGTCCACCGCTGAAAGCTACAAGTAATTTATCTCCGGGCTTAATTAATTTGAAATGGGAAATAAATTCAATTACTTTTTGTTCGGTTCTTTTCATTTCACTTTTATTGAAATCTAACGGCGAATAAGCCTGATAAGCAGATCGTCACCCACTTTATCATAGTCCTTGATATAATACTTGAGCGCTTTAGATAATGATTTTACATCAAAACCGTTTGTAAGGGAATATCCGTTTCCAAGAATTTTAGGACCAACAAAAATCAGAATTTCATCCTCTAACTTTTCACTGATAAAATTAGAAAATACTTTTCCGCCGCCTTCAACCAATAATGATGTAATATTTTTCTCTCCTAATTTTTTAAGTATTGCAGTCAGATCGAGGTCGTCATTCTTTTTATGAGGTGCAAAAATAATTTCAACTCCACTCGCTTCGAATTTAGCAATTTTCTTCTTTCTGGTTTTATTCTTTTTGGAAGTAACAACAATAAGATTTCTATCATAATTCTTTTGAATAAGATCGGAATGATGACTCAATTTTAATTCCGAATCGAGTATAATCCTCTTTGGATTTCTCCCTTCAACCAATCTTACCGTGAGCTGAGGATTATCTTTTTTAACAGTGTTATAACCAATAAGAACAGCATCATGTTCGCTACGCAATTGGTGATTCATACTTCTCGATTCTACAGATGTAATCCACTTTGAATTACCCGATTTATCAGCAATCTTACCGTCAATTGTGGTAGCCATTTTTAATGTTACATATGGAATAGAAGAATTTGAGTACTTAAAATAAAATTTGTTCAGCTCGTAACATTCTTTTTCGAGCATTCCGGTTATAACTTCTATTCCGGCTCTTTTCAACTTCTTTATTGAATTACCGCCTGATGATGGATTGGTGTTAACCGAACCAATCACAATTCTGCTTATTTTAGAAGCGATTATCCGATCAAGGCAATTGAAATCTTTTTGTGAAGATGAGCAGGGTTCTAAGTTGGTATAGAGAGTAGATCCTTCCGGATTTTCTTTTGTACCTTCAATTGCAAGTATTTCCGGACTAACTTCATCGGGAGAATTACGGTAGGATGCGCCGATTATCTTATCATTTTTTACGACCAGCGAACCCACAAGCGGTTTAGGACTTACTTTTCCTTTCCCTTTCTTAGCAAGCTCTAAGGCAATCTGTATGTATGATTCATCTAACAAGATCAGTCTATTTTTATTACTTCAAAATTAATTGTTCCGGCGGGTACCTTTGCCTGAACTTTTTGTCCGACTTTTGTCCCCATTAATGCCTGTCCAACAGGAGATGAAATAGAGATTTTACCTTTTTCAAGATCTGCTTCTTCCGGAGAGACAAGAGTATATTTAAATGTTTTTGAATTCCCAAGATTCTTTACAGTAATTGTAGAAAGTATATGCGCCTGATCCTTGGGCATATTAGATATATCTATAACCCGCGCACGCGAAAGAAGCTCTTCAAGTTTACTGATTTTTAATTCGAGTAAACCCTGTTCTTCTTTTGCCGCATCATATTCTGCATTTTCGGATAGATCTCCATGAGAACGCGCTTCTGCAATTCTTTCTGCCATGGATTTCCGTCCATTTGTCTTTAAATCAGTAAGTTCTTTTTCCATCTCACGAATTTTTTCTTTGCTCAGATATACAAAATTTGTCACTGATTTAACTCCTTTAACTGGTGGTATAAAAAAAATTGCCATCGTCCGGCAAATGCCTGACAATGGCGCTGAAAAAATAAGAAGATTATGATTTGATTGCAAGCAGAGGATCTCTTTTTAGATTTCTTAAAATCACGATCCTTTTTTATTCAATGCATAAAAGATAAATGGAACAAAAAATATAACAAACAGTGCTGATGTAAATATTCCACCTACTATACTTAAACTAAGATTTTTCCAGAAACTGGACTCAGCACTAACGATGAAAGGTATTAGAGAAAATATTGTTGTAGCAGAAGTTGAGACAATTGCGCGGATTCTGGTAGTTGCTGATCTTATAATTTCATCAACAGTACAATTATTTACATTTTTAGATAAATAGTTTATTAGCATTATTGAATTACTAACAGATAATCCTATTAACAATAACATCCCGGAATATGCTCCTCTTTCTATATTTAAATCGAACAACCAGAAAAGAAATACAGATCCGACTAATGCAAATGGAATAGAAAGGATAATTATAAATGGTTTCTTTAATGATTCTAAATGTGAAGCCGTTATCATAAAAATAATTATCAGTGCTGCAATAAATACCAGAAGTATATCTAACTCATCCTTTTCATTAAAAAGAAATGAAAATTCAGCCGGTTTTAGGCTATAACCCTCCGGTATAATCATTGATTGGATTGATGTTTCCATAAACTTCTGCCCATATTTATATGGACCTTTGAATTCAAAGCTTACATTTCTTATGTATTGTTGATCTTCCCTGTTTATTGAAGAAAGAACTTTCCTTTCTTGAAATTGAATTAAATCTCTTACTTTCAAGATGCTTTGTTTTGGATTAGATACAATAATATTTTCCAGATCATTCAGCTGAACATCATTATAATTCGAAAACTTAACACGGTATTCTACCTCTTCATTATTAATCCGGAATCTATCATTTGTAAAATTACCGCCGCTATTTTTTGCAATTATTGAAAAAAGCTCATTAACTGAAATATTGTATGCCGATAACTTTTCACGATCGATCTTTCCTATAATCTCAAATGTTTCCGGCGACCAGTAGAAAACCGATTTATCAATATCTACATTATCTACCCTTGGATTTTTTATTATTTTAGACCGGAATTCTTCTGCCAGAGATTTTACCCTTTCATAATTGAATCCTTTGATTACAACATTAAACATACTGCTGGCACCACCTCCAGCATTCGAAAAACCCGGCCCAAATCCATATACATATGAATTCACACCGCCTAATCTTGTAGCATATGCTGTAACATAGTTTTTCAAAATATATGGGAATGCTGTATTTGCCTGTGCTTCTGTAAACTCCACCCGTAATGTTGCATTCTCTTCATCCATAATATTTACGATAAGATTTTCGTAATTATTTTTGTACTGCATTATATCATTTTCTAAATCAGTACTAAGTTTATTAATTCTTTCAATCCTGTTTCCATTAGGCAGTTCAAGTCTTATATATATGTAGGTCTCTTCTCCGTACCTCCATAATTCTCCTCTGGTAACATGATTAAAAAATAAATTTAAACTTCCACCCAATGCATAATTAACATAAGGTTTAATATCAGTATATAATTCGGAATCGAAAACAGAATTGTAAATATCACCAATCAACGGAGATTCAATTCTATTGGGTATTAGCCAAACCGGTATTCCTATTAGTAGTATCAATATAGCAATACTGATTTTTTTTCTTTTAATTATACCGGCCGTAATAAATTTATAAACCCTGTATAAAACCTTTGTAAGTCCTGATGATATTTGATTTACCTTAGAAATGTGAAACGATTTTAGAAATAATAGCGGAACAACTGTCAATGATACTATAAGGGATGCAGTAAGTGTAAAACCGACACCAAGAGCAAATTGATTGAAGTAGAGTTTTAATTCTCCTGTAAGAAAAACGAGTGGTATGAAAACTGCTATAATTGTAATTGTAGATGTTGCTAAAGGTAAAGAAATCTCTTTGATTAAAACGGCAAGATATTTTGTCCCCCTTCCTGTGTAGTGCTTGTCTAAATAGTCAATTACAACTATTGAATTATCTACAATAAAACCAAAACCGACTATAAAACAGGAAATAGTAATGATATTAAGGGACAGATTAAACATGTAAAAAAGTGCAAATGAAAAAAAGAGTGAAAAAACAATAGAGAGAATGATGATAAAAGGATACTTAATATTTCTAAAAATCAGCACAAGAATTAATGTTAATATTAAGAATGAAAAGATTCCGTTTTTATAAAGAGAATCCAATTCTTTAGACATTTGTTTGCTTTTATCAATTTCCTTAACAAGTGTATAATCTGTTGGAAATGACGAGGCAATGTTGTTAAGTTCCTTATCAATATTCTGAGCAACGCTGAATGTGTTGGCGCCCGGTTCTTTGCTAATAACTATTGTAACAGTTTCCTTTCCATTAATTCTATAGTAACTCTGAGGTTCTTCAAAGTCATCAGATATTTTTGCAATATCCCTTATTCTTATCGACTGTTCATTCTTTAACTTTTTTACTATCTGTTCTCCAACCTCCGCCGGATGAATAACCTCATTCTTAACTTTTAAGTAAATATGCAAATAACGATTCTCGATTTTACCTGCGGATTTAATAACCTCCGATTCTGCAATAGCACTATTAATTTCTTCATTAGTAATTCCAAGTGCCTTAACCTTATTGTAATCTATAATTATCTCAATAATCCGTTCGGTGCCGCCTCTTATTTCAACGTTGGAAACACCATCAATAGCTTTTAATTTATAAAGCGCGTTATCTATTAAATATTTTCTTACTTCATTTGCACTCTGTTTTGAGGAGACAGAATATGTAAGAAATCCCTGAAGGTCTTGAAAATCTTTCGGAATATATTGTGATATCCTTGGTGAGGAGATTCCTACCGGTAATCCTTTTTTGAGTGATGTAAGTTTCTCATTTATTTCTATCCTTGCAAAATTGATATCCGTACCTGGATGAAAATCTATCGTAATACTGGACAGCCCTTCAGATGAAACAGAAGATATTTTTTTGACGCCCATTATTGTTGAAAGCTCTGCTTCAATGGGTGATGTTAGATGAGCTTCTACTGCTTCAGGTGATACTCCTGCCCAGGAAGCCGAAACTGATAACCGTGGATACTCTATATGAGGTGTAAGCTCAACCGGAAGATTGAATAGCGACACTACTCCCACCACAACAACACTGAAGAAGAACATTGCTGTTGTAACGGGGTGTGTTATAAATGTGTAAAAAAATTTTTTCAAATTTCTCAGTCAGAAAACTAACATTAACTAATTAATTACTTTAACCTTTGCATCGTGGGCAAGAGTGTAATGACCATCAACAATAATCTCTTCGCCGGGTAACACGCCTTCTTCAATTTCAATTAATTGATCATTCTGCTTACCTATCTGAACGTATTTCCATTTGGCAAGTCCATCTTCTACTACAAATACTAAATTACGCTTATCTCTTACCAGCAAAGCTTCCTTTGGTATTAATACCCGGTTATTCAAATTTTCTGTTTCAAGTAGCACTCTTGCAAACATACCCGGTTTAAGTTTATTGGAAAGATTCTGTAACTGGACGGTTACCTTGCATGTTTTTGTTTCCTTATCGATATATGGACTAATATAGACAATGCGCCCGCTAAAATATTCTCCTTCAATGGAAGGAACTTCCACTTTTGCACTCCTTCCTATCTTTATTTTAGAAATATCATTCTCCAGAACGCCGATATCAATTTTGAGTGTTGAGTTATTGAATAGCTTGCATAACTTTTGTCCTGCACTAATCCTCTGCCCAACAACAAGATCAAAATCCCCCACACTTCCGTTAAATGGTGAATTAATTTTTGTGTATTCAAAATTCAATTTTGCTCTTTTATAAGAATTTATTGCTCCTGTCAGTCCGCTTTTACTCTGTATCACTTCCTCTCTTTTAGCACCGGTAAATATAAGTTTCATATCGAGCTCATTTTTCAAATCATTGTATTTAGCTTCATCTATTTTACCCAGTGCAAAATCTTTTTCAAGTTGATTAATCTGATCCAGATACTCTTTCGCTTTGGGATTAACCGTGGTATCATTTGTAGACTCCCTTACTAAGAAACCGTATTCAACTTTTGCATCTGTTACTTTGGAAATAGCATCATTCAAAGCTATCTCATACTCGCGGTCGTCAAGACCAATTAATAACTCCCCTTTTTTAACCTGTTTACCTTCATAAATATTAATTGTATTTATAACACCGCTGATATTAGAAGTAAGTTCAAGTTCATCAATTGCTCTTATAATTCCATTGGCATTTATATAAAGAAGTAAGTTTCCTCTTTTTACACGATCGGTTTTAACATCAAAAACTACTTCGTCCAGCTTATCATAATTTATATTAACATTTTCCTTATTTACTTCTTCAGTGGAATTAGCTGGAAGGATAACAAGAAGCAGTACTCCAAGCAGAATTACAACGGTTAAGATTACCATCCATAATTTTAATTTCATTTCCCCTCCTGAATTCAAAGCTAATTTATAGAATTTCTTTTCTTCGAAAACTTTTCTGCATAAGTATAAAGGACAGGTATAATAATCAATGTAAGTAAAGTAGAAGAAATTAATCCGCCTATAACAGCAAGCGAGAGTGAAACACGTAATTGCGTAGCCGCACCAATTCCTATCATCATCGGTAATAATCCAGATATAACTGTAAAAGAGTTCATAACAATCGGTCTAAAACGGTCTTTGCCGGCTTCTAAAATAGCATTACGAATAGATAAACCTTCTTCCCTTTTTCTTAAAATAAATTCCATTTTTACAACTGCATCGTTATCAGCAATTCCTATTAATATCAAAAGACCCATTATGGAAATAATGCTTAAACTTTCTCCAAAAATGTAGAGCAGAAGAACACCTCCAATTAATCCAAGCGGTACTGAAAATAAAATAATAAAAGGATAAAGAAAAGATTCAAATTCGGATGCCAGAACCATATACATCAATAGGACCGAAATAATTAAAGCAATATAGAGTGTTGAAAAAGCATCGTTTATTTCTTCATTAATACCGCCAACAGAAATAATCTCCTCGCCGGATTTTGGTATTCGGGAATTAACATTATTAATTTTATCAATTACTTCATCAATTTTAGCATTCTCTACTTTTGCATAAAGATATAGTGTTCTGGATTGATCTTCGCGCCATATCTCATTGTAATTGTAACCGAAATTATAGTTAACAAGATTCTTCAGCTCTATTTTAGTGTTACCGCTTATAACATAATTGTTGAGAATCGACTTTATATCGTCACGGTTATTATCTGCAGTCCTTATATTCACACCAACTTTTTTATCGAAGTCCGAGAAATAAGTTACAACTTTACCTCTGGTCATATTACTTATTTGATTGGCAACTTCACTTACATTAATTCCATAAGCCAGACATTTTTCACGATCGATTGTTATAGTATATTCCGGATTACCTCTTTCAATTCCGATTCGCAATTCTTTTAAACCGTAAATTTGTGCTGCATTTATTTCTTCGATAATTTTTTCTGCCTTCGTATATGCACGATCTATATCCTTATTTTTAATTTTTATTGCAATGTCGTTATCGGATGGATTAATTATCATCGAATAACTGGTTCTTACTTCTTTAAATGAGTATTTAATTCCCTTTAAATTTTCGAAGACGGATCTAAGCTTTGATTGAACTTCCTGGTAGTTTTCATATGAATCGAGTTTTACTATTAAATTTGTTTTATTAACCGAGACCTGTTCTTTATTAAGAAAATCGAATTCGTTAACTCTTCCAATATTTGAAACAATTGCGGAGACATGAGGAATGGAGATAACGGCATTTTCAATCTTTGAGGTTAATTCGGCGTTGCCCCTTAAAGATGTTCCGGATGAGTACTCAATTTCTATTATAAACTCTTCAAGATCACCTTTAGGAATAAACTCCTTCTTCATATTAATAACAACAAGTATTGTAAGTATAATCAATGCAAAAGTGATAAGCAGAACTTTCTTTTTATTTTCCAGAGCCCACTCCAATAACCGTTCATACTTTTCAATTGTGAAATTCATGAACTTATCTACGCCGGTAAAAAAGAAACTAAAACGCTTTCTTAATAAAGAGGATACCTTTAGATACGAATAGGCAGAAATAAAAATGAACGACTTAATTACTATTTTAAATGGAAGGAAAAGCCACCAGAAGAATTTCTTAAAAATATTTTTATGTTTATTGGTATCTATTATTAAGTATCCGGACAAATATTTTTCCGGATTTTTAATTATCTGGAAGCTTTCCCTTGAATCCAGCATCGGAATAAGCGTTAGTGCTGTAATTATAGATGCAGTTAAAGAAAATGCAATTGCATAAGATTGATCCCTGAACAATTCCCCGGCAATTCCTCTTACAAAAATTAACGGTAAAAAAACTGCAATAGTTGTTAATGTAGAAGCAACTATGGGCATCGAAACTTCTTTTGTCCCCTTTATTACTGCAAGCCGGTTCTTCTCACCAAGTTCACGGTACCGGGTATTATTTTCAATAACAATAATTGCATTATCCAGAAGCATACCTATTCCAACTGCAAGCCCGCCAAGAGAAATTATATTGAAATTAATATTGAATAGATATAGAAGTAAAATGGTAATTACTAAGGAAGCGGGAATTGTAATTCCGATAATGAATATATGCCTTATGTTCCCAAGAAAGAAGAAGAGAACAATTACTGCAAGAATACCTCCGTAAAAAATTTCCTGTTTTACATTCGAAATTGCCTGTTCAATAAATGAGGACTGATCTGAAACAACTAATAAACTATATTCTGGGTAATCCCTGTGAAGTATCTGAACCGTTTCTTTAACAACCTGGGCAATTGAAACAGTATTTGCATCCGGTTCTTTATAGATAAGAATACCGATAGCTTCGCTTCCGTTATAACGTGTTAATCCTTCCCTTTCCTTAAAGTTCTCCGTAACAACTGCAATATCTTTTATAAGAATTGTACTGCCGTTCAAATTCTTTTTAACAATTGTTTCCTGAATATCTCTGGAATTTTGAAACTCACCGAGCGTTCTTAGAGAATACCTGAAAAGTCCTTTCATTATTGACCCGGCTGGCATATTAAGGTTGGACGAGGTTAATGCTCTTTCCACATCTTCGAATTTGATATTGTATAAATTCAGTTTGGAAGGATCAACCTGAATTAGAATCTCGCGTTCCAATCCGCCGGTAATAACCGCCTGGGCAACTCCATCTATCTGTTCGAACCTTCTCTTAAATAGAATCCGTGCGGCTTCTTTAAGATCGGTTAATCGTTTTATATCCCGGTAATCTGATGAGTGATCAACGAATTGTAAATCAGCATTAGTAGAAGAAAGGGAGCTGGATGCTGGATTCTGGTTGCTGGATTCTGGATTAGTGATTGAATTCGGTTGATTTTTTTTTGAACGTGCTGGTGCTAATACAAGAGTCATAATAGGCGAAGCGGATGGATCCGATCTTATTATTGTTGGTCTACCGGCTTCTCTTGGTAAAGCAAAGCTCATATTATCAAGTTTTTCTCGGAGTGAAAGGAGGGCATACTTCATATCGGTTCCCCATACAAACTCGGCAGATATTACAGAAATTCCTTCTTTAGAAACCGATACAATCTTCTTAATTCCGGTAACAGTTCCTACAGCAGATTCAAGAGGTTCTGTAATTTGTTTTTCTACTTCTTCGGGTGTTGCATTAGGAAAAGTTGTCTGAACAATAAGATGAGGTATATTGACATTTGGAAGTAAATCGATACCAAGCTGGGAGAAAGCAAATATACCCATTAATGCAATGCCGATAAAAAACATTGCTACTGTAACCGGGCGACGTATGCTAAATGTGCTTATTTGCAAGCGTGATTTTCAATTTTATTTATTACTCGATTAAAAATATTAAAATTTTGCCCAATAGTAAAATAAGCTTTATTCAAGGAACTAATTTATTATTCTTTTTACCCTTGAATAGAAAACCTCGGATTTATTGATATTTCCGATTTCTGGTTTATGAATTAGTAAAAGATGTTTCTCATTATCAACTAAACAAATAAAAGTACTTAATATCTCTAATGATGGATTAAACAATTTAGATTCATCAGTTACTTCAAGTGAGAAAAATTTAGCTTTGTTTGATTTTAATACATTTTCATCACCTATATAATATGATTGAATGGGGATTGAATTTAAACTAAATATATCATTCAAAAATTTAATCTCATTATATAAGCAAGTTGGGCAGTCATTAGTATTAAAAACAGCTATTAGAATGTATTTGTATTTAGAATTGTTAATAGGTTTATTAAAAACAACATCATAATAGTTATAAATATCCGAGTATAACCTTTTACCATTACCGTCGTTATCATATAAAACTCTCTTAATGTTGTAGTATTCTTTATATAATTTCCCAAAGCGGATATCATAATTATTTACTTTAATTAATAAAACAACATTGAGAATAATTAGAATGACTATAAATCCAAAACAATATCTATTTTTCATAAATTCTTGAAATTCTTTTTAATTTTAAATTTTTTCACAACAATTGGGATGTTATTTGATAGTCCTTTTTTTGTATTTGCCCAATCATAACCAATCGAGTAAAAGTATTCTTTATCACGCGTTCTTTGCAAATTCCAACCTTTATCATATTTTAATTTTGTTTTTAATACTTCTCCCTCTTTTGAAATTATATCAAAGAACAAGTATCTCTGTCTATTTTCAAAAGTGGTATTGACAAAAAGAGTTATATCATTCACAAATATTTTATTAATTATATTATATTTTCTATTCTCATCTCTCACATTAATTTTTTGGTTTGCTTCGATAAAATAATTTGGTTTAGAATTGATTTGGGAAACGATACCACTCTTGCTTGCTTTATATAAAACGTATTGATTAGGGAACATATAATAAAGACTATCTTTTGTAATGTTTAAATCAAAAGCTGAATTTGCAATAAAAAAATTTGTTGCAAAAATTTTTTCATTCTTTATCCCAATTTCATTTACCAGATTTTCTGTTTTATAATTATAATGCAAAATCGGACTAGTACTTGAGATCGGATCATATATATATAAGTCATTATCGTCTAAGAATAAAACTCCCCCATAATATCCGGGCTTTTTATAAAATGTTCTTTTATAATTGAATAAGCTATCATATTCAAGAATTTTTCTTGAAAAGACATCATTTATCAAAATACTCCCGTTTGGGGATGTTTCAATCGATCCAATGCTAGTGTATTCAGTCTCCGATTTACCTATTTTTGAGAACTTTCTAACAAAATTACCATTTTTATCAAACTTAAAAACTTCATTCTCAATTGTTATTATATAAATATTATGATTAATATCTATCTTTGACAAACTTGTCATACCTCCAATAATTAGTGAATCTGGTTGTTTAAGAGTTATGATTTCATTTTGTTCTAATAGTTCATTAAACGAAGCGATATCTTTAAGCTTTTCTTTTATTATTACAATTTTTTTGTCTTCTCTAGTACTGCAAGATATAATTAGTGAATAGAATAATAGTACTATGAAAATGTTTGTAATTTTCATTTTTATTCCCTAATCCTTATTTGAATGTTCGTTTCTTTTGAAATTATAATGAAAAAATCGGGTGAAATATTCACCCGATTAATTATTAAAAACCCCATCCACCAGGCTCATCAATAAAACAATCAAAGCCATTTAGACGGCATTCATACCAATGAGCTATTCCGAGATCTCCAAAATCTTGTGTTACTTCTGTACGCATCCAAAAACCTGTCTCTCTAGGTGGTTTAGCTTTAAGATCTTTAGAAGAAAATATTGTTTCAACTAAGTTTAGTTCTGTTTCATTATTTAGGGGATCATAATTAATAACTTGGAAGTTAAATAGTATTAACAATGAGAAAACTCCAAAGAATATTACTCTTTTCTTTTTCATAAATGCTCCTTTTTTATTATTTATTTATTTTCCCCGGCGCCAGGGGTTTTTTTCTCAAATTTTATTAGCACAAATAGAGATAACAAAAGAAAAAAAATGTTTCTTATTACCATTCCAACTCCAAAACTGCTTTCAACAGCTTTTCCAAAGCACCCGCAGTCGTTTTCTAATCCAATTACTGTTCCGTAAACGCTAAACAGAAAAAAGAACATGAAAAGAATAGTTGCAGCAATAAGCGTTTCTTTTACTCTTATTTTTAACAGTAGCATAACTCCAAGTGTTAGCTCAATTAACGGCAGCAGAGTAGCAGCTGCAATCTGAAGTTCTTCACTTACATTTATTACCGCTTTTATTGTGTAGAGCATAGGTTGGGGATCCAGTACTTTACTAATACCGGAGAAGAGAAGAAGAGTAATTAAGAAATAATAAGATGCTGAGAAAAGAATACTTACCGGTTTATAACTTCTGACTAATTCTACCCCAAGATTAGTCCCCCTCTAAATTCTGTGATCAATTTAAAAAAAATAAAAACAAACTTGTCAAGTAAAATATTAAAATAATGGAAATTATTTTATGTGTTAAGAAGTTATTATAGTTTAATAATGTGTTTAATTAAATATTCATATAAAATAACGATTAGAGTTAGTTCTTTAATTGAATGGAGCCGTGAGAATGCAAATATACCCATTAATGCAATGCCGATAAAAAACATTGCTACTGTAACCGGGCGACGTATGCTAAATGTGCTTATTTGTAAAAATAATTTTCAGTGGTTTTGAAAAGTGATTAATTATAAATACTTATCTATTAATTTACCAATTAATTCCCTATAATATACGGACGAAAATTCATAATCTTGCTTAACAGGTAAAAATGCTGATACAATAATACCTTTATTGATCAATTCTATCTGAGGGTATTCAATATCAAATGATAACTCTAAAAAGTTATCATCAGAAATATAGAATAAAGGCAAATTTATATTCATACTTCTCATTTGTACTACTATTCTGTTTACTTTTTCTTTTTTTGTTATGCATAATATTTTTATTCCAAAACTCATCAATCTCTCTTTTATCGAAAATAAATTTTTCAATTCATTTTCCTGACACTTTGAGCAATCAAAATCTGAAAGTAAAACAATTAGATAAGAAGCATCCTTTGATAATATTTTATTTTTTTCCCCGGTTGTGATTTCATAACCATATATTTCATGAACTTTTCTGTATAGAATAATATTCGATTTATGTAACGATTTCAATCGTCTTTCGGTTTTATTAAATTGAATTTTTTCTGTATCCTTAAACTTGATTCTTGATATATTCCATGTATTAAAAAAGATTAAGGAACATAAGGCGAAAATGTAAAAACCATATTTATAAATGTTATTCATACCTTACTCATCTAGTTTATAGCGAAGGACTTCTAATTCCAAGTTATCTTTTAATAAATATATTTTTTCTTTATCCATATAAATCCATATAACACCCACTTTTTCTGGTAGCATAAATGAGTGTAGATAGACTCCACTGGAAATAGAATATACATCGATAACATATTTCCGTCCGGTAGAACCTTTTATACTGGCTTGATAGCTTACATTAAAAAATCTATCAGTTATAACAAATGAATTATAAGAAGAAATGTTTTCCTTGGGCAATCTATAATCTATTATATTAGGGTTTTCTCTTTGTATAGATGGCAGCTTAATATTTTCTATAGTATTACAGGCATCAATTATTTTTCCTTCATTAGAATATTTAACGAAATGGTTCATAAATTCGGGGACATATAAGAAGCCGTTCTTATTTACACTTAAGATTTCACCTGATAAAAATGGAAGAGCCCCAATATTCATAGCATCATTTGCCATAATAAGATTTTGACATTCCTCTGAGCTACCATTTGATATATTATGTTTTATTAACGCCGAATAATCAAATGGCATTAGCGTTTGAAAAGTAACAAACGACGTTGAATCAACGAAACAAGCTGCATGTGACATCATTGACAAAATAAACTGTTTTGTATTATCACCTTCAAATAATTCGCACTTCATTAGATTTGGATCCAATACTAATAATTTTCCGTTATCCGAAACATCTATTCTAAATGGACTATCAAACTCCCCGGGTCCCTTTCCTTTTCTACCGTATTTTTTTACAAAGGAACCATTACTATCAAATTTACTTACGGAGCAACCTTGCATGTCAAGCACATATATATTACCAGATTTATCAGATTTTACCATAACAGGATATGAAAATATTGTATCCTGGATACTACCAATGTTAAATAAATGTTTGGTTTCTATATCAACAAATTTTCTTTTTTTTGCTAATTGCTTATTAACTTTATAATTCAGTGATATTTTGAATTGCCGTTTCCCAAGTTTGACGTCGATTTTGGCATATTCTTCAGGATTAGAACCTGGAGATAAATTATCAGTTTGATTTTGTTTATTTCCGCACGAGTAAAATATAATTGTTAAAAGCAGAAATGAATATTGAATTGACATTCTATAATATTTTTTCATTGAACTCCTCTTAAGAAATTTTTAATGCTAATCGGTATGTATCTTGTCCGTATGCAAAATCTTTCCCAAATAAATCATGTGTCAGCTCAATGAATTATAAAATCACTGAGCTGACATACAATAGATATTTTAGTTACGTGGGTAATAACAAGTATAACCTCCTGGACCAGGATTACAGAGCATTATTGTACAAACAGAACTACCATAGATACTACATCCGATTTCAGGACAGAGATTCTCTGGACAAGGCTCTGCTGGGAGCGCAAATGTTGGATCGAAAAGATTTACTACTATTCCGAAAATTGATAAATCTCCTTTTGCTAGGTTATTTTCATCAGTTAACATTAGTTTAATGTTCAAGAAGAAAAGAAAAACAAAAATTAGTAAGCTAATTTTTTTAACCCAACCTCTTAAATTATTTTGAGTTCTTTGAGACATTTTAACCTCCTGTTTTTTTTGTTATTTATTTTTCCCAGGCGCCAGGGTTTTTTTCAAACCTTATTAACACAAATAGTGATAACAAAAGAAAAAAAATGTTTCTTATTACCATCCCTATTCCAAAACTGCTATCAACAACTTTCCCAAAGCACCCGCAGTCGTTTTCTAATCCAATTACTGTTCCGCCAAAAAGAAGGCGGACAAGACCGTAAACACTAAACAGAAAAAAGAACATGAACAGAATTGTTACTGCAACAAGTGTTTCTTTTACCCTTATTCTTAACAGCAGCATAACTCCAAGTGTTTGCTCTAATATTGGTAATAGAGTAGCTGATGCAATCTGAAGTTCTTCACTTACATTTATTACGGCTTTAATTGTTTCAAGCATAGGTTGGGGGTCTATTACTTTGCTTACTCCGGAGAAGAGAAGTACAAAGCTTATTCCGTAACAAGCAATTTGATATAAGAGCAATTTGTAGTTCTTTTCAATACAATCGATAAAAAATTGCAAAATTGATTTTTAGGAAAAATTTTTGTGTAAATGAAATTTAATTAATTATCTTTTTAATGTTCCAACATTATTTTAGATTTCATTCTTTCATAAAATAAGTTGGAGAATGTTGTATCGTTAGGAATTGGAAAATGTGAATCACTAACGATTCCATCCTTAATTAATAATAAATAAGGGAATTGAAAGGATTTATTTAGACTCTCCAGTTGTTTATCAAGAGAATAAAATATTGTATCTATACTGTTCAAAAATTTTTTGTATCGTAGTACATTGATTAGATTATCACCATAGTAGATATACTTAATAGTTGAATATTTACTCACTAAATTAGAAAATTTGTTCATTTTCTCTAATTCTTGCCAAATACATAAATTACAACCACTTGTAGAAAGAACTAAAATTAAGTAAAATCCTTTTGCAAGCTGAAAATTATCTTTTATAGTATTAGAATAATTTCCGAGAGTAATATTTCTGAGATCTTTGCCTGAAATTTCTACAGAATAACTCAACGATTTTAGTCTTGCAACAATATTTTCATTATTCGTCGATTGGGATTTCATCAAGGAATAATAATTGATTACTGTGAGCAAAATAATTGAAATAATCATAAATAATATAGAAGTTGTTTTTTTATTAATCATCATATGACATTTATAGATAATATTATAACTAAAAATTTATTTCATATACTATTACTTTTGGATTTGGTAGGTTACCTGAGATATCCGGTATTGGTTGATAGATTTTAAATGCTCTCCCTTTTTTTGCAAAAATAAATGGTGAATCAACATCAATAGGTTTACTTAAGAATTGATTCCCATCAGTACTAATTAATTGGACAGAGTACTTTTTATTATGATAATATTGAATTAATAAAAGCTTTTCGTTTGCAATATAAAGATTTGTTACTATAGAATTATTCTCAGAAATATTTTTATACTGTTTTATAAGATCAGCTGGGTTTTGTGGATTAATTATATCTTTAAAAATATTTTTAAAATTCGAGGGATACTTTTCAATCCTTTTAATAATTTTTTTATTTTTGTATTGATAAATTGTAGGGCTCAGAACGTCCACCCTATAAATATATCCATATTTATCACTTACAAGACCACCTCCTCTAAATCGTTCAATAATATTTTTAAAAGTTTGGGGAATATCACCAAATTTTTCTATTTCTTTACCAAATTTGTTCATTAATTTTAAATAATTCCCATCTCCAAGATTAGAATATGCAACAATTTCATCTGAATTGAGGAAACAAATATGGGGAACTCTAATAAATGAACTGTGCATTGGACCAATACACAAACCTTCTGGATCAAAAATATACCCCGTATTAAACTCATTAATTACATAAATATTTTCGTTTCTGCTAAATGTTGCATAAATAGGATTTAATAAAAATCCCGGCGTACATTCTTCTGGATTTAATAATTTGACAAACTTTCCATCATAATTGTACAATATTACTTTTTTACTTACTGCATCTGTAATTAAAATCGAATGTTCATTACAATCAAATGAGCCTACCGAACCAATGGGTACTTCATTTGATAACTGGATTTCCATTACCTTTTTAAAGACTGTGGTAAAATTCGCATCCTTTACCATTCTTTGAGAAAATACAACTTCTAATGACAAGATATAAATAATAAGGGTAGTACTAATATTTTTCATTTTTTGCACTATTTTATATTAATTAACTTTAAGTTTCTATATTATTATTATAATATCAACCTAGTAAGAAGCACAATATGGATTAGATGGGGTACACTCTTTTTGTGTTAGAGATCTCTGGCATTGCCAACAATAATCACCATTACCTATACAGTTACCTGAACATGGCCCTACTGTGAAAAATCCCGTGTATCGTGGCTCTTCAGCAGCTCTAATATTAGTTGATAAAGTTATAGCAATATTGAATATCAAAATCATAAATAAACTTATTACAAAAAAATTTTTCTTAATATTAAAGTCTTTCATATCGACCTCATTTTAGTTTTTATAATTATTTTATGAATATAATATAATATAAAATTAAATCTTCTTAATAAATATATTTTTTCTATTATAATTGACTGCGAAATATATATAGCTTAATTAATGTCTATAGCTTAATTCTTTTTCTGATCTCGATGACAGATTAACCGGAGTAATCTGTAGTTCTTCACTTAAAGTAACTGCAGCTTTAATTGTTTCAAGCATAGGTTGGGGATCCAGTATTTTACTAATACCGGGGAAGAGAAGAAGAGCAACAAGAAAATAATAAGAAGCGTAAAAGAAAAGATCTACTGATTTAATACTTTTGACTAATTCTACCCCAAGATTAGGCCCCCTCTTAATTCTGTGATCAATCTAAAAAAAAACGAGTTTGTCAAGTAATATTTTAAAATAATGGAAATTATTTTATGTGTAAAATAGCTATTATAATTTTATAAAAAGCCAAATTAAATATTCTTAAAAATAATGACTAGAGTTGGTTCTTAAATTGAATAGATAAGAACAACAGGAATTAATAAATAAGGGATACTAACACTAGAAAATAGATCAATACCGAGCCACAAAAAAGCAAATATGCCTACTAAGGCAATGCCAATAAAAAACATTGCTACTGTAACGGGGCGACGTATGCTAAATGTGCTTATCTGCAAAATAGTAAGTGTTTTTTGTTTATTAATAATTATTGGAAAACAATCAAAAAATCTTCTTTTCATAAATTTTTAATTCCTTTTAGTAGTAATTATCATTCTGTATTTTGTAATATGTGGATAAGGAGCATGTTCATAATTGTAAAAATATCCGTTTTCATCAGAATAAATAAACCTACCAATTTCAATACCTAATTCCTCTTGCGAAATACTTCCAAGAAATAATCTCTTGTCTATATCCCAAAAATCCAAAAATAGTTCAATCTTCTCTTTCGTTTCATTTTGAAAGAACAGCATATTAATAAGGATATTTCTATTCAATCTCGTCATGGAATATATTCCAGATACAGGAATTATATATAAAGGATTTTTTCGTTTAATATACGGTGGCTCAAAAAATTTTACTTCTCTTTTAAACTCATACATGATATTATGATTTTTATCAAAAGCTCTCGTGCGATAAGGATAGAAGTCTGAACAAAATAATGTTTCTCTTTTTAAATCCTTTGAAATTAACGGCACCATTCCTGTGTTATCAACTTCGTATTGGTATAATCCTTGATATCGTTTACAAAAAACTTGGACTGGTTCATCGTTGCTTTTTGTTATATCATATTCGTAAATAAGATCGCCTTTATATGTAAAAGGAAACCCAATGATATATATCCTTTTTGATGAAAATGCTCTCACAAATGCTGGTTGAAACTTTGTATTAATAATATCGACTATATTTGATTTATTATCAAATATCGTCACTCTATTTTGCTTCATATCGACTACATATAAATTACCTTGAGCATCAACATCTATTCCTCTTAAATCAAGAAACTCACCCGGACCTTTACCTTCCCCTCTTCCAAAGCTCAATAGAAATTTACCTGAAGAGGAATATTTTTTAATTTTTCGAAATGCCATATCTGCAACATAAATATTACCCTCTTCGTCAACTACAAAATCAGAAGGTAATCCAATAATTTCATTTTCATCACCGTTTTCTAGCCCAATTCTCACCTTTTCTTCTAATGTAACTTTAATCGAAATCTGAGCGTCATTTTTTGCACAAGATTGAAATAGAGTATAAAATAAAATAAGAATTAGATATTTTTTTCTTTTTTTCATAACTAAGACTCCAACAAATAAATTGATCGCAACCCTAATTGATTGTTTTTACTAACTACCTTCTTCACATTTCATACAAGTAACCATAAAATACCACCAAGGTGCACTTCCACAAGCGCTTGATATTTCCAATAAGTAAAAAAACAGTTAATGTTTCTCCAGCAATAATAATTTATTGGAGGTATTTATGTTCTACACTGGCATTGATCTTCATAAGCATTCTTCCTACCTAACAACAGTAGATTCTTCAGGCAATATCATTAAACAAGCCGATATTAAAAATGTCTACCATAATTTCGTCCAGTACTTCTCGGATCTTGGTAATGATAATATTACAACCGTTGAATCAACTATGACCTGGTATTGGCTCAACGATCTCCTCACTTCTCTTAATATTCCCTTAGTCCTTGCTCATGCAAAGTACGTTAAAGCCATTGCCTATGCCAAAGTCAAAACTGACAAAGTTGATTCTCACACACTTGCTCAACTTCTTCGTATGGACTACATTCCTTCTGCTCATAAAATTTCTAACCATAACCGTACACTTCGTGATGCTCTTCGTGCTCGTATTAAAATCGTTCAGCGACACACCTCTGTTACAAACTCCATGCAGCTTCTTCTTGCTAAATATAACTTATCTTCTCCCTATCAGCTTGAGGAGATCCCTCGTTATCAATACGAACAATTATCTGAAGTTGAATCATTACTCAAAGAACAAATGCTTGATCTTGAAAAACAGCTTTATCCTTTCCTTATTCCAAATGAAGACATCCAGAGATTACTCTGGATACCAGGAATAGGGAAGATGAATGCTTTTACTATCCTACTCGAAGTTGACGACATTAATCGATTCGAAGATGTTAAAAACTTCTTCTCCTATTGCCGTCTTACTCCTTCTGCCCGCAACTCTGCAGGTAAATCAAAACAGCGCTCTTCCAAGGATGGTAATAAATATCTCAAAGTTGTCTTCTCTGATGCTGCTGTGCATGCTTGCCATTATTATCCACCCATTCGTAAATATCATAACTCCAAGCTTCGTAAGAAAAACAAATCCGTTGCTAAAACAATTATTGCCAAGGAGATTGCACGTATTGTCTATTATGTATTAAAAAATAAATCCGACTTTAACAATACTTTCAAAGGTCATCAACTTGAATTGAAGTCTTTTCAATGGCCGCGCATTACAAACCCGTACGCATAACTGTCCCGATTAATCGGGACCTTGCGCTGGATTGGGATGTAATGCGCTTGCCAATATTTATATCTGAGATACTGCTCTTAAATAGCAGAACTATTACTATCAGGTAATAGTAAGCTCCTAAAGAGGTTTGGTTGCCATCACCTAACTGATATTATTGGCATCGAAGTTTTGTTGAAGTGATTCGATACTCAGCTATTCAAAGAACAATTCTTCAGCTCACCGATCTTGTCGGTGT